>WNFX01000110.1_pt1 | contig 169198 bp, 186 predicted proteins | sample 5400111 | NCBI WGS metagenome assembly WNFX01 (sample SAMN13153363, study PRJNA577476) | soil metagenome | isolation source: 40 cm soil or saprolite under grassland replicate 1 | place: USA:California | collected 2016-06-15
TTCCTAAGTTCCTAAAGCTAATTTTGAAGGTTTCATTATATATGATTAGGGACGGAGATAAAACATTACTTTCCAGACGTTTTATTCTATTTAGTCCAAATAAGACGAAAGATGTCTCTGTTCTTATTCAGACAATAGAATTCGTTAAACAAAAATTACGATTACTTGATGATAAACAGCTAGATGAGAAATCTGAATATCTCACCAAAACTTTTGTTTCCAATATGACTGATTACATTACTCGTCTATCCATGCTTTATGGTGTTTCAGAACTATGAGCTGTTTAACTAGAAAATATCTAAATCCATACTTAAACTTCCTTTACCTGACCTGAATCAATCAGTGATTGAATAAACAAATCTGTTTTTTCCTGTCTTTTCATTAAAAATTCTATTTGCTTATCTCTTTCTTCCAATTTTAATTCAATATTTTTACCAGGAGTTTCTATATTAGAATAATCAAGAAAAGTAAGATATTTCATACACTTACTAGCATAAATCTCTCTTTTAGCAGGTTCTTTCAAGGTCCAATATGGAGATTTTGAATGTCCAAGAAACCATTCAGAATAGTCATTTCCTGCGTGGTTACTAATTACCGTTTTTACGAATCTCCTCAAAGAGTTAAGCGTTACCTTCCGACGTCCCAGTAATCCTTCTTTTCTTTGATTCATCTGTGCTATTTCAAGCAGTTTTTGAAATTCAATCATTACTTTAATGTAAATCCCTTCTGGTTTAACCTGATTCTTGTTTAGACTGTAATGAGTAAATACCAAATTATCAGGACTTGTTTGTAAGGCTTTACCATTTTTTTTACTTCGGTTTTTCCAATCCATCCACTGTTTCAAATAAAGTGTACTTTCATCGGAAATGTAAATATCCCTAGCAACTCTAGTCTTACAATATTCCTTTCTAATGTGTATTTTTGTAGGACTGACAGAAAAATCAATATCCTTGTTTCGTATTGATAACGCCTCTACCGTCCTCATACCTCCACTAGACAGAACAAGTAAAACCGCCTTGAGCCTCCTATTGTTACAAGTCAGTAGAATTTTTCTTATATCTGCTGCATCTATCGCCTGTTCATCCTCTCTATAACATTTTGGAACTCTTACCTTTCGTTTGAACTTGCTTGCTACAACATCTATATCGTAGTAGGCTAGAAAAGACTTAACTGCTGCAAGATAAACTAACAGTGATTTTGAGGACATTGATTCACCAACATGCTTACCCCTGGAAATAATGAATGCTACGAAGTCATCCAGTAGTTTATACACATCTATTTCATTTCTGGTCAAAGATTCAACGACCGTTTCAAGTGTCAATTTTTCATATCTTTCAGTTTCAGAAAGAAATGTCTGAAAATGCGATAATCCTATCAGGTAAACCCTCATAGTTTTATTACTATTTCTTGATACCCATGCTAAAAACTCCTGAACTTTTGTTTGAGCTGATGTTTCCTTCAGTAATAAAAGGGTTTTTTGTCTTCTAATTTCCAATATTTTATAAAAAAAGATACTTAATTAAACCTTTTTTGGTAAATTAATCATCATTAACCATATACTTCAGAAATGCATCTTTTGTTTTGAAATTCAACATCGGATTGTTTAATTTTTCATTTAAAATAGTTGAAGTCGGAGTGATACCATAATTTCCCGGAAGATCCACCCTGCCGCAATTTCCTACAAATAACGTGTCTCCTGTTATTACAGATTCTTTATTCAAAATAAGGCATATGCTATCTTCAGAATGACCAGGAGTGTACAATACTCTTAAATTAATTTCGCCAATACTAATAATTTCATCATCACGCACCGATATATCCTTTCGATGCGTAGACTTTTCATGTTGAATTATTTTGGCTTTAGTAATTTCAGCCATCTGTTCGTTCCCTAAAACGTGATCAAAATGCGTATGAGTATTTACTATGTATTTTACAGAAATATTGTTTCTTTCCAAAAAGGTATGAATTTTTTCAAGATCCCATGAGGGATCAATAATAGCACCTATATTGTTTTTTTCATCATATATAATATAAGAAAAATTTTGCATATTGCCAACAGGAATCTGAACTACTTTCATCACTATACTACTCCTTGCTCAGCTTCAATTGGGATTCCAATCTTTTCAACATGAACCTTGCCAGTAATTTCTTTGTTTGCTGTCAATCCATGTTTGATTCGGTGAAAAGTAACAGTAGCATCAGCTTTGATGCATTTGTCATGAAATGTCCCATTATTTGGATCAAGTCCAGAAGGAATATCGACTGAAACCACATATGCACCTAGATTGTTTATTAAATCAATTGCTAATGAGACCGGTTCTCTTATCTTCCCATTTATCCCAGTGCCAAAAATACCATCAATTATTATGTCTGAATTTGACACCTCCTTTTTGGCCAATTCAATAACATTTGGCCCTGATAGAATTTTTATTGATTTCATCTTTCCAACTATAGACCAATTAACAATTGCTTCTTCTGTCCTTATATTTTTGATATCGCCTAGGAGTACGATCGTAACATTCACTCCCGGGTATCCTGAAAGGTGTCTTGAAGCAACCATTGCATCTCCACCGTTATTACCAGTACCACAAAAAGATACTATTTTTTTACCATCAAGATTAGGACCTTTTTCTAACAAGATAAAATCTGCCAAACCATGACCAGCGTTCTCCATCATGAGTAATTTTTTCATCCCAAAAATAGCGTACCCATTATCCTCTATACGGTACATTTGGTCAGAACTAATAGGATCATCTCCACTCATATTCTTTATTAGTTCGATAATTCAGAAATAAAAGTTATGAGTTATTAAATTGAACTATTTCAAAAAGGCATTACATAGTCTTTCAGGTTACATCTTCTTGTCTCGCTATTTATAATTTCATATGTTCTGCCTTCATAGGTACATTTTACTATTGGTAAATCATTCATTTTAGAATACTTGTCTGCTATTTTGTAATATTCTTGTAGCTTTCTATGTATGTATATTGTTTTTCCTTCTTCTCTAATTCTTTTTTTTCGCATAAATTTGAACGCCAGAATAACATGAGCCGTCTTGTATACTTGAAACATATTTCTTATTTGAAAACATCTTTGTATTTGATCCCGGGGGACATATAGACTATCAGCAGTTCCAGATTTGGCCTCTATGGATAAAAATATTGATTTCTTGTTATTTACAGCAATTATATCGGGCAGGTTTGCACTTGATCCTCCTAGACGCCTTGCGCTCCATGCACTTGTATTTAATTTTTGAACGAGTACATGTTCGAAACTATAGCCTCTATTTCGCCTGATTCTATTTAATTTTGTGTAAACATGTTCATTTCCATCTTCGATATTTCTACTATTATCCGGTACAAGTGTCTGATAGGTTTGCGCTTGATATACCAAGATATTTTGCATTCTACATACTAGTATTTAATTCAGGAAGAATGAAACTTTTGAACAAAAATGTCTTTAAAAATTATATTCAAATTGGTCTGCTTCTAAATTGATTTAGGTATTAATTGGATTGAATACTTGCAATTTCTTGAACTGCATTTTTTGAAATAATAACTCTAATTATTTAATATATTACCAAATATCATTTCTCTTGATGATATCTAATGTGCAACTCGATGTAGAGAGAATTAACAGAAAGTTTAAGGATATAGAGGAAAGAAGAAATACGATTATCAAGGGAACTCGTGACGCAACGATACTGTGCAGTAAGGCTATAGTGTCTATCCACAGTCACAAGAAAAATGAATCTATTGAAAATATTGATAAAGCAAAAAAACTTTTGCAGCAATTTAAGAAAATGGGAAAGGACGATCTTCAAAGATATCTGTACATAGCAGAACAAGAATTTGTCGAAGCATCTTCTCTTTTTTCAATATTGGAAAATTCTAGTATACCAAGTATGAAAACGCTTGAGGTATCTGATATTTCATATGTAATGGGACTCTTGGACTGTATAGGCGAGATTAAGAGGATGATTATTGATAAAATCCGAATAGAGGGCACATCAAATGTACATAGTTTGTTTGAATTAATGGATAAAATCTACGGTATAATTTATCCACTAGCAGTATATGATAACCTAATGCCCGGATTAAGAAAGAAACTGGATGTATCTCGAATACTTATTGAAAATGTTAGAGCAATAATAACTGAGGAAAAAAGGAGAAGTATAATGATAGAAAAAATACAGGAATTCGAAAAAAGAATTAATACCTTATCGGAAAATACTAAAGGAAAATAATATTACTACGCACACCCCAATTTTGTGAAGGCATCGAACATAAGTTTAGTTAACCCAGACTGCCACGTTGGAAAATCATTTGCATTGGCTGGATAATTTCGGTAATTATGGACCAATTTCTTATTTACTTCTGCCGTATGCTTAAGATCTTCCGCTAATTTCTTATTCAGAGCTCCATGAATAAACATGTTAAGCTTAGCTACCATACCAAATTCAGGATGCTCTCCATTTGTTATATTATCAATATCCAATTTTGAAAGAAAATGTTTCATTCCATAATTAATTTGGTCATTTGTTAATTTCTGGAGCAGTCTCCGAAATACCTCAAGACCAGCTGTCTTGTACCCATAGGCATCAACAAAATCCAAATTATATTGCCACAGTGATTGTTCTGAATAATCTTTTGCTTCAATAGCTTGTACTGCGTCTTTTCCTGCAATAGTCGCCGCTATAATTGCGGGTCCAATTCCTCCAGCATCAAGTGGTTTTGGCATCCATGCTGAATCTCCAACAAGCATGTATCCATTCGCTACAAGACAATCATTTTGACGTCTAACAGAAACTTGCCAAGTACCCCAACTGTTGCCATCGTCTGATTCACCATCTGCGATCTGGGGATTTTTTATCACCGGATTCATCTTTACATAATCATCTATCTTTGTCTTCAGATCCTTACGCGATCCTACTTTTTTATTATGTTCTTCCATTGCTTTTTGTTGAACTCCAAGGCCTATGTTCACTTTATTTTTGCCCTTTGGAAAGACCCACGCATATCCACCAGGCGCAATGTTCTGATCTAGGTGAATAATACAGTAATCAGGATCAAAGAATGTGTTATCTTCAACTTCATTATCAAAATTATATATGTATCTCCCAGTAGCTTCAAGATCATCTCTATTGATTTTCCTCTGAATATGTGATTTTATGGGAAGGTTTGTACGTAATACCGATGTTACACCGGTGCAGTCAACAACAATTTTGCATGTTTTTTTAAAAGCAGATTTTGTCTCCAGATCCTCACCTTCTACCCCTATAACTCTACTGTCATCAACTATCAAATTTCTTAATGCTAAATTATATTTGATTTCTATACCTACATTTAGCGCATCATTTAATTGCTTTTGTGGCAAAACTTTTCTGTTTAGGATATACCCCTCCCCATCAAATGATATTGATGTTTCATGATCCGGCGAAAAAGCAATGACGCCTTTAACTGGATGTTCAACGACTGGATGTTGCCATTTTATTCCTATTCTTGATGTCATGTAGTCTACGCTATTCTTACCAACCGCATCTCCGCACACCCATCCAGATATGGTCTTCTTACCCAACTGTGGCGATGTGTTCCTATCTATAACCAAAATCTTAAGAGATTGTTTGGAATAATGTGAGGCAGAAGATGCAACTATCATTCCTGCTAATCCTCCACCGGCTACTATGATATCATAATCTCTTAATTCAGATGACAAACTAAAAAACAAAAGATAATCAATTGTTAATTAAAGTTACGACGCAAATATGCAAAAAATTAGAATATCATGTAAAAATGGAGGGAGTGGGATTCGAACCCACGAACCCCTAAGGGACGGGATCCCTCACGGATTTGAAATTCAATCTTGAGTCCTGCGCGGTTGGCCATGCTTCGCTATCCCTCCATTAAAGTTGTCAATTTGTCCTCCTTATTTCACCTTTACTGGTAAAAATGTCGTAATATACAAGATTAGTTATACTTAGAATATACAGAAACTTTATTATTGGAATAAGCGTGGTTATTGATAAATGGCGATGGAAACAAAAATAAATGAATTGCACGCTGGAATGCGAGGAATAAATGTAAAAGGCAAGATCGAATCATTGAAAGAGCCTAGAACTGTAAATTTAAGAAATGGCGATACAGCCCAAGTAGCAGATGCGGTTCTCTCAGATGAGAGCGGTAGCATTAAACTATCATTATGGAATGATCAAATTAGCATGGTAACTGAAGGTGACGAAGTGGCTATTGAAAACGGATATACTCAATCCTTTAGAGGAGAAAATAGTCTCAATATTGGACGCTATGGAAAACTTATCAAATTATGATATTCAGGATATTCTATAATTTGGTATCAATAAATTCATAATTCGATTTTAATTTTATCTGAAATCAGCTAATATATCCAATTTCTGGTTGTTTCTTTTGAACCATCTGTTGAGCATCGTCACTTGCTGAATTTTTATCACCGATTCTCTGTTCTATGCTTTTTATTAACATTATGGTATCCTTTGCTTTCTTATCCAAATCTTCCATGTTTATTTCCCGCCCAATAATTGAAAGCAATTTTTTAAGGATATGCATTGAAGCATTAGCATCAATAACATATCCTGATGTCTCTCCCAACAAACTGATTCCCTTCACATTGTTTATTTTACCGATACCCAACAAAATACCATTCATTCCTGAAATGCTGCCATTATCAATTTTTGAGATGTTGAATGAATTCAAAAGTTTTAACCCAGCATCATCAGTCGCAACGCCAAATATTCTCGGAGTTTCAACAAACATTCCCGTTATGTACGCGCCAAGAGTGACGACTTGCTTAACATCAAAATTCTTTGCAATTTTTATTATCTCTTCTCCTAATAAGTATTCAACCTTAGAACTTACTGGTTGAGCATCTCCAGTGAGAAACAAAAAATCGTGTTCCTTCGCTTTGTCTTTTACATAGTACAGTACATTTTTCATCAATTCAACAATTCCAGTATCCTTTATCATGACTTGTGGGGGAAACGAAGTTGAGTAAATGTCCGCTAGGTGTCTGCTTGTTAATTCTTTGATCAGGTGATCTATTGCAAGTTTTCCAACATAGCCACTTCCCGGAAATCCACAAATCAAGATAGGGGACCTTAAACTAGGAAATTTCTTACTTGAATATACGGTTTTTATATCATTTTGAAAAAATGCCATCATAATAAAATGTGCAGTTTATCTTAAATTCTTTTATTCTAAAAGATTGGAAAATTTATCAGCCAAAGCCAAGTCAAAGAAAAATGGCCGGTATAAAAAATAGTTAGTTGGTCGAGTTTGATAAAGTTCCTCTTAACTCGCCATCAGGGAATTTAGAAGTATGAATATTGATGTAAGTCATATTTTGGTTCATCAACTCTATCAATGATGCCAATTTACTTGCGGGTACAGGAGCTGGCAGAGTTGATGTCATATTGCTTGTCATATTACCAACAGAAGTCATATTACTTGTCATATTGTTAGCAGGTACAGAAGCTGGCAGAGTTGATGTCATATTGGTTGTCATATTACCAACAGAAGTCATATTGCTTGTCATATTACCAACAGAAGTCATATTGCTTGTCATATTACCAACAGAAGTCATATTGCTTGTCATATTACCAACAGAAGTCATATTACTTGTCATATTGTTAGCAGGTGCAATAGTCAAATTAGCTAAAGGTACCAAAATACTTGATTCATTTATGGTTCCTTGGGCCAATGTACCCTTAATAACTCCAGTAGGTTTGGTTGAGTTTAATAATGCTACAAGAACCTGACCATTCTCTGAATTATCGCCTCTATACAAATACACGCCTGTGACCTTATCCAAAGATGTAACATTTATCTTATACATCAGACTATTATCGTTACCGGATATAAGAGCAGTACCATAAGATTCGCTGAAAAGTGGAGGTGTTTCTGCTTCGCCTACTAGATCTGCACGAAAGCTGTTTTGTGCAAAAACTGTATTACTTATCAAAAATAAAGTCCAAATAGTTACGATGATAGGTGCTAAATATCTTAAATTATGCATGTTTATTCTTTAACTACCCCTTATAAAAAAATTATGAAATCTAATATTATTTGAACATAAATAAAAAAGAATATTGAATACTGACCACTTCAGATACAAACCTGACGAAAAGATAATTGAAGTTTCGTGGTGACATGTCCTTATTACTACTTTTAGTAAATTGTTGGGTTAACTATGCGACATTTATCATAATTTGTTCTGGGCCATTCTAACTAGATCCCTTTAGATTGGTTATCAAACCAGTTCCAAAATTTGTCTTAATGAATCCACCAATCCATCTGCATATCCAACTGACAATATGGCTAGTTCTTGTTTTCCTTGCTCCAAAAATTGAATTGCATCGTCCAAATAATACTCCGCATTATCCAATATTTCCAGTTGAATTTTAGTTTCCTTTTTAGAAGTAATAATGTCTCTAATTTGTTTTATCTCTTTTCTAATCATTGGTTCATATTTTTCCAACATCTGAGCAGAAACACTTTTCAAGGAACCCGTATTATCTGCAGGCCCATCGAGATGCTTTGTCAAATTTATTATTGCTTCTTCTTCTGTAAAATGAAATTTGGCAGGGAAGATAATAGAATGCGGACCTGCCCCATATTCTTGTTCTAGTAGGGATCCGATTTTTCCACTTACAATATTTTGGCTATCGGTGCCAATTCTGGAAGCAACAATCAAAAAAGAATCTTTTGAAACAATTTTATATGCAATGTCTTTCTCAACTTCAAGCAATCTTGACATGATATAATTTGGTTTCAAGAAAAATACTGAATTATCTTCTGCTAGTCTGTATTCTGCCAAAACAATCGTATGACAATTTTGGTTTAGGTTATTAAAGATTGTATTGTACACGCTTATGGCCGATTGCCTCTCTTCCATCATTGTGACAACTTTGCCTATTTTGTAGATTTGTAAACCGCATTCACCGACAAGACATGTTATCCCAGAAGCGGCATGAAGCACTTTTGCCTCTATATTATTTTTTATTGCTCTTACTCTTAATTCTGAAAAGGTAGTTGCAATAGTTGGATCTCCATAACTTACCAATCCAACATTCATTACTTTTGATTCATCCAATATTTGCCTGCCATCTTCTACAAACCACCTCTTTACAATCTCAATTTTTTTTTCTGGTAGAGCTGATTTGAGAAATGTAATATAGTTGTCAGAAATTGGTGATGTAAATCTTTCAAGATATATTCTATCACATTTATTTAATATCTCAATTGAGCTGCATATTTCCATAGTGTCATAAATTCCAGCTCCAACTAACCACAACATTTCAGTATTTCATTTGGTACCTATATCCTTCTTATTATGGTGTAGCCTTGACGTATGAAAAAGTGCCCTATTGTAAATTTCTATACTGGTGAGGAATGATTGAATTTCGACTCTTTCATCCTTTGAATGGGAAACATGTGATTCCCCCGGTCCAAAAGTTACCATTGGAATCTTTAGAGAATTTCCCAGCACGTTCATATCGCCAGTCCCGGTCTTTCTCAATAATAATGGACGCACTTTGCAAATGTCTAATATTGATAGGGAGAGTGCTCTGACAAGTGGAGATGAATGATCAGCTTCAAATGGCTCGGTCATGTCTTCTATCCTATAACTAATTTTGAGCTTCCTTATTCCAGAAATATTTTTTATTGATCTATCTAGGGAGTCCAACACTTCAAGGCATTTTACTCCATTTGGTATTCTGATGTCAACTGTAATCTTGCATTTTTGAGGGGTAACATTATGGCTAGAACCTCCAGAGATTTCTGTTAGGCTAAGACTCACAGATTGACTTTTCTTGTCATCTTTGTTATATTTTGATGAAATCTCATTACTGAGTAATTTCCATACTTCATGCACCTCTTCAATAGAATTTCTTGACAGCCACGGGGCACTCGCATGTGCACTATCCATGACATCGCAAGTAATTCTTAAAGCCAGTCTCCCTTTATACGATATTGTAATTTTATTAATTCCACTGGGTTCTCCAAAAATTGCATAATCGACGGCCAATTTACTCTTGACCAGTTCCTTAATACCTGTAGCATTTCCTTCCTCGTCCACAACCCCCGCGAATATTATAGTTCCTCTTTGCTTGAATTCTGAGCACGCCAGCAACATGGAAATAAGTGGACCTTTGGCATCAGAAGCCCCTCTACCATATAAAAATTCGGAATTAATTCTAACGGGTATTTGGCCAGGTACCGTATCCATATGACCACATAGAAGGATTCTTGGCTCCCCACTACCTTTTGTAGCAATTACATTGCCAATGCTGTCAATACTTACACTTTCAAACCCCAAATCGTCCAAGCATTTTTCCTTGATGAGATTTGCCAATTGCCCCTCAGATCTAGAAGGTGTGTATATTTCAAGAGCCTTTCTCAATAATTCAATAGCATATGAAGAAGATATCAATTCTATTGGCTATTTGTTGGAATTTACAACATGTTCAATAATAAGGGACGGAATTTCAACTTCGGTAACTCTTACCGTATTCTTGAACTCAGTATTGTTGTTTACTTCATGTACTACCAAGCCACTTTCTTCACTTTCCATTAAATCAACTCCTAATATCTCACCTTTCAACGTCTTGGCTGATTTCAAACAAATATCTTCTAATTCATTTGTTACCTTGCAAGCTTCTGCCTTGCCACCAAGTGCCATATTAGTTTTCCATTCATTGTCTCCTGAGTATCTATATATTGCGGCAACTACTTTATCTCCTACTACAATACACCTAATATCTCTGGGCGGTCTTTTTACGAATTCTTCAAAGTAATATACATGGTATAATGGGTACATGTGTTCTCTGTCTTCAATCACTGCTTCTGCTGCTTCTTTGTCTTTTAACAAGGCAATCATTCTTCCCCAGCTACCGACAACTGGTTTGATGACTTTTGGGTACCCGTTCTTATTTAGAATATCCATGGCTGATTGATTTGAAAAAGCACAAAATGCTTTAGGAATGGCTATCCCAGATTTTGCCAATTCCATATGTGTGAATAGCTTATTTCCACACATTATTGCCGTATAAAGAGAATTTATCATCTTTGCCCCAAGCCCTTCAAAGGCTGCAGTCGAATGTAAATTGTTATAATAACTTACACATCTCTGTAAAATTACATCACTATCATGAGTAGATTTATCTTTGTTCAGGTCGATTGAATTTTCTCTACAATTAATGATACCCAGTTTTACGTCTTTTTTTTTCGCCGCTTCAATTAATGATTTTTCTTCCCATCGTAGTTGGTCATAAAGAATGGAAAAAGAAGTTTTTTGGCTATTTCCCTTCACTCTCCCCAATCCTCTCCAACAGATTGCGCAGGTCTGATGGTAAAACCATTACTTGATTTTATTAGTTCATAACTGGCACCGCAATCAGGACATGTCACAATTTCGTTTTCCATGGCATCATCTGGAATTTTGATTTCTGCGTCACATTCAGTGCATTTTATCATTACTATCTCCTCTACTTTGATAACGCATCGTTAAGTATCTTTCTTTCTAATCGCTCGTCGAGGTACAACTCCAAAATATCTCCCATGCGTAGTTCTTTCAAACCTTTGGCCATCTTTTCTGCCTCACCTCTTGACGTTTCAAGTCCCAACAAAGAGAGAAGATAAGCTGCACCGTTCTTACCGGCCAGTTCTCCAAAAACAATTTTTCTCCTATTTCCAACTAGACGAGGTTCAAGTATTTCGTATGCTGATGGATTTTGTAAAATTGCTGCTAGGTGTGTACCTGCCTTGTGTTTGTATGCACTTTCTCCAACTATTGGTTTTGATTCTGGTGTTTCTATGTGTGTATAGTCTACTATTGTTCTTGAAAGATCCTTTAACATGTGCAACCTAAATTCATTAGGAATTCTGTATATGAGAGTTAAAGCAACTGCAGTTTCTGCCAAAGAAGGAATTCCCGTTCGTTCCCCTAGTCCATCAATAGTTGTATGTATTTGATCAGCTCCCGCTTCACAGCCCGCAAGCGCATTTGCAAGTGCCAGTCCTACATCATTATGACAATGAACATCCAGTGACGAAGTACTTGTATCGATATTCTCATGTATCATCTTAACTAGGTTGTACATTCCTTGAGGACGCATTATTCCGACCGTATCCGGAATGCTTATTCTCTCAATATGCCGTGAATTCATTTCTTTGCACATCTCTATCAGGAATTGAGGATCTGTTCGACTAGCGTCTTCCATGGTGAAGCGCGATTTTAATCCATGTGATTTTATGTAATCCGCAACTTCAAGAGCTCTAATTTTAGCTTCTTCCCTTGATATCTTTAGCTTTGTAGAAAGATGGATATCTGAAATGCCCATATATGTTGCAACCCAGGTTGCATTACAGTCCAATGCCACGTCTACATCAGATTTTAGTGCCCTCACATGGGCCAGAATATCTGCTTTAAGACCTTGTTTGATTATTGTTTTGGTCGCCTCAAAATGATCGTGGGAGACCACCGGACTGATCTCTATTTGATTAACACCAAACGAATCTAACAACCAAGCGATCTGTATTCTTTGTTTGATTGTAAATGAAATTCCAGGATGCTGTTCCCCCTCGCGAAGAGTTGAATCAAGAATGTTAATCTGTTTAGTTGCTATTGTTTGATTGTATATGTTCGCAAAATGATTCGGATCATCTGAATTTAGTGACATTTTTACTAATTTAGTGCTTATTTCGAATACAATATAAATCTTTTCGGCTAAAAAACGGATTTTTCGTTCTATGTTAATGTTCTTAGAATAATTACAGTATCCGTATTCGATACGCCATCAATTCTTCTTATTTCGTCAATACTACTGTTTATTTCGTTTATCGATTTGGCTGAAATTATTACTGCAATATCATACTGTCCTGTTATTTCATAAATAATTTTGACACCTCCAATGTTTTGAAGTTTAGATGCTACAGAGTTTGTATCAGTAGTTGAGCTTACTGAAAGTAATGTTATGGCGCTTGTTTTTTTGGTAGCATCTTCTTCTATTGTAAATCTGGAGATTGAACCATCATCAATCAAGTTCTTAATCCTTCGTCTTACTGCAGATTCTGACAAACCCAATTCTTTACCAATATCTACAAATGATTTTCTAGAATCGATTCGTAGGATCTCAAGGATCCTGTTATCAAGCTCCTTAATTTTTGACATTGCGCCTCTTCTCCTCGAAACTCAATATCTCGTCCATAATTTCAATAGCTCTGCTCACCTGGGTTTTATCCATTACTAAAGGTGGAAGGAGGCGTATTACTGTTCTCCCAGAATACAGCATCAAAAGTCCATTTTTTATACCGTCCATTAGCAGATCTCTGACATCAAAACGTGATTCTAACGCAAGCATCATGCCCATCCCTCTAACATCTCTAACGATAGGGTGTTTTTCCTTCAATTCAACAAGTTTCTTTTTAAAATAGGTTCCCGTGTCTGCGGCTTTTCTTACTAGATCTTCTTTTATTATTGTATCTATTGTAGCACTTCCTGCAGAACATGCGATTGGATTTCCAGCAAATGTTGAAGAGTGTTCTCCTAAATTCATACATTTTGCTATTTCGTCTTTGACAAATGTTACTCCTGCAGGAACGCCTGCAGCAACTCCCTTTGCAATGCACATTATGTCAGGAACAGCATTCCAATTTTGACCTGCCCACATTTTTCCAGTTCGTCCAAGCCCGGTCTGTATTTCATCAAATATTAAAACTAATTTTTTTTCATTGCATATTTCTCTTACTGCTTTAACATAACCATCGGGTGGCATTATTATTCCCGATTCTCCTTGGATTGGTTCAAGAATTACAGTTCCAATTGTTTCATCTATAGCGTCAATAAGCGATGATATATCTCCAAAAGGAACAAATTTTATTCCTTCTAATAAAGGAATAAACGGTTTACGATATTTGGAATTGTATGTTACAGATAGTGCACCAAAAGTTTTTCCATGATAGCCTCCGTACATGGAAATTATTCCGCTCTTTTGGGAAAATTTTCGCGAAAATTTTAATGCAGCTTCTATAGATTCAGCTCCACTATTACTAAAGAAAATCTTGTTCAAATTCTCTGGTGCTATTGACTTTAATCTTGAAAGAAATTGAAGCCTACTATCGTTATAGGTAGACATATGACAAACCATAACCTTGTTTATTTGCAAAGTTATCGCGTTTATAACATCCTTGTTACAGTGTCCTATAATTGCTACACCATAACCTCCCATACAATCAATGTATTCTTTTCCACTGGTATCCCATATTATTGCTCCTTGCGCCCTTTCAATAGTAACAGGAAATCTTTGGTATAGATTTATCAAAAAAGAGTCTTCATTAAGTATCAATGTGAAACCACCGTACAGTCGTCATGTTTTATTGCACTAGTAATTGGATTGGATACACGTCCTGACGAAATTATCACTTCTTTTGCTCCTAGTGACAGGGCTTCTGTACTTGCCAATATTTTTTTTTCCATTCCAAAGCCTATTTTTGGCAGATATTCCTTTGCTTGACTTACAGTAAGCGTTTTTACTAATTTGTCATCCAGATATAACCCATTTACGTTGGTAAGAAAGATTACTTTATCAGCCTTCAAGTTTCCGGCTATATAGGCTGCTGCTCTGTCGCCGTCGACGTTTAAAAATTCGTAATTCTCGCTAAGTGCTATAGGTGCTATCACCGGTAAATAACGACCGTCCATCAAGGTGTTCAAAAGCTTCGTTTCAACAGAGCTAATTTTCCCAGTATATCCACCTTCAATTATCATCTTGCGTCCTTTTTCATTTAAGACAGTTAATTTATTTTTTCTTCTTGCCTTCAATATGTTGTCATCTATCCCTGAAATTCCTACCGCTCTTATTCCCGCTTGAATTAACATTCTTACAATTATCTTATTAATTTTTCCAGACATGACCATCGTATAAATTTCAACTGTTTCTTTGTCAGTGTATCTACTTCTAATACCACCAGGAGAAACGATAAATTTCTGTTCTTTTCCAAGCTTAGTTGCTATGTTGGTCACTTCGTTACCTCCACCATGAACTAATACCATTTTTTCACTCAATGAAATTTGATGTATATCTTCAATTATTGAAGGATGTAAATCATAAAGTACACTGCCTCCAAACTTAATGACTATCATACCGGTGTTAAGGGTGTATACTTTAATCCATCAGTTTCATTATAACCGCACATAAGATTCATATTTTGTATCGCAGAACCTGCAGCACCTTTCATCAAATTATCGGAGGCTGATAGAGCAACAACACGGTTAGTGTTTTCGTCAATATCAAAACCAACATCACAGAAATTAGAACCTACCACAAATTTAGGATCTGGGAATTTGTAGAGGCCTTTCTTGTCTCTTATTAATCTAATAAAAGGTTCTTCCTTGTACGAATTTCTATATACTTTCCATAACTCAATCTCTGACTTTGGAGAGTTGAGAAATACATGATTTGTTGTCAATATTCCTCTTACTAAATTAACTGCATGAGGACTCATACTTATCTTAATTTTTTCACCTGATAGAATACTTAGTTCCTGCTCAATTTCGCCTGTGTGTCTGTGTTTGGAAGGTTTGTATGGTCTAATCACGCCATATCTCATTGCATGATGAGTACCTGCAGTATCAGTAGAACCAGCACCAGAAGATCCTATTTTGCTATCCACTATTATATGACTAGTATCAATTAACTTGTTCTCCATCAAAGGCTTCAATGCCAAAATGGATGTTACTGCCATACATCCAGGACACGAAACTAATTGTGCGTTCTTAATTTCATTTCTGTGCATCTCAGGAATTCCGTATACAGACTTTGAAAGTAAATCCGGAAATGGGTGTTCCCAACCATACCACTTAACATAATCATCAGGATTTTTCAAACGATAGTCTGCTGACAGATCAATAATCTTTATTCCTGTACCGTAGAGATCCTTGACAATGTTTAAGGCGTTACCGTGAGGAACTGACACGAATACCAAATCACATAGTTTTACTAACTTATCCAATTCCATGGATGAAAATGTGAGATTGATAAAACCCTTTAGACTGGGATGTATTCTATGAACATATTGCCCTGCATTCTGTCTAGAAGTTAGCACACTTAATTCAACATCTGGATGAACTACGAGTAGCCGTAAGAGTTCGCCACCAACATAACCTGAAGCACCAATTACCCCAACTCTCATATCAATTTCTTCCTTTAACAAATTTTTACTGTTACATCTTATGAATTTTGTTATCCAGACAATGATATTTGATTATTTATAAAAGTCAAAATGCTTTGCAGCTGCACTAATAAACAAATCTATTTCTTGCACATCTTAACTAGATAATCCGTCATTGCCCCCGCAATGTCTGATTTACAAACAGCTGAAGCCCCTCTGAATTCTACAGTATTGTTTACTTCATGTACCAAATAACCTCTTACTCTATCTTCCATGAGATCAACACCTAAAATGCCGTTCCCAATGGCCTCGGATGCTTTTAACACAACTTCTTTTAATTCTGGACTCAAGATGGCTTCTTCTGTTCTCCCACCAACTGCAACATTAGTACGCCATTCATTTTCCGATGAATACCTATAAACAGACGCAACAATCTCATTTCCCACTACGATGCATCTAATATCACGAGATGGACGATCTATCAGTTCTTGGAGATAATAAATTCTAGAAAATGAATTGTCATTATCTTGTCGTGTCTCCAACAACATATCGGCCATAGATTGATCCTTTATTTGGTAAATGCCACGTCCCCAGGAACCAATTAATGGTTTGACGACTAGCGGATATCCTAGTTTTTTCATACACTCTCTTGCTGATTCCGCGCTAAAAGCAAACGTAGTTTTAGGCGTAGGTACATGGTTTTTTTTCAAAATCATAGAAGCGATTAGTTTATTTCCACAGATTTCGCTAATACTAAATGAATTTACAATTGGTAGTCCTATGTGTTCTAGACAATAAGTTAAGTGTAAGCCTCTGTAATAACTGATCACTCGCTGTAATACTATGTCACCAAAAGTGGGATCACGTTTACTTGATTCAGTATCAAATATTAGTGATTTACCATCTACTAAAGTAGCATCTATACCTTTTTCTTTGATCTTGCTATATAGTTTTTTTTCTTCAAATCTTAATTTATCGAATAGTATGCATATTCTAATCAACTATTGTCCCCAGTCTTCTCCGACTGATTCAGCTTCTTTGATCTCAATATTATCTTGATTTTTTGAGATAATTTCAAAATCGGTTCCGCAATCTGGGCATGTTATAATTTCACCAACCATAGAATCCTGAGGTATTGTAATTTCCGCGCCACAATCTTTACAATCTGCTTTCATTTCTTATTTTCTCCCTTCCTTCCTGTAGACAAATTATTTGATAATCTATTAGCAATAACTGTTTCCATCCCCCATAACTCTATAAAACCTTTTGCAAGATTTTGATCAAATATGGATTCTGACGTGTATGTTGCGAGTGACTGTCGGTACAATGAATTTGTAGATTTTCTTCCAACTACTTTAAGCGATCCATTTTGCATTTTCATTTTTACTTTTCCCGTAACTCTATTTTGAGTTGCATCTATAAACCTATCCAAGTCTTCTCTAAGGGGATCGAACCATAATCCCGAATAAACCATCCAACTCCATTGATTATCCACAATTTGCTTAAACCGCAATTCATGTTTGGTTAAAACTAATTGTTCCAAGTCTTTGTGAGCTTCAATAATTGTGTGCGCTGCTGGAGCTTCATATATTTCTCTTGTTTTAATTCCAATTACCCTGTCTTCGATATGATCAATCACACCAATTCCATGCCTACCGGCCTTGATATTCAAATATGTTATTATGTCCATCAAATTCATTTTTTGATTGTCCACTCCAACGGGTGTCCCGTTTTCGAATTCTAATTCTAAATATTCAGCAGGAATTTCCTTAAATTTGACCAAACTAAATACATCTTCGGGAGGTTCAATCCAGGGATCTTCTAGTATACCTGCTTCTATAGCTCTTCCCCACATATTTGTATCAGTACTATACGTTTTGATTTCATCTTTAAGTGGGATACTATTTTTCTTTGCATACTTGATTTCTAGATCCCGTGCAAGATTCAATTCTCTTATAGGCGCAATAATCTTAATACTGGGATCTATGCAGGACATTCCAATATCAAATCTTACTTGATCATTCCCTTTTCCTGTACAACCATGCGCTACTGCAGCTGCATTCTCCTGTCTAGCTATCTTCATAATCTTTTCTGCGATTAAAGGACGTACTAATGCAGTAGCAAGAGGGTATTTTCCTTGATAAAGACCATTTGCCTTTATTGATTTCCTAACGTACATTTCTGCGAATTCCTTTTTTGCATCAATATTGATGTGTTTTATAGCGCCAAGAATTTTTGACTTCTTTCTAATTTCGTCAAAATCATCATCTTGTCCACAGTCGACAGTGGCTGTAATTACATCCATTTTATGATTATTCTGGAGATATTTTACACATACAGAAGTATCTAATCCTCCAGAGAAAGCTAAAACAACCTTTTTTTTGGACATAACTAATGCAATCGTTATGAGAATAGACTTATATTTTTTGGTTAAATCTTGATAGTAATACTCGAGAAATGAAAACTATTAAAATACTAATGATCAATAACTCTACATGCATTACGGATATAATTTTGAGGAAATAAAGCAAAAGGTATACTCTGCTTTATCTCAAAACTATGCGGGATTGTCGGGAATAGAGTTAGCATCGAAAACTAAGATAAACCGAATGACTCTAACAAAATACTTGAATCTAATGCTTTCCCAAGGATTAATTAGAAAAAAAAAATTGGAACAGTTAATGTATGGCATCTAGATAAGGAATATCTACACATTGAATTTCCACTAAATGTACATAATCTACAACAAAAATTTTTAGATTGCCTAATTCAAGGAAATGAATCACAAGCAAAAAACATAATTTCTAATTTGTTATTTTCAACGATATCAAAAGAGAGAATCTTATTCGATATAGTTTTACCAACTTTGAATATAATAAATGATATGTACAGCAGAGGAAAAATAAATGAGAGCGAGAAATTATTAATTTTTACTACTGCTTTAGATCTTGCACTGATGACAAAATTCGTCGGCACCACAGAGACTGAACAATTAAAGGCATATTGCATGATCATTTCTGGATCAGAAGAATCTACATACATGGCAAGAATAGCTTCTGTCATATTGCATTTGATAGGATGGCATTCTTTGTATTTGGGCAGTATTGAAAATAAGATAGATCCTTTTTTCGATATTGACATTCAAAGGCTTATTACTAAAAAATTAAGCAATGTAGAGGGATTAGTAGTTATACAGATATTTTCTTTTAATGCGAATACCTTAAAATTTTTGTCTAATACTATAAAGACATTAAGGAACAAGTTTAGAGGCGACTTAAGGATTGCTGTTTGCACAAACAATGATCTCTTGCAAGCCTCAGAGGATATGGATGTTGATTATACCACAACCGAATTGACATCACTCATTGAATGGACAAAAGAGGAATACCGGAATTCTATTTTGGCGAATTCATGAAAATAATTCTTCACTTCTTGAATCTAATGGTTAACCCTATGATTGACTCATGCTTTAGATCTAGTTTTATGATACCAAATACTGAAAAGCGTGGACAACTTTTATTTTGATTATTTATTTTGTCATTGAATTTGATCAAAAATTACACCAGATTCAGAGTTCAAGTGTGATTTGATGACTATATTTTACTGTATGTTTGCGGTTAATTTCCTACTCTACAACCATCTACATATTCAACACATATTACCTGATCAAGCTCAGTGGGGCAGCTAGAACCATAAATGAAATTTGTTTATTGCATATTGAATTGGGCCGAAAGGGATTTGAACCCTCGGCCTTTCGATTATCAGTCGAACGCTCCGCCAAGCTGAGCTATCGGCCCATAAATCGAATTAATTAGAGGATATTTATTCGTGTGGATGGAAACATTACAGATAAAAATGCATTTAAGTCATGCAAGAAACTAATTTGCTAGTTGGTACTTCAGATTAATAAAGCTGCTATTATTACAAAAATCAAAAATGCATTAGCAAAGGATGCTGCTAGACATATTGCAAAATATCTAGATGGAAAAAAAATCGAAGTATTTTCCATAGAACCACTAGACATCAATAATATTCATGTGGTTGAACCTGAAGACCTTGTGAATATTGATCTTGATTTAGTTTTTGCAATAGGGGGCGACGGTACAACCCTTCGTGCATTTAGAGCTATTCGAAAAAATACGCCTGTTTTTAGTCTGAACATAGGCGGAACCAGAGGGATCTTGGCTGAAGCAAATACAAAACCTATTGATGAACAACTGCATGATATTTTCAACGGAAATTATTTCTACGATAAAAGGCTAAGATTGCAGGCACATATAGATGGTAAAATGATTGGCGCTGCACTAAATGATATCGTCATAACAAGAACAAATTTGACAAAAACTCCAACTTTCACTATTGATTTATTTGACTATCCAGTTTCACAAAAAATGGATGGAGTGATAATTTCCACCCCTACTGGGTCAACTGGCCATTCTCTTTCATTAGGAGGTCCAATAGTTCACGAAAATATGAACTGTGTCATGATACTACCCATTGCTCCAGTTAACAAGACACCTGCGCTTATTGTTGAATTAAATGATATTGTTATCCATTCGTCTGATAATTCGAAAGTAATTATTGACGGTCAGCAAGTGTATGATTCCAGATCAAAAAACAAAATTACCATTTCAAAATATCCTTATGAAGGAGTGTTCTTGCGAATTGGTAAAAGGGGTATTAGGCAACTTGAAAAACTTGGATTCTAAAAGAGAATCTATATTCGCCTTGGACGCAACTGCCTTTTATCAAGGATTTCATTTACATTCTAACAGTACATGCATTACTACAGAAATGGTGTATAATGAAATTTCACATATTCAAAATAAGTTTTCCATTTTGGAGAGTTTGATATCGAACAAGAGACTCAAGATATCTGAATCTAGTAAGAAGACAATAAAATTGGTTCAAAATATTGCAAAGAAAATAGGAGAGAGCCGTCTCTCGACAGCAGATGTTTCAATTATTGCACTTGCTAAAGACTATAATGCAATATTAGTTACTGATGACTTTGCAATATGCAATTTGGTAAATGCTATGTCAATTCCAATACTTAATTTGGGAACGAGAGGTATTGAAGAGACAAGAAAATGGATCAAGTTCTGTAAGAGTTGTGGTAACGGTTATCCTCCAACTTTGACACTTTGTCCAATATGCGGTAACGAATTGCGTGTCCGGTATAAAAAAATAAAAACCCTTAAGGATAAATTCAAATCAAACTAATCATTGTATCAAAATCAAAAATCATATTGATCTTAATTTACATGAATCAGGTTTGGCTTCAAGAGTTGTATGTACAGAGTACTTGCCTTACTCTCTTTACGGTCATAAATGATTTTTGCATCATTTCCAAATTTCTTGATATATGCAACAATAACTAATGCCCAGGGTACTATTGACTTTTCTTTTGAATCAAAGTGTATCTTTAGCATATTCCTTTGGTTCTCATAATTTATGTAACCTGAATAGCTTAGCTTTAATGCATAGTCGATGATGTTTATTACTTCCTCAATCTTACGGCAGTTTATATCGCCACCTATTTTTTCAATTTCGTCAATTACAGATCCATAATCATTTTCTTGCTTGATAGATAAGTCCAGCAAAATTTGTGAAAGATCATTTTCTACCATTTTTGATAGAATTAATGCCTCTTTACGGACCACATTGTTGAGCATTGTGGGATTTATTTTTAGGGCTTTTTTCCACTTTTCATCAAATAATTTAATATACGAAGTACCGAAGGGATCCGTTGCCAGTATTAGTGAGGCTTTTCCATTAGTGCTATCGATGAAAATAGTTTTTTTGGAATCAAAGATTAGTATAGTTCCAGAAACATTATCTGATCTAATCTCTATCCCATTTGGGAATGTTCCAATACTGTCATTTATGATCGACTGAATTCCAATTAGCATATTGATTTTTACTCCCTTCCTTATGCTCTCTGATAGTGAAGTCTTACATTGAGAAATTACGTTACATCCCCACGAATCAAGAATTAGATCTATATTTGATTTGGTTGAGCCAATCAATTCATTAATTTTTTTTACAACTACTTTAGGATCCATAATCAAATACTTTTTTTCTTCATGGGATTTTATCCCATTATCTCTCAATTTCTTCAAGTTATCCAGTATGCCGTGCATATTCGTCAATCTTTTTTCTTGTAACAATATAATATCTCCGAAAGCTTCACTAGGAGGTGTAGCAGTTGCTATCATCGGTTTTTGATTTGAAATTGTTGACAGTTTTTTTCTTTCTAATTTTTTTAAGGTCGTGTATATCTTTGTTCTAGGAAGATTTGAATAATATGCTATTTCACTTGCTCCTAATGTCCCTTTTGAAACTAATGTAATGTAAGCCATTGATTCATATTTTGATAAACCGAATTCTTCTAGGTTTCCTACAAGATCATAATAATTTGGTATATCATTAGGACGCTTAATCATATTCTTTTTTTTTATATCTAGACGTAAAGCAGGATGTCAATATGATTGGACAAAACAAAAAAAAATGTAAAGCTGAAGTAATTTACAGTGCAAAGTAGATGATGGGTATTTTTGATTTGATATTGTCTCATTATTGGGGTAATCACTTACAATGCTCCAAGAAGGTAAATTAATTGAAGAAAGTAAGAATGTAACTAGGACAAAATAATAATTTAATGTAATAACTGTATATTTTTTTATGCTTTTGGATAAAAGTATAATAATTTTTCTTACTCTTTGTTCAATTTATTTTGTTCCTTGAGCAATATAGATTCACAATGTAGTAATTCAAAGAAATACTATGAATTTTATTGATTATATGAGTCTAGCCCCACAGGAACTTGAGAATAGTGCAAGCAAGTATGCTGCCGAAGCAATTAGATTAGATTCAGAAGGTTCCAATGGTCAGGCAATCAGTGCATATCAGAGAGCCGTGGAAGCACTATTCAAGTTGGTGCAAATTTATCCTGATTATAAGTTAAACAAGATATACATGGAGCGAGCAAGCGCTTATCAAAATAGAATCAAAGCATTGCAAATGTCTAATTCCTTGTATGATTCTGATACTAATAAGGTAGGACAATTTAACCAAAAGTCAACAACTTCAACGAACTCAATTTTCAACAATATCCCAACCTCAAGAAAGAAGACCGGGCCCAATGAAGGCTATAATTTGGATTTTGAAGAATTAGTAATGAACGACAAACCACAGGTCTCTTGGAATGAAGTAATAGGTTTAGAAGACGCAAAGAGAGCCATGAGAGAATCAATAGTCTATCCAACTATAAGACCTGACTTGCTTCCTTTAGGTTGGGCAAAAGGGATCCTTCTTTTTGGACCTCCCGGTTGTGGAAAGACTTTGCTAGCAGCTGCAGCAGCAGCAGAAATAGACGGTTATTTCATAAACGTCGATGCCGCCTCCATGATGAGTAAATGGCTAGGTGAAGCGGAGAAAAACGTTTCAAAATTATTTACGATGGCTCGTAAATTACACGATAGCGAAGGAGTCCCAGTTCTTATTTTTGTTGATGAAATAGACTCACTCTTGGGCAATAGAAATAATGAAGTTGGAGGAGAAGTTAGAGTAAAAAATCAATTCCTTACAGAAATGGATGGAATAAATGGAAAATCACGAGAATCAAAACTGTACGTAATAGGTGCTACTAACAAACCGTGGAGTTTGGAAGCAGGCTTCCTGAGAAGATTTCAAAAAAGGATTTATGTTTCCTTACCAAATAAAGCATCAAGAAACCACCTTTTTTGTCAGTACACAAAAAGACTACAAATGGAGTCTTCATTGAAAATAGAAGATCTTGCAAAATTAACAGATGGCTATAGTGGGAGCGATGTCAAAGACATATGTCAATCTGCTCAATTGCGTGTTGTTGATGAATTATTCCAAAGTGGTAAGGGTCTGGACAGCGATTCAAATACTAGGTCTATAACGGAATCAGATATTAGAGAAATTCTAAAAATGAGAAGACCCAGTGTAAGCGTCGACATGATACGAGCCTATGTTAGATGGAGTGAGCAGTTTAAAGCTCTCTAATGTTGGTTTTTATAGCTATCTATGGCTTCAGCTATTTTTTTCATAGCAGGTTCCTTTCCTTCCCACCCTGAAATTTTCACAAATTTTTCCTTCTCTAGTTCTTTGTAATGTTCAAAGAAATGTTTTATTTGGTCCTTCAGATATAGGGGGACATCATCAATATCAGAAATAGTGGAAAAACTGGGATCAATTTTTGATGTTGGAATTGCTACTATTTTAGAATCATGACCTTCCTCATCTTCAGTTTGTAACACGCCGATAGGTATTATTTTTATGAGAGATAACGGCATTAGTGCAGCTTCCCCAAGAACGAGAACGTCTACAGGATCTCCATCTTTTTCAAGAGTGTTTGGAATGAATCCATAGTTGCATGGATAATACATAGCAGCAAATAATTTTCTATCCACCATGATAAAACCACTATCCATATCATATTCGTATTTTATATTACTGCCTTTGGGGATTTCTATCATTACAGTGCATTCGTTAGGTGACTGTTTTATAGAACCTATGTTTTGACTAGTTATCATGTTAGTTTGTTATTAAATGCTATTTATATTCGAAAAGGTCCTAAATAGAACTAATTAAATTTACCATATAGAATAACTAATTCCTTTGTAAAATTGAACCAAAGAGAATGACAATCTGCAAGAAACAAGACATTCTTTTTGATATATACCGTAGGCGCCCATGTGTTAGCGAAGTAAAGGCAAAACTACGTACTTATTTTCCTAGTCAGCGTTAAGGGGTTTGAAGGATTAGGATGTATCTATATGCTTGATTTTATGAGATATTTTTTTATAGCTCCTTGTGTCACGAGATAATCATTAGTAACTTAGAATTTCTAATGGATAAATTGTCATGACTTGCAAAATCTTATTAGTTTGAATTTTTTAGAAGAACCTAATTGAACTTTGGTCGAAAGGAAAAGCCTAATGCAATAATAGACATTGAAAGAGAGGAATTGCAAAAGCCTGAGTTTAAATTTGACGCAAAGTATTGCGGTGGTCATAAAGCGTTTCCCGTTAGAAAGGAAATCAAGGCTAAATTCACAGTTTTCCCTAAAAGAATGGAAATTACCACAGATACATTTCTACTACCTATACGCTTTGACCAAGTCAGAGATATCAGAAATCTACATCAAAAGAAAATTTATACCGTTATAGAGTATAATGATGGAGTAGAAGAACAATCTCCGATATTGGACTTTGGTAAACATCTAGAAAAAGAGCAACCTATTATTTATCAAAAAAAATTATAAAAGAGTAAATAGAATTCACGTTCGCAATAATGCATTTATTAACCAAATATGATCCAAAGGAAATCGAATCTCAAGTCAATTCATACCTGAATAATATTGATCAACAATTATTAATTGATAAAGAATTATCAATTCCCAAAAAAATTCTAGGATATGTTGAAGGACCTCCAACACTAAATGGTGAGCCACATATCGGTCACCTGAGAGGACGCATCATTAAGGATGTGTGGTTCAGGTACAAAACTTTGCAAAAATACAAAGTAGTATTCCGTGCCGGATGGGATACACAAGGATTACCAGTTGAATTGCAAGCAGAGAAAAATCTAGGATTAACTGGAAGTAAGGCCGAGAATATCAAAAAAGTTGGGATAACAAAAATTGTGCAAGCATGCAAAGAACTAATCAAAAACAACGCTGAAAAATGGATCAAAGTTGATAGGCTTCTTGGTATGTCTTTTGATTATAAAAAAGCGTACTGGACATATACCGATAACTATATTCAAAGGGAATGGCAGGTCCTAAAGAAAGCTTGGGAACTTGGAATCCTTAAAGAATGGTTTAGGGTGGTTGCGTATTGTCCTTCATGTCAAACTTCATTAAGTAATGCAGAAGTCAATCAAGGTTACAAGATCGTTGAAGATCCTTCATTTTTTTATAAGGTCAGGCTATTAAACGAAGACATTTTTGTAATAGTATGGACAACTATGCCATTCACCTTAGTTACTGATGAATTGATTGGCGTTAATCCAAAGTCAGATTATGCCTATGTATCAATCGAGAATGAGAAATGGATTGTTGGATACGATAGATTAAATGAATTGATGAATGAACTTCATTTTCCGAATTTTAGAGTTGAAAAAATAATAAAGGGTGAAGAACTTGATGGCAAAAGGTACATACATCCACTTTTAGATTTAATTCCAGGACTTAAAGAATTAAGTGATGACAACAAGGTACATTTTGTAGTAGCAGAAAACTTTGTTGATTCTAGTACTGGTAGCGGAATAGTACATCTATCTCCTGCGAATGGACAAGAAGATTTTGAAATAGCTATTAAGCGTAACGTTCCAATATTTGTACCTATTAATGATAAGGTGGAATTTACTGAGAAGGCAGGACTGTTTAAGGGACTTTTCGTCCGCGATTCTGATTTACTGGTCGTTGAAAAAATGAAGGAAGTGGGCGCCTATCTAAAATTAGGAAAAATCAAACATCAATACCCAACATGTTGGCGATCAAATCACAAGGTGGTTTGGCTTGCAAGACGCGAATATTTTTACATGATTGATAAACTTGGGGAAAAACCGATTACGGCTGTTTCAGATGTCAATTTCTTTTTTGAATCGCCAAAAAATAGATACGTGGAAATAATAAAAGAGCAAGTTCCATGGTGTATATCTAGAGAAAGAGTTTGGGGAACTCCACTTCCAATATGGAACTGTAACAAATGTGGCTTTAGAGAGCCATTATTTTCGAGGGATGAAATAGTCAAAAGAGCATCAAAGTTACCTGATGGAGAACAATTTGAATTGCATAGGCCATGGATTGATAATATTGAGATAAATTGTTCAAAATGTGACAACCCTATGGCTCGAGAATCTTTTGTTCTAGATACATGGCATAATAGTGGCGCTTCACCTTTTGCATCATTTTCAGATGATGAATACAAAAATCTTATACCGGCTGCGTTTCTGACCGAAGGAATAGATCAAACAAGGGGATGGGCGTACACATTGCTTATGGAAAATGTAATAATGCAAAATAAAGGTCAATCGCCTTTTGATTCGTTCTTATTTCAAGGCCATATTTTAGACGAAAAAGGAAATAAGATGAGTAAGAGCCTAGGTAACGTATTAGACGCAAACGATTTGGTGGTGAAAAATTCAGTAGATGCAATAAGATTTTATCTCATGTGGAAATCTTCTCCAATAGAATCTCTAAGCTTTAGTTTAAGTGAAATGGGTTCTAGGCCATATCAAATCTTAAGTACTCTCTATTATCTACACGTTTACTTGATTCAGAATAGTACGTACGATAATTTTGACACTGGAGAGATTAACATAGATTCCATCGTGAAAAGCAGATATTTTGGATTGACTGAAATTTGGATTCTATCTAAATTGCAATCGTTAATTAAAACAGTAACATCATCATTAGATACTTGTAGATTTAATGAAGGAGCAAAAATTTTGGAAGAATTCATAATTAATAACGTGAGTCAGACTTATGTTCCTATGACCCGGGACGACATTTGGGATGACAATATAGAAACAAAAGAACGAAGACATGTAATATATGCAGTACTAGGACACACTCTGACACAAATTGACATACTTCTTCATTCGTACTGCCCCTTCACAACAAATTATTTGTATTTGCTTTGTTTCAAAAAGAAAGATATGGTTTTACTCGAATCCTGGCCCAAATTAAATGAGGAACTAGTAGATATTGAAGTTGAAAAATCAATAGACAAGTCAAAACAAATTATCTCTTTGGTTAATTCTGCTAGAATGAAGGCGAAATTCAAAAGAAGATGGCCCGTTAACAAGGTCGTTATTTGTATTCAAGATGATAACTTGCTTAAATCAGATGAATTACTAGATATTTTGAGGAAACAACTTAATACAAAATCTATCGAAATAAAAAGTCTAGAATCAAGTAATTTTTTTGATAAAGTTAATTCTCTTTTGACAGCAAATCTTATTAGTTTAAATGCGAAACTGAGCATAAATAGAATTGCTCCTCGATTGAAGAACGATCTAAACAAGGCCATTGATGTATTTGCGAAAATTAATTACGAACATTTATTTAAGCAATTAATGTCAAAAAATAACTATTATCTAAAATATTTGTCAGGTGGAATCGAATTGTCGGTAGATGACGTTGAATTTACCTATGATGCAAAAGCACCCTATCTTGTGGTCAAATCAGAGCAAGAAAATACGGATGTATTTATTGATACCAGCAGGAGTAGCGAGTTGATTTCCATGGGCCTGATGAAGGATATCGCAAGAAATATACAGCAATTGAGAAAGGAAAAGGGTTTTGTTCCAACTGAAATATTATCATATGCACACATTTCAAAATTAGATCCGGACGATTCATTATCACTTGAAAACTATAAAAACGAACTGGCATACTATGTTAGAGTAAAAAAAGTAGTCATAACGCCTGATAGATTAGAAGGAGTTGAATATAAAGAAATTGACATAGATGGAAAGAAAATCCTTATATCTGTACAGTAATTAATTATATTACTCAAATTAGTAACGTTAAATCTAAAATATTCTACAGTGATATTTGGATACTTTTCATATTTAGGACGGGTGGTGTAATGGACTTGCCCAAAATACATCATCAGTCCAGATATAACTAAACGTTAGTAATCTATATTTTGATTCATTGCATAATTGGTAGTATTGTCCAAATTTTGAAACGCTATTGAATTTCGTATTAATTGATATCTGTTATCATGGCAATTACAAGAACAAAAGTTTTTTAATATTTTTTCCTCCATTATAAAGCCCTCACAATTACCGTGATTATTGCATAAACACATTGAGGATTTCGGCAATAATTTTAATTCAAAGTAAGTATTGTATATTTTTTACTATAAATAATATGACAATAATTAAATTATACTTTTTCATTGTTTTTTTGTGGAAGTTTACTCAGAAAAACGGCCATGGGGTTCATTTGAAAAATTTAATGAAAATGAACAATGCACGGTCAAATTACTTTACATAAAACCTGGGTCTAGGTTGAGTCTTCAATATCATAATAAACGAAAGGAGTTCTGGAAAATAATCAAGGGTTCTGGGACTGTAGAAATCCAGAACAAACAATCATCTCTAAGTGAAGGAGACAAAATCACAATTCCTCCGGGTGCGAGCCATAGAATTCAGGCGAGCGAATCTGGTTGCACTGTTTTAGAAATTTCATATGGGATCTTTGATGAAAATGACATTGTAAGAATCGAAGATGATTATAATAGAGCATAGCATTTCATGTTAGTATTCGTAGAGCATCTAGGATAGTATCTCTACTAGTAACCAATAGCAACCAATATCCACAATAAAATTGCAGTATGTTTAACGAAATACAAATAAAGCCCTAATATCGCTTTTAATCTAATGAGCGCAAGTAAGAAACCCCACATGAATCTTGTAGTTGTGGGACACGTTGATAATGGTAAATCGACTATTGTAGGTCATTTATTGGTGGATATGGGCGTAATCGATCAGAGAACTATTGATTCTTTTGCCAAAGAATCTGAGGAAACTGGAAAAGGTGATACGTTCAAGTACGCTTGGGTATTAGATAGTATAAAGGATGAAAGAGAAAGAGGTATTACAATAGATCTAGCTTTTCAAAAATTTGAAACTTCAAAATATTTTTACACCCTAATTGATGCGCCCGGTCACAGAGATTTTATCAAAAATATGATTACTGGAGCATCAGAAGCAGATGTTGCAATTCTTGTAGTTTCAGTAAAGCCAGGAGAAACGGAAGCCGCTACTGATCCAGGAGGACAGGCAAGGGAACATGCATTTTTATCAAGAACTCTGGGTGTAGGACAGATCTTAGTTGCTTTAAACAAAATGGATGATTCAGGTTATTCAGAAGCACGCTATAATGAGGTAAAAGACATTGTGGAAAAAATGTTAAAGTTGGTAGGGTATAATGTCTCAAAAATAAGCTTTATACCTGTATCAGGCTGGAAAGGCGATAATCTCGTTAAGAAATCAGAGAACATGCCATGGTATAAGGGGTCTACTTTAGCTGAATCTTTGGATCTATTTGAAGCACCAGAAAAACCAATAGGAAAGCCGCTTAGAATCCCGATTCAAGACGTTTATTCAATAACAGGTGTGGGTACAGTGCCGGTAGGCAGAGTAGAGACAGGAGTACTAAAGGCTAATCAAAAAGTAATTGTGATGCCATCTGGAGTTACTGGTGAAGTTAAATCAATAGAAACGCATCATACACAAATGGAATCTGCAGAAGCCGGTGATAATATTGGATTTAATTTGAGAGGTGTGGACAAAAAATCTATTAAGCGCGGTGACGTAATTGGACCCGTAGATAATCCACCTAATGCTGCAAAAGAATTTGAAGCGCAGATAATAGTTATCCATCATCCGACCGCAATGGCTCCAGGATATACACCTGTACTTCATGCACATACCGCTCAAGTTGCGGCTACGTTATCAGACTTTGTGGCAAAAATAGACCCAAAAACAGGGGGCGCGCTTGAAGAAAAACCTAAGTTTCTAAAAACTGGAGACGCTGCCATTGTAAAGATAAAACCAGTGAGACCATTGGCAATAGAAACATTCAAAGAATTTCCAGAAATTGGTAGATTTGCTCTGAGAGATATGGGAACAACGATAGCTGCTGGCGTCGTTAAATCTATCGTAGAAAAATACGATCCCAGCGCTAAGAAGTGAGTCCAACCAATGGCTCAGGAAGCGCGCATTAAACTAACCAGCACCAATCTTCAAATGCTAGAAAGTGTGTGCCATGAAATAAAAGGCATTGGAGAAAAAAATGGCATAAAATTCAAGGGACCTCATCCACTTCCTACTAAAAAAATGAAAGTAGTTACGAGAAAATCTCCTTGCGGGCAAGGCACTAACACTTGGGACAAATATGAACTAAGGATTCATAGGCGTGTAATCGATTTGGGGGCAGATGATAGATCAATAAGACAACTTATGAGACTAAAAATTCCTGATGATGTATATATCGAAGTTTCCTTAACGTGACAATAATTTCAATTTCTCTATTATTATTCGCCTTCCTCAAGTCACCTTCTTTAGTTTAGAGTAGGAGTTTAGCGGAACTGTTAGATCCGCAAAAGAATCAGGATTAATAATTTTAGAAAGAATTTCAATGCCAGTGATAATTCTTGGACTTGGCCTGCTAAAGTATGATAGAGCTTCAACTGCATAGACCATGTCATTTTGAACCGCTCTGAGAGAATTCCATTGAGGATTTTTGTGCAGGGAAGTAGATTCTACCAACACTTTACTAAGATCAAATCCACAAGGCATCAGAACTATTATGTCCGGATCAAATCCGGAAATTTGGATCAGGTCAATCTTATGAGATCTATCACCAATCCTGCTAATTCCATTGATCCCGCCGGCGATTTCAATCATTTGAGGAACCCAGTGACCACATATATAAAAAGGTTCAATCCATTCTAGACAAATTACTTTTGGTTTTTTATCACTTGGATAACTCGAGATTTGTTCAATTCTTTTTGTCAGAGAATGTTTGATTTCTAAACCTTTGGACTCCTTCCCCACCCTGATAGCAATATCCATAATATTTTGGATAATATCATCAATTGTGTGCGGATCCAGAATCAGAGTATCAGGCTTGTTATCCAAGCATTGAATTGATTTGTCAATTTCCCTATTATGTGGTGAACATACATCACACAATCCCTGGGAAATAATAAGATCCGGTTCTATTTTTTTTAGCAGGTCGTAATTTATCATGAACATATCATTTTGTAATTTTGAGAGCTCCTGTATTTTTTCTTCAATTTGTAAACTTGTCATCGAGTCTGAGTCAAAAACTGATTTTATGACTTGAGGCTTTTGCTTCGCATCAGGAGGATAATTACACTGATGAGTAACTCCTAGTAATACATCCTGAGATCCTAGCAAATAGATAATCTCAGTAGCACTTGGAAGAAATGAAACAATTCTATTGAACATAAAAAAATGTGAAATAATTAATTATATTAAACATCTGTTTCTTGGAGTCAAATTTTCCTATATGAACAAACATTTACGATTTTATCTCTCTTTATTTCATTTTTCTAAATTTATGAATATTTTAATAATCGCATAATGAGTTATCTTTGTGGGTATATGAGCAAATTTACTATGAGTAATGGATTGGATCAAAATGAAATTGATAGGCGTACTAGAAATCTCCTTGATCTTTTCAAAAGAAATTTTATAGAAAGTAAGAGCGATGACTTTGTTTCCGACGCACTTGCAAATATGATTGTATGTAATTCCGTATACGCAAAAATCTTTGAAGGTTACTTGGTACTAGCTGAAAAAAGAAAAATACCGCAAGAAATGACTGACGGCTTTGTTAAATGGGTTTCTGATCAATTGGATGAACTTAAAATAAAATTAAGTGAAAAATACCAAAAAATTGATATGAGATAATAGTAGCACTTCTGCAGGAAATTAGATCAATAGAAAAGTCTATATGATTACGTTTAGGGATTTTTTATATGAAAAGAGGATTATTTATCATTCTAGTTTCCATTATTTTCATACTCTCAAGCATCTTATTTCATGTTGATCAATCCCAAATACTCGCGCAATCAGAAAACGGAAAAAAATCGATGGTAGGTTCAGTGAGTAAGATCTTCAAGGACGTGCAAGGTTCTGTAGTCCAAATCACTCGAGAAAATCATGAAACTTCAAAGGATGAAAATGTCACCACCCTAGGATCAGGATTTGTTTTTGATAAAGAGGGCAGAATAATTACTAATAATCACGTTGTACAAGGTTCCAAGAATCTGGATGTCACTTTTATCAACGGCAATAGATATGTAGCAAGTATTTTAGGGAACGATCCATTTAACGATATCGCAGTAATAAAAATATCCCAAAATATTTCAGAACAATTACACCCACTAAGACTTGGGAACTCCTCTAACATGGAGGTAGGCGATCAAGTTATAGCAATAGGTAATCCATACGGACTAGCCGGATCAATGTCTCTCGGTATTATAAGTCAAAAGGGGCGTCTAATTTCAACTGAAGGATCACCATTTAGTATCCCGAGCGTAATCCAAACAGACGCATTAATTAACCCTGGAAATTCAGGTGGCCCTTTGCTTAATACTAACGAGGAAGTGATTGGAATGAATACCGCAGGTGTATTATCTGATTCCGGAGGATTTTCTGGAATAGGTTTAGCTGTTCCATCCAACACTATTTCTAGAATCGCACCGGTCCTTGTTAGCAATGGAAATTATTCACATGCGTGGCTAGGAATTTCTGCCAGTACTTTAACCTCACAATTAACTGAAAATTTTGAAAATTTAAGTAGAGAATTTAAGGGTATATATGTAGATTCATTAGTAAAGGATGGACCCGCCGACAAGGCAGGTCTCCACGGAAGTATCACTGACCAGTATGGCGATAAACATGGAACTGATATAATTACAGCTGCCGATAAAAAAAATGTTACTTATATGGAGGATCTAGTGTCGTATATTGATGAAAAAAAACAACCAGGCCAGAAACTACTTCTTACTATTTTCAGGAACCAATCTTATGTAGATATTAGTGTTCTGTTGGGCGATCGTAATAACAGTACCAAAATAGAAAATGCAACAAATCCATACGGTTAATCTTTATACATTTATTTTAGAATCAAATTACCTTTAACTGATCCTAGCCAAGCCATAATTAAATTTGTGATGGAATTATGAATTCATAAAAAATTGTAATCCAATGCTGACAACATACATACATAAAAGTATTAACCCAGTCTTAATTCCAATTTCCTTTCTGAATAATAAGCCTACAGAAAATAATGTGACTATCGTTGCCAGAATCATTTGATGTGATAACAATGAATCCCGTTGTATTTGTGTACCTAGACCACTATGATATATGGCACCGAATACTGCAAAGGCAAGTAGCAAAGTATTATTCAATATCTTTGATCCAAGCACATTTGCAACAGCAATCGAGGTTCCTTGAGCACCCTTTCTAGCAAGTAGCATTAAAGAAATTTTTTCTGGCATTTCTCCTGCAATTGGACTTATTACCACCGAAAGTATTATTGCCGAAACACCTATCTCTATAGATACATCTTCTAGCGACTTGATGAAAGGTTCCGCTCCAAAAAAGATTCCAAGGGTTCCGATGAGGAAAACTATACCTGACTTTATCAACTGATTTTGATTGCCATGAGCGTTAGTATTTTCTAAGATTGTATCATGTTCATCGTTAATTGTTTGTTTACTTTTCAATTTTTCCAATCTCATTTCATAAAATGCCATGAAAACGTACGTTGCAAATAACCCAGTAAATATTACCCCATCAAAAAAATTGTATCCATCAATAAACAAAATTGCGCTTATTAGTGCTGTTGTCAGTAGAAAAATCTTATCCAGTTTGAATGAGCTTACCTTTATTTTCTTGATTGGTTTTTTTGAAAGACGTGTAGTTGCAATTATGAGCATTATTGATAATCCAAGCGTCATCATCAATACGTTACTTCCTAATCCTGCCCCCAGGGCTATACCATACGAACCCTTGGAGGCTGCATATGCAACAATCGCAATTTCAGGTAGCGTAGTTGCTATACTCAGTAATGTTCTTCCTACAAATCTTGCACCAAATCTAATTGCTAAATGTTCTGCTCCATATGAAAGTAACCAACTGGAAAGTGTTAATTCTCCCAACCAGAACAGCATGATTAGAAAGTGATTTGATTCCAAACAAGATGTGACTACTAAATATATAGAATATAAATCATAATATAACTCATAATGTAGGTTTATATCCTGGTAAACTGATATTGAGTGAAGTACTAATCATATTCTCAAAATATTAAAAAACACTCTTCTCTAATTAATCATCAATTTTCTCACGTAATGCTCAAGTGATAGGTATGTTTGTCATTTTAGATATCGGAATTCTTATCTTTACAACACCATTTGCATAGTCTGCTTTACTGTTTACATTGTCATCTTCTGGAATTGAATATGGAAGAGGAATCTTTTTCTCAATCTTGTTTGGCCTCTGTCTAAAATGAATAGTATATGATTCGATATCGATAGATCTGTTTGCTCTTAAAGTAAGAATATCTTTTGAAATATTTACATGAATATCTTTTTTCTGGAATCCAGGGAGGTCTATTATAACTACAAGCTCTGTTCCGTCTTCATAAATATCAACCGGCGGTAATACAAATTCATAAAATTCTCTAGAGCGATTACCAATTTCCTTCATAATCTCTTTAGCAACGTATCGACTTACACCCATATAGTATCAGATATCTTCTTTCTATAAATTCTTTATTTTTAATTAGGTTAATTCGATGAATGAGAATACAGATTTATGCCGTAATTATGAAATTATAATAGAATCATAAATTAACATTTCAAAATGTATGTAGAATCAATTCAAACAATACTAGTCTGAAATCATAATTGCATGGTATCCTGAACTGCATTCGGGACAACATGCGTGATCACACAAACATTCAAGACAATATCGATGTGCGTCATAAAATGTGCATATGCTGTCAGAATGTAGACAGTTTTCGCATATTACAAACTTTCGACATGGATTCGAATCTAATCTATCCACAATAATCACTTGTCTCAGATCATATATTAATCTTTATAGTAGCACAGGTGGGTGAGATTCAAAGCAAGTTAATTAATACAAAGCTAGCACAATTACTCTATTTAAATAGTTTTTCAAACCTGGTTTGTATCGGAATATCAGTCCCACAAAAAACAAAATAATATGCTTGTCAAATCATGAAATCATGAATAAAGACGTTCCGCATATTGATAAAATGGCAGGGATCGAATTGTATTCTACAAAATATGGTGGAATTGGCGGCTCAATAAAAGTAAAGAAAGAGGATTTTAAGGTTCAAGAGTTACTCGTTGAATCAATTTTAAATGGTATGTCTAAAATTCCTGATAAGCATTATAGTTTTCCAGTTTACTTGTTAGAGAAAAAAGGGCTGGATTCTAATCATGCCACAATGGAAATATTCAATCGACTTGGAATAAGGCTTAGAGTTTTGGGCATTAAAGACTCTAAAGCGGTTACAACTCAATATGCTACTTCTGAAGAAAAAAAAAATAGAGAAGGTAACACAGCTCATACAAATTTAACATTTCTTGGATTCTCAAAGCATTCAATAAGAAAATCTCATATAATGGGAAACCAGTTTGAGGTAAAAATTTCTAATCCTGTAAAAAATGAAATTTCGGGATTCTTACCTGAAATAAAGAATATTCCAAACTTCTATGGTTTGCAGCGTTTTGGAAGTGAAAGACTCGTTACTCACTTAGTCGGTAGGGAAATTATCAAAAGAGATTTTAAGAAGGCAGTAGAGATATTTTTAAGCCATACAACAGAATATGATACCCCATTTAGTAAAGAAATAAGAGAAAAGTGCAACGATCCAAGAAATTATGGCCCTGTCATAAAGATTATTCCAAGGGGCATGGACCTTGAAAGAAATATCTTGCAATCGCTCATAGCTGGCAAAGGCTACATAAGCGTTTTAAGATCAATTCCAATAAGTATAAGGAGATTATTCGTCCATGCGTTCCAGGCATTTATGTTTAATAAATGTTTGAGCAGTATGATAAAAGATGAAGAACCAATTGCCTATTGTATTAAAAATGATTTTTGTTTTAGATTGGAAAACAAACTGGCTTTAGGAAAATTAATGAAGTATCAAGATGACGGTTTTACTGATTTAGTCCCTGCAATGCATTTACCGGGTTATTCATTCAAATCTAATGATGGGCGTTTTGAAAGAAGATTATCACTCTTAATAAAAGAAGAAAATATCAGCCCGAAAGATTTCTACATTAAAGAGATGCAGGAATTGAGTGTGGAAGGTGGATTTAGACAATTACCATTATTAGTAAATGATTTTTCTTATCACAATAATCTATTGGTAAAATTCAAAATACCAAGTGGTTCTTATGGAACCATTCTATTACGGGAACTCATGAAACCAGTTGATCCAATAGAAGCAGGTTTTTAGGATTATTACTTTAGACTTTCAAAATATTAGGAAAAAATTTTAAAAATAAGATTGTGGGCATGACTGCCTCTTTATTTACGGACCTTAACTTCCACGTAATATTAAATATGACCTTTATTTAATGAGGAACGATGCTCGGTACCAGGAACTTTCACAAATTAATAGAAGATGAATTAATTAGAATCTCTAAAAATTTAGAATTACACTATGACTCAAACAACATTCACGTATTAGAGATAGCACGTTGCAGTAGATTGTCTTACTTTGAACGTATGGACCCTCTAACAGACGAATTTTCAAATGCAGTAAGCAGCATATTCAAAAATTCTCTAAGAAAGATGCTAAATGGAATTACGAGGGAATATAAGATTGAAGACCTTTCAATATTTGCTACTGTAGATTTAATAATAGATAATGATCTGATAATAAATTTTGTTCCAGTCTCCGAAATACCAAAAGGACCTCATCCAAACGACCTCCTTTACACTAATGCCTGCATGTTCATTTTTGAAAAAGAAAGTGGTTTTGTAGTCTATTTTTCTCCTGAAGGAAAATTTACTGAATTTAATGTCATCAAAAGCAAAAGAATGTTTGAACAAGTCGTAAGAAGAGCACGAATTTTGCATCTGTTACTTAAAGAAAAGAAAACACCAGTCGTAGAACCTAGCGAATTATGTTTTTCATGCAAATATTTTCAAAGATGTTTTGGTCAACAAAAAGAATCGGAACACCTATTGGATAATATTTTTGGAATTGGAAATAAAAATTAATTAATTAATTTAGGTTGAATTTTTTTTTCTTACTTCAAACCTTCAATTTTTTGATTATTTCTTTTTGTTCTAGCTCCAAACAAGATGCTGGTAAATATTACAAAAACACCTGTTGTAATTCCATACATTAAGAGTTCTTCGGCCATATCGTCTTAACTTTATATTATTAGCATTTAATTTTTTCTAATTAACACAGGAACTTTCATGGGTGAGGATATATAATACTGAATTCTCTTTCGCCGCCTGTTGATTGAAAGCTACCAGTTTGCTTGTAGAGATAACTTCCATTCACCAAGAGTCTTATACTGTCTAAATTCGTGTCAATCTGTGATGCGTTGAGATTTTTGGTAAGCTCAATTATTTTCTTATCTTTCAAAATAAGTGTACCGTTTCCAATAACCGGAAAAATACTGTCTTGGGAATCTACGAATCCTTCTGGTCTCTGACCAATGTCACCTGAAACAATCCTGGTTGAATTGGAATAAACATTATACGAAATTGATTCAAGTATGACAGTACCCTTATTTGGATTAAAAACGTCAAAAATAATCGAAAAGTTTGCGGTTCTGTCATTACCAATTCCAGCACTAATATTTTTGATGGACAGCTCGGGTGGTTTAGGCTCCTTGATTGCGTCTTGATTGAAAATCTTTATACTTGAAAAGTTGAGGTTGGATAACCCAATTTTTGTGAAGTCATTAGATTGAAAATTCCTTGAAAGAAAAATTGCTAAAAAAACAATAATCGATATAGCGGCAATAAGGATAACGGAAAGAACGATCCTTTTCCCCATGATTTTCAAAGTATTCTATATTCACAAGATTATTTTAGTCTATGTATATTATGTATGCAGCTACACTCAGAGTTATTTGTAACCGGGATGATTAGTGGGTTTTTGGACTAAGATTATATTTATGGCATGATAATCCTGATTATGTTTATCGGGTCTAGAAGGGCTATTCTTATAGCCGTTATTGGTGCTATTGTCGCTTTCATTGTACTATTTCCCGCCATTCCTGACCTTCTGAGGGGAGGCAATGATCTGAAAAATGTAAATATAAGTGTTGAAAACATTGCAGTTGAAAATTCAAGTATCATTAATAATACCATACCATTAAAAGTAACCTTCAAAGTTCTAAATCAAGATAGTAAAGCCCTGACGACTTCTAAGATTGAATTTACTGTAAATGCAAATAATACTCATTTGGGTAATGGAATTATTTCATATGAGGATATTCCACCTAACGGAAGACCACAGCTTTATCCAAAAGCACCCACAACGCTTCAATCAACAGTCTTGCTAGGTAGCTCAAGTATTAATTCACAATTATTTGATAATTTACATAGTGGGAATTTTGCACCCAATAACACAAAATGGAATGTTAACGGGACTGCTGAGATAGACTCGGCCTTTACAATCTATCCAGTTAAATTCAATAGTGAACTGGGATAACAAAAATTTTTTACTTTTCACTCTTCACATACGACTTTTCAAAGCCGCCAACGATCCATTCCTCTAGCCAGACACACTTTGCCGGACTATAAGGACTTGCTTCATCTTCAGAAGAACAAGAGTGTTGATAAGCACAGCTAAAACACGGAGCTCCCATTACGCAGTCAATTTGAATTGGTTTTCTATTATATTCTGCAATCGCCGATTTCTTTACTATTAGCTTGTATGTCCATCTGCCTTTATTCAATATCTTCTCACGTGAAATGAGAGATTGTTTCTCGAGATTTCCGGCTAACCTTGATCCGTCTCTACTGTCAAGCGAAAATTCTTTACAGATTTCAGTTTGAAATACTCCGTTTTCACCACTTTTTAATATGGCTTGAAAGACTTGCTCAAATAATTCATGTTTGTTTTTATACATAGTTCGGGGAAGATTAATAATTTGAGACAAAAGATAGACTTTGTATCAAGCCAATAATATAAAAATCTTGGCATTATCTATTCAATTTCCATGTTTAATTGAGGGATATTGACATTTGTGGGCTTAGGTTAGAATTTTCTAAATAAGTCCCTTAAAAACTTTGGAAAAGATCAAATCTCTAAATGTTACATAATTTGAAAACAATCTGTGATACGTGCGTAAATATCAATAACTATAGATCGTAAATTTGTGGAACGGAAAATAAAAAGGAAAATTAATTCAAATCCAATTAATCAATCAGAAATTACAGGAAGCGCATCTAGTGATAATATTGATTAGTAATTATCTTTAACATGGATTGCGTTTATACCAGCCCAAATCTTCAAAAGCACAAAAAATATACAAACAATTCTTAGAATCACGATATGTTAATTGCTTGAGTTTGCGGTCACCGGGATTTGAACTTGCCATATATAGGAATTCAGCTACAGTTTTCTAAATAAGCTTTTAGGATATTTTTTCTGATTGCTAATGAAAATATATTTTTCATAACTATAATCGTCAGTGTGTTTAGAAATTCGTGAAATGACTCAATCCTGCTGCTTTTAGACTTTCTAATCAACTGAGGTGGGATATTGCACCTTGTTCGTTTCCAGGAACTATTAACATACATATCATTCAGCTATCGGTGTCAAAAAACAATTCAAGTGTTGTTATCAATCCATGGTAAAATGAGTAACCGTCAACAGTTATCACAGACTCATAGATAGCTATGCGCGTTTTTAGTGTTGTTCAGTACCATCGCTTTGGAAATACTTTTCAACGTGTATGACTATATAAACCAACGAGTAGTAGTAATCCTTCTAGTTTTCGCGTTCAGCTATCAGAAGCTGCTTAAAATTCAATTTATACTTTTTATTGCATTAGGTCCAAAGCCATTTTAAGTTGATCTATTTCCCTTTCTATAACTTTTCTGTCTATCTCATCACTACTGTATTCTGGTGTGTATTTTAGCAGCCTTTCACAGGCTTCAATTTCTCCTAATATTATGTCCTTCTTATCATGACATAAACTATGATAAGTATCAATGAAGGAATATGTTACTTTCCTATTTTTGTCCTTACATCCACAAGTTTTGGCCATAATTTCATACTGTGATTCTGCTTCTGAAATATTCACCTTACTAAGCCACCTCCATTAAAATCAAATCCGCATTCCGAGACTAAACTATGAATGTAATCATGATCTAACTTATAAGATTCGTAATCTGATATAGGCATCGATTCCATTTCATTACTACTACATGAAGGACAGATAGTGGAAGTCCTTATACCTGTCAAGGATGATGCACACCAATGACATAATTTACAGATCAAGAAATTTTTCTTGTCGATAAACTTACCCTCACTTTCATGGATCAGAGAATGTATTTTCGAGAGGGTTACAATAATAAACCATATCCCAGTGCTTTTTCTAGATGAATTTTATGTAACATTAATTATATTGAGTTTTGATGCATTTAAGGATATCTAATATTGGCTCTGTTAACTTCATAGGCGATAATTGTCGGTGTTGTGTCCGGTGAGGTTTACAATGAAAAATATGGCATTTGGAATACATCATGATGGATTTAACTCAATTTCTACCAGAATTTAGTTACTTAACTTGGTATCTCCAGATATTTTGTTTCCAACATATGTGATAGTTCATCTTCATTTTCTATCCATATGTCCATTAAATGCTCTGAATCTGAACAGCATTTGCAATATGACCCTTCACATTCTGATGCGTAGGAATGTCTACATAACTTACATGAACATCCCATAGTAAATAATGGACTTTATCGCATAAAAGGATTCAATTTACAACAGATACGACCCCTTTTTCATGCATGTATTTGTACAAATCAAAGATTATTGAAGCGTTTTTGCGGTTAGGAATTGAAAGATTAATCTTTTTAACTAAAGTTGAAAGTCCAATGGAGCACGATGAGGAAGAGGAAGTTAATAATGATGAGGGAAGGTGTGCGGGCATCATCTATTATTTCTCTCCTTAATTGTACAAGAACCAGTATATGAATTCCTATAGATACTGCGGTCACCGGGATTTGAATTCCCGCTCTAGTTAAATAGAGTCCCGGGTTACGGGCTTTCTTCTCCACTAATAGATAATGGATTGGAAGGCCAGTGTCCTAACCAAACTAGACGATGACCGCACAACTGTTAAGCGAGGATAATCTGGATATTAAATCTTGTGAAGATTATTTTTTACTATCTGGAAAGATATAGTTTAGTAGCATATCAAAGACTTTGTTCTTTCCTTTTTCTTTTATGTTCGTAAGACCCTTGTTAATCTTCTCTCTTTTTGCATCTTCCTCTATTACCGCAGTCGGTCTCTTATCCAGCGCGCCTTCAAATTGAATCTTGTATCCCCTGTATCTTGCAGCAGCCGAGTCAATGAAATCTTTCTGATGATATGAAGAAACAAAATAAACTACGGGAGGATTCGGTCTTTTTTTAATTTTATCTATAATAATGGAAAATACATGTCCAATATTATTTGAAGATTCTAGACTTATCTTGGATTCTTCGACAGCATTACTTACAAGATTGTTTTTTACCACGCTTCCAACATTTTTGTCAGCCACGACTATTATTTCTGTGTCGGATTTGTCAGGCTTGGACGTAATAATTCGTTGATAGGTTTTTACACAAACTCTTATTCTTTCCATGATGTATTCTGGTAATTGCTCCGTGGAGTCTAGAGCTACGTAATTACAGTAAAGAACTATAACGTTTCCAGAAACGAATCTATTTTCTGACATTATAATCATTATCTAAGATAGAGTTATTGGAATAAATTTTTTACCAACCAGATTTTTATGGAGCATTTAGTTGTCTTTCTAGTTCATCTAGTCTTTGTATTGCTTCCTGATTTTGTCTTATTTCAGAATAAGATTCATCGGTCCTTATTTTGTTCATGAGATCAGCTACTTCCTGTGCTGTTACACCGTGTTTAATGTCATATTCTATCTGTTTCGAACAGCTAGAAATGGTGCTATATTTCTTAAAATTACGTTTCTCAAATGAAGATGCATCAGGAGAGATTCCTTCCATATAACGAAGTATTACCTTTTCAACATGTTCAAGATGCCAATCTCTCATTGCAAAATTGTTGGGTTTCATGCATGTACTGGAATATATGAATAAAGGTTATTTAATCTATTATTCGAATTGATACATAAAAAAAGCTATCCCCACCAAAGCTATTAACTAAACCTAATATTAGTAATCAATTTACAAATAATCAGAAAGTTTAATTTTTTCTTGTTTTGGTATTTTCGCAATTTCAAATCTGTCTTTAGACTTTAAAAGAGTTGCAGTTGCGTCAATCCCCAACTTTGTTGTTAAAAGGTTATTCTGATCGCTAGAGGGATCTAGACTCGATCCTTTTGAGTTTGGTATAATCAAAAGATCTTTATCTGCCTGACATCTAGTCGAAATTGCATATTCTACTTCAACAGGATTTGTATAATTTATGTCCTCGTCAACTACAATTGCAATTTTTAGTGAAGGATGAGCTGCAAAGGCTGCGACAATTGCATTCTTTGGTTCGCCTTCCAATTTTTTTCTTATTTGAATAATCGCAACAAGCCAGTTACTTCCCCCATCTGTTAAATGAACTGCATTGGTACTTGGCACCACGTCTTTGACACCTTTGAAAAGTTTGGATTCTATGGGCAAACCCATCAACAATCTATGCTCTCCGTACCCCGGTAATATATCATGATAAATAGGATCCTCACTCAAGTAAATTTTCTCTAATTCAAAAATAGGCTGTCTTCTCTTGATATCATAAGTTCTTAGCATTTCAACCATCTGTTCTTCTGCCGTTTCATCTGCAAGAATCCTTCCTTCCAGAAGAATCTCGGAATTTTTTGGAACATAAAGTCCTGTACCCGGAGACTTGGTCAGTGTCAATCCATTGCCCATCAAGGAATTTGCTATTTTCAATTCGTTCTCTCCATATGGTGCCTGATACGCAGCTGCGACAGAAATTGCAGGATGAGCTCCAATAAGTATTGAAACAGGCAAGTCTTCGCCATGTTCCTTTGCAGTAGTATAGCACTTATGGAGATGGCGTCCTTCGACCATTCTTATCACCATTCTTCTACTATCCAACCTCAACAAACGATGCGTTGATAAATTTTGATTTCCAGTGTCTCTATCTTTGGCTATAACTAAAGATGAAGTTATATACGCTCCAGAATCTTTTTCAAAGTGCGTTACGATAGGCAAATCCAGCAAGTCCTTTGAATTTTTCTTCCAATTATTATTGCCGTCTGTCTTTATTATTTCAGAATTATTTCTGATTGCATCATTTATCTTTTCTTGAATGAGATTTTCATTTTTTGAATTTATTGATAATGCTATTCTGTTTCTAGTACCTAAAACATTTGCGGCCACCTTTATAGTGCTATTTTTTACCGATTCAAAAAGCACCGCTTTTCCTCCATCTAATTTACTTACAATTGCTGCAAGTTCAAATTTTGGATCGACCAGTTTTTTTATTCTTATTAGATCATTTATCTTTTGTAACTCACTTAAGAAATCCGAAAATCCACGAATCTTGCTGAATTCAAATCTTGATTTCATCTTTATTCACTTGTTTTTGCTTCCAATAATTTTAATACTTCATTCATGATCTCTTGCATTTCATTTAATGATAATGGTTTTTTATTGCTAAAGTTGGTTATTACTATTCCATTAATCATTAGTGATATCTTCTCTGACAAGGTTCTCATAAATATGGGGTCTGCTATATTTGGGATTACTCTTGCACTTTGAGCCGTGTTATTAGATGCAACAGAAACGTGTAGACCACCTATCTTACACAAATCTTCAGAAAGGGAAACGAAACAACCGTTATTAAATTCAATGAATTTTAGGAGAAAAACTCTCTTTGATTTCAAGTTAATTTTCCTTTCAATAAAGTTACCCTGATGAGTTTCGCTCAATTTTACCTGATATCACTCTTGTGAATTAACATATCTAAGTCATTTGATACTCCAATTAAGTTATGCTGATTCTTAATCCAATTTATGCATTTTATCAAGTTTTTTAATTTTTTGTTCAGACTAATTTGATAGAGAATTTATTTAAAAGATGTATATTTGCGACTTGAAATCAAGAATTATGATATCCTATTTAGAATATACGGCCAGGACGCAATGCTATAGATCTTGCAGACCATATATCCCTAATTCCTCGACAATTAGGCAGGATGTTACGCGAAGTACCGAATTCGTTTACAATTTCTATTCTTACTGATCCATAAAGATTCTTTATCTCTTGTGCAATACGATTGCAAATAATCAAATCGCCGTTTCCAATTTTTAATATCTTTTTGCCAGAATTTATACGAGACAATATATTCATAATGAACTTGACTGCCTCCCTTATCGAGCTTCGAACAGTACTGTATAACTCAGTATGCAGATACATCACACAAATTCCTATCCTGTTTCCAGGATCTACCCCTACAACTAAAACATCGTCTAGATAATTGCCGCTCAAATTTTTTAGCAGTTTTGCCTTAAAAAGGGGTGGAAATGTATCAAGCTGAAAATCATATATGAGATTTTTTCTTCTAATCAGTGAGGCTTCATTCTTTGTTGTTATGATTATCTTTGCGTTTGTCCTGGACGCTTCCTCTGGAGAAAGTGAAGAAAAACTAATATTCATAGACTTTAACATGCTTACAATTTTGTAATACGGCCGACCTTCAACGGTTGCTACCACTATCTGATTGGAAACCTGTTCTGTCACTAAGGGCGTTTCATTCAATTATAGTAAATTCTGATTCCTATTAAATATTTTCAGTTCTAATTCAAAAAAAGGTTCTATGACTTTGTCTCACTTTTGTTTAGAACAGAATCTACCACTAGTTTGACAGATTTTTCATATGTAAGTTTTGAGTTTTCTTTAAGTTTTGATAGATTACTTTCTGCGTCCTTCAAGATTTTCTGAGATTTCTCCTCTGCTTCTTTTTTTGCATCTGCAATTATTTTTTCTGATTCATTTTTCGCAATTTCGATTATCTTTTCTTTAAGTTTAGAAATTTCGTTATCAGAGTTAGTCAAGATTCTCTTTTTCATATCTTGAACTTTGATTGATAAAGTCTCAATATCATGTTCCAGTTCGGCTAGGGCATTAATTATTTTGTCTACAGAGGACATTATCCTGTATCAGAAAATCTCATTACCATATATTAACTCTGCATTAATAGGAAATTCTGGATGGTTCACCAGTATGAATCTACGTAGTAAGATTTAGTATTGCCTGTGCAATATCGCCCTTTGTATCAGTTAGTGCCATTATAGCTTTTTCTCTTGAACTTGAAGATTGTTGCATAACCAGGATTATATCTTCCTCCTTGAAAGACGGAACCTCCCTTTCTCTTTCTTCCATATCTCCAGCAACAATCTGAAAAATTGTACTATCCTTTCCTTTCATTTCTATCACTTGTGGTTTAATCAAAAAGATCTCCTTTGTATCAGTTTTAATAACCACTTCATCAACATTTCCTAGTTCCTGCATATTTAGGCCCATTTTATCTAACATTCGTCTCATTTCGCGATTACCGCGCATCATGGAATTGTTTTCTCATCTCTACTTTTTATTCCTTCTCTAACCTTCACAGCAACATCTCCAATTCTTCCATGTAATTGAGATTGACTAAGAACTGATTTTCCTACCGCAACTACGACCTCTTTCTTGTCAATTACAGCTACTTCAGATCCAATCATTATGTTTGAGCCAAACCATTCTATGTGTTTACAAAATAATGATCTTCCTTCGCTAACAAAAGGAACAACCTCTTCTTTCGGAATAATACAATTCTGTTTGAATCCACTATCCTTTAACAAAATAGAAGCGCCGTAAATTGTAAGGGCTATCCCTCCGTCCGATCTTAAAGTACCCAGTAAATGATCGTTAAGGCTAAAACTCTTAATCCTTCCAGTCTTCCTAGAATATAAAAATGAAAGCTCTTTTGGTAGAACAGACGATACGCCTTTACCAAAGAGCGCATCTATATGATAAAATATTTTCTCGTTAGGATTCAACTTTTGTTCCATCTTAATTGATTTCACTATTTAAAATATATCTAAGAACAATACTAAAATCGAAAATTTACTAAAAATTTATGACTGTAATATCAAGTCCGCATAGCGAAATATCTTTTTTAAACTGTGTTTGTTATTTGTTACTATTGCGTGTTATGATTCATAACTACACTAGTTATTTTTAGGTATTTGATTTTCAACTTGTCCAACTGAGCAAAATATGATTTTTAATTACAAGTTTTTTTGGTATTGAAAAGATAGATTAGAAAAAAATAAAACGCTATACCCATCTATCAATTTATGAACTATGGTTTCTTGTGAAATCTGCGGAAATCGGATAACAGATCTGGTAGAAAAGGTTCTTGTAGAAGGCAATTTGTTGACGGTGTGTAAAACATGTTCCAAAAGAGGAAAGCCATCAATTCATCAACCAAGCGCTCAAAAAAAATCATTTTATGGACCAAAAAAAATGCTGAAGCCCGATAAAATCACATTTGACGATAGTATCATTCTAGTCAATAATTATTCAGAACTCATTCGAGAATCTAGGATGACAAGAGGCCTTTCGCATGAACAGTTAGGACTCGTCCTTAAGGAGCGTGCTTCATTAATACGAAAAATAGAGAGCGGTTCGTTAAAACCCGATGAGGTCCTGACTAAAAAGTTGGAAAGATTTTTTCGAATTAAACTGTATACTGAGGTAGACTCTAGTGAATAAATCTACGATACTCATTACATATCCGGTGGAACATGTCGCTCGTGAAGCAAAATCATTAGCAGAATCTGCAGGTTATTCTATAGTGCAGGTTGTAACTCAAAGACATATTACAAGATCAAAATTTGGTATTGGAAAAGGGAAAGCAGATGAAGTCAGGGAATTGGTTAAATCCTTGAATATTGAATTCCTAATCTTTGATGAGGTTCTAAAACCAACTCAACAATATAATTTGGCAAAACTATGTGAGATAGATATTATTGATAGGGAAAAACTAATTCTTGAAATTTTTAGACTAAGATCGAATACTGAAGAATCTAAAATTCAGATAAAACTTGCTGAGTTGCATTATGACGCGGTGAGAATTAAGGAGAAAGTAAGGCTTGCAAAGCAGAAAGAGCAGCCTGGATTTTTTGGGTTGGGAAAATATGACGCAGATGTTCATTTACTTGATATAAAGAGGAGAATTACTGTTCTGAGAAAAAAGCTTTTAAAAGAAGAAAAAAGGAAATTATTGCAGAGAACAGGTAGAGTAAGATCTGGTTTTAAAACTGTATCTATTATAGGATACACATCGGTTGGAAAAACTACTCTCTTTAATCTTTTAACTGGAGAATCAAAAATGGTAGGAATCGAATTGTTTACAACTCTTTCGACATCTAGTCGGCTTGTAAATATTCACGGAAATAAGGTAATGTTTTCTGATACAGTAGGTTTCATAAGCAAACTTCCTGCATATATGATAGATGCTTTTAAATCGACTTTACAAGAACTAATCTTTTCAAATATTATATTGCTTGTATTGGATATAAGTGAAAGTTATGAAATGTTGAAAAAACAATTGTCAAGTAGTTTTACGGTCTTGATTCACTTGGGAGTATCAACAGCAAAAATAATCTATGTTTTCAATAAGATTGATCTTGTGAGTCTTGAAGATGCAAAAGAAAAGTCCAAGAAATTGGGAATATTGAATGAAGGTAACAACAATGTTATCATGATATCTTCAAAGACAGGAATGAACGTTACTGTCCTCCTCGAAATAATCAAATCCAAGATTCTTATCAATAAGATGAAGGTGGATAATTAATGTCTATTTCTGTTCTTAGACTGGGACATAGATTTGTAAGGGATGATAGAACTACAACACATGTTGCATTAGTTTCAAGAGCATTCGGTTGTAAAAAGATTTTCATGACAGAAGTAGACGATTCAATTCTTCAAACGGTGAAGAAAGTATGTGAAGATTGGGGGGGTTCTAACGAATTCGGAATTGAAATTATTCATGACTGGAAATCATTGTTATCTTCATGGAAGAAGCAAAATGGAATGATAGTTCATCTAACTATGTATGGGATAAATATAGAAAATCAATCACTGAACTTTAGAGTAAAAAAAAATATTCTGTTAATAATAGGAGCCAGCAAGGTACCAAAGGAAGTTTATTCGCTGGCCGATTTGAATATCGCTGTTGGGAATCAACCTCATTCAGAAATTGCTGCATTGGCGATTTTCTTGGACAGGTTCTATCGTGGTAAGGAGTTAAGCTATTCTTTTAAAAACGCAAAAATGAATATTATGCCTTCCTCGCATGGTAAAAGAGTTGAAATTAGAAAACAAGGAAAGCCAAGTTAAGTTAAGTTAATTGTTGATAATATTTCAATTTAAATGAAAGTCAATAAGATCAATATTTGTGCGGGGGTTGCCAAGCTTGGTCAAAGGCGTGAGATTGAGATATTGACACGATGCTCAGATGAAATGATCCAGCTGGGAAACCTCATCTCTTAGGGGTTCGTGGGTTCAAATCCCACCCCCCGCATCGAACATACACAGATTCGAAAGCCACGACAAGTAAATTAATTTCAAAAAAGGAATACTTGTAATACTAATATGATTTAGGCAATCTGTTGAAAGTAAGACTACAGATGAGAATACATTGAAATTTAGATCAAATAAAAGATAAAAAAATTATGAAATAATTTGATATACACTTTGTTTTTTTATTCAAGAAAAATATGGTTAATTTCTCTTAAATGTTATTGGGAATGTGGTACAACTTGCATTTTATTTTTTATTTTGGTCTAGAGACAGAGATATATTTGCCCACTTTCAAACTGCTAGTAGCGGGGTGGGGAAGCCAGATACAATAGGCTAAGTTATCCCGGCGGGCTCATAACCCGCAGAGCGGTTTCCATTTAGAGTCTAACTTGATGGCCGTAAGTTCAAATCAACCCCCCGCTACGTATTTTGATTAATTCGATTTTATGAACAATATGAACTGTAGTTGAGACCGTTGGCTAATATCTAAAACAATTTGAACCATTCACTGTGTAATGGTTTGAAAAAATCAGGAATATATGGATAAGTTTTTTCCATTCCATATCTGTGTAACGGTTTTGTCAAATGACGATGAGCTTTTAAATAAGGCAGGTACATTCCCAACTGTAAATTCCGATTCTTGGTAACGAGCAATTTTGAATCCTTCTTACGTCCACATATTTTGCATTGAAATCCTTTGTTTTTTCCCTCAGATTTCATTCTCATTCCGCAATTATTACACATTGGATTTATCCATACCGTATCATCCATAGTTTTCAAGACTGAAAGATACTCTACATTTAGAATACTGGAATTATGAGAATCGTTCTTACTAACTCCTATACCAATATCAATGTTATCACCTTCAATCAATTTAGATGCAATACTTCCAAGACCAGTAGGTTCATACACTGCCACAGGAAATTTGCTGTTACTAAAATCAGAGACCTCAAATAAAACATGACCGCCACGTAAAATAATTGGTTTTTTTGAAACTTTGCATCTGACATATCCTGCCATGTTGGATCTAATTTTTTTTAAAGACAACTGATTTTGAAGGTGCATGCTGGTACCTTGATTTGTCCTAAATACCATGAATCCTTCAAGTTTTTCAACAGGTAGGACATAAAGTAGCGCTTTTGTAACAATATAGGGATCTTCTCCCCTAATCCCACAAAAAACAGGATCCGGACCATGTGGAGCAATAAGTATTCTCTCGTGAAAACTATCGAGGCTGTTAAACGTGAAAGGATGGGTTTCTATGCTTATTTTTGATACACTTGAGTTATTAAGAATTCTGGGTGAGCCTTGAAATTCCTTTTTTCTATATGCAATGGCTTCATAGGTGTGATCTCCTTCTAATAATGACCCAATTGATGCCATAGCGCCAATTATGCCCCGTCCATCTCCATACTTGAAAACTTGTATTGAAAGATCTGAAGCTAATTTTTCTGCCTCTTGCACTTTTAACACATCGTACATTGCCCTACTACTAAATTGTCTCAGGGACAGCGGTATGGTATCACTCTCAAATATTGCCAATCCAGGATTGGCCCCGTTACCAATGTCTGAATCTGTCTTGACAATTTTTATCAAATAATCCAATATCTTCTCAGATTGATTCGTCCTAATCCTCAGACATACTCCTCCATTTCCCCTTGTTTTCCAGGGAATATTTGGATTTAATCTTACAAGTAGTGGATAATCGATAAAAACAGAATCATTTTCACTCAATAGTTTTGATGTAATCTTAAAGGCTAGATTTGTCGTGCATCTTCCGGAATAAGAATCAGTGTCATCAAATCCTATATGGAGAACTTTTGAATCACCTAAATCATAATTTGACATATAAATGAAACATTCAAGCAATAGCAGCGATATTAATTTTATTCTAAAGTTCAGATATTACTAGTGGTTAAATTTTTTCTTAGTCTGATTAATACTAAAATTCTATCTTTGTTCTAAGCGTGACAAACGTGACAATAGAGGTGAAATAAGTTTATCAAAAACAGATAAAAAACTTTACAATATACTATGTTTTGTAATTGGTATTTGGATCATGAAAATTATACTTGTTGTTTACGGTCTACTTGTTTTACTTTCAATTTACATCATACATTCTGATCTGCCAATTCTTTATCCAACCAAGACATATGCCGATGTAGCAAACCAAGACCAAGAAAGTTTCGACAAATTTGGCATTAGAGAAATTTATCCGACGAAAGAAAATGGAAGGGAATGGTATATGAATATGGAAAATCCAAAAGATGATGAAAATTTTTCAATTACATTCAATCCAAATCTTACAAGACAAGCCGATGGTTCCTGGAGGATTTCTCTTCCGGTTGTAAGAATGAATGTTGGAACATTGCCCGGACAAACAAATTGGAAGAATGTGGAAATGACCGGCTATGTAAAGCTCGTTTCCGTGATTAAAAATACTACCAATAAAGTGACAGAGAATGATCTAACTTGGTACGCTAGAGGTGGAAAACATAATCCAAAAGTCCCATGCGAGGCAACAGCCTATATGGGTGGGCTTTATGATACTGGAAGAGTTGGCTGGAAAAAAGAACTATGGTTTGTAGGAGGCTACACTGATGAAAGAGATGCCAACAAAGTGACGACGCCATTACTTGATAGGTGGGTTGGATGGAAAGTAGTAATCTATAACATAAACAATAATTCAGAGGTAAAATTGCAGTCATATCTTGACAATACAAATACAAACTATTGGGTTAAAGTCAGTGATCTTGTTGATGACGGGGGATGGTACGCAAAAGGACAAGACTCTGATTTTTTTGATCCTAATTGTTCCAAGGATAAGGCCTCCATAATTACTAATTCAGGATCAACTGCTACATTTAGATCTGATAACTTGATTTGGAATTTCAAGAATTTGAGTATCAGGGAAATCAAACCAAGTTAATTTATCAAATAATGTTTTCAGAATTTATCTTGATGATCTGAGAATTAAGATCTCAATGAATAATATCAACTAATTTTTATTAGACTGTATCTCTTATCTAGAATGAAACATCTACTCTGTTTTGGCAAAATGGTCAATAAGGTTATTAATTTCATTTTTTATTTTATGTTTTGCAAAAACACCAAATATTGTTCCAAGTTTTCCAAATTTAATATCCGCATCTATTTTTATTTCTGTCCTTGAATTAGATTTTGGATTTAATTCGATAACCAAGATAGTGCCCTTAGTATCGCCGTCAATTATTTCACTTTTGAGCATTCTATTGGGTTCCAAGGTATGTTTTACTTTTTGTTTTATTTCTTTTCCAGATATTGAAACGATCTCGTCAGTTAGTATGTAACTATCCGATTGTTCTAAAATGCTAAATGATTTGTATTTGTCAGGAAATAGGGTTGGTAATTTACCTATATCTTTTATCCCAGAAAAAATTTTTTCTTGCGACAAATCAATAATTTTAGATGAGGTAACTCTAACCATGACGGATGTAAGAACTACTGATTTTTAAACAATATGTTTCTATATCTGGTTGCAATTAATACATGATGATTAATTTCGAATGAAAAACTTTTATCATGAATTTGAAGTAAATTCTGGTTTGGATGATGTTTGGGAATTCTATACCAATATAAGACATCTAGAAATAGTTAGTCCAAAAGAAATAAAATTGAATATCATGCAGGTATCAGATGAGGTATTAAAAGAAGGAACAGTAGCAGGGTTATCTGGAAAATTAATCATAGCTACAAAATGGTACTCTAAAATAACTTATTTTGGAAAGTATCAATATGTTGATGAAATGATACAAAATGAAAACAATATGCCTCCATTTAAAAAATGGAAACATACACATATATTCAAAGAAATTGACTCTTATAAAACAAAAGTCATTGATAAGATTGAATTTGCCATGCCATATGGATTTTTAGGAAATATATTGGACTTTTATATTGTATTTAAACTACGCAAAATTTTTGAATATCGAAAAATAGCGACAAAAAAATATCTAGAAAATAAAACATAATTGCTAACTGTAACTGAATTCCTAAGAAGGAATTTTGGAGTAGTATTTAACCAAAAAAAATGAGATGCATAATGCAAAAATTGAAAGCAATAACATGGTACAAAAAATAAAATCATATGCAGCTGCAGATGGAAAATATTGGGCTTGGTTCTTGTTTACAGTAACTAAAAATAAGTGGCTTTGCATGAACAAACCTGCTATTGTTGGACCTATTGAGCTGCCTATTATTCTTAACAAATTACTAATGCCCAAAGAGATGCCTATTTGTTGGTACGAGCTTTGTACCATTATGATATTAGTACTACTAACATTTGTTAAGGAAAGTCCTATAGATAGGATCACTAAAAATACTGATATGAAAAATTCATTTACTCTCATAAACAAAAGCAAAGAAAATCCCAATGACATTGCAAGAGTACCAATTAGTAGCGGAGTTGTCTGCCCAATCCTGATTATGATAAATCCTGTTAAAGGACCCAAAATCAAGAGTACTAGAGCAAAAGGCAATTGTACTATTGACATCTGTAATGCATTCTCATCAAAACCTAATGGGTACGGACTTTGAATTAGTATCGGTAGCGTTTGAAATATAGTAAACATAGACATGCCTACAATTAATAAAATAATATTTGACGATAAGATCCCTCTATCTAGAAACAATCTAGAAGAAATAAGTGGAAATTTGGTTTTCCTTTCAACTAATAAAAAAAGAGTAAAGCCTGTACCAAAAATAGACAAGAAAAATAGTGATGCAATTGGAACTCTTGAAATTAATTCATCATGGTTAATGCCTAAACTGTCTGTTCTGAGGAAGGTAATGAACAATAGAAACGATATAATGCTAATGCCTAACAAAATCGAGCCTTTTAGGTCAAATTTTTTGCCTGAACTCTCATTTTTTTGGCCGGAAATTTCAGTCACTTTTTTTTCTACAACTGGAATAAATCTAATGATAATAAAAATTAGGCATATAGCTATTGGAATAATTGAAAAAAATGTTACTCTCCAACCATAATATTGTACAATAGTTCCACCTATTGCAAGTCCCAACACGGAACCACCAGCGAACATTGAACTTATGATTCCTTGACTTATTGCAAGTTTTTCTCTTGGAAATTGCTCTCTCACAATTCCAAATGTAACAGGGAATACCGAAATTCCAATTCCTTGTAAAATCCTTGATATTAGTAACGTGATAAAATTGGAGGAGAAGGGTGAAATCATAAGACCAACTGTATATATTGATATGAGGATAATCATTATCTTTTTCTTACCGTATATGTCAGACAGTTTTCCACTTACCGGTGTCATAACTGCACCGGCAACAAGATACGCACTTAGAATCCAAGACGAAGAATTGTATGACAAATTAAAATCGTGTATCAGGTGTGGGAGTGCCGGAAGGAGCATTGTTTCAGTATACATGGAAATAGTAGCAATTGAACTAAGAATCGCGAGAGTTGTCCACATTGAAATATTGCTATTTTTTTTACTAAACAAGGTTATCTTTTTTGTTTATAATGAAAGCCAAGGATCAATATATTTTATTTTAAACTCATTCAAAAAGAAAATATGTACCATTTATAATGTAATTTGAATTCAAAAGTCATTCATGTTTTTGTACTGCATGACAATCATTCTATATCATAAAATAGTAATAGACAAACTTGTTTTTTTCATCTATATTTTAATACAAGATGTATCCATTTAATATGAATTCAGGTCTTAATGTCTTCCATTGATGAAATAAAGCAAAGATTAAAGAAAAATTGGTATCAATTTATCAGCACTAATAGTAAAAAATTCTCTTCCAACATCATCGATGGATCTTCGCCACCTTCCATTTCTGTAGGCCAATTTGGATATCCACAAGTTAGAATTGGTCCAATGATTCCTCCTTATCATGGGGACACTTCAGTTTTAGACAGACCTGAAATGTGGATAGGAAAATCCTTAGAAGATATAGTTAACTTTAGGATTAATCTGTTAAAAGGAACAGAAGTACACAATGTGAATGATATGTCAGGGCGATACATTGAATCTTTACAAGAGATGGCTTTGTCTAAAAAAGCTGTTGAGAGCATTGTGACATTTAAAAAAATTCCGTCAATGTATCTAAACGAAATGAGTTTGAGTAAAAATGAATCTGAAGAAATACCCACTATTTTTTCAGCACCTGTGAGTGACTTTAAGATTGTTCCTTCAACTACGGATCGCAAAATTGAAAAAAATTACTATGATGATGATTTATACGCATCAGATGCAATTATTGACCTTTATGACAATGACGTCGCTGTAAGTCATATATCAAAAGTCCTCAGTATGGGAATGCTAGGCAGAAAGAAAAAGCGTAAATTGGTTCCTACTAAGTGGAGTATTACGGCAGCAGATGATATTCTCTCTTTGTATTTATTAAACAAAATCAAGGACAATGCCATTTTGGACAATTATTTTGTCTTTGACTTTAATCATTTGGCAAACTATTATTCCGTAATATTCATTCCTGATGAGATTTGGAGTTTTGAAATGATTGAATCGTGGATTGATAATGATGGAAGGGTACATATAGGCTCAGATTATGAAATAGGAAAGAAGATAGATCATTACCCTTCAATTGCTGGCGCATATTTTGCAGCAAGATTATCAATTACAGAGTATTTGTTCAAGAAAAGAATAAAAGCATCTGTGTTGATTTTACGAGAAATACATCCTGAATATTTCATGCCCCTTGGTGTTTGGCAAGTTAGAGAAGGATTACGAGAATGTCTCAAATCTAAGGCAATACCTTTTGAAACTTTTGACTCAGCATTAAACTATGCGATCTCCAAAACTTCATTATCCAAGATTGAATGGATTAAAAATAGTTCACTTATTAGGAACAAAAAACAGAAAAGGATATCCGACTATCTATGTTAAGGATATATCACTACCGTAGTTGCTAGCGCTTATAGCAGATTGATAAAATTGCAAGTACAAAGTTACCATTTTTGATCAAATATCGCCCTGCATCTGATTTTGGTAGGGCAATGATCTGGAAAATGTTGGCGTATTTACGGTAAACATATCATATACTTTGGATTTTGTTCACCAATTGTCTGATCTTTTTTCTTTATAATATCTACATCCATTAGTCTTTCACATGATTGTTTCTCGACACTATTGTTATCATCGAGATTACTAGCCAATGTCTGATTTATTTGTTGATTTTTATTAAATGGATCTACTATGTCCGAATATTTGAATACATCTTTTGTAATTATTTTACAGTTATTGATTTCATTGCATTTTTCCTCATCTATGCCTTCTCTAGCATGGGATTGTTCTATTGCATAAAGCCTTCCGGTAACCGTAGAGATTGAGACTACTGTTAGACTTATTATAATTAAAACTATGGCTGTTATATTTCTAGTCAAGTACATAGTTGTATGCTACTTTGACTTATTTGAATTCTGAAAAAATCATGATCAATAAATTTCGCTTTATTGATAGTAAATAATGTTATATCTAATTCTTATATTAAACTAGAGATTTTGAATGTTGATTAGTATATCTAATCTTCTAATTTTATCAACATGTATATTTTTCTTCACACTTGATAAAAAATACAATTTGTTAGACGCTAGAAATGAATCTTGTAAATGGCAGAAAAATATTTAGATTTTCAAAGAATTTTAGCCATAAATTTACATCCATTAGCATTTATGGCATTATTTGGATTAATCTGCGTTCTAATTTTATCATCCTATTATAATATAGTAAGTGCAGAAACCATAATGTGTAAGTTCGAAAAGAGAACATGCAAGGGAACTGATAGAACAGACGTGCTGGTGGGTAATAAGGATTCCAATAAAATGAATGGTCTTCAAGGCAGCGACTATATACTCGGGCTTTTCGGTAATGATCATATTAATGGTTATAATGGAACTGATTCGATTATAGGTGGAGCAGGTAACGATGTAATTCATGGAGGCGGAAATAATGACGCAATAATGGGTAGCACAGGTAATGATAATATTACAGGTGGATATGGTGCAGACGAAATAATAGGCGGTGAAGGCAATGATACTATTTTAGGAGGCAATGGTCCTGATACCATCATTGGTGGACAAGGTAATGACTTTATTGTCGGTGGTCATGGAGTTGATGAACTCAGTGGTGGTGCAGATGATGACAGTATTTATACTTCAAATAGGAATTCTACAGATTCCGATGGCGCCAAAGATATCGTTAATTGTGGAGAAGGTAATGATGAAGTATGGTTTAACACTAGTATGGATGAGGATGAAGTGAATAAGGATTGCGAGATTCTTCATAAAGGATGAGGCATCACAAATGTATAACAAGTACGCTATCTTGATTTATATCTGATTTTTTAAAACCGCGCATATGCAATATCGCAATTAACTATATCTAAGTGCAACTTTTTACATTGTCATAGCTTTTTAATTATACAGAGCTGCGTTATTGATATTCGTTCAAATAACAAAAAGAAATAATTTACTACTACTCACAAGAACTAATAATTTCTGCAAATATTTTTCAACTTATATTTTGAAAACACTTGATGAAATTATAATTAGAAATTCAATATCAATCTTTATTATTTCTGTTACTAGAGAACATATAGTTAAGATAACTAGAATGGTTTAAAATCTATTACACCCCGTATGTCAAAAAGATCAATTTGTTGCGCAAAATCTCTTGCTTTTTCGCCTTCCATATCCTCAAAACATTTGTCATAAAAAGGACAGTGTGGGCATTTGCTTGATTTTAACGGTTCGATTAATCTAGGAAGAATTGATACATCATGGGTCTTTAGCGCGTCCACTAGCATATTCTTCCTCAGTACCATCTCATTTCTTAATATCTCTCTTGTGATATCGTTTTTGGGCAAATAAACTGACCAACTTTCTATTCCGACATCTTTCCCATCGGCGGGTCTAAAGAAATATTCACCTGACTCATCCTTCTTTATCAATCTCATCTCTCTAATATTATATCTAATTGAAATAATGCCGTTTTCAATACCACTCATGATGAGATAATATAAAAGTTGTCTTAGATAGGAACGAAAAGTATAGTCATTTATATCAAGCCTTTTGCCTGTAACTGTATCTTTAAGTTCTACTATTACCTTTTCAGCAATTGTATTTTGCATTATATCAGGATGGGCTACTATCTCATCCATTTCTAACTGGGCTTGTGACACACCAATTTTTGCGAGCTGTGTAATTGCAAATTCACTTGATTCGCCTCTAACAAAATGATGTATCGATTCATAGGTGATCGGGTCGTTTTCCGGATAAATGCGTGAATAGTACTGTTTTCTTATACAGGAGCTTGGAAGTATATCTGATACATGAATTGGAGCAAGATCAACCCTATCTTTTTTTCTCTCGTTATATCTTGATCTTAGATTATTTTTTAATAGATTTGTGAATCCCGAGTCAGGCCTTATAGTTATTGGCATGATTTCCTAGTTCTTATTAAGTTAATGCTTCTTTATAGTTATTTTATTGAATTGGGTCTTGGCAGGTAAAAAAATATTTTATATATTCCACATTAAGAATAGAATCTACGAAAGAAAAAGTCAATGTCTTGGGAATTGGAAGCAGCATGAGAGAAAATTCATTCAGTACAACTGCTCTAAAAAATGTCCTTGAAATTATATCTGTCAAGTACAACACTGAAGCAAGACTGGTTAATCTGCAAGAAACTGAGATGCCTATCTACAGGCCAAGCACTCAATCCGAAAACGAAAATGTGAAAAGGATAACTAAGGACGTAAGTTGGGCCAATGTATTTGTTCTGGCCTCACCCGACTATCACGGATCTATGTCAGGAACAATGAAAAATTTTTTAGATTATTTTTGGAAAGAATTTTCTGGTAAAACATTTGGATATATCGTTTCATCTCATGAGAAGGGGTTAACAGTAATGGATCAAATGAGGACAGCTGTCAGACAGTGTTATGCCTGGAGTTTGCCGTATGGAATTTCTATTAATGAAAGAGAAGATCTGAACTCTAGCGGTCAGATTGTGAACAAAAAGCTACAATCAAGATTGGAAATGCTTGCTAGGGATTTGGTTGTCTATGGAGGATTAATTTATTGGCAATTTGTGAGAGACAAGAACACTTCTGAAGCCAATACCTTTGCACATTATTACATCTAGTCAATGATGCAAGATAAAATTGGATGTGGGTATAAAACGTTGCAATTTTATTGTGATGTAAGAAAACCCTAAACTAATAAGTTAACTTTGTTTAGGAATTCCTATTATAAGTGCATGTAGAGCAGGACTAGAGGAAACCAAGAAATGCTAAGTCTAGATACTTCAATCTTCGATCAAAGTAAAGATAGTCTATCAATATTCTTTGATAAACCATTCTGGATATGGGATCATGGTCTTCACGGGAGGCAATATATAAAAACTAACGGACACTGTTGTTTTAATCATCTAATATCCCTACCTACGAAAGCCGATAAACAATATCCATTGTTCCATTTCCAGGCACTTATCTTTGATACTCTAGAAAAAAATCAAAATGTTTGGATAAAGAAGGCAAGAGGAATTGGAATCACTACTTTTATGTTAAGATATCTTGCTTGGAAAATCTTATCATCGTCTGAGTTGGATGATAAATCCATATTTATTGTCTCAGGAAACAGGAAGGAATTCTCTGAGAATATAAAGAGAAACTTAAGACAATTATTCGAAAAAAGATTTCCGCTTCTAAGACTAGAATCCAAATACACGGAATTGTGGTTAAAGAAAACATGGATTAAAGTTATGACTACTAGGAATATAATGGACATTGAGGGATATTTTGATGCAGCTTATCTATTTATTGATGAAGCAGATAACCTAGATCTCAGAGATCAAAAATTATTAGAACACGCAATCTCTGTCTATGCAGAAAAAAGTAAAGGCAAAACAATAATGGTTTCGACTCCAAATGTTACGGGAGGGTTGTTTGAAAGAATAGAAAAAGATACGAGCTCAAAATATGCTAAACTAAAATTGGATTATACTTATGGACTAGGCACAATATTTGATAAAGCATTCATAGAAAAGAAAAGATTAGAACCTGAATTTGAGAGAGAGTATAATTTAAAGTATAAAAGAAGATAACGTTACTTTATCTATTTTTCAATGTGACTCGAGTTGGTATTTATTTATTTAAATATCACTTTTTCATGTTAATTCATTATCTTGCTTATTTCAGGACATAAATCGGATAGAGGATTACTTCGAGAAAATAATGAAGATTCGTTATTCGTTAACGACAAAGTTGGTGTATACATTGTAGCTGATGGAATGGGTGGACATAACGGGGGCGAAATTGCTAGTTCCATCGCCGTAACGAATTTAGGAAATGTTCTCTCGCAAAGACTTAAAGTAAATAAAGACAGTGATATTGGTTCTATTACACAGAAAGCCCTTCAAGAAACAAATAAAGAAATCATTCTAAGAAGGAAAAATCATGTTGAGCTCATGAATATGGGAACGACATTGGTGCTCTCTATATTTTTTAATAATATTTTTTATTTTTCACATCTGGGTGACAGTAGAGCCTATTTATATAAAAAAGAAAGTAAACTAATTCAACTAACTTGCGATGATTCTTTGGTAATGGAAATGGTAAAGTCTGGAATGATCACTGATGTTGAGGCAAGAACGCACAATTTAAAACATATTGTTACCAAATATCTAGGATCTGAAAATTTTGCAGTACCTGAGATCCAACAATGTTATGTTGGGCAAGAGGATTGCATTATTCTCTGTTCAGATGGCCTTACAAATTTGTTAGAAGATGAGGAAATTGAATTAGCAATTAGGGAAAATATTTCCAAAGGTCCACAAACTGCATGCAATATTTTGGTTGACAAAGCAAACAGGAAAGGCGGGGACGACAATATTACTGTAATCATAATTCAAAATAAGTAAATGGATTTGACCCTAATGAATTTATGAATTTAGCAATTGTATATTTACGAAAACATATGAATATTCTAAATATGGTTCTTGAAAAAAATTCTACCTCATTATTGAGAACCTATAATGTGGTTATAGAAAAATTGTAAAAAATAGTAAATCATCCTTCTGGAGATGATAACAGAGTAAATATATTTCCATCTAAATCCTTTACCTGTGATAATATACCGCCCCATTCCTGCTTTTCTGGCTTTGAGATGTCCACGCCCTTGGCTTTGAGCTCTTCATAGGTTGATTGAATATCTGATGAAAAAAACCAAACACCAGTATTTTTTCCTATCTTTTTTTTGGCTGATTCTAATTCTTCGGGAGACATCATTTGTGAATTAGGTTCCATAATGCTCAAAGTGGATTCAGAATCTTTAGGAGCTACCTCTATCCACTTTCCACCCTGAAAAGGAACATTTAGTCTAATATCAAAGCCAATTTTTTCTGTATAAAATTTTACTGCTTGTGCCTGATCTGATACCATTACAACGACACCGCCTATTGTATTAATCATTTGTGATATTATCTTAAATAAAGAATTATTATAAAGTTGCTCTAATCGTTGACATATCTGTCGGCCTATTGATTAAGGTTAAAAGTAGCTTTATGCCAATAAATAAATACAAATTCCTTGAATAATGAATTGGAACTCGCTTAACTAATTTTGGATCTACGGCCAGACTTTTTTTATCATTGTTTTATTCCAATATATAGTTGTAATTGTTTCAATTAATTATTAATTACCCCAATGCTCATAATTTTGCCGAGAGAATATTGACGGAGAGTCTATTTTTACGGGCTGAGGAAAGTGAAAATATTCCAAAAACTGATGAGGAGATAGAAGATGATTTTGAAGATGATCTAGAAGGTGATCTTAATGAAGATGTAGAAGATGACTTTGACGAAAGTGTAGGAAGAGAGTAGATGTTGCAATATATGACCCGCAACATTGAATAACTGTCATTTAAGAATTAACATAAAATCTTGTCAAATTTAGTAGGAGTGTAATGAATATACGAATATAGAATTGCCCGATATCAAAACCCAGGCATTAGCAGTAGAATTGATTTTAATTAAGAGAACTGAAGAATCACTCCAATTACTTTCTAGAGTTTACAATGTGCAGCCACCAGAAATTGTGGTTGGTACCATCAAAGGGAAAAGAAAAACCGTATATGCTGTATATGTTCATAAAGAAAGACGTATCTATGCTGTAAATTCTGATGTCTTTTACAATCCGTTCATCGTTTTACATGAATTTTATCATCATTTGAGATTCAGGGGATGTTTCTTTGAAAGGGAATCAGTTATTTTTTTTAGTTCATTTTTTGCCTTTGACGAATAAGAAATATACAAATTTTCCATCCGTTCAATAAACTCTGCAGATTGTTTGTTGTTTCTTACCAATATGTTAAACAATCTATCTTCATTATTCCAATCCATGATATCATCATGTATCTGATATGCTATACCTAGCAAATGTCCAAAGCTTCCCATTGCATAAATTTCTTCTTCTGTGCCTCCTCCAAACAATGACCCTATTTTAGACGCAGCTTCGAATAATGACGCAGTCTTATTTTCAACTACCTTTATGTAGTCGTCGTCTTTCAAATATGGATCTTTGATGAGCCTTATTTCCATCATCTCTCCCTCGCTCATCTTTGTTGCTGCCTTTGATAATTCGGCAGAAACCTTGGCATTATTAATTTTAGTGCATATACTCAAAATTATCCCAAGAACAAAATCCGCGGTAAGGATACTGCTATTATAACCATATTTTATATGAAATGATGGTTTACCTCTTCTATAATCTTCTTTGTCTATAATGTCATCATGAATAACAGATTCAGTATGTAACAACTCTATCGCACAGGAAGCCAAAAACATGTCTTCTGTAACATCCACAGTCACATGTTTATTAGCTGAAATTGTCTCTGCTGACAAAACTAGAATAAGCGGTCTTATTCTTTTCCCACCATCCGACGCATACCGTAATGGCGTATAGAATTCTGACCAGGAATACAGGTCTAATTCGCGGCCAAGATATTTGTCAATTTTTGACAAATACGAACTAAATTGTTCCAAAAGCGGATTAGCTTCTATATTTCTTCTATTCAAGAATGGAATCTAGCCTAAACTAGTGTTCATTTATTGATATTTAATTCTTTTACAAAGATGAATTTCAAATTATTTATTATCTTATCAAAATGTTATGGGGATACATGATTGATTTTCTGTCTATGCCTGTCATGTCTAAATTTGATAAGTCATGCTCCGGCCGGGATTTGAACCCGGGATCTGCGACTCGAAAGGCCACAATGCTTGACCGGACTATGCAACCGTAATTCTATTTACGAGTACTACACCACCGGAGCTACTAGCATGATGTATAATTCACAATAAAATAGTTTACGGACCAAGAAAGTAAGTTGCGAATTGTCAGTTTTAGAATCTGATTGGATTTACGAAGACTTGATCTCATGAATAAAAAAAATAATTTTAAAATAATTTGCTATTTTCACACAAGGTTTTATTATAGGTTATCGATGAATAATATTGATGACTAGACTTGTTTACAAAATAGATCAGGAAGTAGAGAAAAAAAGTCTTTTAAAACATCCATTCTATAAGATGTGGTCAAACGGCGAATTAAGTTTACATCAATTACAGGGATATTCTCTGGAGTATTTTCAACTAGTTAAGGCAGTTCCAGAAATGGTTAACAATATCAAGTTAAAGTTACAAGATTCAAATCTACAAAATAGAGTTGAAGACAGTCACAAAGAAGAGTCAAGTCATATTCAACCTTGGATAAGTTTTGCTACGTCTCTTGGAATACCAAAACAAGATTTATTGAATTATGTTGGTAATGAAAAAACAAAGAATGCAGTTTCTTCTCTTGTACAATTAACTGAGAAATCAGTCGATGAGGGTATATGTGCAATGTACGCGTACGAAATGGATCTGCCTAATATTAGCACATCAAAGATAGACGGCTTGAATAAATTCTACAACATGTCAAGTTTTGACGCAACAAACTATTTTAAAATACATCAGGAAGCAGATATCAGACACGCAGAAATATGGAGAAGCATTATTAAAGATATTCCAGACCACAAACATGAACTCTGTTTCAATGCCGCAGCAAGCTCGCTTGATGCACAGAACTTATTGTTGGATGCTGTTTATGAAAAGTACATAAGGCCTTATAATTAGTGGAATTAATCAGTGCAATTAATTAGTGCAATACATATTAGTTTGCAATACATTGAATGAAAAGATGATTATTATTGGTGAAATTCTGAGACCCTAAATTTTTTTGGTTTATTTTATTCAAAACCTTTATACGTATTTTAGTATCGAAAAACTTTTGTCGGGCCCATAGCTCAGCCTGGTTAGAGCGACCGGCTCATAACCGGTCGGCCGGGGGTTCAAATCCCCTTGGGCCCAGTAACTATAAGGACTCAAATACTTGTACGTATATAAACTACCAGATGATGGAGGATAAAGTCTGATGCCCACTAAACTCCCGACTACAGTCAAGAAGATAAATTTAGTACCAAACAAGAAAAATTCTGAATTGAGCAAAGTAACGTAGGTAATACCTAAAACCAGAAGTTACTGTAACACGAAATAATCATTTTCTGTTAGATTTATTTATGGATTTTTTTGTTCATTTCTAGTAGACCTTTTTTCTATTAAGGCCAATTATTCATGACTTTTTCTAATCCATCTACTCCATTACTTAGCACAATTTCATCAATAGAAGGAATTTTCATAATACCTTTCGCAATATCACTGTCTTGAGAATAAATAACATCAACGTAAAAAATTCCTAGCATTAAGTTTTTTAATTATTCCAGCTCGAATTACCTGCCTAGATTCATTCCACATTTCTTCTGGTACTTTAAGCTCCGCTGGCTTGTATCTTGGCATAGACTAATAAATCAATCAAGATATATAAAATAATTACATGAGCCCACAGTAAGTTGACACAGCTTACCTAGCAAATTAACTAAATTACAATTAGAAAAACAGATCATCTTTATAAAGTTATTAGAGAAGCAGACAAAATTCATAAATCTATTACTGACAAAATTAAGACTTCGATAAGCAAGAGACTATTCATTTTATTTTCTCGAATGGTATAATCAATTATACTGCTGGGGACATTATATTTTTAAATCTTGTAAATTCTGCTTGTCTTTCTTTCCTTCGATATATATTCATCCTTACCGAAGGGGTGCCCGCCAAAGCCATGCCTCATTAGAGCAATGGCTTTGTAGGTGTCGCTCTCCTTGGTGCGCGATTTGAAGAGCTCCATGACAGATTGAGATATTACGGGAATGGGAATTTCCTTATTAATAGCTTCCTGGATTAACCAGTCGACCTCCCCAGTATCTTCAATATAGCTCTCTATCTTTTGAAAATTTGGTCCTTCTCTCAGACCTTGTTCCATCAACTCGACCAGCCAACTTCTGATTACCGATCCATTCGACCAATTTTTGAAAATTTGAGCTAGGTCAAGTTCAAAATTACTTTGACGTAGTAAAGCAAGGCCTTCACCGATTGCTTGCAACATGCCAAATTCTATACCGTTATGAACTAGTTTTACAAAATGGCCGCTCCCTGGACCGCCTGTATGTATATATGCATCCTCATTAAGTGCAAGTTTTTTTAAGATAGGTTCAACAATTTTTACGCCAATGTCCCTTCCTCCTATCATAAAACATCCTCCATGTCTAGCACCTTGTAGTCCGCCGCTGGTTCCGCAATCTAAAAAGTAAAATCCTTTTTGCCATAATTCTTTTTCTCTTTTTATAGAGTCCAAATAGAAAGAATTACCACCATCCATTATCACATCCCCATTTTCCAAAAACTGGCAAACTTCTTGTAGGACTGAATCAACTGTGTAGCCTGCAGGTAAAGATAAGTAAATAATTCTAGGTTTATCTAGAAAGGAAACAAAATCAATGTAATTCTCAACAATCTTTATTCCCTTTTCTTCTAGCTCGGGTTTTTTGCTTCTAGCCTTCCCTACGACATGTATATTTTTCTCTAAAGCCTGAAGGGCAAGGTTTGCACCCATTTTGCCCAGACCTATTATTCCTAATTTCATAACCTATCACTTATTGACTGCAAACAACATATTTAGTCATTAGTAAGCCATTTTAGATATTTTAGTCAGGCGTGAACCCGCCAAATGCCAAAAACTCAACCATTTCATCTCCATCATTAGTAATTGAATGCAATGTCTTCTCAGGTATATGTATAACATCGCCGTCTCTAAATTTTGCAGTCTCGCTACCTATTTTGATGCTTCCCTTCCCTGAAATAATATAATAAATTTCTTCATGATCCTTATGAGAATGGGCTTCATAGGATAGACTTGGCTGAAGTCTGGCCAGCGACACGTATGTTATTGTCTTTAGGCATTGGTATGTTGGCTCGACTTGGGAATCAATATCACCATCTGTTTTTGCGCCTTGCATCGAAAGCAATCGCCAATCCAAACCGCTTCTGTGAGCTATTGTCGGATGCACGGCTCGCCAATTTCTTATTACAACCATGCTGGTATAGGAACCTAATTGCTAAAAGCAATTTCGCTAATCTGAAATATCAAATACTATGGTTCTTGCAGGAGAAGCGTCTAGACCCTCAAGTGCTAGTGGAAGACAGACAAGAAAAACTCTCTTATTTACAAACTTTTTTAATTTCGAGTTCAAGTTCTCAATAATTCCTATGCCTGAAGAAAGCAACTTTTTATGAGTTAGAGCTTCTTTAGAGCCGTATTGTTCTACGCTGAATGTATCTATCCCAACAGATTTGATTTTCTGGTTTATAATCCAGTCTGCTGCTGCGGGGGTTATGTATGTAAACTTTTTTCCGACTTTATTCATATAGTTATCATGCCAATAATTGCTTACTCCAGTGTACAAAAGAAGTATATCATTAGTATTGACTACCGAAGAGTAACTACTCAATTCCTTATCAGTAATTCCTTCACCGAGGGCCTTTTTGGAGAAATCCAAGACTATTGCTTCGCCTATAAACTTGCACAAGGACTCCTTTTCAACACCATTGCCATCTTTAAAGAAATGCTTCTGGGAGTCGACATGGGTACCAGTGTGAGCACCGAGTGTTATGCGACTTAGATTTACCTTGTCTCTTTCCAGATTCAAAACTGACTCAAATTTAGGACGTGGATCTCCTGAATAAACGGGTATGTCTTCACTGATTATATGGCTAATATCCCAAAATTTTTTTGAAATAGTTATCTTAATGCTTTCGCTATTTGCTTGCTTTCTATTGGCCAAGGTCAATCAAGCCCCCAGCTTATCTTCTTGTAGGCATTCACTTCGACAAAGGGCGCCTCGCCTTCTTTCCAGGGATCTTGCCTCACCCACTCAAACTTTCTATCAAAAATATCATATAATCTCTCGAATATCGTACCACGCTCAATGAACTTTATTCTTCCGTGAATTATAACTGCTCTATTGTTCACAGAAGAATAGACGTCAACTACTAGGGCGATCTTAGGATTTTTTTTAAGATTCTTGTACTTCCTTGTCTCATAATCAGTCGCGAAGTAGAATAAGCCTTTTTCAAAAAAGTAGGAAACAGGCGCTACATGTGGAGTATTCTCAGGGGAAATAGTTGCTATCCTACAAGCCTCATTGCTTGAAAGAAACTTTATTTCATTGGGAGAGAATTTTATCTTTTCTTCATTTCGTAGTTGATCATTATCTTTCATTTTGATTCAGAAGAACAATTTCATCTGGCAGTTAAAATTCATTTAGGGAATTTGAGTCACAGCCTTTTTTTGAGAATTTAAAATTGGCATCAAGGAACGTCCCCTTTCTGGTGGTGTTCAACGGTTATGTGTCTTTGCATGTCACCCAAGTTATCGAATTTCATCCCACAGGACCTACAAGTAAAATGTTTAGATATATCGCCTTCATCTTCCGGAGAACCTCTAGTCGATTCCATGTTTCATATTATTTTAGGACAAATAAGAGTCTAGCTCAGAATAACAAAGTCTTATAAAATTTAAGGAGCGTAGTAAATTGTGAGCGATGATAAATATTCTACTGCAAAGTGGCAACCGTTTAAGGAACTTGCAGAAACATTTCTAGAAAAGACACAGGGCCAAGTCCTTCAAGGAGTAAACCCCGGAGGAATTTATCAGGCCTTTTGGTGCAGAGATGCTTCCTATATTTTGATGGATTGGTTTTTGTCGGGAAATATTCATGGAACTATGCAGCAAATCCATCAAATATGGTCACATCAGATAACGTCTCCTTCAAATGAAAAGATTGTGTACGGAAGAGGCTCAGTAGATATGAAATTTTTATCAGACATTTATGATGATAACAAGGGAAAATTTAAAGGCGCCTTGCCAACTACAATTTACCAGGCAGGCTTCTCCGAAGTATATGGACAAAGTCCAGATATTGATTCAACTGCCTTGATGATCTCAGCCACCGCTTGGATACTAGCTAAATGTGTTAAAAAGCAGGACTCCATAAGTGAATCCCCCAGAAAGACTTCTGATACTTCAGATTATTATTCAGGACTTTTACTAAAGGTGGGAATAACAGACCCATTCAAGGTTACGGATTTTGTAGTACCTAAAATGTTTAGCGCAGTCGACTATTTGGGTAGTAGAGATATAGATGATGATGGACTACTGGAACAAAGTCATAATGAAGATTGGATGGATACAATTCTGAGAGCAGGAAAAATAGTATATAGCCAGGCTTGTTGGATTTTAGCGCTATCTAATTTTGCATTACTACTTGATAGTATCGGCAAAGTTAGAGAATCGGAAAAAATGTCCGAACTCGCAAAACGTACAATCAATGCAGTCGACAACATTTTGTGGTCCGAAGAAGATAATAGTTACGTTGACATCCAGGTGAAACATCATATTGGTGGACCATATAGGACGCTGATGCAGGACGTCTCACTTTATTTGATAGCTGCTAAGGGACACCTTTTTAGGACTGATACTGCACAAGAGAACAGAATTAACAGTAACAAAGTGGACTATGAATCTTCACAACGGATTCATCACAGGTCCTTAAATACGTTGGATACCATGAAAAAGAGATTATGGAAAGAAGTCTGGCCTCTAGTGACGGAGGTTGAGCTAAAATCAACAGGGCCATGGGTACTTAAACCATATCAATACCATAATAGAACAATTTGGCCATGGTGTACTGCTTTAGAAATATTAGCAAGGAGTAAATTTAATCAGATTGACGAATGCACGGCGTTGCTTACTGAGCTGTCTTCAGGCCAGCCATACATGTTTAGTTTCTATGAATGGATAAATCCATTGAACATGCATCCAGAAGGAGCTTTTCCGTTCCGGACAGGTATATCAGCCGTAAGACTAGCAATTAGCGACATTCTCCAACAAGGAAACGTAGTGCAGAGCTAAGAATTTGCCTTTTTCTTGTGCTTCTCTAAGTCGTGAGATGACGGCAGTAAAAAACTTGGGTAAAGTGTCATACCGCCATCTACAAAAAAAGTGGTTCCGGTAACATAACTCGCTTTGTCCGAAGCCAAGAATTCAACTATATTTGCAACCTCATCAGCGTTTCCAACCCTACCCATAGGAATTTTATCGATTACTGCCTCCATTAGTTTTGTGTTCTCTTTAAGTTCACGATTCATCTCCGTCTGTATCGCACCAGGAGCAACCAGGTTAGCGCGAATATTGTTCCTGGCTAATTCTAGAGCCATGGTTTTTGTCATCATTTCGATTCCAGCTTTCGATGTCGCATATGGTATATAGTGTGGCTTGGGTATTATCTGATGGACGGATGAAATATTGATTATATTTCCTCCCTTTGGATTTGCTTGTTTTAGCATTTGCTTTACAGCTTCTCTGCTACAAATGAATGGGCCTGTAAGATCAACTGCTATTACCTTAGACCACTCAAGCAAACTTGTTTCTGTAAAGGGTATATCTTCTTGAATACCTGCGTTATTTACCAGAACATCAATTCTATTGAAGTGATCTACCGACTGGCGAATCAAACTTATACAATCTTTTTCATTTGAAACATCCGCTTGAATTGCAATTGAATTACAACCCATACTTCTAATCTCATCTGATACAGCTTCTGCCTCAGTTTGGTATCTTGCATTAGTTACGATGCCCGAATAGTCCTTGGATTTTGCCAAAGCAATGGCAATTGCCCTTCCTATGCCTTTGCTTGAACCTGTTATCACAGCTATCTTACCTTTCATACTGAATACAGAAATAGGGATACTAAGACTAAATATTTGTCCTTGGAAGGACTTCTCTTATGGAGAAGGTAAAAGCTCTATCACCTATTAACTCCTTCCTTCATTTAGAATATGGAGCGGGGTCTTTTGATCTCAAAAGACTGAAAGCGTTCAATCGTTGTTTACAAGCATAGCACCGGCCGCAATGGAATTTTCCTTGCCTATGACAGCTCCATGTCATCTCAATTGGTACCTTTAACGTCTTTGCCAACCGAATTACATCAGGTCGCGACTTGTCCTTTAAAGGCAAAAAAATTTTGCAATCAATGGAACTCACCAGGCCTTGTAGCATTAGTTCATTCATTTTTCTGAAGTAAGACTCGGTTGCATCATTGAATATTTTGCCGTCTGTGGAGTTATGTCCACCTACCAAATTACTTATCTTGTTTACCTGAGCAAAGTAACCGGCTATTGAGTAGAAAATTAAGTTTCTTAAGGGAATATACGATTGTGAAGGCTGGCTGTTGAACTTCCTTTTGAAATGAGAGTAATCTGATTTTTCTTTAATAAATGGTATTTTCACTTCAGTCAGATTGACCTGAGCTAATTTTGTGATGGCCCGAGCCGCAATCTTTTCGCGATTTATTCTCTCATAATAGTTGAAAGTTATGGCTTGTACTTGGTCAAACTTATTTTTTGCCCAGTAAAGGCTAGTTGCTGAATCCAATCCGCCAGACATTAACACAAGTGCTTTTTCAACCACGATTTGTCACCAAACTCCTGTATGAATTTCCGTAGCGCTTGTGCAAACCTCCAATGTCAAAGTATGAGAATAGGAAGCCGACTTGGAGAATATGCAGCCTGAGAGCAGTTCTGAAGATAAAGTGGGACTTGAAGAGAAACGGTTATCAATCCTAGATCCTTGTTATCAATACGAAAGTCTCTGTCAGAAATATAAGTCAAGCTGATATAGGGAAAATTGTACAACTTCAGCGTAAAATTTACCCGGAAGTTGCCTCTGGAACGCTTTACGCCCCTTTTTTCATAGAAAAGCATTTACGTGTACTTCCAGAAGGCCAATTTTGTGTCGAAATTGACGGATTAATCGTTGGGTCAGCAACTAATTTGATTGTGTTACTGCAACCGGAATACCGAGATCATTCTTGGTACGATATTGTTGGTCATGGTAACTCAACCAGTCATAATCCGAAAGGCGACACTCTTTATGCCGATGACATTTTAACCCATCCATCATATCGACGTCAGGGTATCGGCACGGCATTAATGAACGCTAGAAAAGAATTATGCCTGAAAATGGGCTTGAGAAGAATAATTGGGGGAGGAAGGCTGTACAATTATTGTCTTTATGCAAACCTTATGTCCCCTGATGATTACGCGAAGCTTGTTGTAAAAAAAATGTTAGTTGATCCGGTCCTGTCCTTTGATCTTAGGAATGAATTCAAATTTATTAGGATACTTTCGAACTACATTGCTGACAGCCGTTCGTTAAACTTTGCTAGTTTTATTGAATGGACAATGACCAAACCTGGACAGATAAAAAAAGTTCTAGCGAGATAACTAGTTGTTTGTCTAGTACCCTGTAAATTCTTCGACTTTTATTCTGTCAGCTGGAATTTGAAGATTCAACTCTAGTATATTCCGCATAGCATTTAGCATTGCTGGCGGACCGCATATATAGAATATAGATTTCTCTATATCTTCAGCATCAAGATACCTTTTTAACATGTTCATATCTATCCTTCCTTTTTCTCCCTTCCACTGATTGCCCTCATTTTTATTTTGTTCTTCGGATATTGTATAAATGATTCTAAGATTCTTATTTGTATTTGTGCAAATGTCAAAATCCTTTTTGAACAATATATTTTGCCGATTTTTGTTCGAATCAAACATAATAATCCTCATAGGCAAATTCTTATCTGTAGCATACTTTATCATGCTCCTGAAGGGAGTAACGCCTATGCCTCCAGAAAGAAGTATTGCGGGTCTCGAATAGTCTTCGTGTAGAGTAAAGTTTCCTTGGGGCCCGCGTACTTTAACTGTTGTCCCTTTTTGTAATGAATCCAGCCTCTTTTTATAAGGACTATCTCTAATCCTCGTACTGATGAGGATAAACTCTTCGGTAGGAGACGAAGCAATGGTAAAGTGTCGAATTGGACCCTTTGGGTCATTATAGACGTTTCCAATATCGAAGAACGCAAATTGTCCAGCAATATACTCCAAGGTCCTTCTATCTTCGCCTTCTACCTGCTTGCTTAGCTTCAAGGTTAACATGTCTGTCCCCTCAAATACCTGTCTTTCTAGGAGTACCAATTTATATTCTGAGGATGGAACTTCTTTACTTTCTTCTTTAACTTCTGTGTCTGAGACAATGTTAACCATTATATCATCTCCTTCTACTTTGACTTGATAGGTCGCCTGTGATTCCACAGCCGGCGGAGCATTTACCTCTCCAGTCCTCATATCAAATTTAGATTGATGCCAGGGACACTCTACCTCATATCCTTCGAGTTTGCCGTCAGCAAGTGGTCCACCTTCGTGACTGCAAATGTTATTTATAGCAAAGTATTTTCCGTCAATGTTAGCTACACAAATATTTTGACCATTAACTTGAACTTCCTTCATATCAGAAACGGGAATATCGGTTGTATTTGCAACTTTTACAAAGCCGTTGTTTTTCAAAGTGAACTATCCTATCAGAACTTTGAACAACAAATAATAAATTAGTTACACCGAAACGTTTTGTCAGGTTAATTTTCCATCTTGTTGCTGGGATCTAGATGTCCACATGAAATTGCTTTGTTAAAGATTAAGTATATTAGATTAAATGTTATTGTCTTGATATTACAAATATACTCATTAGACCGACTCATGAAAGTCTTTAAATATTAACATACCACTTGGTCGATTTAATAATTAATCATGAAGGTAAAATATGTGATAACTGTGGAGATTTGGTCGATCGGTTGGTTCCTCTAAATGACTCAACCAGAACTGGCAGATGGTGGTGTTTGAAATGCATATACAAAGAATGTAAACGCTAAATTTGATGCCGGAACCGAGAATGAATAACCACGAATAAAGCGATTTCGAAAGTATAAAAATTATGCATTAAAGAGATTGTAATTTATCGATTAAACTAAGAAAGAGTTAAACTTCGTAGATAACTAGAGCTGAATAATTGACGTCTGAATTTTGTCTAGTCCCCTCCACAGGTTTGGCTGCAGAGGAAAATTTTATGTCAATAAGTTTGAAGGTGCTGCCGTGCTGCTTTGTCATCTCTTCAATAAATTTATCAATATTTTCAGTCACTGAACTTAAAATTTCTGATTCAAAACCTATTGTCCCTATCATATGGAACTTAAACATTTAAAGGATAAATACTTTATTTGTCGGCTCCCTCTCCTTTCAGAGATTTATGCTTTAAATTGATTAGTTCACGATATGCAACTGTGGGTCGAACAGTTCCTTCGTTTAGAATTGCAGGAGAAATGGAAAGAAGAAAGTGGAAACCATTTAGAGCTCTATTGGATAAGAAGGATAGAAAAATATTTGATGAAATGTTTTCCTATTCGCGATTGTATAATTCTGCAGGTGTGATGGCTTGCAGACCTGTCGTAGTGCATCCAATCCTTAGGTCGATTATATTTGAACATTACAAGCAATTGAGAAAAATTAACACATCAAGACGATATGAATATTGATAAGTTAGTCCGAAGGAAGAACTAAGGGGACAAGTCAAATGGAAGTATCAAAATAGAAGGACCTATAATGGGCTTATCTTTCTTTAATGTTTTAGGAACATTTGGATTTTGGAAATTTATAATAGGTTTCTTGATCTTAGTCTCATTATTCATTTAATGACATTTTGCTTTTAGTTGTTTCTTATGTGATATAGGATAATTGTCTTTTAATTTCTTCTTTGCTGTTAGTTTCTGCTGTACTTTCATCGAGTGCTTTAACCATGTCATCTAAAAATGCTTTTAGTGCCGCTCTATGGTCTTTATTATTATAATATTTATTGATCATTACGGCCTTGGTTTCTTCATCTTCTATCCATCCAAATATTTTATCTAATGCATCTAACTTCATTTGTTCTTGTTTGTCGTTGTTATTATCTGTAGACATTTTCTTTCTTTATTTTATTTTATTTTATTATTTAATTGCTTCTAACTTACCACTAGATCTATTCCATTCTACACGTACACCATCTTTGTCTTTTAGTATTCCTATTGAAGTTTCTTTATAATATCCTTATTCTGACATTTTCCTAATTCTTCTATTGATATATCGCAAAAGGCATCCCCAATTGAAAGATCCTCCACGTTGCAAATAAGGTTAATTAATTGAATATTTGAATAAAGGTCAATAAGAATATAAGATTTTCTTAATGTTACCATCCAAGAATACAAATATTTTTATAACAATTATATCAGCAACGAAATAAATATTAACAACTGATGGGAGGAGTTAATTTGATTGTGGTAGTTGCATCTAAAGTATCATTATAACTTGACTGTGATTTATCCAAGCTATATTTATTATCTATAGCACTCTTCATTGATATGATAACTCTCTCCATTGATTGCGGATTACAGATATAATTATCACTTATGAGATTATACAAATTTTGTAAGAAAAACATATGTTCCTGGACAAAATTCATAGATAAAAGTCTATCGTGATGGGTAGTAACAAAATCAACCTCTAATCTGGCTTTAACAGTGGATGGGTTAGCGTCCAGAGATTATGGGAACCAAATCTAGACATAAAGGGAAAACTATAAAGCTAAGTGGTACGTCCGTAATTGTATCAGAATCCTAATTTTGGACCGATAGCGTCGTGGGTACCGCCGAGTCCAGACCTAACCGTTTGACCTAATATTATGTATGAAATGTAATAGGGACTAATTTGTCTCCAGCCGCTCCCGCTTGTGTTGTTACCAGATAATAGTAGCCAATTTCAAATGCCGATTTGATATATTGTGTTGAACCCTGTCCATAATGGGACCAAACAGATTTGAATCCATTATCCAAATTAACTACTTATTGAATACACAGTGAATGAAATTTGCAAGTGCAAATTTTGATTTTGCTTCAAAATATTCGCTAGCTCAAGTAGACTTCAGGTTTGCTTTGGACTATGAACATAATTAGTATAGGCACTCACAGATTGTCGTATCAAATATACGATCCAATTAAGAGAGAAGAGTATTATATTGATGTATCATAATTATAATGAGTTTGTCAGATTCATATCGAACAATACTGGTGGCAATAGATGGCTCAAAGACGTCATTCTTTGCAGCTGATTACGCCATAGACTTGGCGCAAAAATATAAAGCTCAACTCATTATTCTTCATGTTTTATATCTGCGTACGTTGAAGCAAATCTCATCATCATTTATCACTGCGCCTACATTTGGGTTAGAAGAGACACAGAAACTAAAAGCAAGAGCAAGGAAATGGATGGAGAAGATTGAGAAAAAGGCTAAGACCAGAGGCCTGGTTTCCAGAACAGAAATCATCGAACAAACAACATCAATTGTAGGAGCTATTATCGAATTTGCTGAAGGTAAAAATGTGGATCTGATTGTAGTCGGTACTAGAGGCAAAACAGGTTTTAGTAGGCTTTTGCTCGGAAGTGTAGCGCAAGGAGTTGTGGTCTATGCGCATTGTCCTGTCCTGGTGGTAAAATAAGACGACCTCGAGATTAATTGATAATTATACTGTTCTCCAGCAATTTTATGAACCGCCCAAAAGAAGATCCAAACTATTATGCCAGTTAACTTGTAAAGTCAATCTGATCGGATATCAAATATTAGAAGAGTTTCATATACTTTCGTGCGAGCCTGAAATGTTCCTTTGCTTCCTTTGTGTATTTTGATTTCTGATTTCTGTTATCTAACTGAGCAGCTCTAAATAATGATACCTTGGCTTTAACACACGCCTTGTAACACATTATAAAGTATATGATGTTTATTAAAGTGGTATCATTACTTTTATTAATATAACTTGAGATAAAATAAGATTGTAGATCCTCTCTTTGGTGATAATGGATATCCATTGCTAGATGTGCCACATCCTCCGCAATGTCTGCATACCTTAATGAATCGTTAAATTCTATTCTGTCATACATATAGAATTTTCCTTCCATAAAGAAAATATTTTTCAAATAAAGATCACCATGAATATCACGAATCCTAGATCGTCCAATACGTTCATCAAATAGAACATAATTATTCTTGACAAAAAGATTTAGTTTATCTTCAAACATGGTATCTACTTTTGTAAACTTAGAAAGGGTTCTAAAATTTTCTTTAATTTTTGCCTTCATAATTTGCGGTTTGCCGTAATTCGAAATGGTGTTATTCGTGTTTGTTAGATTATGAAACTTCACAAGTTTGTCAATTAACAGGTCTAAAATATGATTGTTAACTTTGTGGACTTTTAAGAGATTGTCCATTCGAAATCTCTGAGGAATCTCTCTCATTTTGACTGCAAATTCTAGAGCCGTGCCTGCCTCATCTAGATTTACCAATTTATAGTAATCATGGATTTTTACAATTTTTACTACACCTTGATACATTTGCCCACAAAGTTTTTTGTTTAACATAACTTCATTTTGGCAAAACTTTTTTCTGAGTTCAAGCTTGGAAAAATCGAGTACATTTCCAAATCTCACTTCTTTTTTTATCTTATAGGCAACTCGTCCAGTAAGAAGAATCCAAGATATGTGAGTTTCCATAATCTTTACGCGCCAAATGGTATGTGGGTAACCATTTTCTTTTTTCAAACTAGCAACTAGATCTTCTTGCCGTAGTTTCATCTCTTATCTATAAATGTCAGGTTTTATTGGTTTATGTTGGTTGTGACTAAGACTTATATTTTAGACATCAGTATCAAAATTGTAAAGGAACAGTGAACTTTATCGGAGCTAACAGCTAAAAAATATTTATATTCTGACGTTGGTCAAATTCAAGTGAAATTGAGTTATTGCCAATTATAATTATGCTTTGCGGATTACCAGGAGTTGGTAAAACTACTCTGGCCAGACAGCTCGCACCACTGATCAATGGGGTTGTTTTATCTACAGATAAAATAAGAAAGGAGCTATTTCACAAACCAAAATATCGACATCAAGAAAAAAAATTAGTTTACAATGTATTAATACTTTTAGCCAAATACCTCTATATTGCAGGCATTAACTGTATTCTTGATGCTACGTTTTTAAAACAAAAGTCACGACAGCAAGTACGAAACAAGTTGGGAAAGAATACTAAACAAATTTACATTATTGAATGTGTCTGTCCTGAAGATATTGTAATGGCTCGGCTTAAATCAAGAAAGCTAGACTATTCAGATGCTGATTTTTCAGTTTATAGAAAGATGAAAGCTATGTATGAACCCGTTAATGAAAAACACATAACAATTGATACAAGTAGATTCTCAGGTGTACAAATGAAAGAACTTGCATTGAAGTTATTGGACAGAAACTAATGAAAGGTATTACGATGTTGCTAATTTATCCAGAAGCTCCCACAAATTGAATATTATCAGATGAATATTCCTCATGATTCACGTAACTCAAAAAAACGTCCAATAAAGTTCTCAAATTTGTGCTAAAATTAGACTAGTTGATCGACTTAATCGATCCAGGTGAACAGATTGGGAACATTAATTGGATGAAAGGTAAATGATCAATGCAGTTGCTTCGTGTGTACTACTTTTGTTCTTCTATCTCTTGCGATCATAAGAGCACATAGAATTATGAAGGCTATTTGAAGCACATCTATCGTTACTCCTATTGAATTTACAGGAAGGCCCCCTTCCAGTTATTGGAATGTTTGGATATCTTGTAATTATCCAAATGATGATGAGGATTATAGTACCACCTATACCGACATAGTTCCATATCTTTCCCCAACTTCTTACTATTGGGAGTGTCCAGAATATCTGCCCAATGCCAGCAACTAAGAAGATACCTACTGGCAGATTAAAGCCTATAAAATTTGAGGCCAGCGACAGGTGCAATATTCCTGCAATCAGGGTACATGCTCCCGCAGCATAAATCAGTATCTTTATAGACACCAACCAATTATTGTAAAGAACTAGTATATATAGAAAGAATTACTGTCGTTGTAATTTGCATTTTTTAAGAAATGTTGGTAAACTCAGATTAAATGCACACTTTAGATTTTACTAACTATATTTCATCAAATCTCCGTTGTTCCTTGAACTGAGGCGTCAATGTTATACCGATAGTAATTTTGCATTCCTATAATTTCTTTATCTCCAATAAAAGGCTAATACACATTTATACCTTAATAATGGATTGACTCTGAAAAGCATCTACTGTTGCACTGCATATAATAAATATAAATGCATCATGTTACTCATTCAAGTATTCCACCTATGTTCAACTTCTACCGTAATTAAATATATCGTTACTACAATACGTGTACATTAAAACGTCAGAGAGAGTCTTTTCAAATATCTACCTATTACTAAAATATAATCGATTCCATTAATAAATGAACGCTATTAGTACATGGGACCATGCTTAAAATTATTAAAAAAGAAGCGTGGAGTGAATGTTGTAAACATATATACGATTTGATGTATTATACTGTATGGCTAAAGCTAAAAGATCCTCATCTAAAGGCTCTAAAGTTGACACAACTTTATCTGCCAGAACGAAAAAGGCGATAGATTCACTACCTGAGCACGCTCAACATATTTTTAAAAAAGCACACGCAAATGCAATAAAACAATATCAAAATCCTGAAAAGAGACGTGGTGGTAAGAGTCAAACCGCTGAGGAAGTAGCGCACAAAGCAGCTTGGGCTGCGGTTAAGCTTAAATATAAAAAGCAGGGCGACAAATGGGTGTCCAAGGGTTAATCGCATATCGCAATAGGACTAAACCTCTAAAAGAATTAGTTAATTGAAAAAATAAAGCACAAACTCGGCAGTTTTAGGTATTCAGTTGAAGACATCCATCTTCGTTCAATGATTTGGGCTACAACTTTCTTGAATAATAATATTTCAATGGTGTGGGGTCAAATAGATAGACTACAGGCTCCTCCAATAGTAACATCTGATTTGTGTATCTTCGGATATATTTGGAAAATCGCATTTTTCGGTCGGACCTAGTACCATGTATAAGAGGAAAACGCAATCTGGTTAAAGTAATGTCTTGGTATGACAATGAATGCAGTTTTGCCTGTAGGTTATTTGATTTGGTAAAGTTTGTTGTTAGAAGTTGTAATTTATTTAAATTACATTGAACAATCTATATAGATCTATTAACAAAACGAAAAAGTAACAATTAAGTAAGGTTTACCTCAAGGTTAGCCTTATTTACATTGGAATAGATATGAGGAGTATGAGTTCAGAAGAAAATACGAAATTAATGAAGTCTTTGGATGATGCGTGGAATGCTCAAGATTGGGAAACTTTTAGTCAACGACATACAGATGATGTAATCGTTCGATGGCCTGGTCAACCCACTACAGAAGGGATAGACGCACACAGAAAGGAAGCAGAATTATTCTTCAGGGCTTTTCCTGACAACCGTGTTGAGAATGATCCTTACAAGGTACTCTTTGGTCACGGGGATTGGACTTGCTCTATAGCCGAATTCACAGGTACTCATGAAGGTTTAATGATCCGTCCTGATGGAAAATCAATCCCCGCTACCAATAAGAAATTCAAAGTAGATTTTTGCACAGTCGCCCATTGGAAGAACAAAAGAATAGTTGAGGAGAATCTATTTTATGATTTAGTTGAAATGATGAGACAACTGGGTTTGACGTAGAAGATGATGAAGATAGAGAAAAATATAGATAAATGTAAAATAAAAATTATTTACTGTCTATTGGCGCAAGTCAATTCTTATTTTAGTTTGTTGCGATTCGTTCAAACTTCTGGTATAAATGTAAATTAAATTTATGACTTGTATCGATCCTTTAGTTGGGATAAATCAGAATTTAAGGTTTCAATGATTACATAAAGTTTATTGAATTCTTCTAGTAATTCAGGAATTAGTTTATCTCGATCAATTTCATCAGATCCGAAACTGCCTATTAGTGATTGTATGTACTCTCTTCGCGTCTTAATCTCATTATCTACATCCGAGCTCATTATGGGTGTACTCAAGCCGCTTCATAAATAACTTTTATTGATTTAGAATGGGCGGCAAAAACATGGAAGTTATTCTAACGTAACTGTGTATGACCTTGTTATACCAAATATTTTCCGTTATTTAATCTTGCCCACCTCCTTCTCAAGCTGTACTATATTTTCATATTTTTTGTCCGAAATTCTTCGCAAAACCGAGATAATTTTTTCCTTCTTAGAATCATGCTGTTTTCTTACGTGCCTGATTATGCCTCGTTTAGAGTTGGGAAAATTTATTCCTTTTAATGCTTTAGCAATTCCGGACGCAGAGATTTTCCTTGATTTCAAAGCACTTCTTCCACCTTTCTTACTAGGGGTTTCCAAACTGGCCACTCTAACCGCATTTCTAGGCCGCTTTCCACTCTTTAATTCTCCCAAAGCTATCACGACTTCTGCAGAATCTCTGTAGCTTCGTTTGGGCAGCGAATTGATAAGGTTCAAAAGGTCAGGGCTCGTATCAGAGGTTCTTTGTGCAGCGAACTGGGATAATTCTTCTTTTGTCTTTGGATATCTAATACCTTTTAGTGCCCTTTCGAGATCGGCTGCAGATGGAGCGCTTGGGGGGTGAGCAGTTTCAGTATGTCGTTGGAGTCTAGACTTTTGATTGAATCCCTTACCACAAAAGGGACATGTAAATTGGGGAAGTTGCGCCACAACATTGGGAATTTTGCTTCTCATGACATAAACCTAGTAGAATCATCAACTGAAATAAAATACATGGTTTTTACCTAATAGCACCCAACGCCTTTTCAACATCAGACATGTTCTCAAAATGAGTAGCGTGTATCTCTTTAAGAGCTTCAATCACAACATCAGGTTTACTGACCTTATATTTATTTTGTTCCGCATAATGTATCAATTGATCTTTGTTCTTTGGGAATTTGATTCCAGAAAGGACTTTTGCAACGCTGGCAGCCGAGGCAGAAGAGCTAGCGGCTATCTTCCCGCCCACTTTACCGCCCCTTCCTGGTGCTTCTTCGATTGAAAGTCTCTTGATCTCCTGAGCAAAAGGTATGTCATTTTTACTTGGGAATTTGCCGGTAAAGAGAGGTTTGAGGGGTACTTGCTCTTTTTTTATCTTAAGGTCATTGAAGAGCTCCGCCGTTCTGGAGGTTTCTTTTTCTTCATCTATATCTATACCGAGCTCTTCTTCAACATCTTTCTTTCTAGCTCCAATTAATAGTAACTGCGCATTTTCATAGTCTAAAAGATGCGGATCTTCAACATTTATCCAACGTCTGTTACCAAATTTTTCTTTCAACGAATTAGGGTAATGCGGCTTTCTTTTAAGAAATGCATTATAACCTGGTACTTGAATATCAGGATTTTTAACAGATACTATATAGCTTGCCTCTTTTTTAATCTGAAACTCTCTCTGAGTGGGCCCAGGTTCCTCAGGAAGCTCCAATATATATGCCAGCTCGGAATGCCCTTCGTGCTCCACGATTGAATATTTTCCTTCTCCTGCAGGCACAGCAGCGCCTATTCTTCTCGTACCGAGGGTCTCCGTTTGATATTCTGCCGGCAGGAATTCTTTTCTAATTTCATCGGGATTAGAACTAGTAAGAACGTTTAGTGCCCAGTTCCTCTCTTCTGAACTAGACTTTCCTTCTACAATTTCTGGAAGCCGTTTCTGTCCTACCAGAAAAATTCTATGTACATCAGAATTATCCGGCGATGTAACCATGTAAAATCTCTGGACATTTTCAATGTCTCTTACTTCTTCGGTTCCAACCTTTGGTCTATAGAAAAAGAAAATATCGCCGTGTTCTAACAGTTTTCCCTTTATCGATTCTTCTTCTGTCTGTGACTTCCTTTTTTTAGACCTGCGGCTTCTATTAGAGCGTGCCATCTAGAAATAACTCCTATGATAAACGTCAGAAGCGAAAACTGTTACAGAATCCATTATTTGCATGTACAAAATCTGTACAATAAAGTATTTTACAATTAAAATTGGGCTGAATTATGGTCAAAAATATGATTTGAACTGAAGAATTTCTAATTAAAGCTCATATTACTGGTGCAAAATCTGATCTCGCTCCGCTATAACCCTGTGTTCCGTCCATTGTCGCGTCAGATTTTTTTGTCTGATTTAAGCGTCTTAAACGATGTCAAGTAGATATGTAAGGGAAAAATAAGAAGCACCACTAGGAAATTTGGTCTATTGAGTAAAACAAATAGATTATAGAAGGGGGATTTTATGACTATAAATTCCAACATGCCTACCTTCAGTGAGCAATATCTTTCATATGGTCACTCAGTTCTTCTTCTGAACTAAATACTTGTTCACATAGATCACGACAAAAGATACGCGGTGCGGATTCTCGATGGAGGATTGGAATACCCCATTATTCTTAAAAATTAAGGAAAAAAGAACAAAAAGAATCAGCTGAAGAAAAGCCGGCTGCTGTGGAAAAGCCGGGCTAATATAGAAAAGCGAGCTCAAATGGACAAACATGGAAAATAAGCAGTCCATTTTTACTTGTGATATAAATTCAGACATTTGTTCAGAAGTCAGTACTGATAAAAGTTGTAAGTCTACACTGATGTTTTATTTTTTGAAAGTGTACCGCTGATGTTTTATTGAAAGTCTACTGCATCAAATATGGTTTTTAGAAATTGGCAAACTTAATTTACTTCTTTGAGTTTTTGAACAGTCACGAAGAATTAAAAACCGTTTTTGATAACGACATAGAAGCATTATTTGGATTTAGGGGTTCTCATGTGAAAAGGCATAGGGCAGGTGATGGTAAATACCTCGTTTTCCTAAGATTTTTGGATGCTATCATTAGTGTGATAACTGGAATTTACATTTGCAGTTGGTTAAATCAATAAGTTCCGATTGAATATTCAGTCATATCACCTTGGTCGCAATATCTACAAGATTTAATTAATTTTTCATGAAATTTAATTATGACTTATAAAAAGTCGAGTCAGGGTTCCAATATTGCTTTTGCGTACACCATCTTAAATGGCATAGAGGCGATTACTACGGTATCATATTGATTGGCAATATCACCTAAGAAGTAGTTTTGTGCACCCATATTTCCTTTTAGTGTACCAAGATCCCTACTGTTTACCAAATCTCCTTTATTGGTAAAGTATACATGAAGCTCTGGCCCATTCGTTATGTTAAAGCGTTCGAATCGTAGGAATTCGTTATCATTTACAGAGAGGACTCTTGAAATCCCACTAACTTTTGACATGTTTCCAGAACTAGTAAAATTACCGCTTCTTAATTCATAGATTGATGCCATGTCTGTATTAGGCGGTGCCATAGCCTGTATGGTTTCATTTACCTCGTTGTTTATTTGTGCAGCTCCTAACATAACCATACTGATATCTGTTTGACTCATGTTAGGTAGGGTTAAGTTTCTCTGATCCTCTGTCATGGCCTCAAATTGTTTAAAGGCCTCCATAGACCTATTTTTTGACTGATCGGTATCCTGTATAGCATATAGGAAAAAAGGTAGTGTTATTACAAAAAGAGCCAGTAATAAAATCGAGACATAAACCAACAATATCTCCCTGCGGGTCCTGTCAAACATTACACAAAGTTCTCCAACATTAATAGATAAAGTTTTTTTAACCAAAGTCCTATATCTACATTAATTAATTATTATAAATTTCGGCCTACGCTAGCTTGTAGTAAAATCATATCTTAAGCTTTTATAATAACGAATTCCGATAAGGACATAGACGTGAGAAAACACGTGACAACCTTATTGAAAATCAATCAATCACGTTCCAGTGATTCCTCGTTATGAATTCAACAAGGTTGCCGGCAGGGTCTCGAAAATAAATCGATCTAGACTTAAAATAATTTTTCCATGCTATTTCCTTTTCGATTTGGATATTATTTTCTTCAAGCAATTTCTTCGCTTTCCGATATTCTTCCGGTTCAATCTCAATTGCGAAATGAACCATTGATGGAGGGGTAGGTCCACCGTGATTAGTTTCATTTTCAATTGCTGTTACTGTGTGATAGAAAATAAGATGCATATTTTTATTAGTCTTTAGAAACACATGCCTGCCTCTTTGCTCGGACACAAACTCTAGGCCTAATTTGTCAACATAAAATTCCTTCATTTTTTCTAAATCAGATGAATATATGGATGTTTCAATAATCTTTCTGAATTTCATGCTACATGAACGAGACTGCTAACAAATGTGGTAACAGTTAGTACGGCTTCACCATCTCTATTTCATTACCTGATCTAGTCATTGCTTAGTTTACCCAACACATGACATAAGAAATTGCAGGGAACAGTCTTGAGAAATATTTCTTCAGCCTTCAGACCATGAACCTTCATTGCATGCTCTGCACCCACAGCCATAACTTGCTCTTCCGTTTCACCTTCGATTATGAAATTACAATCCAATCCTGTTTCACGGCATAAAAGTTTTATCAATTCAGTATACACATTTACGGTGAATATCGTATTAACTTTTCATATTTTATTCAAATAGAAGTGGTAATACCAAATCTTTGACAATAAATTAGTCTTACAATATTTAATTAAGACGGCTGAATTATCTATGTCTTGATGAAACTTATATCCCTTAATATAGGCCTTCCTCGTCAAGTGAACTTCAAAGGGGAAGTTGTTAATACTGGAATCTTTAAGGAACCAATTCAGCGTCGAGTAAAACTTCGTAAATTGAATCTTGATGGAGATAAGCAGGCTGACTTGACAGTGCATGGGGGAATTGATAAGGCTGTATATTCATATGCAAAAGAACATTATGAGTTTTGGAGGCAGGATTTGCAAGATATGTCTTTACCATGGGGTATGTTTGGTGAAAACTTTACCACAGAGGGGCTGTTTGAGGAATCTGTTAACATTGGTGACACACTCCAGATTGGAACAGCAAGGGTGATAGCGACGCAGCCAAGGATGCCATGTTACAAACTTGGTGTGAAATTCGAAAGAATGGATATCATCAAGAGATTTTTAGCAAGTGGTCTTACAGGGATTTATTTCAAGGTGTTACAGGAAGGAGAAGTAGGGGCGGGCGACGAAATCAAGCTTATCAATCGAGATCAAAATAACGTAACTGTGAGAGATATCGTACGCTTGTATACAGTGGATAGGGAGGATGTGCAGACTATGGAGCGAGCCGTTAAAGTCAAAGACTTGCCAAATGGATGGAGATTTCATTTCATTGAGCAGTTACGTCACTTTAAAAAGTGATTCTCATTCTGAATACAATTTTCTTCCCTTTTAGGTATGAAAGCACGCGCAATTTCATTAATCCACTTTTCCTATGTCCAAATTCATAGATAAAAAATTCAGATTCACATAAATTTTCTATAAAACTGAAGTCTGTTTTTCAAATTTACTGCAAGAATGAGATCTGGAAAAAAACTTAAATCATTTACTCTCAAGATAGAAACATGACCGCCAAAGTAGGTCACTTGTCTACAAGATCCTTTGCTGCAGGAATTGTTGCAGGCGCCCTAGCAATTGGACTCTCACTACTGATAAGATTACTTTCTGGAGGATCATTCTTTCCTGAACTTTCATCTCAGACACTATTCTCGCTCACTCCAGGTGAATTTGAATCACAAGCAGTGGAGAGTTTTGGACCTCTGGCTAAATATTCTGCTTTTATAGCTGCCATTGTAATTAATTTCATATTATATGGACTATTCGGAATCCTAGTAGACAAAATTCATGCTAAATCAAAATTGAAGAGCTATATCGGAAAAGCATTCCAATCCTCAATAATAGCTTACGTAATCTTGCTTATCTTATCTATTTTGCTCGTAACTACTATTCAACTTCGGACCGGTGCAACAGCGGTCTCTATGCCTCTTTTGGTAATTTCACTAGTCTTGCCGCAGTTAGTCTTTGGATTTATTTTTGCGTCCTTCTTTAGAACAGGACAAACTTTGAAAAAGCCTCTTGAAGAGATCCCTGATACTCGATTGAGGATTGCCAGTAGAAAGGAATTCATTCAATTGGGTATTGTTTCAGCAATCGCATTTCCAATTATATATTTTGGATTAAATCGGTTATTTTCAGGACAAAATCAAGGACAAGAGGGAGAGGAAATTTCCTCTTCAAAACTAGTACCGCAAACAAAATCAAAACCAATTGGCTTTGGGGATCCCATGTTAGGGCCTCTTCTCGCTTCTGAAGTAACTCCCACTTACTTGTTTTACAGAATTGACATAAATCCTATAGTACCTGAAGTTGATGAAAAAACATGGAAGCTTGCGGTCAAAGGTCTAGTCGAAAATCCGTTGACAGTCACTTACAATCAAATCAAGGCAATGCCCTCCGTAGAACAATATGCTACATTAGAATGCGTAAGTAACAAGATTGGTGGTGATCTGATAAGCACAGCATTGTGGAAAGGCATAAGACTTAAAGATCTTCTTGGTAGGGCCAAAGTACAAGCAGGAGCAAAATACATAGCGTTCAGGTGTTCCGACGGTTACGATGTTGGAATACCATTAGAAAAGGGACTCATGGATGGTGCCATACTGGCTTATGAAATGAATCTGGCTCCTTTGACTACCAAACACGGCTTTCCTGTTAGAGCAATTGTACCCGGACTGTATGGAATGATGAACCCTAAATGGATAACAGAAATAGAGCTTGTCGATACCGTATATGCAGGGTATTGGCAAAGAAATGGGTGGACCAACGAAGCAGACGTACACACTACTTCGACTATAGCTATTCCAGGCCAAGCAGAGATAAGGGACAGATTTAGAAAATTAGATGAAATGCCAAGCATCGTACCTGGTCAAAACACCCCAATAGCAGGTATAGCATTCGGAGGTGACCGAGGAATTTCAAAGGTTGAAGTAAGTATAGATGATGGTGCTACCTGGAAATCCGCAATTATTAAGGATCCACTCTCTCAATATACATGGGTTCTTTGGACCGCTGGCTTTACTCAGGCGGGTAAAGAAAATTACAAGATAATCGTCAGGGCAACAGACAAGACCGGTCAAGTCCAAACCGCTGAATTCAACAAACCATTTCCAGATGGGGCAACGGGATATCAGGCTGTCAGTGTACATAAATAAGTATTAACTTGAGTACTTCCTTTATGTTAAGTAATAATCAGATGGACAGATGTTTAATTGCACTTAGAAATTGGGTAAATTTCCACAGTCATTGTAGGGTATTGTTTGAAATCAATGGAGACAAGTTACATGGATAACAAACTGGTTGATAAGTACGGGAGAATCGCCAAAAAACTAAGAATTTCCGTCACAGATAGGTGTAATATGAGATGTATTTATTGTATGCCAACAAACAATATGAAATGGTTTGAAGATACTGCGATTCTCTCCTTTACCGAAATTGTCAGGCTCACTCGTATTCTTGTTAAATTAGGAATCGAGAAGATAAGAATAACCGGAGGAGAACCACTAATTAGACCGGGATTACAAAATTTGATAGGTTCTATTTCAATGATACCAAGAATAAAACGTATAGATTTGACTACTAATGGGTTACTACTTCAAGATAAAGTCGACCAGTTGTCTTCTTCCGGGCTTGTCGGTGTTAACATCAGTCTAGATTCATTTAAGGAAAATAAATTTAAAATGATGAGTGGAGTAAGTGGTGTGGACAAGGTCATTAATTCAATACATGATGCAAGTGATGCGGGGCTAGATGTAAAGATAAACACAGTGATTATTCGGGGATGGAATGATGACGAAATTGTCGATTTTGCAATGTTTGCACGAGAATCTGGACTTACTGTACGGTTTATAGAATTTATGCCACTTGATGGTTCCGGTATCTGGAAACCCGATCTTGTTTTTAGTAAACATGAGATGATTCAAAGAATTAATATGAAAGTAGGAGAAATAGTCCCATTGAATAACGAAAGTTCGGAACCGGCAAGACGATTTTCGTTCTCGGATGGAACAGGAACCATTGGATTTATTCCATCTATTACGGAACCATTCTGTAGTCAATGTGACAGAATTAGAATAACTTCTGATGGAAGATTTCTAACATGTCTATTTGAGAATCCAGGATATGATCTTAAGACCCTTTTACGTAATGAGGTATCAGATAAAGAGATATCACGATTTATACTAGAGTCACTAAACAAGAAACCGGAAGGCATAATCAGGTTAATAAGAAATAATGATTTAAGGCCAAAGCTAAATCTAATGCACACCATAGGCGGGTAAGATCATGAGATCGAATGATGAGTATCCAAGAGAAATAATAGTGAAGCTGTTTGCTATATCAAAAGACATAATTGGCAAAAGAGAGATTACATTAATGTTACCAAATGAAATTACCCTTGGAATGTTGAGATCAAGAATACTGGAGATCTATCCTTCACTAGTTTCACTAAATAATCAATTTGTCTTAGCAGTCAATCACAAAATTGTAACCGAAAATACGATGATTAATCATAATGATGAAATTGCCCTTTTACCTCCTGTTAGCGGAGGATAGAATTTGATTATTATTACAAAGGATCCAATAGATGTTGATAGAATAATGGAAGATGTGAAAGATAGCGCTGCAGGAGCGATTTCCATTTTCATTGGAACTGTAAGGAATCATAACTCTTCTGGAAGTGTTTCAGAAATTCTTTATGAAGCGTACAACAAGATGGCTGAAGATGTATTGACAAAAATTGAGGTTGAAGCGCTGGAGAAATGGAATCTAATAAGGTCTATTACTATTCATAGGATCGGAAAATTAAAAGTAGGAGAAACAAGCGTTGTAGTAGCAGTATCCTCAGAGCACAGGAAGGAGGCTTTTGATGCTTGTAATTATATGATAGACAATATCAAGAATCGCGTACCTATTTGGAAGAAAGAAATTTCCGGAACAGAACAGAAATGGGCTGATGGAATCTCCCTTGTCAGATGAAAATAATGACACTCGAGGTATGTTTGACGTAAGTATTAAACCGGATACTTACAGAATAGCCAAAGCACAAGCTATTTTAAAGATTGATCCAAACACAAATATTCTAATAAATGAAGGAAGGTCTCCAAAAGGAGATGTTGTGGAAGCTGCAAAAATATCTGCGACCTTGGCTGCAAAGAGAACTTCTGATTTAATTCCATATTGTCATCCTATACCAATAGACCAAGTCAGAGTTAAAGTCTCGATAAAGCCAGAGTGTATAGAGGTTGTAGTAGAGGTAAAAAGCGTCTGGAAGACAGGAGTTGAAATTGAAGCTCTGACAGGAGCTTGTATTGGTGTCCTGACTATTTATGATATGTTAAAACCTGTAGACAATTCACTGTCAATTACATCCGTCAAGCTGCTTCAAAAGTCTGGTGGAATGAAGGACTTGGAGGATAAGGAAAAAATAAACATCAAAGCAATAGTGATAGTTGTTAGTGATTCTGTTGCAGGTGGCAGGCGGACAGATAAGTCTGGAAATGTAATAGTTGACAATTTACGCAAGAGAGGGATTGATGTTGTTGGATACAAGAAATTGTCTGATGATATAAATCTCATTGAAGATAGCCTAAAGAAGTATTGTGATGAAGTCCAGGTTGACTTGATATTGACAACTGGGGGTACTGGTATGGGTCCGCGTGATGTAACACCCGAGGCAACAAGGAAAGTAATTGAGAGAGAAGTGACTGGAATCTCAGATGCTAGTAGAGCGTACGGACAAAGAAGAACTCCCTTAGCAATGTTTTCAAGAGGTTTAGCAGGAGTAAGAAAAAAAACACTAATAATTAACTTGCCAGGAAGCACTAGGGCTGTGTCTGAATACATGGACTTTCTATTTCCATCGATAAAACATGCGTTTAAGATGATGGAGGGACAAGGACATTAATGATTTTTTGCTGTTATTGCTTGCTCCACTTTTCTTTGCAATAAGTTTCATATATTCTAGTGCCGGTTTTGCAGGTGGAAGTAGCTATATTGCAATTTTGGTACTTGTGGGTATTAATCTTTATACAATACCTCCGATTTCACTTGCATTAAACATTGTTGTTTCTTCAGCCGCTTTATTCAATTATATCAGAGCAGGTCATCTGTCGTTAAGGTTTTCTGCTCCACTTTTAGTATCAATCCCCTTTGCGTTTGTAGCAGGAACCTTGGTTCTCCCAGAATTTACGCTTACGTTAGTATTTATAATAGCGCTTTTTACTGCATCGGGTATATTATTGCTATCTGGAAATAGTATAAAAAATAGGCGAGCTAAAGTAAGAAAAATGAATTTGAATTTTGCAAAAAAAGTAATGATTACAGCACCTTTAGGATCTGTTCTTGGTAGTATCGCGGGTCTTGTGGGAATCGGTGGGGGCATCTGGTTATCACCAATCTTGATAATCACAGGTATGGCCAGTCCGAAGAAGGCTGCAGCTTCTGCAAGTTTATTTATATTAACCAACTCTGTAAGCTCGTTTATAGCTCATTCGATAACTAAGAAGGTCGATCTTGACTTGATAATACCTTTGGCTGTTGTTGTCTTGGCTGGCGGGTTACTTGGATCGAGACTTGGAGCTTTTAAATTCAGTCATGATAAATTAGTTACAATCATAGGCATCATAGTTGCAGTTGCAGGGATTAATCTTGTTGTGAAGTTATTTACGTGATCCTCTTTAGTTTAATTTTTTTTATATCGATTTCCACTCATATAAAGTCAACTGGGTTGCCAGAAGATAATGAAAGTCCAGGAAGCAAATTAATTCTTACAATTTCACCCTTATTGATCCGCATGATGCTCTCAGGTACTAGAACATAACCATTTGATCTAGTCAAAACTGTAATGTTTGCAGTTTCACCAGTTATGGGTAACGCCATGAGGATACCAGTTGTTGATAACAGTAACCTAACATACACTATCTTTACAAAGTCTTTAAATTTCTTCCGTGCTTGCCATTCTTCTATAAATTCAGCACTAATAATGGTCCTATCAAATGGTGGCAGACCCAACAACGATCTTATGATTGGCTGAACAAATACTATGAATCCATTCACGGCACCTTGAATTGGGCCGGGTAATATGATTATTGGTTTGTTCTCTAGTACTGCAACTCCAGAAACTCGACCACGGTCCAGTTTTACTCCATGCGCTATAACTCCTGGCATTCCCAAGGAATTAATTGATTCTCCAATTATGTCATGATCTCCCACTGAGGATCCTCCTATTGTTATGATGATATCACTTTGATGTAATCCAAACTTTATCTTGCTTTGAATCTGTTTAATGCTATCCGGTGTAATATCCAAAGCAAGAGATTTCGCACCTACTGCTTCCACCAGCATAGAAATGATTTGACCGTTAGTATTGAAAATTTTACCATGCTTAACCTGGTCGGAATCATTAGTCAACTCGCTGCCTGTAGGTATTATTGTGACTCTAGGTTTCTTGAACACCCGCAATTTTTTAAAACCCATCATTAAGGGAAGAGACAAATCCTGTGATCTCAGTATATTACCTTTTTTGAGTAACGTAGTATTCTTCTTAATGTCCTCTCCTACATTGGATATGAAGGATCCTTTTGGAAAACTGGTTAAAATTTTTACTATTTTTTTTAGAGGATCAAATTTTGTAAATTCAATAGGAATAATAGTATCTGCCCTAGATGGCAAATTTCCACCAGTAGGTATTCGAACAGCTATTCCATGATGCAAAAGCTCATCTGAAGTCTTTCCTAGTCTAACTTCCCCTACCACCTTTAATGTTATTGGATTAGAATGATTCGTCTGCCTTACGTCGTCATAAAGTACCGCGAATCCATCCATATGTGAAGATTTTTTTGATGGAATGTTAAGATTTGAAACAATATTGTCATGCAGAACCCTTCCATAAGATTCCTGAACAGAAACCGATTCAAATGACGGTTTTACCTTAATGCTTTGTAGTAACTTCTTTTGTGCTGTTCTAATTGAAGTATATGATACTGGTCGCCAAGGCATTAAGATTCTATGATCAAAATTAAGGCAATATTATTCTTTGATCTTTAACCTTTTGACAATACGAAGATAATTCTAATAATTTTTCTTATCATTCTTTTTTAACTGTTTATTTCAAGAAATAGAATTCACAGTCTTTTTATAATATGTTCTCATCCAGCTTAGTAATGCAGGGGAACCAATTTTGATTGCAGGTCTAGTATTTATGCTGTCCGTACTTGAACTAAGTATACTAACTATAGTAGCGACCTCTTTTATTCCACTATCAGCTGTTGCTTCTATTGCAGATATTAAGACTAATCAAACCAATAGTAGCGTAATGAGTGGAAAAAACATGATGATACCTGGAGGCAATATGACTTTTGGCGCATCACTTGAGAATGCTAAAATGCATTTGATGGAAGCCATTATGGATCTGAAAATAGGCAATACTAATGGAGCAATGATGCAATTGAATATGAGTAATGAAGAGATAAAGAAACATGAGCAAGAGATGATGAATATGACGACGATAATGAAAGGGAAAATGTCATTTGGTGCGATGGGATCTTAAAATACAAGCTCAATTCAATAATGTATCATTATTGGTAGCTAGCTAAAAATCTTAAAGCACTCGATAATTATCATGACCTCTATTCCAATAATCTTGTTGATAAATATAATGAGCGCAGGTATAGTTTATCGGCGGCTCCATGCTGATTAGAATTAAAATAGGTATATTTAATCACTCATTTTTTCTATAATGAACTTTACCGAGTTATTTTTGTCAGATAATGTCTACTTCATGAATAGTTACCAAACCATTATCCCCCGACCATCATTTTTAAATCAGGCAATAATGGCTCCAGTTTTGATTTTTCGTCAATACATGATTTGTTGCCACCTTGCTACGTGAACTTTTGAATTGTCCTGATTATTGCATACCAATATCGATCGAGTAAAAGGTTATATAATATCACTGGATTTAAGCAGTTAATGGGAGACGATAATCTCATCAATACGGGGTGTTCCCACTGTTGGGGTGCTGTAGATTCGGAAACAAAAAATTGTAAAAGTTGTGACGGTCCCCAGGAAAATTGCGACTGTAAAATCGTGCCACACTAAGACAAACATAAGCAAGTATAGTTAAGAAAAAATAGCATTATTCATGTTATCCGTTTCCCAGAGGTTTGTCAATATTCAGAGTTATGAGAGTTAAATTCACAAAGTCATTACATGGTTTGATTTGTTTAAGGTTTTCATCTCTTTTGACCTATTTTTAATCAAAGATTTCTAATAAAGTTCCGAATGAATATTCAATCAAATCCCCTTGGGCCCAAACTAAAGTTGTTCCACGGTGGTTACATTCATCAGCATTTATGTTTTGCTGAAGTTAGATCCTGAAAATTTAATTAGCTTTTTTAGAGTATAGAATTTCCCCTAACACGAATTCATACACTGGTGGGTCTCCATTTGACTGCCAATTCGGCCCACCAGTTGTTAATAATGTAATGAATCATCTATTTATTGGAGCATGTTCTTTCTGGAATTTATTATTTAATATCTGAAATGCTTTCGAGAAATTTGTTCCTTATGTCCTGGGTCCACCCATAAAAGACAAAAAAATCATAGGACTAGTCGCTGTGTTGCCGATTCAAAATATCAGTGCTGTTGGATTTTGATGAACTTTCAGAGATGTAATCTCAATACCAGATACGAAACGAATACAATGAATAACTTGGTCCTTATTTTTGACTAGGTTTAAAAAGTAAGGATTCGCGAGGTGTTTTTGAGTTTTTATCTTGTATCAAGAACTTTTTCCAACATGGTCACATTTCTTTGGATTGGTGGATGAATTCAATTGCAGACAATGCAAATATATTCATAAAATAGTTAACTAACAGGCAAATTCAAGAATGCTGTTAAATAGAATTAATACACTTTTGGCGCTAGTCAGACGGAATGAAAGGGATGTAGTCAATCTATATCAATTGATGACAAAGTACTCGAGACTTTTAACTGGCACCAGTATGATTAATTTTGGCTTTTGGACTCATGAAACCAATACTATTCAGCAAGCACAACAAGCCCTTTGTGCATTTACAGGAAACTTTGCTGAGCTAGATTCTGCCAAAAGGATAATAGACGTAGGAAGTGGTTTCTCAGGTCCAGCAGAATATTGGAATTCAGAATACAAACTCCTTGACAATCTAATCTGTGTCGATATTAACTTACATGCATTGAAGACGTCATGCCTCACTAATACCCGATACTCTCATGACCAGAAGCATGTAATGGAATCATCTCTTGATAATAACGTTACTATTACCAAACATAACAGTAATCACTGCGATTCTGTTATTTCATTCGTAAATGCCACAGCAACATCTCTGCCTTTTGCAAATTCATTTGCAGACAGAATTATCGCTCTAGAATCAGCACAACATTTCAAATCATTTATGCACTTTATTAATGAGTCACATAGGGTCTTAGAAAAAGGGGGTATCATAGTCATTGCCATTCCTGTTGTAATAAACACAAGGGCAAATGGAATGCCTATCAAACATACTCTATTTGATTCTTTGAGAAATGTAAGAGTTCTGGGGATTTTATCATTTACGTGGGCTTCAGAACACTATGAATTAAATCGAATTAAATCGATTATTTCAAATCACTTTAAGATAAAAGAAACACTGTGTATTGGTAAATCAGTATATGGACCATTAACAGATTTTTATGTTCAGGATAGAGAAAAGTTCAGGAGAATGATTTTGGAAAAACAAAGTTCTTTTATAAAGAAACTTGCTCTTGACATTATGGAAAGAACAGTATACCGATCGGCACTGAAAATGAAAGAGGTCTCTCAGTCAGGGGATATTGATTATGTTCTGATAAAGGCGATTAATGAGTAATACATTTGAGCAAACGAAGTAACTATTAAATTTGGTAACTTATAACTTAGTACATGCGTAACCAACACGTACGGTTATGTAGACCAAAGTGATTGATATTGGAACAGTTACTCTTTGTTCAAGATTATAACATCTTACTCCATCTGATTATGCTCAAAATAAGTCAAATAGGTTTTATGTAACGAATTTATTTTGAATATTGATCTCTTCTAAAGCAGAACAAATTACTTATCATTCTTTTTAGCTCGTACCTTTAGATATTTTTAAATATCAATTAGATCTATATAATCCTCATTAAATAGAAACATATGCACAACTGAGGGGTTGAGTTGATTAATGATGAACAAGAAACAATCGAACCCCATCAGTTGTTTCTGGTTGCGTTATAGCTCAGTATCCAACAAACTATAAAAATGGAACAGATACAATCTTCTATAAGAATTCGATTTTATGACGATTTACGAGATTGTAAATTTTGAGAAATGTAAGTCTTTTTCATCCTAGAACTTTTTTAGTCTACAATGGATTTTGTTTGAATATTATAGGGGAAGAAGCTCTGGCATGTGATCCTTTGAAGTCCTATCGTTATCAGGGAGTTGTTATTAAATTCTGAAACAATATTGCAATTTGGATTATCTCGTGACAACCACCATTTGTGGTATATTTTAGATAATGATGGTTTGCTATGCAAATTTAGTAACTGGTCAAGTCTATCAAGTCTCCTGTTAGAGGTGCCTTTACCAATAGTCAGACAGTAATCAAGCACAAAATCTAATCGTTCACACTTATCTGAAAGATACTTATAAGCAGGATCACACGCTGCAGTAGGATTCAGACCATCCATAATTTTACTATGACACGGTGTCATAAATTTAAGTGGACTATTTTCTACTAGTGTAATTTGTTCGTGATTCAGTGTACCATTAATTAACGACTTTCCCTTTACTAATTCATTTAATACTTCTGGAGGAAACGTAGGTAGACCATTTAGAGTTTGCGTACTTTGTAAGAAGCTAATTTTAACTAATGATGTAAATACTAGTAAGACTTTTGAATTTTTCATTTTCTTGAAACTCATTATTTTGTTTACAATAGCATATAGTTGCACAAAGAAGTACTCTCAATAGGAAACACTAGCTTCAGATTTATTTCATTATTCATTTTTAACATTTGGCCATGTGACCTTAATTTTTGATATCCATCAAACCTATGATTATTATTTTTACTTTTGTTAGCATGTTTATTTTTTTTCATTCTACCTATTGCCACGGTCGAAATCCAACCGTAACATCATCTATATAAATACCCGATATTCGGTTTTTGATTTAGATTTTTCAAAACAATAATAATTAATTTTTTTATTTGTAGATTATCGAGAAAGAATATAATATAAAAGAGTTTAAATGGGGGTTGGCGCATTTTTAAAAAAATTTATCCACAGCCACGAGTAATAATTCATATGAATATAAATTCAATTAAGGAAATGAATTTTACGGGATTAGCTGATTATCGATAAATACAATTATTTCATAAACCAGTTGTTATGGTTTACTTGCATATTTCTCTGGCTTTCAATTTTCAACTAAGAATGTTCTTGAATTTTGTTTTGGCATGTATTACATTTATTTAGAACGGTTAAGTAATTTTACAATATATTCTTTGATCAATCCTGTTAATCGCTTTCTTACAAATTGATCTGTTATTTCATTCTTGTTATAGCTGCTTTCAATCGGATGACCATCTCCCAGCGTCCATTCTTCAAAAATGTGTACTCTTCCATCTTTTGGAAAGAATGTGATTTTGGGAACGGAGCCATATTTAGATGGTAAGTTTAAATCTTCTAATGCAAATGTGATGTCTTGAAGTAACGGATGCGGTTTTTCTATGCTGCAGCCAAGTGAGACGCTCTTTTCTTTGATTTCAAGAAATTTTTTATATTCGAGCATTATGGGCAAGATGATACTGTCAGATAAGTCTCTAAACTCATTGTCAGGGGGCACCTTCTCATGTCCCTCTTTTTTCTCTACTAGTTTGTCCTCTTCTAATTTCTTCTCCAGTCTATCAAACAATTGACCTAACTCTTTTTCAATTCCTTTCAACTACACTAATATTCAATGATCTGATATTATAGTATTTCAGCGCCAATTCTACTTATGGATTTGCCCATAACTAATCTGGGATTTAGTATCATTTGCTCATTTTTATTTCTGACGAGTTCGTTAGTAATGTTGTATTTTTTGGAATTCTTTTTAGCCATATATCGAACATAGTAAGATCTAAAAATTATGATAAAAGGAAAGGTGATCAAGACTATAATCACTGACTATTAGATCAGTAATCGTTATTTATCCTAATTCTAGCAGTGCTGATTTGGGAAACATACTACGAAAATCTTGCCAAGAAAAAAAACTAAAATAAAATGCAGCCTTATTATGATTGATTGAAAGATTCAAAACGTTTTACATTAGAAGAGGCAAAAAAGATTGGAGAGTTCTTAGGTGTTGATTGGAGCAAATTCGGTATAGAGCAATTTAGAATGGGACTGGATGTTGAACTAGAACATGGAATATCTGACCTGCAGACAAATGTTACTCAGGATGATGAAATAATTACAGGTAAAATTGCACTTGCACATTTGAATGAATTTTCAGATTATTACACAAGATTGGAAAAGATGGAAAAGGACGCAAAGGAATTTCATAGTAAAAGATCACCCTGAATCTGCAAGATCTGTCTCGATTATTATGATTATATAACTTGAATTACTCATTTGACAAAAGCCCAAAATGCAATATTCTAAAAATTGGGCTCAATTGAGCTCATGTCGGCTATTTAATTTAAAAGTAAAATTTGGAAGCAAAAGACTGAAATTCATTTTCAGGGAAAATATTTCAAATTAAATGGAGCAAACATAAAGTTACCATATTCAATAATTAATAATAAAACAATCCCGATAACAGTAGCTGCAAAGAGCAAGAATACACTGGCCATAGCCGCTATATATGCAGATATCTGGGAATCCTCATACCTGTCCCCAGAAGAATATTCAGCACTGGACGAAAAAATTCAGAAAAATTATCATTGAAAATAATATTGGGAAACGCAGAATTCAGAGCTCAATTGAGTTGGATGTTATTATAGGTGAATCATATAATGACCTAAAAAATAAGGAACAAATTTTGTCAATGCAACGAGGACCTAATATCTTACATCAGATAATCAAGAGAGGCCTTGTGGGAAAATCCGATAATATTGCGGAGAAAGTACAAAAATACCTCGATGCAAGTATTGACCGATTCTTTCTTGCATTTCAGGATCCATACGATACAAAGTCCTTGCAATTATTTCACGATATCATAGAATCGGTTTAATTGCTATGTAACACAATATAACACTCTATAGTACTTTGCAACGTCACCTTTCTTATAATATCGCTCGTATTGAAATTTATGAAAAGTGGAAGATTTTGTGATCTGTGTCGAAAAGAAATAACCATGAATAACATGATCCCTATTGAAATTGAAGGAGAAAATTATGTTTTCGATAGTTATGATTGCATTAGTATATTTCACAAATTAAATGCCGTTTATGGGAACATCCTCGTTGAAAATTGAGAGGTAGGAAGGAGGAGAACCGAATTGATTAGTTATGAAAACACAGGTCCGCAAATCAAAAGTGCATTGTTAATTGCAACTATTGCCAGTATTTTGCCGCTACTGTTACTATCAGTATTAACAATGCCTGCTTCATCTTTTCCTTACGCTTACTCACAAGCTGAAATTCAGGGTTCAAAATCAATGATCTGGTATGATAAGGCGCTTGGAATAAACCAGAACAATGTTCCGGCTCTGGTTCAAAAAGGGACTGATCTAGTGAATCAAGGCGAAGGTCAACAAGCGATAACTTGGCTTGATAAAGCCTTGACTATTGATCCAACCAATATTATGGCATTAGAAAGCAAGGGTGCTGCACTACAGGAAATGGGAAAATATCAAGATGCCATTGGGTTGTATGATAGAGTACTTGCAATAGATCCAACTGATGTTTATGCATTAGGCGGTAAGGCTGCCTCTCTTTATGGATCAGGTCAATTTCAACAGGCTGTAACATGGATTGACAAAGCATTAGAAATCGATCCAAATGATGGAAAAGTTCTGCAGGTAAAACAGACATTACAAGAAATAACAAATTAATTCAGAAATTCATTTCCATCTAAATGCATTGGAAAGTTAGCTTGATGTTGAAATCTCACCAACGAAAAATTGATTGATATCTACAGTGTATCGAACTCTAGTTATCTTAATTTGTCAACACGAGACCTAATTATTGTCTAAATACAGCGCATGCTATTTTTCTAACAAAATACTCTTCAGATCATGTTTTCATAATTTATTTAAAGTATATGTTCTACTGCTTTTTGCACATCTCCGGCATCTATCACATCTCCCTCAATCATGGCTTCCAATAACCTCAAAACAATTAATTCGCCTGTCGCGCCTGCAATAGTTTGTGGAACAATAACACATACATCATCTACAATTACAGTTACTTCATTGTCAGTGCCGCCACTCCAGTCTTTTGGAATGCTAATGTAAAAGTTTTCCGAGTCTGAATTGCTATGAGGATCTTGATAAATTATTCTAACCAATATCAGGATTTTACTTTAGTACCTTAAATGCTTACTCCTTTACTGTAAGTTCCATACATTGAGCTTTTAATGCCTTGGTTGTAGAAATTAAGCATCTTGTGATCTAATTGGAAATTTTGTTTACCATTTTACAATACTATAGTTGACATGCAATGATGTCGGTAATTAGATTGACAAACCAGGATAAGTCGAGATATAAATTTGAAATTTCTCGAATTTGAGTTAGCCTATATACGGCATCTGTTCACTGATTATTTTGTTTTTATTACTTGGAATTCCAAATTGACTAGCGCGTGCATGATAACCAAGTAACTCCAAACAATAAAATAAAGAATTCTAGTTCAAAAAAGGCGATAAGAACTTTCACAATACTATATTTCTTAAAATATCTACAATTATTACAAATCTCAATCGGGATTTGAATAGGCTTTTATAATACCTAATTACAATTTTTGTCGAGAATGAAACATCAACGAAGAGTAGGCGAACTAATTACAATATGCTGTGGAATTGGCCTTGCAATCGGCGGATTGTTTCTGAATGTTCCCCCAGTTGCATATGGAGGTCTTTGCATTATGGGTCTTGGTGTAATTTCTGTATTTTGGAGATAAAATTGTATTAATTTAGTCAGTAAAATATGTAAGTTGAGTCGAATGTCAACGATTATTACAAACAATCAATTTTTAGATTTTAGATTTGATTAACTGATGAAAATGACTGCATCCGTTCTGCCGGTACTATATTTTTATGACAATAAGATGGAGTAATTTGTTTTTGTTATTTCCAATACGCTGTCATCAATCTTTTTTTTCAACATCTTTGATGCCGAATCAATCTCGTCAATAAAATTCTTGGTCGCTTCTATATTTGAAAAATTCTCTGAACGATATTTTTCATACATATTTGTCTTGTTTTTTAAATCATCAAGATGTTTCATATTTTTGGCATTGACTGATGATTCTAACTGAACAATCTGTTCATTTAGATTCTTCAAGTTTGAAGATAATGAAGGCAGTGATTTAATAATTTCATCTACTTGATGAATTGTTTTTTCTGGATCTTTAATTTGTATACTTTTTTCAATTATTTGTTTTTTGAGTTCATTAAATAACTGCAAGTATTGAGAACTATCATTAAAGATTTCTAGAGGATCATTTAGAATAGTATCGAGTCTTGCTTGCGTTTCCTTTGGAGCTATATATGAAAATTTAGTTATTGGCCGAGACAAACTAGAGACTCTATTAATCATATTCTTTTCAAAAATACTAATTTCATTTTTCTTGTCGTTAATTTTATCTAAAATGTTTGACGTATTTAGAAATTCTTCTGATTTTTGAAAATCTTCGTATTCTTTACCACCTGTCTCAATATTTTTGTCAATAGTTTGTCGCTCATCCATTAGTTCTGAAAGTCTATTTTGTTTTATTTTTCTCTCATTGAGTTTTTCCTTAAAGATAATCAAATCCTGTTTACAGGCTACGCATTTATCGATTTGACTTCCTTTAGTAGATATTACTTTAGATACTTTTTTTAGTAATGATGATAAATTATCAAATTCATTTTTTAATTTATTGATTTGTTTCCTCATAAATTCATTAAGAATTCTATTATGTGAATCTCCAACCTGTCCAAATCTATTCACTAATAGTTCTAAATTATTTTTGAACTTTATAGCATCCTCATAGTTTTTAATTTCTGAAGATTCTATAAAGGATTCTTTTTTAATGCTTGATATCAAAATATTTTTTGAATTATTAATTAATGGTTCAAATTGAGGATTCTCTACTTTAATTTCTTGCCCTTCAAGTTCATCTGCATTCTTCTTTAGATTATTCAGGCAATCTAATACAGAGTTTCTTATCGGTTTAAGATCATTTGATAAATCTTTTTCAAGAGCTTTTTTTTCGTTTTCTATTATTTCTAGCAATTCTTTATCAGTAACAGACTGACGATCACTATCACTTTTTTTGGCCGAATCATTGGATGTCTTCCTTTTAAAAAAGCCAAATTTGGGAGACAATGTATTAACTTACTATGTTATTATTAAAAAACCTAATCGAAATAGCAATCATAATTTCATAGATTTGTTTTTTAGAGGATTTCTGACAAATGTCATAACACAATTAAAAATCATACAGGAAAATCATTAATTAACAAATAAATTAGTGAAAATCTATGCAATTGCTCAAAAATTCTTATTCTGCCCGCCTATCACAGGTGGCATCAATTGTGGAGTTGATTGCACCGAGAGATGTTCAATTATCTTTTCTATAGACAGATTCCAAAGTTTTTAATAAGCAGTAGTAAGATAACTTGAATTATGTATCCTACAGGGAAGTTAGCCTTTATTTGCGGAGTATTTGCTTTTGGTATTTTTGGCCTAACAAGTACACTTACAGCCTTTGCTGCACCAACTGTAGAACTTTCTCCAACTTGTGGACCTGCAGACCCAGGATTCAACGTCGTCATAAATGCAAACGGGTTTGCAGCAAATAGTACTATTGGCTGGAAGTTGGTAGGATCTGATAGCAAGATTCCACTATATGGTTATTTTGAATCAAACAGTACCGGTGGATTCAACGACGTGACATTTGCAGATGATCTTAAAGAAGATCATTATAAGATGTATTTTGCCAATGATGTCAATAATGACGGTACATTTGATATAGGAGCTGCTCGTGTGTATGCAAACCTGACTCTTCCATGTGAAAAGTAACTTTGTTCTCTTCAATCACATTGTCTAAATTGAATGAAATAGAAGTATAGGAATATTGCTTTTTAAAAAGAATTTAGTAGATTGACGGCTATCCTGACAATCCCTCGCTTTCTACCTGATTCATACTGACAAAATCTGTACGCTAAAATATTATTTCAATCTGTTGTTTTAATCTGTGCTATAGGAACATTATCTGGATTCTTATAATGAACAATTTGTGAAGCGCCCGACTTTGGATATATTCCAAAAATCTGGCTAGCTTTTGCCACTGTTGACTCCTTTAATGTTACCATTAGTATTTGACTTCCAATAGATCTTTCAACCATAATTTTCGAAAGTCTTTCAGTATTTTGTGCATCAAGGTGTGCATCAACTTCATCCATCAGATAAAATGGCGATGGTTTTAACGCCTGCAGTGCTAACAAAAATACAGTGGCGGCCATTGTCTTTTCCCCGCCAGATAACGCAGTTGATTCCCTTGGTGGTTTTCCCTGAAATTGGACAAGGTATGCCAGACCGCCTGAAAAAATATCTTCATTTTCGATCTGAAGAAATGCAGAACCTCCCGCCACTTCAGAAAAAGTTTTTCTAATATCATCATCTACCTTCTTGAACGCATCCATAAATACATCCTTTTTCTCTTTATCAATTTCATTGATAAATAAAACTATGGAATTTCTTTCATTTTCCAAATAATTCTTTCTACTAGACATATCCCTGTATCCATCTATCACCTGGACATATGTCTCATGGGCTCGTAAATTCAACCTTGTCTTTAACTCGTCATTCTCCTTTGTTAATTCGGATATTAAAATATCAGCATCAAATAATTCACTTTCCAAAAGTTCCTTAAATCCTAACCACATCAAATCATTTGTTGCTTGCGACTCTTGTGATGTAAAATTTGAGATATCCTTCCTAATTGCAATTGATTCTTTTTCAATTCCATTTATTTCTCTGTATAATTGTCTTTCTCTCTCATCACGTACTTTTATATCCTTTTCATATTTCTGTAGTATGGAATAAGAATCGCCAGATACGTCAATGATTTTTTGTTCTACCTCACGTAAACCTACTAATTCTTTTTCAAGTTCTGCCAATTTCTCGCTAGCAATTTCTTTTTGATCCTTTCTTTCTTTCTGTTCTATTTCAAGCTTTTCTCTTTCGGAATATATCTCATTTTTTCTTTCACTTAATGTGCTAGTCCCATTTTGAAGAGATGTTGTCGATGTAATAATTTCTCGAAGTTCTATCTCGCAGTTTTCAATTATTTTTAAAATCTCACTTTTCTTGTATGTCAATTGTGCGAATTCATCATCAACTTTGTCATCAATTATCGATTGAATTTTTGTTGAATACGTTTCTAAAGAAGATGAAATAATAGTTTCTCTTTTCTTATTTTTATCTAAATCAATATCAATGTTACCAATTTCTTCTGATAAGATATTATTCACATCATCAAGATTCTGAATGTCATTTTTCAAACTAGCAGTTACTTCTTTCAGATGATTAAGGTTAATGCTCTTTTCAGTAACAAGTTTTTCTAATTCTCTAACACACGATTCTTTAATAGAAATATCCTTGCTTATTTTTTCTATTTCCTTTTTCTGGTTCTCTATTTGTTTTAATAGAAGATTAGAATTTTTTGCCAATGAATCAATTGGCTCGCTTAATATGATTTCACGGGTAAGATCTGAAATTTTAGATCCAAAATCCAAAGAAAGAGAGCTGGCATATGGTTCAAACAGTTCTCCTGCAATGGTGACACTCTTATATCCCTGTTTTGACAATTTGTATGCAGTTTCAGATTTTCTTACAAGAAATACATTTCCAAATATAAAATCAACTAGATTTGGGATATCCGAATGTACCAAATCTGCGAGGTTACCTATGAAATCATAGTCATCAAGCACTACCTGTTCTTTTTTTGCATAGCTCAGCAACTCCTTGGAAATTATTTTCAACCGAGGAAAATTTTTTTCCTTGATGTAAGACGCCAGACGAATCATTTCCTTTGCATTTGGAACAATACAACATTTCATCCAATCCTTCGCAACTGCAAGAACTGCTTTTCCATAAACATCATCGTACTTTATCAGATCTCTTACCATTCCGACAATCTTAAAATCGAGTGAATGTTTTATTAAATCGGCAATTGCAAAATCTTCATTGGATAACTCAACTGCCATAGAGTATTTTTCTTCATATGGCATTGCAAATTTTTGAACCTTATTTACTACATTAGTATATAATTGGATTTCACTACTATGTATTTCACTTTTATTTTTCAGTTCATCAACAAGTGTTTTCTCTTTGTCCAATTTGCAAGAAAATATCTCCACATCTAAATCCCTTAGATTTTCTTCTTTCTGGCTCATAGAATTCTTGAAATTTTCAATTGCCCTTATATTTTCATTTATCTTGTTGATGTTGAATTTTTTCATTTCTTCTAACCTCGCAATCAGAATATTTAGATGACTGCTGATTTCAATTAATTTTGATTTCTTTAGAAAGAACTTTTCTCTTAATTTTTCATTTCTATTTACATGGGTTGATATTTTGTCAATTCTTGTATTGATCTCTTCTAATTCTCCTTTTAATTCTACAAGATAGGTTCGTTTAGCTTCAAGGGTTGATTTTTTATCCTGAAGCATTTTTGATGAATTATCAAATTCAGTTTCAACTCTCGTCCCTTCAGTTTCAATAAATGACGATCGTTCCTCAATGTACTTCAAACGTAATTCTGCTTCCTTAATTATTGCCTTTTCTCTTTCAGTTTGATAAATGATAGTTGTTAATTTTGTATCTATTTGCGCTTTTGACTTGTTTGATGCATCTACATCACTCATGAATCTTGATTTTTCTTGTTCAATTTTTTCAATTTCTTTTCTTAAATCATCACGATCCCTGGTTAACGTAGAAAGGTTACTTGCATTTTTCCCCAAAAGTTCATTGCGAGTATTTATTTCCCCTTTTAAATATCTGATTTTATTTGAATATTTAATCGCCTTGAATTTCTTTAATTGAGATTCAATGAAAGTGTATCTTAATTGATCATTCCTTTCACCTTCCAATTCATTTATTCTTTTCTTGATTTCATCCATTCTTGCAAGGGCCACTTCAAGTCGCCTATCCGATTCGTCTAGTTGCATCATTGATTCATCCTTTTTCTCATCAAAGTAGGACAATCCTACGATATCTTCGATAATCTTTCTCCTCTCTTCAGAGTTTAGTTCAGATATTCTTGTAATCATTCCCTGCTGTACAATGTTAAGTTTGTTTGGGACAGCAACTATGATTTCTAATAATTCTAGGATGGTGTTTTTTGATACCTTTTTACCGTTAAGATAGTATTGACTTTCTCCTGTTTGGCCTTCCATTTCCCGAGTCATGGAAACATTATCCATGTCAATCGGGATTCCCCTGTCAGAATTGTCAAAAGTAAGATTTACACGCACAAGCCTATGGGAAGAATTTTCACTATCGTGGAAGAGTGATTGAAATTTATCGACACGTAATAATTTAGGACTATTTTCTCCTAAAGCGAACATAATGGCATCGAATATGTTACTTTTACCAGATCCATTAGGTCCTGTAACTGCGACAAGACCACTGTTTAAATGTAAAACAGTATTCTTGAAACCAAATGACTTGAATCCGTAGATTTCAATTTTCTTTATATATACCAAAGGTCTTACTAAGAGATTCTCACGGTTGTAAATATATTCTATATGACAAAATAATTAAATCTAAATTGATATTTTTTTAGACAATATTAGGAGAAAGTTAATTGATGTGTCTTTATGTGGGATTGTTTTCTCTTTATCTCTCTCTTTTTCCTTCAATAAACTCCATGAACGAGTTCTTTGCTTCTAAATATGGTTTTTGAACGGGAGGATGTTTGAAACAATATGCCGATACACTGTCAAGTTGACCTGAAACCCCCCTATCTATTGCTATTTTGGTACCTCTTATTGCGTCAATCATTACACCAGCACTGTTGTAAGCATCAACCACTTTCAGTTTGACGTCTACTTCAACTGGAACTCCACCAAAGTATTTACCGCGAAGGGATATGTAGCATACCTTATCATTAGCAAGGAATCCAACAAAGTCTGAGGGTCCTATCCGCATGGGTACCTCGTATGGCACCATGGCTGCTACCGCACTTGTTTTACTAATTCTTTTATCTTCGAGACGTTCTTCATCAAGCATATTATAGAAATCCATATCACCGCCGACATTGAGCTGATATGTTTCATCCACCTTCACTCCTCTGTCTACAAATAGTTTAACAAGTGTCTTGTGAAGTACAGTGGCTCCTAATTGACTCATAACATCATCACCTGCACATAATAGGTTCTTGCTTGCAAAGGCCTGTTGCCATTTTGGTGTTGAGGCAATAAAGACAGGTATTGCATTGATAAAGGATACACCTGCATCCAGACACTGTTCTACGTAATATTGAGTCGCCTGTCTGCTTCCAACAGGGAGGTAGTTTATCAGAATTTCAGCTCCGCTGTCTTTTAGTACTTTAGATACATTTGTTGCGGGCCTATCGGATACCTTTACCCTTTCATTAAGACGTTTACCAATGCCGTCAAGTACCTGTCCTTTTTCCACTTTAATACCAGTTGTAGGTACATCTGAGATTTTTATTGTGTTGTTTGGACTTGCAAATATTGCATCTGCAAGGTCCTGACCAACCTTTAATTCTACAACATCAAATGCTGCTACAAATTCAATGTCTCCTGGTTTTATACCACCTAATGTATGGGCAATAAGTCCCTCAGGAATATATGGAACCTGTGCATTTCCTGTTGTTGAACTATTTCCTTTTTCTATATTTTCATTAACACTAGTATTACCATAAAATGAGATACCTTGTAATAGTGCGGAAGCACAGTTTCCAACACCTGCTATTGCAACTTTGACTTTCTTATTACTAGTCATAATTATTCGATTTACCCTATTGGTTTAATTAATATATGTGTATTCAGCCGTTTACACCAGCCAATATTATTCAGGCTTGTAAATGCTAATTTTTGCATCCACTTGCAGATTGTAGACCGGTCTTCCGGCCTTATCTATTTTTTTTGTAGCATGTATTTTGCTCACTTGTTCAGCAATAAATATCCAGATCTTATCTTCTAATTCATAGACCTGGGGTTTATTGAAGACGGGGGTAAACGGTAGTTCATATAACAAATCTTCTTGTGTTACGATCACGGGTTCAGTAACAGCACTCTCTTGTCTTGTAGGGACTATATCTACATCTGACGTATTAGCCAACTTGACATCATAGAATACATTCTCCTTAAAAGTCGAATTTTTGAATACCTGGGCAAGCGAAAATTTATGTCTGATTATTGTCCCATTTTCTAATCTATATTTATTCCATATTTCTCGTATGGGTTCAAAATCTACCGCTATCAAATTTTCTTCAGTCATCTGATCACCATAATGGTTTGATGTCCCATTCATCATTCACTTTTCTATGTATCAGGTAAATTATTGGTATTATTCCAAATCTCCTGTGTCGCCTTGTAATCGGAGTGCATACGTTAAAATCATTCTTGTCGATTCTCAAGATTAATTCCAATTTTTGCTTATTGATTTTTTGACTGTATTCAATTTTAAATGGCAATTTAGATATTAAAACAGATAATATCGAGAAAAAATCCAACGTTATTTTACTGTGTAAATTTCGGTGATGTCTTTAGATGGTCGATAAAGTAAGAATCTCTTTCCCTTGTAATGAAATTCATAATATCGTTGTATCTGGATTGACTCACCATGAATTGTTATTGTGTCATCGTGTATCATTATCGGATTATCTGTAAAATGAATGTTGGAAATATTGGGATAATTGGAGGTATTGACCGTATAATTACGCATAATTTCATTCTTTGAAGTTTCTACGCCTCTGTGAAAAAACAATGTTTGCGTCGCTTGCATCTTACAATCTTAAGCACATATTGGGTATAAAAGGTATATAGTTAGCAATGCGTGATAATAATCCATCCCCTTGAGTATGGCAGAAAGTTGACAAAATAGAAAAAACGATAAAAAATGAAGATTAGTATTCCTAAGCCTGTTTGTTTTAATTTTGTAATCCTGTCGAAAAATTATCTCCATTCAAATGTTTTAGCAAGTGAGTTCGGAAATTCTAATAATGTTATAAAAAATTCTTTTTTTTATAGACTAATTATTGCATTTGTCCTAGAATAGTGCTTGAAATCCAGATCCAAGCTGAGTTATTTATAGAGAGCTTTGGTAACTGGTCCAATATTCTTATTCTTGTTTTGCGGATTATTAGGATCAGCTAGCTCATTCCATATAGGATTTTTATTTAGCTCATAGAGATCCTTGAAATTCCAATTTGCAAGCTGATCATAAGTAAATTCTCCTCTTGTTGCCATTCTCCCACCATGGCCATCCCATTCTTCAGCGCCAAATTTTACCACAAATGAAATAGATTCTTGATTTGAGTGTATCGAATTCTTAATTATTTCATCAACTTTTTTCTTTGAAATATGTGCTGTAAGATATTCTAGTCTCAGGACTTATTGAAGATAAGGATAGTTCCACTGCTTGCATTTTTATATTTACTTTAAATAATCCGGTTAATAAAGTAGGTATATACTTACTGATATGGGTATCAGACAGGTCAAAGAATAATGCGCCAATTGCATTATTGTCGAGATTGAAAATTGTACTTGGTTACTTTGGTCGGTGTAGGCAAAATGAAAGAAAGTATGGGTTTGAATAGTAGGAAAGAGAAGCTAGATTCAACTTTGAGTAAAAATAGGAATTTGTACCACCAGAACAATCTACAAATCCCTTTGATAGAATTTCCTTATAAAGAGTATTGAATAAATCCCCGACTTTTGGGATATCTGACACAATTCGGAGTGTCCCAGTATCTGTCAATTTTGCGCTAATTGTGCCGATCAACGAGACTAATGAAGATGTATTAGTTAAAATTTCAAGTTGTACGGATTTTGGCATGTTGATGATGAAATTATCTATAGAATCGTCGGGAATATTTGGAAGGAGCTTTACAGGATTGCCCCAAAAGACAGATGCATTTTGTGGCTCCAACTCCATGAACTTTGATTTAGCATAATAGATTTCATTCTGGTCTTCACCTATTCCAATGAAAAATTCAGCCCCAATATCATTTGCCAATTGATAGATGAATTCGCCTTTAAAATATCCGATTACCATGTTAATTTTCAAAAAACTCTTGCGGGCGTTTGTAATGGTTCTAATCAGTATGGTAGATGGATTTCCTTCATGAAAAAATTGGTACACAGAATTCCATCTATTTTTGAATACATCAGGAAAGCCCTTCATTCTCATTAGTTCTTGAAACAAATGAGTATCTGCAAAGTCAGAAAAGTATGAATCCGTTCTGGAAACTGCCTCTAACTTTGGTAGAAATAGTTCATCGTACAGATTTGTAACTCTGTTCCACGCCCGTATCGGATCGGACCCCATATAGGTAACAGATAGATCAGATAACCACAACACTTCTGACAAGATATTGATTTTTTCAATGTCATGTCCTTTGGCCTTAAGCTCAGATAGCAATTTTTTAAACATTTCTTGGGCAGTTTCTTGTTTAAAATAAGGAAAATCAGTTCTCCATATCAGTGCTTCAACAATTAAACTCTTGTCAGATTTTTCTATTCCGATGGGAGGGGCCTGAATATCGGGTTGCTGAGATTTCAATTTAAAGGAGAAATTTTTGAACACCCTTTCCAATTCTGGCTGATCTAATTTGAAATACACATCGTGTATTTGATACCTGTGAATAGTTTCTATTGTTCTATGGACTCTAGGTCCAACTGATGGTTGAATAGTCGATCCTGATTTAGGGTAACCACTGGATTCAGGTTTAGAACTATTACCATTATAAGTAAATTGTAGTGGATCATAATCATGTAATAATGCAGCTACAAGCATAATTTCAATTTCGTCAGCAGAAAATCTATAATTGTTAATTTGGGTTGGTAACATTTTTAGAGACATATAAGAAACCTCAAGGCTGTGGTGAAAATTATGATATTCAGTAGATCCTTCACCTAATCCAATATCTGAATAAACACCATCCAAAAATCTAATTAATGTAGAGATTTTTTCAATTCTAGTTTCATTTAATCCCTTACTTTTTGCCACATCTAAAATGGCCAAAATTAACCTGTCTTCTCTGATATCAGCAAGTGTTTCATTTGCCTCCTTTACTATAGATTTTCGGAATCCTGGAAGTTTTTCTAAAATTTCATTATAAATAATTTTAATAGGTAAGCTCTTGTAAAGATAGATCCACAACCCAGTAATCTTCCAGGGATATTTTATTCTAAATCTCTCTCTTTCAATAATTTCATCCACCAGCAGTACGATGTTCCTGTTTAGTTTTCCTATTTCACGATTCGTCCCAACTCCTTCCTGGTTGTTCGATTTTGTCCCATGATAGTCAGCACGCATTACCGCCCATTGAGGTATTTTCACCCTGTATCGGAATTTTCTATTTGATCCATTTTTTGACCATGGAAAGCGAATATTTTCTCTTTCAGTCGTGGCTACATTTCGAATTCTTGTGTTTATCAAGTCATCATCTTTAACAACCTGGAGTATCAATTCCTTATTCTGAATGTGCAGTCCTAGCAAGACATGCCAATACTTACCCTTATCTACCCACTCAGGAGCATATGTTGCTGGATCCCAAAAATCAATTGGTCCAAATGGTATATAGCCGTCTTCAAACTCATGGGTTTCGGGATTATATGATTTATATTCATATTTTCCAATTCGAGGATTAATTTGACATGCAAGAGTTCTTGTTTTGTTGACTCTATCCGATGACCTGGTAAATTCTCTAAATGCCATTATTCCCCAAATAGTTCCTAGAACGCTGAATATTGTGAAGATAAAGTACAAGAAATCAAATTCGTCATGTATGGCATAATTGAGAGCTAATTGAATACCAAAAACATAGGAAGAAAGCATTCCAGAAAAAAACATGAAAAAGAAAAACCACCTTGCTAAGTCATTATAAAATAAACTAAATGATTTTTTGTAGCTAGAGAAGTTTGTCATTCTATGCTTCAAAACTCATATTGAATAACATCGTCATTGTATAAAATTTCAATAATATAAGATCCAATCAGCTTCGATTATGATAAATATAAAATTTAGCTTATTTATCATAATCACAGCTTGTACAAAAATAACTAACATCAACTGATACTGAAGTAGTGATCCAGATGTCAAATCAAAATTCATAGAATATTAAACGACAATTAATTTCACAAAATGCATCCTTTTGTTTATCTGAAGCTGTCTAGATATTTCCTTAACATCTTTTGCGTCGCCCTTTAAAGAAAATATTTCAAGGCACCTTTCTTTATCTATCTTATTATGTAGGTGTACGATTATTATCTTGTCAAAATCATGTCTTATGGACGAAACTTGATCATCTGAATCTTCATCATGTACTGCCAAAAGTAACGAGTTAATTTCTCCCTTCAAATCTTCTTTCATACGTTCATCCGATAAGAGATTTCTAATTCCTGCCCTTATGATTTCAGATCTTCCAGAAAACCCCAGTGATTTTAACTTGTCCAAACTTTCAATTATTTCTTCATTTAATGAAACACTCACTATGGTCAATTAAATTTTGATAATCAGCAATTAGATATAATAATTATTGCATGTTTGTCATAAGACTAAATATTAATTCAGTCGTCACAAAATTGCTTATTTCGAAAAAAACTACTCTCCCCACCAAAAACCAATAACCACACGAAGATAACAAAATATGAAATTATTATCTTGTTTAAAAATTTGTTTCTACATGTTACACAGGTACCAAGATCTACCATGAAGTGAGAAAAAAATGTCGGTAATAATGAAGTAAATTGCCACTGCAATTGTTCTATTGGTTATGGGCAGTCGTTGCATCAGTAACCTTATCGTATCATCAATACATGAAAATATCGTGGAATCTAAGATTCTTGAAACTTGATTTCAAGCCGAAATAGGTATCTTTTCACAGATTTGTGACATAGGCAAGTAGATATGAGAGTTGGGGTTTCAAAATATGTTTTGAGCATTCATCTCCGCCTGTCAGTTCGGCAAAACAGATATTATTAACACTATAATAATAAAGTTAATTAAAATTAATAACTAAAGTATATATTCTTAATAACATACTATGTTGTTATGAAAGGAAAGATAATATTTTTGTCTTATTTGATATTATCCATTCTAATTTCTGTACAGTATCAAAATTTGTATGGACAAAATCAAAAAACAAATCTGTCTTTAGAATTAAGTACTCCAAACAGTACATCTGAAAGTTCAGTTCATGAATTGCAGCCTATTGCAAATAGTTCACACAAATTAAAGGTAGCATCATCTTTTTTCCCCATTCATGAATTCGTCAAAAAAATTGGTGGTGATAGGATACTATCATCTGTCTTGATACCTATAGGGATGGAGCCACATGATTTTGAACCAACAATAAATCAAATACAAAGCGTCAATTCTGCAGATGTCTTAGTATACAACGGGCTAGGAATTGAAAACTGGATTGAAAAAATTAGTACTGGTCATAAAATTGACGCTAGTAGCGGCTTGAATGTTTCGTTTACAGACAAGAGTAACAAGACCATTGATCCTCATGTTTGGTTGGATCCATTTCTCGCAAAGAAGGAGATAGAAAACATACGTGATGGTTTAATTACAATTGATCCTAATAACAGGGATAACTACTTTAACAACGCAAAGAATTTTTTAAACGAAATTGACAAACTTGATAAGACGATAAGAACTGATTTGGAATCATGCAAGAAAAAAGACTTTATTTCTTTCCATAATGCATTTTCATACTTTGCTCAACGATACGGCTTAAATCAACACAGTATTTCTAATAGTGGGCCTGAAGCAGAAATAACCCCTAAACGACTTGCAGATGTTATCAATACTGCGAAGAGTTTGCAATTGCATGTAATCTATTCAGAAGATCTGATAGATCCACGCTATGCATCGGTAGTCGCTCAAGAAATTCCGGACGGCAAGGTTCTTGTTTTAAGTCCTATAGAAGGACTGTCAAAAAGTCAACAAGATGCAGGAATTGGATATATTGACAAAATGCACGAGAATATAAGAAATTTGATGGCAGGACTAGAATGCAACCAATCGTGAATGTAGTGAATCTAACATATTACTACGAATTGGTTCCCTCACTGGACAATATTACTTTTACAGTTGATAAAGGAGATTTTCTTGGAATAATTGGCCCAAACGGTGCAGGAAAGACCACCCTTTTTGAATGCATGTTAGGGATACTAAACGACTATAGAGGCCAAATCAATCTTTTTGGATCTGATATTAAACAGGACAAGAAAACTTTCCAAAGAATCGGATACGTACCGCAAAAAAAATCTGTGGAGCAAACATTTCCCGCAACTGTCAGAGAGATTGTTTCCTTGGGCATGATTGGAAAGAAAATCAAAAAAGAAACTATCGAAAACGCAATTGAATTTGTAGAATTAGAGGCCTACGGAGACAAGAGGATAGGTGAACTATCTGAAGGTCAGCAACAGCGAGTGATTATTGCTAAAGCCCTTGTAGGAGAGCCTGAATTACTGATATTAGACGAACCCACCACAGGTATTGATTCTAATGCTCAAGAAAAATTCTATGAGCTGTTAACTAAGTTGAATAAAGATAAGAAAATGACTATTGTATGGTCATCGCATGATATGAACTCTGTTGAAAAACTGGCAAATAAGGTAGCCTGTATTGATAAGAAATTGTTCTTTCATGGGGAATCAAAAGACTTCTTTGGAAATGAGGAACGGATGAAATCTTATGTAGAATTTGCGATGCAATCACACATGAATCTCCATTTTGGCAGTTCGAAAAAAATGGATACTCCAGAATAAAAAAGAGATTTGATGGAAATGTTTTTTGATATCATTCAATTTGGATTTATGCAACGAGCTCTGATATCTGCAATAGCAATTTCCATAATTTGTTCTATAGTTGGTCTTTTTCTAGTACTTAAGCGCCATTCATTATTTGGGGACGCTCTTGCACATGTAGCATTTGGAGGAATATCATTGGGTCTATTCACTGGAATCTATCCATTATGGACTGCTTACGTTGTAGCCATTTTGTCCGCAATTGGTGTGAACAAATTGCGAGAATCAACAAAGATTTCACCTGATTCTTCTGTTGCAGTACTTTTAACATCAGGTCTTGCCATCGGTGTTATTTTGATCAGTATTTCTGGAGGATTTACACTGAATTTATTTAGTTTCCTTTTTGGGAATATTCTGCTTATAAGTAATGATGATGTAATTATGATTTTGATTACAGCCGGCGTAGTTATCCCGGTAATTTATGTATTTTACAAAAAATTAATGCTTATTGTATTTGATGAGAAACAAGCAAAGGTTAGTGGATTGAATGTAACATGGATTAATACACTATTTATTATTCTTGCAAGCATAACGATAATTGCTTCAATAAGACTTGTGGGCGTCCTTCTAATTTCTTCATTAATAGTTATTCCAAACATAACCGCACTAATGATTGGAAAAGGATTTAAGAAGACATTGTTTATTTCTTGCGCGATTTCAATTTTGTCTGTCGTTTTTGGTATAGTACTTTCATATTATGTAAACTTGGCTCCAAGTGGTACTATAGTCTTAACAATGATAATAGTATTCTTGGCAATAATTATTGCTAAAAACTTGAGATTCCCAATAAATAAGATTATTGCAAGTAGGGTAAATTGAAACAACCCTATGATAATAATCGTTGTAAAAATAAAGAGTGTAGCCTATCGAGGATTCCTAAAATGAACTGAAATTTTATTTGCTAGTCACTTTTCATTTTTTCTGGCGCAATTAGAAGAATCTTATGTCTGGAATTGTTGTTCTCTGTCCACCCAATCCAGGCCTTGTCATTCGTATCGAAAATTACAGGATTTGTAGGAATTGCTTCACTGTTCCCATTCAGTTTTGTGTTGATACCCGATAAACCCGATAAACCCGTAACATGGCCGGACCATAGCCAGATAGAAGATGTATTACTTTCATCGGCCCAGGTAGTAAAAATTCTATCATCTTTTATCAATAGGGATGGGGAGACAGAATTTCCAGAATTGTTGCTCAAATTTATCGCCTTTCCAGATAAGTTCTTTGAACTAACTTTTTTTAACATGACATTGAATTTATCGTATTGATCTAAAGTATCAGACCAAACTACATACAAGTCCTCATCTACAAGCTGGCCTTGCGCAAGCCGAGAAACTCCAGATGTGTTGCTAACGTTTATTGTTGAGCTAAACGACTTACCGTAATCATTACTAACTCCAAGAAATACTTCAGTCCGTCCTGTACTCAATAAATCTTCCTCCCATAACACATAAACTATCTTACCATCAAATGTGGTAAAAACTGATGGATTTATAGAGTAGTTTTCTTTTTCTCCTGTTGTACTATTTATTGGATAGGATTGGGGGAGGTTATTCGATTTAGATTCACTATCCTGTGTATGATAACTTGTTTTTCGTTTAAGAAATTGAGTTGTATCGCTTACATTTTTGGGAATTGTAAAAGTATTGCCTCTATCTAAACTTTTTGTAAATGCAATCCTGCATATAGGATCATCTTCTTTAATATCACATTCGGTCCACACTATGTAGATTGTAGACCCATCATGACTTGTGGTTATATGCGGATCGAGAGAATCATCATCTATATTACTTAGATTAACAGTATCGCCAAAAGAATAACCATAATTCGAACTCTTCCTAAAATAAACTTCCTTGATTTTAGATGAAATATTTTCATTTGCAGCCCATACAACGTATACATTTTTTCCTTCTGCTGATAAATCATGAAGATGAACGTTACCATTACCTCTACTAATATTCAATACATTGCTAAATTTCTTACCATAGTCTTGACTTTTGCGAAATAACAATTTCCATTGATCTGATTGCTTATCTTCCCATGTAATGTAGACATTATTTTTACTATTCCTCAATTTTATTATGTTTGAAATTCCGGATGAATTGCTTAAATTGATAGGCTTTGAAAATGATTTCCCGTCATTATCACTCTTTTTGAACATCACATCACTATTTTGTGAATTGACATTACTAATCCAGGATGCATAAATACGGTCTTGTGATGTGGAGAATTGTGGGTTTATTGAATCCACAGTATCGTTGCTCAGTACTACCAGTGAAGAATGTTGTAACGCAAAAGAATCAATACTCAAAACAGACCAAATAATGTACACCGAAACTATGAATATTGAAAAAATCATTATTTTTTCAACAACATAACTATTGTGAAAATGGTTTGCCAAAAATAGTATCAAATTCGCTCCCCCTCCTCGTATCGCTATCCCTTTATAATATTGTACTGTTTTACTTTTAGACACAAGGATATTGATTTCATCATGAAAGTTAAGCAGCATTTTGAATATGATGAGCTCCGCGTTAGGTGGTATTACAGTTTTGCTAGAAGAATCAGAAGAATCAATCCCAATTCAATTTGTATTCATTCCTTGCAAATTAAAATATCTAATGAGTTGAAACTCCAAAAGCTGTTTCATTTTAGAATTTCACAAAATGGGTCAGTTCGTCGCGAGATCTTCATAGATTTTTCCTCAGATTTGAGCAGCATCATGTGTTCACGTCATCCCCTCAATATATCTAATTTGCATTATTTTTAATGTTTCCGATGTTTAATCTAGCAACGTTTTTTCTCAACTTCTTAAGAGTGCCTGATAAACTGACTACGGTCAGGGAAGGCTGAGTCATACTCAATGAAACTAAAAGATTGTCAAGGTATTTTAGCTTACATGCTATAAACAATATGCTATCCAATTCCGAATCATACAGTTTCAAAAACGCTAGTTCAGCGTGCAGGGAACCAAAAAGTTCCTTAAACCTACTTACGATTTTTTCATGCATTTGATTTGGTTGGAAAAAAATGTCCCCCTCGTACATTACGGCAAGATATCTTCTTTTTTCTCTATGGTTTAACATAGGTCCATCTAGCCTTATATTTTGAGTCGAGCCATTCTGAAAATTCTTCCCAATAATTATTTGGGGATATGCCCATAAATTTCAAGATTGATTCAAATGTCCTTGCTGAAATCATTTCATTGACGGAATTGGCGCCACTGGATAATATGAATTGGCAATTATTCGATTTACAGAATTGATAAATAGATTTTACCTCTTTTATCCATCTTCCGACCATTGTGCCATCAAGTTTTTTTGTACTGGTAATTGAGATTTCTATTCCAAGTCCTCTCTTTGCTTTACGTTTAAGTATATCTTTCCTTTGAAAAGGATCAACAATAAATAGATCAGTTTTGCCATCCATTGAATTCACATTATCTGAAACCAAGAGATAGTGAAAGTAATCTGCAGTTGGATATTTTTTATCCATTCTTAGAACTATATTCTCCGTTGGTTTTATGTTAGCAGAGTTGGTTGAATCAATACCTATAAGATCTAGATCTAAGATTTTTGTCATTTTCAAAGCTCTGTTAATATCTAAGACGTGGATTCCAAGATCTATTTTTTTGTAAATAAGTCGATCACATGATCCCTGAATTTATTATTTTGGTTAAACTCCTTTGTTGGTTTAAATCTGATTCTAATCGAATCCTGATTTGAAAGCGATATCATTCCATTACACATATCTTGTTTATCCAACCTAATGTAAAAATTATCCTTTTCATCAAAAGAATCTGATATTGAGGCTAGAAGATAATTTTTTTCATTTTTTTTCAGCAACGAATTTATCTTCTCCAATAAAACGTTTGATTCATTGTCATCACAATTTGCTCTCAATAAAGATATTTCATTTCCCCAATGTCCTTTAGCCTGTGAAATCAGAAATTTTCCTTTGGGGATGGAGAAAAGTTCATTCAATTTGAAAAGAATTTTTGTAATATCTTCTGTTGCGTGGACTACAACGTGTACAGTTGTAGAAAGCGTCAACCTAGATTAATATCGCCAATAATACTCATAACAAAATTCAAATTAAAAAATGCTAGGTCCCTGCCTCAACATTGACGGGGGTTTCTTCATTATTTGGAATTAGATTTTCAGTGTCTGGTTTTTGAATTAATAATTTGTGCGATGTTACAAGTTTAGTCTTCTTGATACCTATATGACGCAATAAGGCAATTCTCTTTCCTTTTTCCAATATTTCTCTATTAAATTCGCTATTGTCATCAGTAACTTGTTTTATGAAGTTTTTAAGATCCCATTGTGGTATCCTTTCTGATAATAATTTATGGATTACTTTTCTTATTTCATGTTTCTTTGAAGAATTTATTCTACGTTGGCTAAAGGCAACAATCTCTACTCTAAATTCATGACCATCGTTTGTACTATAATTATGAATATGGGTAATCATTGAACTGCCACGCCTAACGAGGCTTCTCAGAAATTCCTTTCCATATTCATGCCCTTTAAAAATTGTACTGGCAATTCCCTCGTTTACATTTTCAATTTCTACAAACACTTTGGTCTTGTGATCCGCCGGATCCTGTTTCTTTATATCAAATAAAGTATTTTCTACAACTCGACCTTTCGCCGTAGCGGGATCTGTTATAGGCAGATAATTTATATGATGACCTCCAAAATCTCCAAATGAATTCGGTGAGTCAAGAATGAGCCATTGCTTATCTCTCCATTTGTCCCTAACTCTGCCGCCTCTTCTTGATCCTTTTACCATAAAAAAATCGCCTATGACCAAAATATAAGTTGTGCGTTAGTGGATTCTAAAAACAAAACAAAAATTACTCTATAATTTTTGAAAAAAAAATTAATCTGACATTGGTTGCCCGTCAGATGAATACCTTACTTTTTTGTTTTCAGATGATGCAACAGGTGCAGAACGATGTTTGTATCTTTTGGCCCTCGATGAGCCTAAGATAATTACGAATATTACAAAAGCCGCAGTAGTTATTGCATACATCAACATCGAATCAGCCATAGGATTGCCTTATCAAAGCTTGTTTAAAAATATTTATGGACCTTTGCTATTTAATGTTTAAAATTTCTATAATAATTTCTAAAAAATCAGTAATTATTGAGCTATAATATTGAAAAAAATTGTTAAATTGGTGTAGAAACTACTACGAAGGTTTTTTTAGATTTAAAAATGATTATGATATTAATGGTATAATGCTGTCATATAATTTGAGTGATTTATGTACTAGCCTTTTTGAGATTAATGAGAAGATACGATTCGTTGGAATAATTAATCAGATGGGGAAATTGATTGCAGGAGATATGAAGAAGGGTCTAACATCCATGGAAAGGGACGATGGCTCGATGAGACTCTATCTTGGATATGCCATAAATAACGTTTTAAGACGAGATTTTGATAATGTTTTTGGTAAAGTACTTTATACTTTTTCTGAAAGGGAACAAATAAAGCTACTGACTATTCCATTAGATGATAATTTACTTCTCGTGTCTATGGACAAGTCTATAAATCATACTGAATTAATAAAAAAAATTTTGGCCGTTGTAAATAAACTCGCCACTTCGTAAATTAAGTGAAAGGAAAGGGTTAGCGTCAAATGTCTGTTTGTTTAAACTAGAATATGGCCAAATTATTGTTCCTAGATAAAGAGAATAAAGGTTCTACTCTATTATCTGTCATTGTTTATTTTTTCAGATAGTTTTTTTACGTATTTATTTTACGTTGACAAGAATCTTATTTATTCTTCTCTTTTCCCATTTTAGTAAGTAAATTATTCCAATGACTAACATTATCTCAACCGACTTGGCCATAATACCTGCGATGTCGATATTCTCTGATTTATTATCTGGTGATAGTGGAGGAGCAACAATGACTGAGTATGCGTACAATCCTATAAGAACTGATGTTCCAATCAACCCAAAAAGATTTAAGGCAACTCTTTGTTTGTATTGACTTAACATAAATTTCCTATTGTTACTCGCATTAGGTTCAGATCCAAAATTAATCAAAATATACAATATTCCATATGCTAACTGGGCTCCTGCTGCAGCAAGTAAGAAAACTGAATAGTAAATTTGTAAAGATCCATGTTCTGGAAATATAGCCAAGTGTACCAAACCTCCAGCGATGGCAAGTAACATGATGATATACTTCAGGGTTTCTTTTTCAGGTATCGTATCTAAATTCAGATTTCTCTTTTTCAAATAGACCTTAGATAGAATTATTCCTAGTACTACGATTGGAGTTACAATAGAAATCACTAGGAGCGAATTCCTGACCAATCCCCAAGAATTGGATATAGAGACATTAAATATTACACGTTGACAATTACAATCAGACAAACTGGAAAGAATGGATCTTGGAGGATCTAATTGATCGTGACTAACATTTCTATCTTCGTTAGCAACGCTGAGAACTACTTCATAATTGCCCGAATGGGGAAAGACATAGTATAGATTGAAGTCTCCAATTTCGTGTAGAGTCCAAGGGAAACCTTTTACTCTTTCACCCGTACCTTCCTCATAGATTTCGACCATGGCTTCAATATTGTATACATCTTTTCCGTCAAAATCTTGAATGCTAAAAGTTATTTGGGTTGGCTTGTTAGGCACCGTGTATTCTGGATCCAACGCAAGGTATGGATAGTATTTTCCCAGTCCGTCCCTATTTGAACCTCCATTGTAATGAGGTGTATGTGTAAGATGTGCAAATGATATAAAATGGGGTGTTAATGTAACAATTAATATAAAAAATAAAAAGGAAATCAAAAAATACTGGATTTTCATTTTAATGGGCTAAGAAAACTAACGTAACGGTTTCATATAAGTGGTACTTGATTTTTTAACAAAATATTCTCAATTCTAACAATTACTTTCAATATTGATACCATTAGAACCACTCTCGTCTTGTAACAATCCAAATCATGGATATCCATAGAAATAAAAGTGTACTGAATTTGTTTAGATAAACAGATTCTTCCGTATTTACAATTAATTGAAATAAGAAAAATTTATTTCAGCATTCCCTAAACCCTATGTATAATTGAACAAAGTGATAAGTGTAAATGATTATCTTAATAATTTCCCTCATAATTCATTTAGAAATAATCAAGATCAAGTAATAAAACAGATATGTGATGCCTTTAATTCCGGTTACAAATATGTTATATTAGAGGCTCCAACAGGATTTGGTAAGAGTGCAATTGCAATAACAATTGCAAGGACGCTTGGTTCTAGCTATATATGTACGGCAACAAAAGATCTCCAAACCCAATACATACATGATTATAATTTTCTGAAAGTTGCAAAAGGAAAAAGCAACTTTCAATGCAGAGTAAAAGAAGATTTTATTGATGTTGGTAAATATCGGTGCAGTTCGTGCATCTCATACACTGAACATGAGTGTAAACATACATCCTGCGACTATGGGCCATGTTTATCGGACGAATCAATGGAAGGTGCGGGCTGTAAATACAGAACCTTCATCAATGATTACAAGATTGAAAACAAGGGAAAAGAAAATGAAAGAGTTTTCATTGATAGGGGAAAAATAGAAAATTATAAAAAAGAATATTCAAATTGGATTCATATAAAAAATTTTGATAATCCTCGAGAATGGAATGCATGTTATTATTTTGACCAGTTATTTCAGTCATTGAAGGCAAGTCATTCTATTTTTAATTATTCCATTTTTTTATCGTTACTCTCAAACAAGAATGTGATGCAACAACGAGAATTACTTGTGCTGGACGAAGCGCACTTGCTTGAAACCGAAATTGTAAAATTCAGGGGACTATCCATATCTAAGAAAAGATGGAAAAGGTACATGCATGACTTTAAGATGGTAGATTATGGATATGATATAGATGGCTGGTTAGATTTTTTGATTGAATTAGAAAAAACTATGCTCATCCTGATTGGATATGAATCTCTAGTTCATTCACTTGTAAAGGAACGAAAGGTAAAGTATGGATATAATTCAACAAAGAAAAATAAAGTAAAAACCAAAAGAGTGGTAAGGGCAACAGAATTATTTGAAGATGATGCTAGCCTGGAAATAAATGCTAAGGACGATTACGGGAAGAATAAAGCAATAGATAAAGAGTTACTAATCGATATCGTACAAGATATAGAAAAACTCACTAGAACCATCACTAATATTCTTGCTAACCCTAAAAACTGGATAGTCTCCGAAGTGCATAAAGAAAATTATGATGTTATTAGAGTAGAATTGAAGCCACTGGACGCTTCTAAATATAGTAAAACCATTGTTGAAAAATGTCCGAAATCATTAATTATGAGTGCGACGATTCTCAATCATCATACCTTTCAGAAAAATCTAGGACTTGATTCTGAAAATGATAAAGCCAAGTTTATACAAATTCAATCGGATTTTCCAGTTGAGAATAGACCCATTTTTCCTCTTAGTGTTGAATATCTTAATTATAGTAACCTACAGAAAATGGATGTAAAATCAAAAATATCTAAGGCAATTGATAATATAATGTATATACATAGTAACGATAAAGGGATAATCCATACAAGTTCTTATGAGCAATTGAATTTTATTAAAGAAAATCTATCAAAAAAGAATTCAAGAAGGTTGATTCTATCCTACTGTACTTATTTCTCCATCCTTGCATACCGGGCTTGATTTGAAAGACAATCTCTCAAGGTTCCAAATAATCACGAAGGTACCGTATCCTAACATAGCCGACAAATGGACATCAGAGAAGAGGAAAATCAATCATGAATGGTATTATTGGCAGACAGCACTAAGATTAGTTCAGGCATATGGTCGATCGATAAGGTCAAAAGATGATTGGGCGAAAACATATGTTCTGGATTCGGCATTCAACTATTTTGTCAAGATGAATAATAATATACTTCCAAAGTGGTTTCTCTCTGCAATAAGGAAATAATACAATTATGCTTGATCCAAAGCAACTGAATGGAACCTATAGATGGATAAATAATACAGGAGTTATTAATCCCACTTTAGAGATCGTAAAAGGTAAATCGTATGTAATCAAAATAGACAATCCCACTGGTGACGAACATCAACTGTTAATAGAAAATAGCAAAGGATCTAAGGTAGGTGATAGTAAAGAGATTAAACCAGGAAATAAAGCTGAATTTGAATTTAAAACGGAAAGTCAGGCGATCTAAAATACCACTGTGAATATCATCCTGATACGATGAAAGGCAAGATCAAGGTAATTGAGTAAGTGATTAAATCTATCCATAAATTTGAGGGAATTACCTTAATTCCTAATTGGATCTTTTTTGTTGAGTAATTTAGCGTCTGAATTTGTTATTACTCCAAGCGCAGCTAATTTTTTTATATACAATTCTGGTATTTCCACTTGATTGCAATCGGTTGGAGCTTTTGTTATAATCTTAATATGGTTCAACTAGAATAATAATGTGTCCTTTAGAATAAATTGTGCGATGCAAAACACTTGGCTCTAAGATAATTGAGAGCATCATTCGCCTATATTTTCATTTCATCAAATCTTAATATTATCTATCTGACAAAAAAGCAGTGATTGTAGTATGGCAAATTTTCATACAGCAAAGAAGATAAATGCTCCTGTATCTGAAGTCTGGAAAATCTTATCAGACGATGATAGAGAACCTGAATTTTGGCATGGTACTAAATCAATTAAAAACATTCGCAAATCAGGTAATTTAGTGGAACGGGAGGTTGTGATTGCGTTTAAGAATTCTATTTGCAGGGAGACGGTTACATTAGATCCAATGAAATCTGTTACAACTTACATTACTGAGGGCCCAATAAAAGGTAAAAAAGTAATTGTCATTAACCCAGAAGGGAACGATGGAACCATGGTTGATGTAGAATGGGATATTAGACTCTCGGGATTCATGGGAATCTTTTCTAAGATGGTGAAAAAGCACATTCTACAAGGTACAGAAGATGCCTTGGACCGAATTTCAAATGCGGTTGAAAAATAACTTCTTGATTATCCAGTTTATACAGAAGTGTCGAAGGAAGAGAGTTCACATGCTTCATCTAATCAGTCATCAAAGCAACATCTCGTAATTATGCCAGTATCTCTTTCTATGATGATCGCAATTGGTATCGATCTTTTCTAATTCTAGGATTTACTTTACAAAATACAACAGAGGGTTTGGCTATAATTGCCCCCAATGGCGAGAAATAAAAAGCTGGCAATTGCAAAACTGGTGCTAATGGGATTAATTGCAGGCATGCCAACCATAATAGGATCGTGGATAGGTGATAGGTGGTTTCTTGTATTCCCCAATCGCAACTATTGTTTTTCTTGGTATAGGCGCAGGATCTGGTAGTTTACTCTGTTGGGTCATGGATGTATTTTAATAACAATAAAGAGCTGACAAGTTTACCAATTGTTGCGGGATTTATGGCAGGAATATTAATTATGTACATTACGGGGTTATTGATATGATAAAAAATATCAATTTTTGTTATAAATTGGAGGGGAATATCGATTAACAAAACAAAAAATAATCCAACCATTTCAAATAATCGACCTGATTTTATACGTGATGCAAATGTGACTAAGAAAGATGAACGTACAGATATAATGGAAGATAATCTTGAAGTCATCTATGAGTTCATCAAACAAAAAGGATATGCTACTACTGTCGATATATCTAACTATCTTAATGTTAGCTCTCCGAATGTTATCAATATGATATATAGATTAGATGAAAGTGGGTACCTGAATTATGAAAAATATAGGGGAATAAGACTTAGAGTTTAGGGAACAAGAATAGCAAAAAGTCTAAGTAATAGACATGAAATTTTAGCTGAATTCTTTCGAATGATAGGCGTAGACAATGAAATTGGAAATAATGGTGCTGAAGGAATAGAAGATAATCTACATTATGAAACTCTCAAGAAATTGGAAGAATTTATGAATGCTATGAAGGAAAATTGGGCTCAAACTATAATAGGATATTCTACTTTAATTCCTTAAGAAGAGAATCAACTTTTAAGGTATTAATAACATCTATTTTTTTTGTCCAGCCTCTTCTAGCCTGACCTATGCCAAATAAAAGGTAAGCAAAATGGACAGGATGATGAGCATCAGAATTTATGGCCAGCTTTATACCATTCTGTACCGCCATACGTATATGTTCGTCTCTTAAATCCAACCTATTATAATTGGAATTTATTTCCAAAACAGTTTTAGTATCATAAGCGATATCAATCATTCTTTCTATGTCTACCAAATAGCCTTCTCTTTTGTTAAGTAGTCTTCCTGTGGGATGGAATAATATGTCAACACTCGGGTTCTTTGCTGCTTTGACTAGTCTCTCGGTTTGAATATCCTTTGACAACGAAAAATTTGAGTGAACGGCAGCACCTACAATATCTAGCTTATCTAATATATTATTGGGGATATCAAGTGTACCGTCTCTGAGTATATTGACCTCGGTAGAAGTTAAAATCCTAAACTTGGTATTGGATTCGCTTTTGATATTATCATTTAATTCTCCTATTTTGTTGATTTGGTTTAGCAATTGATTCTCATCCAGGCCTTTCGCAAGTCGAAGGCTTTTTGTATGATCAGTGATTGCGATGTAATCCAATCCAAATTTTTTTCTTGCATGTATGGCCATATCTTTTATTGACATTGTCCCATCAGTACTGTTACTATGTGTTTGTAGATCGCCCCTCAAATCACTGTACTCTATTAATGGTAAAGTATCTTTTTTAGAAAAAAAATCAATTTCTCCACAATCTTCACGTAGTTCAGGAGGAATATACTGTAGATCAAGCTTTTCGTAAACTTCTTTTTCACTGGCTCCAGCAATTTTTTTCTTTTTCTTGTTGAAGAGTCCCCATTCATTAAGATGTAAACCTTTAGAAATTGCTATATTGCGCAATGAAATATTGTGGGCCTTGCTTCCAGTAAAATATTGTGAGGCCGATCCAAAACTTTTTTCAGGAACTACTAGTAAATCGACGCGTATCCCATTTCTGAGTTCAACGAATGCTTTTGCTCTCCCGCTTCCCTTAATTTCCTCCACTTCAGGCATATTGACAAAAAAATTAACTATTTTTTCCGCTTCTTCTGTAGATATCAATATGTCAATATCTCCAATAGTTTCTTTCATTCTTCTGAAAGAACCTACAACAGCACAATGAATAACACCACCTTCATTGGTTAGTCTACTTTCTATTTTCTTTATGATAGGATAAACAGCCCCTAACAAGTATCTGCCTGTCTGTTGTTTTGATAATTGAATCACTTTCAAAATATTTTTTTCCTTCACCCCTGAAAAACCCTTCAAGACTGCAATTCTACCTTCTACTGCAGCTTTCTCTAACTCATCTATACTAGTAATTTTCAATTTTTCATACAGTACCTTCATTGTCTTGGGGCCTATTCCTCTCATGTTTGAAAATTCGGAAATTCTAATTGGCATTTTCTTCTTTAATTCGTCATGATAATCAATTTTACCTGAATTAACAAATTCTTCTATCTTTAAAGAAATAGCACTACCAATGGATGGTATTTTATTAAGAGCTTCAATCCCATTTTTAAGATACGTTTCTTCAAGTCCAATAGATAAATTTTCAATCACATCTGCAGCCTTTTCGTACGCTCTAGCTTTGTAGATTGTGTTTGGATCATCTTCCATCATTTGGAGAAGATATGAGATTTCACGGAATATCTTTACAATTTCAAGATTTTTCATTTACTAATTTTAGTTGTCTTGTATATCTAACATAATAATAAATTTGATCTTTGCAAACCTGATTATAAAGATAATAGATTTCTTTTAGTGGGATCAATCACCTTAACTATTCCAGTTTAGTATCATCTTGTTTCATTGCTTTGATTTAGAATATTGGATCACAAGCGATGGCTTTAAATCGACTAGAAGTTTTGGAAAATTTCCACACAAGTTAAATGCAATGATAATCTTTATAATTATTATGATGGAGCTTGGATATGATTATCCACTGTACAGACCGCCTTCTGAATCTAACTCTCTCATTTTCCAGGTTACTTTAGGATGCTCCTTTAACAAGTGCTCGTTTTGTAATATGTATCGAACGAAAAAATACTCCGAAAGACCATGGCAGGAAGTCAAAAACGAAATTGACGTGATTTCAAAATTATATCCTCTAACCGAGAAGATTTTTTTGGCAGATGGTGATGCATTAAATCTTGCAACTGAAAAAATAATTCAAATATTAAAATATATCAGAGAAAAATTTCCGAATTTAGAGAGAATTTCATGTTATGCTATGCCAAAAAATCTTCTTCAAAAAAGCTCTGATGAATTGACTCTTCTCAACAAAGAGGGACTAAATATGCTGTACGTAGGAATAGAAACAGGACATGATGTTTTGCTCAAAAAAATTACAAAAGGGGCCACATCGCAGAGCATTATTGAAGGATGTTGTAGAGCAAAAAAAAGTGGTTTCACTCTATCATGTATGATTATTCTGGGAATAGGAGGGAAAAAATATTCGGTGGAACATATAAAAGAAACAGCTAGAGTTGTAAGTGAAGTTTCACCAAACTTTCTTGCTGCATTGACATTAATTCTTGAGGATGGGGTATATGATGAATTTATGCAAAAGTTTGGCGAACCATTTGAGCATCTAGATGATTCTTCAATACTTGATGAGCTTGAAATATTGGTAAATGGAATTACACCTTCTTCATCTATTATCTTTAGGGCTAACCACGCGTCAAATGTATATTCCATTGGTGGCAATCTGCCCGAAGACAAGGATAGGATGATTTCATTAATTAGAAGCTTAAAACAACATCCTGAATTGTTAAAACCAAAAGTATTGCGTAGATTTTAGAACATGAGCGAAATAACAATCAGGCCCAATTGTTAATACATAAAATGTATTTCGGTAAATTGTCTTGTCTAATTATGTCATCAAAAACATGATGGACACCAACCATTTTGTAATTTGAAAATTCAATATCACAACTGGCGTTAAGAGGAATTTCAGTATCGGACAGGAACAACCAAAACTCCCACCAGTTGTGGTTTAAGCGTCATAGTTGTTTCTCCAACAAATTATAAAACGATTTATCTTTTGGATAGTGCATTCAAATTCTAAAAATAAATTCAATTTTGCGATGTTTTAATTGATTAAAATAACTGGAACCGCTAAACAGCATCACAACAGCCTTATGATATTTTTTCAAAATAAACAAAAGTCTAATGAGTTGGTTGAATAACTTATTTTATGTTGATCTCTTTAATGTCTCCCATGTATTTCCTTAAAACATTCGGTACAACTACAGTTTGATTATTTGTTTGATAATTTTCAAGTATTGCAACCATTGTACGTTCTGTAGCGACAAGAGTACTGTTCAAAGTATGAACAAGCTGGGTTTCTTCATTGGTTTTTTGTCTATGACGTATACTTAATCTCCTTGACTGAAAATCTATGCAATTAGAACACGATCCTATTTCTCTATACTTTTTTTGTCCGGGCATCCACGCCTCAAGGTCATAAGTCTTTGCAGATACCTTGCCTGTGTCGGCACTACATAGCAGTACTACACGAAATGGTATTCCTAAATTTTGGTAAAATCTTTCAGTGATATTTAACATTCTTTCATGTTCACTAGAAGAATTTTCGGACTCTGAAATGGCAAATTGTTCCACTTTTTCGAATTGATGAACTCTGAAAATACCCTTCATGTCTTTACCATGTGCTCCAGCTTCCTTTCTAAAGCAAGGACTTATACCGGCATATCTTAAAGGCAATTTCTTTGAATCTAATATTTCATCCATGTGCATTGAAGCCATGGCGTGTTCAGATGTCCCTATCATATACAGGTCTTCATTTTCAATTTTATAAATCACATCTTCAAAATCATCCATAATAATGGATCCCTTAATAGCATCGTTCTTTAACATAAATGGCGGTTGAATTAACTCATAACCATAACCAATAAGAAAATCAAGGGCATAATTTATCAAAGCTTGGTTCATTCTAACAAGTTCATTCCTTAAAAAATAAAATCTTGATCCGGATATCTTTGCCGCTCTTTCTAAATCAATCAACTGAAGTGAATTAGCCAGATCAACATGATCTATTTTGGAGCTAGATTTAATCTGGTCGTCATAAGATCTAATTACTATATTATCTTCCTCACTGTCTCCAATCGGCACTGATTCATCAAGTATATTGGGAACAGAGTAAATCAAATCAGAGTATCTCCTTTCTACAATAGATCTCTTATTTTCTAAATCTTGCATAAGCTCACTTACATTTTTCATTTCTTCCAATTCTTTGTCAGCAGTTTCTCGATTCTTTTTTTTAGCCGCAATACTTTGCGACAAAGTATTTTTTCTATGCCTCAAGTTCTGAGTTTCTATTATTAATTCACGTCTCTTTTTATCCAAATCAAATAGTTCAGAAACTGGATACTCTACCTTTCTTTTACTTAACATGTCTACTATGAGCTGAGGATTATCTTTGAGAATCTTTGGATCAATCATTACTTGTCACGGTCCTTGATAATGATACATGTTCTAATATTTCATCTATTGTATTGAGGAACGTTCCTATACCTTTATTACAAAAAATATCAATAACCAAATATTTGTTTTCAGATTTAATATCAATTTTTAATCCTTCTGGAACGCAAACATTATCTGGTGATAACACTTTAATCAAAGTATCTACTTCCTTCTTACTATAAAATTCTATTTTCATACTTGTCTTGATATTAAATCCTTCTAGCATGCCGAAATCTTTTTGAAAAATTTCATAATAATTGACATGAATACATCATCTTGTGATGAAGGAATAATAATCTCGCCCTCGTTTTTATTAAACGTGACCGTTATTCCATCAATTGCACTTGATAATTCTTTTGTAACCAAATCTGCATCAATACCAATATTAAAGCCAAAGTTAAGGAAATATTTGAGATAATTTTCATCAATTGCTATTTTCATGATTATCGATTTATTTAGAAATTGGTAATGAGATGTCAATAGTCGTGACAAGTAATCCACATAATCTGGTTCCATGATCCCGTCGGCGTTAATGAAAACAGATAATCCCTTATCGGAGATTCTCCATTTTTCTTTTAGAATTTTTGAAATTAATTTATGACAGCTATCCTTAAATTCTTGTTCATCTTTTTCAGCTTCGCCTAGAAATTCTGATCTTTCTCCAAGACAAATACTCATACCCAATCCTGATTTCATACCAAGTGCACATGAATACAACAATTCTGAAAACCTTCGAGCATCATACAGGTCTGTACCGTATTCCTCTCCTGAAAGTAAATAAGTATAACCTATGAGAATGTTTTCTAAATTTTCAATTTTATTGTTTATCTTGGAACTAAGATAATTGCCAATAGATTCAATTATAATAAATTTTTCTTCTTGATTAATATCATCAATTGTTTTCCATCTCCCGTCTATTTTCAAATCAATGTTTGTTTTCTTTAGGAGCTCAAGGCAATTAACACTATTAGATGTTAATCCATAAAGATAAGGGATAAAAGTATTAGCAACAGCTTCATGAATGGGTAAAGATTCTTTATTAGATAACAAAAGATCTATATCAGTTTGTATCAATCCATTTCTTTTTGAGTCCTCCAAAATTTCATTATTGAGGCCGATTAAAGATCTCCTGTCACCAAGATCCTGGTATTCTCCCAATGCCGAAACGATTGCGAGTGGAGACAAGTCAGTAAAGCCTTTGTCCAAATTTTTAGCTAACAGATATGAAATACCTCCTGAAGATATTTCTTTTTCACCATCTATATCATATTCCCACGGATTTAGAATATTATTATTATCATCTGTAGCTATTTCGGCAAAAGAGATTTTTTTATGATCCAACATAATCCACTTATTGGAAAAAAGCTTGTTAAAAAAATCTGATTGCCCCGTACCAAGGTCAGTGAAAAGATAAAATTCGTGATCTTCATTCTTTAAATCCACAAAACCTTCTCTTGTAATTCTATTAAGCAAGCGGGCTGTTGCCTTTCCCCCCAATTTCCAGATAGCTCTAATTAATATGCTGGCAGAAATAATTCCATCGCACGAACAATTAGATACTATTAAGATGTCTTTTTTTTCATTAATTAAATTTTTTACTTTCTCACTACTTGAATTTATATTCCCATAAAATTCGTTATAACCCATTTAATTCATTATTCGAGTCGAGCAATTACTGCAGCATATTTCCAATTTTGAGATATTTTTGCTTTCTTTTTATAATATTTTGATAACCTATGAATCTTGGCTTCTATAAGCTCTAACGAACGAATATTCCTTTTATCGGTATTATGGACTTTCAGATGTTTTTGTAGTGCTAATGCTTTCTGAACAAGCTGATTGAGGTCTTCTGGCATCTCCGGCGTAGAATTGTTTTCTACTAGCAGTTGATTGATACTCTTTCCTAGGATTTGTCTTATTAGTGGGACGCCATATTGATCTCTCATTTTAACTCCAATTTCACTTGGACTTAGCCCATCCTTTGAAAGTTGGACAATAATCGACGATAACTCTGAGTCTTTATTAATCCAGGACGGAGCGTTATATGAAATAGGACGTGTTGAATGAGATTTCCCATGTGTATGCGCATGAATTCGTGCCATTTAAATTGGAATCTGTATTGAGCATCTTAAATGTTACTTAAGCAAGCGCTTACTAGAAATTCCTAATTCAAATATTAAAAATAATCCAAATTTTAGCAAAAATATTTTTAACACCAATAAGGTTAAATAATTGAACTCGAAATTACAAATTTAGTATGAACTCACTTACCATCGTTACAATAGCATCCATACTAATCGCAATGGGACCTTTAGCATTTACCTTGTATCAAACTGCAAGTGCACAATATGTAGCGGGTCCACAAGGCGGACTTACTGTAGAAGATCAACTCAAACTAGCTAGAGAAAAAGTAGCCAATGCCCAGCAAGCTGGCGCATATGGTTCTGGTACCGCTTTCTTTGGCCATAGTATCGGTGAAGCTGCTATTTACACTGCCGTAATAGTTGCAATATTTGGTGCAGTAGCTGCTGCATTTTTCGTAATGAGCAGAAGTAGAAAAACAGTAAGCGCTTAACGCTACTACTACTATTTTTTTGTTTTTACATTCATAATCTAATTAATTATTAAAGTCAACAATAATTCGAAGGCATTTTTCCTCCGACTTGTATATTCGTATCCTTTGATGTAAAAAAATTCGGCAGAATCTATTTCTTCGATTTTCGTAATTATCTGAAATTTCTAAATAATTTTAATGCCAGTTTAAACCGTCCTACCAAAATGTATATATCATAGAATTAATGTGCTAATGTTAATGAGCGGAATTGAAGGGCTTTTTACAATGATAGGAAATACACTCCACAGTCTAATAGGTCAAATCGGTCCATCGTACGATCCCTTGTTCTATGATGTAATGGTCTACATATTTGGAACAATGATGTTTGCAGTGTTCTTGCTCGCAGTAATAGCTTTCTATATGAGAAGAAAAGGAATCGGTGGAGGTGCTGCAAAAGAAAAGTGGATAAAAGAGCTGGACAAATATTTCGAATCAGGACAAATAGGTCTGATTCCTGACGAAAAGCATCATTGGTAAGATCCCAAAAAGTCAAACCAACAATATTCTTATTTTTTGTTTTATTTTTTCAAATAATTTAATGTAAGATTTTAATACAATTTTAAGTTTAAAGGGTCATAATTTTTGCTAGTTGAAAATAACTATTGTACTTCTATAGCAGATTCTGTGAATCCTAATTTCACAAGATAGGACTTTACATCTTCCCTGTGATCTCCCTGGAGCATTATAAAACCGGCCTTCGCAGTTCCACCACAGGCTAATTTGCTTTTCAACTCTTTAACGATATGTTGAATGTCACTCAATTTTGGATCTATGCCTTCAATCAAGGTGGTTGTTTTAGAAAAACGTCTTGTCTCAAGTCTTATTACAATTCTAGTTTCTTCTTTATCCAGCTCGCCACATGCACAAAGATCATTTGGTAGACCACATTTTTTGCATATCACCGCCATATTTTAATTAAATTCCAATGAATTAATCTCACTATTAAGCCTTGCCCGATATGTGAAAATTGGGAGTACATACAATTTTAAAAATTGGATGTAAAATTAATTTGAAATAAAGAATTAACAGTAAAATTATTGAAAGCTGCTAAGAAGACTTTATCTTAAACGATAGTAATATCAAATGCACAATATGACAGCAGTTAATAATAAATATCAAGAAAATTTAAAACACGCTGCCGAATTTTTAATAAAGGGAGGAACCTTACTTTCTGAACCATGTAAAAAATGTAATGGAATTCAGATGAAAAAAGATAATGAAATCACATGTATTATTTGTGGGAACAAGACTACAATTGAAGAGACAAACTCTACAAAAAATATTGGGCTTTCTGTGATTCCGGATAATGGTATGAGTGAAAAAATTGTCAAGAGAGTGAGGGAGTTAATAATGAATAATGGTTCAGATAAAAATTTAGTTGAAGAGGAACTAAGATTGAGAGTCATAGATAATTATATTAAAATTTTAGAAAAAATAAAGTATTTGAATTAAATGTTAAGACTTTCTAATAATATGAGCAAATAAAACGGAATGTATTTAAGGGATGATTTACGAAGTGTTTTTTACATTGGGTGAAGGAAAGAAAAAGAATGCACCATTGCCTGCATCAAGCGCAGGATTGTTGAGGTTTTTTGAAGATGAAACCCGTGGTGTCAAAGTAAAGCCAGAAGTCATATTAGGTGTTACTGGGGCTCTTATAGGAATTTCAATAATCATTAGACTTATTTTCCCAGTATAGAATACTACCTGCAACATTAATTGATAAGTGAAGATAGTGTAACAGATATCCATAAGAGATGGTATTTTACACTTTTAAATCCCTCTTCATATAAGACTTCAGCAGTTATCTCAATAATCGCCTCGCTAGGAATAATAGCGATTAATGATAATTCTTATGGCCATCTTACAGATTTAATAATTCATAGTATAGTTGCAATTGGAATCACAACTGGTGGATTTTTTCTAGATTTATTCCTCCTTAAAGGAACACCAACAAACAAGCTTTCTAAAGTCATTCATGTTACAGCTTTTGCAACATCTCTTTGGTTGGTAACCATATTGTTAGGTTTACTTTCAATTAGTGTTTTCAATAAATATCCCTATCTTGTTAACTATAATTTTGAAGGACTCTTTATCGCGAGTGGGCTTCGTTATGGTATTTTTGTTTCTGTGTTTGGATCGAAAATATTTAGATCAATACTAATTTCATTTATTATACCAACAATTTTTTTTATCAATATATTGCCATATTCTTCGTCCTTCATACTGGTAAGTCATCTTAATGCTCTTGTCTTAGGTTCAATGGTGTTTGCGATAGGAATTGTGTGGTCTGTATTAGCTGATAGGGCTGGTTATCCAAATTTGGAAAGCACCTTTAAAATTTTACAGGCTTTTTTATCTGCGTGGACAGAAAGTAAACAAGAAAAAATGGAGCGCATTTTTGAATCAAGATCCAAACTAAATAACATAAAAACAAGGATGATAAAATTTGAGAGACAAAATGAAAAACAAGTGTTTATTGTATTACCGGACATACATCCAGGACCATTCAATCCAATAGGTGGAAGTAATCTGCCGCATAAATTATTCAACTTTTTTGAAGATAGTGCAGTAGTTCTACACAGCATCTCTGATCATTCACTAAATTTGCCTACCTCTTCGGAGGTAAAGAAGTATCTCGAATCTCTAAAAGCAGCATCCATTAGAAATAAGGGCAATGAATGTACCTCCCCTATACAAACCAGGTCGAATGCTTTCACGTTGACTTGTCTAGATTTTAAGGGCAGCGTAATCCTAATCATATCTAAAGATAGCGGAATGGAAGACCTGCCTTACATGATTCGAAAGAAAATTGAGCAATATTCAGTGGAATTAGGATTCTCTGATATCATGATTGTTGATGCACACAATGCAATGGGTAAAAAGATACCATTGGAGGAAGAAAAGATGCTTGTTGATTTAGCTTTCTCTTCATTAAGAGCACTGAAGACCCAACAATATCATCAGTATAAGATTGGTTATGCTACCTCTATGAATTCTGAATTCAAAATTCTTGAACTTGGTGGAGCTGGTATCGGTGTTGTTAATTTTCAAATTAACAATGAAAATCATCTTATTGGTTGGGCTGATTCGAACAATCTTGTCAATGGATTACGAGATAAAATTCTCAAAGATTTGAAAGAGCAAGGAATTAATATGCTAGATATTTGTTCATCAGACACCCATTCTAGTTCCGGAAAAAGAACACGTCAAGGATATTATGCACTTGGAGACGTTACTAGTAACGAGGATATATCTAGAGCTTTTAGAGATATTTCTATGATGGCAATATCCAATACGACTTCATCTACTTTTTCATTTATGGATTCATATTCACAAATAAAATTAATGGGAAAAGATCAATTCGATAACTATGCTAGCGCTTTAAACAAATCACTGAATATTACAAAAATTTCACTTGGAATTACGGTAGTATTGTATGTCATGATGCTAGTTATTTCATGATACTCTAGTCAATCTTAAATTTGACGAAACAAGAAAATTATTCATTCAGTATTTTGAGACCTTTACTTTATTTTCAATTTTTCCCTCTTTTTAATAACACTATGAGACAAGTTTTTTCTATATTCTTCAATACTAGATGATATATCCTTTGAATTCAATGCCAAGATCTGGCATGCTAGAATCGCTGCGTTCAAAGAACCATTTATTGCTACGCAGGCAACAGGAATTCCACTTGGCATTTGAACAATTGATAAAAGTGAATCCATTCCGTTCAGATTATGGGACTCTATGGGAACGCCTATAACGGGCAATGTGGTCAAAGATGCAATCATGCCGGGTAAATGGGCGGATCCTCCAGCTCCTGCAATTATTACCCTCAGTCCTCTTTTTTTCGCAGTTCTAGCGTATTCGAACATTAATTCAGGAGTTCTGTGAGCGGATACAATTTCTATTTCAAATGGAACATGATTTTTTTCTAGAAATTCGGATGCGCGAATCATTATTTTAAGGTCTGAATCACTACCCATGATAATTCCAACAAGTGGTTTAGTCCTTTTACTTGTATCCATGACGTTTCCCTACTGTTAACAAATTCCTTACCAAATTAGCTCTAGATAACGCTTCCTCTATATTTTCAGCAGTTATGGTAATGTGACCTAATTTTCTTTGGGGTTTTGTAATTTTCTTACCGTAAAAATGTAATTTGAGGCCAGGAACAGTAAATGCTTTATCAATTCCTTTAAAAAAATATTCTCCAGTATACTTAGGACTACCCAAGATATTCATCATAACTACAGGAGACATCAATCTGGGTCTTGCTAATGGGAGGCCAAGAATAGCGCGTATGTGTTGTTCAAATTGAGACACACTGCATGCTTCAATCGAATAATGACCTGAATTATGTGGTCTTGGTGCTACTTCATTTATCATCAATTTATCGTTTGCAAGGAACATTTCGATTCCAAATACCCCCACGCCTTTGAAAGATTTGACAACTTTTTCTGCAATTGACTTTGCCCTAGATACCACTTTACCATTAATCCTAGCTGGAACAATGGTGGTGTCCAGAATATTGTTTGTATGAATATTTTCAGCTACTGGAAAAGATTCTATCTGTCCTTTTGTATTACGGGCAACCATTACCGATACTTCTTTTACAAAATGAATGAATTTTTCAATCATGCATCTTCTTCCTTCAAAGTATTGAATTCCTCTGTTTACATCATTGGCAGATTTTATGAGAAAATTACCTCTGCCATCATAGGAATCTTCGCATGCTTTTAGCACAAGCGGATAACCAAATTTATTACAAATTTTTTTTGCTTGTTCAAATGAAGTAACCTCTTCAAAATCTGGAACTGGAATTCCTTTTTCTTTAAGAAATCTCTTTTGTCTTAATTTATTTTGGATTATATTTAATACACCAGAATCAGGATGCACTGCAAAGCCTCTGGATTCCAGTTCTTTTAAAACAGAAGAATTTGCAAGCTCAATTTCATAGGTTAGAACGTCAGTTATTTTTGCTAATTCAAATATGGATTTCTTATCTCTATAGTCACTAACTATCAACTTATCTGCAAGGGTTGAAGCAGGGCAATCCTTGTCAGGATCGAGGTAGGCAAGTCTTAATGACATTCTTTTTGCTTCAATTCCAATCATCTTGCCAAGTTGTCCTCCTCCAATGATTCCTAATGTAATATCATTAGGAGAGAGCTGCAAATTATCAAACGAATTTTTCATCTATGAAATACAAATTTATTAGAAATTTAAAGTATCTATATTTCTTTAAACTTTAAAAGATTATAGATGTATGAAATGATATGAAACTTAAAGGAAAAGTTGCAATTGTAACAGGTGCAGGAGGAGGAGTAGGAAAATCTACAACCGAGCGTCTTGTTGACGAAGGTTGTAAAGTGACTCTAGTCGGCAGAGATCGTTCTAAATTAACAAAAGTTATTTCAAATATTGATAAAAGTGATAATTTACTTGCTGTAAGTGCGGATATCACTAAAGAAGCTGAAGTTCTAAATGTAATTGAACAAACATTATCGTCATTTGATACTATAGATATTCTTGTAAATAATGCCGGCCTCCTAAACGATCCAACACTATTTCACTTGATGAGTGAAGATCAATGGGAAAATCTTATTTCAACAAATTTGATTGGTACTTTTCAGATGACTAAGGCGGTTCTACCAATCATAATGGCGAAAAAAATTGGCAGTATTGTTAATATCTCTTCATTGCTAGGAATCCGGGCAATTCCAAACGTACCTCTATCAATTTATGGTGCTACCAAAGCTGGTATCATAATGTTTACAAAAAGTATTGCAGTAGAATATGGGCCATACGGAATTAGATGTAATTGTATAGTACCATCCACAATTAGGAGCCCCATGATTGAGCCTTATTTGCAGGATGAAAAATCTAAAGAATTCCTAGAATCTTCATTTCCTTTGAGAAGGATAGGAAATACTAGTGATATTTCTGGCGCTGTTGTTTACTTGTGCTCAGATGATGCAAATTGGATCACAGGAACAACCTTGACAATTGACGGTGGCTTTTCTGCAAAATAAAAAAATTCAAACCTTAACCATTGAGAAGGTCATATTTTTTCGACTTAATCAACGGGATTATTTTTTCAATTATAATTTCATGAAAATTATCTGTTCCTGCATCAAGAGAGAGTAAGATTACATATGATAATTTTCTGTTATCATCAGTTATGGGGATGGTAGCTCGAATAAGTTTTGAGTAGTGAGAAATCGCATATTGTATATTTCCCAATAGTACTTCCCACCTTAACCGAGTAAATTGCCTAGTAGCTGCAGTAATAGCGTATTGAGCTCTCTCTTCAGAAGAAAGAAACGGCTTGATACCTTTACGGCGGCTGGTGTGCAATATTATGCCATCTTCGTTTGTAATTCCTGCAGACCTAATTGATGGATCAAGCTTAATTATGTCTTGACACAAGGTCTTGAATACTGAATTTTTCAATAGAAAAAAATTCGCAATCAGCTATTTTAATGTCATGATTTTTTATGATCTTACATTAAGTTGTCAACCTTTGAAAATAACCTTAGAAATTGTAAATTACTTTCCCTTATCTACTTAGATTGAGAAAGAAATAGTCCAATTTTTGCTAGGAGCCCATCATTCCAGGCATTTTTATTGGTGTTCTGTATCCTGTGGTTATGTTTATTCCGTTGTCTGCAATGATTCTTACAGAATTCAAATTACTCCCTTCTGGTGGCGATAGCGATATTTTTTCACCAGGATTGATAGTTTGAATTGTTTCGTTCTTAATTCCATAGTAGGCAATAACATGATTAACAGGTAGTTTACCCACATTCGTGAGAATTATCCTGCTATTTACAAAGAGAGATTGATCTTCTCGCATCGCGTCCACCTGCAATGAATAATCCGGGCGTTGATAATATTGAATAACAAGATACGACAAAAATGACAGTAAAATAGCTCCTGCAACACTAATAAGAATAATATTTATTCTTTTCAATTCGAATTAATTGGATATTCAAATATTTAAGCAATTTAGTAACACATGTTAGTAATTTGAATATTAAAAATCGATCTTTAATTAGTTAATCTACTAACCCAAATCTCCTTTGACTTGGGCACGAGTCCTGAAAATAGGCTTTATCCCCAAGGGTTTATAGTTTCCAGTAGAACACGAAAAACACAATTCTTTCTCATCAATACCAATTGCTTGTGCCAATGTAATGGTATCATTATAAATTACTTTATCTGCACCAATACTTTCAGCAACCTTTGATTCAATATTACCATCATCTTGCTTTTGATTCTGAAATGCCAAAAGCTCCTCTTGTGATGGAAAATCAATTCCTGCATAGCAAGGATACTTGATAGGTGGAAAGGTAACAATAAGCGATATTTTTGATGCGCCTGCTGAACGAAGAATCTTTATAATGGATTGTGAGCTTGTGCCCCTCACTATGCTATCATCTATTACTACTACGTTTTTTCCTTTGATAACTTCTGGGATTGGAATTATTCCTTTATTAATCTCAATCCGTTCACCAGGATAAGGTTCAATAAAGCTTCTCATAGAGCCTTTTTTTCGATATCTGTCCTTCAATAGCCCTTCTTCAAAGTGAATTCCTAATTCTTCTGCATATCCTAGTGCCGCCGGTCTAGCGGAATCAGGGACAGGGATAACCACATCTGCATCATTAATTGGATATTTTCTAGCCAAAAAGTGACCCATTTTTTTTCTTGCCTCATAAACGTTCACTCCTTCTATAATGCTACTTGGATGAGCAAAATATGTAAATTCAAAAGCACAATGAGAATGATACTCACTTGTAGAAAACTGTTGACGTTCTATACCTTTTAAGCTCAGTTTCAATAATTCTCCGGGTTGTATATCTCCAAGAAGCTTCCCACCAATGGTATCGATAGCACATGATTCAGAAGATATCATATAGGTATTTGATTCTTCAATATATCCCAATACAAGGGGTCTAAACCCACGAGTATCACGGACTGCATAAACGGATCCATCATCTGTAAGAAGGGTAAAACAAAAAGAGCCTATCATTTCTTCCTTTAAGACACGAAGAGCTTGAATCATGTTATCATTTTTTTCGAGATGCATGATCAATCTTTGCGCTGCCAATAAAGTATCAGTCATTGTTTGAGGTGAAAAAGTACAACCCCCCACCATATTCGATAACTCCTCCACATTGGCAATGGTTCCATTATGTGCTATGCAAAGATCTCTTACCTTCAATGGCTGTGCATTAGCTAGATTACTCTTTCCAAATGTGGAGTATCTCACATGACCAATTGCAGCATGAGAATTGAATTTTTTAATAATGGTTTTAAAATTTCTTGATGCTGAAACTAGACCTAGTCTTTTGTACGGCGATTTTGAAGGTACTGCAAATCCCCATGCCTCTTGCCCCCTATGCTGGAGAGATCGCAAAGAATCAATCACATATGGTATTACATTATTTCCACTTAGTGAAAAAAAACCAACGACGCCACAATTCTCATGTACCATTATCGATCTTTCCTTCGAGACGGATTTAAATAAGATTTACTCCACATAAATTCGTGACTTTTAATTTCCATCCATAATTTGATTAATTCTGTTATAACTATAAATCAAATCACCAATGGATAAATTTATTATTTTCTTCCCAGAGTAGTTTAAGTTTAGAATATTGCTTACATTGATTTTACCAATTTCAGAGAAAGTGCAATTCTTACTACTCAATGTCTTTTTTACTTTTTCAGGTTCTCGGGTGCCGATTATGAATCTAGATTGGCTTTCGGAAAAGAGCAAGTAATCATGACGTGAACAATTATTTGGAATTTTTTTCAAATCAACATTTAATCCTAGCTTGCTGGAAATGGCCAATTCGGCCAATGCTGTACCTATTCCTCCTTTGGAACAGTCATGCACGCAATCTGCAAGTCCTTTCTGAATTATCCGCAACACTGACAGGTCATTTTTTTTATCAATCTCTAAATCTACTTTTGGCACTTTTCCGTGCTTGGTATGGACATATGAATCAAAATATTCAGAACCGCCCAATTCCTCATATGTTTGGCCTAACATAAACAGGGTATCTCCAATAACTGGAATATTTGTAGTAATGTGTGATCGCTCCTTAATCAATCCAATAGTACCAATTACTGGTGACGGTTTAATTGGTGAATTCGTTGTTTCGTTGTAAAAGCTAACTTTCCCTCCAACCACAGGGATTTTCATATGATTACAAAAATCTATAATTGCATCAATCGAGTCCTTGAATGTTGAAAATATTTCGGGATTCTCTGGGCTTCCAAACTGTAGATGATCTAAAATTCCAATTGGTTCTGCACCAGTACATATAACATTCCTACATGCTTCGGATAGACAACCCATTGTACCGTAATACGGATCAAGATAACAGTGCTTAGAATTTCCATCCAATTTCATAGACACAAATTTGTTGTCATTGATTTTGATAACAGATGCGTTTGAGCCTGGTTTTATTATAGTCCTCAATCCAACCTCATGGTCATATTGTTGGTAAACCCAATTTTTGTTGCCAATATTTGGATTCGATAGCATGCGTAGCAGAATCTTATTGTAATCACTTATTTTTTCCAACCCAATTTTCTTTTTTATTGTTTTTAAATATTCGGGTCTCTTCGATTTTCTATTATTAAGCGGTGCGTTTACCATCAAATTACAAGAAATGTCAGCTATTGCGTTACCGTGAAAAAGTATACTAAGATTATCCTGACCATGTACTTTACCAATAATTGAGTACGTTATTCCATACTTGTCAAATATTTTGGTAAAAGTAGACAGTTTTTGTTTATTTATGATATAGACCATTCTTTCTTGTGATTCTGAAATCATGATTTCATTTGGCGATAGACCAGTTACCTTTGTATGTACGGATGATAATTCAATTTCAAATCCTTTTCTAACCAAATGGGACAATTCTGATAAACAACATGACAATCCTCCTCCCCCTAGGTCCTTTATTGCGCTAATGCAATTACTCTTTACTGCCTCAATTGTTGCTTCAATTAACAATTTTTCCAAAAAGGGATCTGGTATTTGAACTGCCGATCTATCCTCTTCATCGAGCAATTTTGAAGCAAAAGATGCTCCTCGAATTCCATCTTTGCCGGTGGGGTTACCCGCAAGTATGATAAGATCGCCTTCATCTGCGTGATTAGTAATAATTTCATCCTTTTTGCCAAGTCCTATCGCCGCCACGTCCACCAAACAATAATCTTTAAAGGAATTATCAAATTCAATATCGCCGCCAACTGTGGGTATGCCGATACAATTACCATAGTCTGCAATCCCCTTTACAACGTTTTTGAATAACCATTTTGACTTTGATGCAGCATTATCTTCATCAAGAGCGGAAAATCGTAAAGCATTAAGTAATGCGATGGGCCGCGTTCCCATTGAGATTATGTCCCTTATCACTCCACCCACTCCAGTAGCAGCGCCTCCGTGCGGTTCAACTGCAGATGGATGATTATGACTTTCTATATGTACAGTTAACACATGATTATCTCCTAAATCCAATACTCCTGCATCATATCCAGGTCCAACAATTACTCTTTTACCATTTGATGGTAATAATCTAATATATTTTCTAGATGATTTATACGAGCAGTGTTCAGACCATTCCGCATCTATCATATCAGTTTCTAATAAATTAGGTCTCCTGCCTAATTTTTTTACCAGATATCTTTCTTCTTCTCTAGTTAGCATTGTATATCTATAAATTCAATTTCTAACAAGATTGGATAAAAAATTCTCTAATGATAGAAATATCAATCTGGCATTGCTATTTGTTTCATTAGGAATAAGTATTGATTCTGTTGCACGTTCAGGATGTGGCATCAGTCCCATTACATTTCCATCTTCGTTACATATCGCTGCAATCATTTCGGTAGAACCATTTGGATTCTCATCTTTGTATTTAAAAACAATCTGATTGTTTTTATAAAGGTGCTTGAGCTGGTCCTTATCTACCACATATCTACCTTCTCCATGTGCAATCGGGATATTGATTTGGTCATTTAGTTTGAACAAATTGGTAAACGGTGTCTTGACATTTAAGACTTCAATCTTCAGCCACTTGCAAGAAAATTGTAAACTAGTATTTTTTACTAGGGCACCAGGAAGCAACCCGGCTTCCACTAGTATTTGAAAACCATTGCAAATTCCAAGAATAGGCAATCCCTTCTCTGCTTTTTTCTTTATTTCTTCAAGTATTGGACTTTGAGCAGCTATTACACCAGCTCGTAATCTATCCCCATATGAAAACCCTCCTGGTAAAATTAGGGCGTCATAATTATCTATCGATGTATCGGTATGCCACACATACTGGGAACTTATTCCTAGAACTTCGTTTAAAACATGATATACATCTCGGTCACAGTTACTTCCTGGAAAAACAACTATTCCTACTTTCACTTAATGTCTAACGGTTATGACAAGTGCTAGTAATTTTAATTTATTTGTAAAGCCAGATTCTCCCATTCATCACCTAATATCCAGCTGGTTTCCTACAATTATTTGATATCTACTAAACATTTCGATTTAAAAATAGTTGGTAAATCATAGTCAAGTATAAAAATTCAAAGGAAAAGGCATCAGATATTAATATGAAATACCAAAATTTGCCAGAATTAATTCCCTTTACCTCTTCAATTTCAAAGTAAATTTGCTAGATATTAAAACGAAAAATCTTTGTAAATGTTATGCGAGCACTTAAGTTTTTATTTTGATGATTATCAAGATTGAATATTGAATGACAGAGTGCAGGACATAATGACAAAAAAAGTCATATCCATAGATGAAGGTATTACGGCCAATGAAGCAGCAAAAATTATGACTGAAAAGCGAATAAGCTCTCTGATTGTCGAGAGAGAAAACGTTCCTATTGGTATAATCACTGAAAAGGATTTTGTCAAAAAAATTTGTACAAAGGATTTGGTTTCTTCAAAGATTAAAGTAGGTACAATAATGTCAAAAATACAAACGTATGCTAGTCCTGATACTCAAGTAGAAGTAGCTGTACAACGAATGGTCAATCATAAGATACGTAGGTTGCCAATATTATCTGAGGGAAAGGTAGTTGGTATAATCACTGTTACTGATTTGGCACGACAATTAAGAACCATATTGTTAGTAGATGGAATCCTATCAGAAGAAAATGAAGTATAAAATAAAAAAAGAAATGACAATAGGCAAAATATAATAGTTACAAAGTTTATTTGTTCCGAGTATGAAAAAACATTTTGTCCTTTTATTGATCAGTTTGTCTCTTGTTATGATTTTGCAAAATAATTTGTTATATGCACAACCATCAGTAAAAGATCCGGATCTAAAAGTTGAATCTTTTGCAACCGGACTTTCATTTCCAACCAGCATGTTATTTTTAGATGATAAGAACTTGCTAGTTTTAGAAAAAGATGGAAATGTCAAACTCGTTAGCAATAAAATACTTCAACCACAGCCATTACTATCGCTAAAAGTTGAAAGTAAAAATGAACGTGGATTATTAGGAATTGAAAAAGTTGGTTCAAATATATTTTTGTATGCAACTGTAAAAGATGGGCAAGTGAATAATAGAATATACAAATATACTTTGGGAGTAGGACCTCAGTTGACAAATCAAGAGGTATTTATGGATCTTCCAGGAACTCCTGCAACTAATCATCAAGGAGGCAAATTAGCTGTAAGTAAAGACGGATATCTTTATTCAGTAACTGGAGAGTTACAACGGAATGGAAAAGATCAAAATATTATAAATGGTCCAGATCCAGATTTTAGTGGGGCAATTTTAAGAACAAATCCAAGTGATGGTTCTCCTGCTCCTAATAATCCTTTCAAAAGTGACAATTCCAAAGACCCAATAAACTGGTATCAAGCTTATGGAATAAGAAATAGTTTTGGGCTTGGGATAGATCCTGTTACTGGAAACTTGTGGGACACAGAAAATGGCGAGAATGCATATGATGAAATTAACATGGTTACTCCTGGATTTAACAGTGGCTGGAAACTAACAATGGGGCCACTTGCACAAAGTGGAATTACGCAAAACGATTTAGTAAATTTTCCTAATTCAAAGTATAGAGATCCCGTACTGAGCTTCAAGCGTTCTATTGGCATTACAGATATTGAATTTTTGAATTCTGATAAATTAGGTATGGAATATGCAAACAATGCATTTGTAGGAGATATCACCACCGGTAATCTGTACAGATTTGTATTAAATGGTGATAGAGTTGACTTTAAGTTTGGTACACCGGAATTGGCAGATCATGTAGTTGACAATAATAATGAACTAGATTCATTGATATTTGGGAAAGGTTTTGCAGGAATAACCGATATAAAAACAGGGCCTGATGGCTATCTTTATGTTCTCTCTTATGATGATGGGACAATTTACAGAATTAGTTGAAAGACTAGACTGGACAATTAATTGTAGCCGCAACAAACGTATCTTATTTTATTTCTATCATTTCTATCAGGAATTAATTGTTGTCAATTTGAAAAATTTTTATTTTTTGTCCAGCTATGATTGCATTTAATATCTGTCTACCACTCTCCGACCTCTTGTCTATTTTAATTTTGGATTTCTTTCCAACCTGATTCGCACATATAAATTCATCATCTATGTACAAATTAACTTTGTTACCAACTGTTGCCTCATCTAACTTTATAACAACTCCGTTACCAGATTCATTTACTTCAAAATATACTTCTTTGCCAAGTGTGGGAGTTTTCATTTCGACATCTATTCTTATTCCGAGCATTTCTTCAAGTTCACCGATTGTGGTACCACCTCTTCCAATTATTCTAGGAATTGTGTCTTTTTGGACCTTAATTCTAACTTTATTATCTGATATGATGGATATCTCCGGATTGGGGTCAAAGCGTCGTATTACATCTCTTATTTTTGATTCAGCAAGTTTATAGATATTGTTCTGATTCCCACTGTTATCCTGATTATCTACCGGAACAATGACGTTTTCTTCACCAAAGGTATAGATCTCATATTCTGTTTCTCCAGTTGAAAAATCCTTGACTTCTACAACAGGTCTAGCTAGATCCGCTTCGGTCATTTTATACGGCACCTTTACTGTAAGTGAAATTTCATATACCTTCTTGATCATTCCTGCGTCCATAAAGATTATTGTGTTTAGAATTTGTGGTATCATTCCCAATTCAATTCTGCCGATAAATCTCTGGACTGCGTCCAAAGGTTTGCTTGCGTGGATTACTCCTATCATTCCAACTCCAGCAAGCTTCATATCCGAAAATACTTGAAAATCCCTGTATCTTCTTATTTCATCAAAAATGGTATAGTCAGGACGCACTAGCAGCAAGATATCAACAGCATTTTCAAAACTTCCTTCAAGAGGCCCATATTGAGTTACTTCTTTTGGTACTTGCAAATCTCGAGGTGATTCAAAAGTTTTTACAATCTTATTTTGAGTAACATAAAATTCTGCAAGACTGCTCGCCAGTGTACTCTTGCCTGAACCAGGGGGCCCTGCAATAATTATTCCTTCTACGTCTGATGTCAGTCGAGCCAATAATTTTTCACTCAGTCCATAGTCTTCTAATGTCAACTTTGCTATTGGTCTAACAATAGTAATTTCATCCCTATCTGAAAAAGGCTCTTTTGTAATTGCAATTCTAAATTTACCTAACTGAATTACAGTTGCTCCCTCTTTGCTGATCTCCTTGAAACCTTTTTTTGAGCGTGACTCTTCTAATATTTCCTTTGTAATTTTATAAATTTCTTCACTTGAAAGTATATTGTCATCTAAGCGTACAAGTTTTAGATTGCCCGGTACCCCTTTTTTTGCAAAAGGGCAGGTCTCTTCCTTAAGATGAATACTCATAGTATCATTATCAAAGTATTTTTCAAATTGTAATTCTGAATCTCTTTTAGTGGAACTAATATGAATTGACTTGATTCCCTGTGCCTCTGACGCCAGGTGTTGGATGTAATCGCATGTTATCAACGTTGCATTTTTTTCTAAAGCTATATCCTTTATTATGGCATCAATTCTTCCATGTTTGGCTAATCTAATTTCTTCAATTGTTGGTCTATTTCCGATGAAATTTAAGCTTATTTTTCTTGCATTGCATAAATCCCTTATCTTTTTTATCTCAAGCAAGCCTTCTATTCCATGTGTCTTATTTCTTGACGCCTGAGCCTGCAATTCATCAAGAACAGCAATAGGAATTATTATCTCACTATTGGGTTCGATTTTATCTTGTATGATATCTTTAACCCTGCCGTCAATTATTACACTGGTATCTAAAACGAATTTATCATTCATTTAAGGTAGACTATGACTCTAAGATTAATGTGTTTTTTTATGATATCAAAAAATTGTAAGGAATCAGATGATGCAGAACATAGATACCATGCCTTTCATGATTCGTCGACATATAATATGGTCTGACTGTTTCCATTATTTGATTCCGAAATAATATTCAAAATTGCCTTAGTAATTTTTTCATCATCAGCTTGCAGACCATCGATACTGCCCCCTAGCAGTAGGTATTGTCTTATTTGGGATTTTAGAACATCTCGCAATTCTTGATTAACAGTTGCATTAAGAGGTCTTAAAGCGCCGCGAAATATTTCTGATCTAGCTCTCACAACGCCAGAAATCTTATCACCCACAGGAGCGTCTGGCCCAATTATAGTTACTGATCCTCTTGAAGTCTTGAACAAAGCAGGTTCATTAACCGCGCCAGGTGGAGACATAGCAATCACGGATTCCCTGGTTATCAATGCGGGTACGAAGAGGTAATTTTCTACAAGTTGATCCCATTTTTTCCTACCAAGTGACTTTAATTCCAGTCCATAGTTATATTCACCGGTCAACAGAACCACCCCATCTACCTTGGAAAATTTTTCACGAACTACCTTAAAGATACCTTTCATAGAATCTTCATTGGACAAGGCTATAGCATGAGAATGAAAGTCTTTATAATGAGTCAGGTCTTTACTATCTTTTGTAAGTACTACCAATTGCTTTATCTTTTGTACTAGAGAATTTGCAATCATAGTTGCGCGTTTATGATCTTTTTCAGAAGAGGAATTAATTATTAGTACGATAACCTTATCAGAAATATTAGTATCTTTTTGCTGAATAAGAGTACCAATTATCGGTTTGGTTGGGTAAAATATTCTATCATTTGGCACTATCTTACCATTCAATAATTTGCTCATTTTTTCAGATGCTAAATTTATCACCATCTCTGCCACTTCGTCTTGTGAAAGAAATTCTTTATCAACTATCATCTTCTTTGTATTCAGTTGTATTTTTTCAGCTATCTCCTGTGTTTTTGATAAAAGGTTTTTGAGTGTTGAGGCAAGTTCAAGCTTATTTTCTGTATTTTTTATATTTTCAACAAACGGCTCTTTTGAAACCAGGTCTATTTCCTTATCTATAACAACCTGGTCTTCGCCTAAAACATTCAATAATCTTTGCAAAATTCTTTCTATTTCCATTGAGGTCAGTCCTGGAAAACCTCCAACCCGTAAAAATTCTGCAGCCGCCTTTGGATACACAGTTTTGTAGATTCGATCAGAATGGACTGGTCCGGGATTGGTAGCCAACGACATTATGCCATCAGGAACCAATTCCCAAGCGAATGCCTCAGTCAGCCTGTTTTTTGCCCCCTGGGCACTTGTGTAAGGGGTTCTAAACCTATACGGCCGTTGTTCAAATTTATTTTCTTCTGTGAAAAAAGTAGATATGGTTATTATTTTAGAGCCCTTTTTCATATTCTCTATCGCTTTAACAGTTGTCCAAAATGTACCTGTTAGATGAATCGAAATACATTCTTTGAATTCAGCAAAATTTGAATTCGTAAAAATCTTTACTGGTCCAGAAACTCCGGCATTATTAATAAGAATGTCAACTTGTCCTAATTCCTTTGAAACGGTTTTGAACATATCAGTTATTGCTTCTTCATCAGAAACATCGACGCCAGGAAATATTCTGATTTTTCCTTGAGCACCTAAATTTGTGATTATATCTTTCAACTCAGTTTGTGTTTTTTCTAATGGTTCCTTTCTCCTTCCAAGTAAAACTATGCTCGCTCCATTTTCAGCAAATTTTTTTGCTATCGCCTGTCCTATTCCAGTTCCACTGCCAGTAACAACAACTACCTTATCAGCAAAATTAAAATCCTTCTTCAATTGCAACTTTCCCTCCTCCGAAGGTATAGCTTGAAGGCATATTATATACACTATTAAATATAGCTAGATTTTGCCACACATTGGCAAATACAAATAACAAAAGTCATGACTAATCTAAAAATAGTCACTTATTTCACACAATTTATTTATCAGTGCGAAAGTTACAACACACATGAATGAAATACCTGCAAATCCAGATCATAATGATAATCATCTAGAAGAAGGTGAACCCGAAACCATCAAGACATTAAGCCTGAATGAATTATTTGCAGCGCAAATGAACCAAAACGGCTTGAGCGTCGAGACAGTACCTTTAGGCTCATTGGGTTTGGAATCTGAAGAATATTACCATAATGATATTGGCAGCAATCCTAGACTTATAAGCAATCGTGGTTGTATTAAGATAAAAGATAAAGAAATAAGCATGATTCAAATCATCCAAAGAAACTAGAGTCCCAATATTCTTGACTTTACTAAACATGTATTCAGATCAAGTTCCATTTTATTATCTAGTAAATCCTATCTAACTAACGGTTTTTAGGCCCCAGAATGACATAGTAGCGGCATTGCGACTCTAAAAGAAGGAGGGAAAATACCTTGATTATTTTTACCGTATTCATGCCCTCCACCAATCAAAACTAAGAAAATAAACCTTCCGTGGTTTAATTGATGTTACTGCCAAAATAAATTGCTTCTTTACGGTAGTGGCCAACCTGCCAGCCAACACAATTCCAGTCGCCGTAATGTCTTGTTGATTATCCACAACCTGTACCAAATAAGGAGCATGGTCAATACCCGGACCATGTTCATATACTGCAAAATCACAGCCAAATTTAATCCCGGGAGATACAACGTACCCGATATCTCTTAGTTTCTTGAACACGAGATATTTGATGTCAAAATCAACATATTGTTTTCTACAGATTTCCTTCATTTCTCTTAAGACAATTTTTTCCCCATTGACTTTGTTTACTACAAGCAATTTTGATTCAACGAGGTAGCATCCTTCGATTAAATCAAGTATGAGCGGAGTATCAAAATCAGTTCCTTTTGGTTTGTAGATTCCAAGAGGTTTGCCATAATACCCAAGTGAAAAAATGGATCTTGAATCCTCAATATCCCATATGATAATTCTACTCTCTACAAGGGTACCAGAGAAAACAACCATTACATACTCAGAGCAAGTATGGTAAGTGAATCTGAGGCAGCCTGACATTTATCCGCCATTCCTTCGATGCCTTCTACTGCGTCCTTTACCAAAAGAAGATCTTTAACATTTGGAATTTCATTCAAAGCTTTAATTACAACCTTTCTGTAAGAATTGTCAACCTTTCTCTCGATATTTTGTACTTCTTGTGCGAGTTCAATAGTACTGGAGGGATTCATACTAAGTGCACGGGCCATTTCATTTAATTTGAAAATAGCCTCCACAACCATACTTATCAGTTCACTAATATCCTCATCAAATTTCCCTTTCTTCAACGTGGATATTTTGATATTTGAGAGTCTAAAAGCTATTCCAGTGATATACCCTGCAATATCATCAATTATGTAGGCAGTTCTCAAGACATCTTCTCTATAAACCATTAGACTTCCAGTATCTGATATTTCCCTAGTCATTTTTCTCCTAAGATTCTCCACTTCTTCACCAGCATTTTTCATCCTATCTAGAGACAATTCAGTCTCTTTATCGATACCCTTTATAATGGAATCAGTAAGGGATGACAAGTCTCTTGCAGCGTTTAGAATGTGATTAATTTCATCGTGTAAAACAGCTAAAGTCTTTCTTTTAGCCTGTACTTCTAGTTCTCCATTATACATATCCTAATTAGAAGCCGCTGGATGTTTTTAATCGTTTTCAAATTATATTCATGCTTTACAACCTAGAAATTAAAGTTTAATCTACAAATTACCTATTAGAAATAATTAACTGGATAAATAAAAAAACGGATAAATGATTTGCCTTTCTATTGACTTGTTCTATTAGCCCATGTTACTACAGTGAATGTACTTACTGCAGATCCAACCATTCCTGCTATCAGGGCACCTATGACTGCCTGATTGACAAATTTTGGCATTGATGTGGCAAACCAGTCTGCTATTCCAGGTAATGAAAGATATCCAGCAAATCCAATACCAAAACCAATCAACCAAAATACAAAAACTGCAAGTCCCCTAGCCATTTTTCTCTATCTCCATATCGTCCAAATTTAGCAGGACCATGGCACTTTCATAGATCATGCCATTTTTTGTGGAAAATGTATTAAATTGTGAATGTCAAAAAATATGTATTTCCTGCATTACTGATTTAATGCATAAAATATATTCAAATCCTGTACGCATAAAATGAGAACATTATTAGGTATATTTTTAACAAATTCAAACTTATTTAACGGGATATTTTAGATACTAAAGTAATTGAGGCTGATATTGTTAGGATTTGGAGTAGTTGGTCAGAGCTTGGTAAAATTATTGTTATCTCATTCAACCGACTTGTATAATGAATACGGCATAAAGCCCAAAGTGGTTGCCTGCGCTGACCATGGGGGTATAATAACCTGCGACCAGGGCTTAGACCTGGATATGCTGCTTAGTGTCAAGAAGAAGAAAAGATCAGTTGTCCAGTATGGGCCGAAAGTGGATAAATCTGAAATAATTGATGTGATTGAAAATATGGACGCAGAGACAGTTATTGAGCTAACCCCAACCAATATTATCGATGGTGAGCCGGGGAAATCACACATTATCACAGCCATGAAATCTGGCAAAAACGTAATAACGGTAAATAAGGGACCCCTTGCTTTAGAGTTTCCTTCGTTGATGGAGCTGGCAGAGTATAATAGAATTGCTTTTAAGTTTAGCGGGACCGTAGGCGGTGGTACACCCATCCTTGAGTTTGCAAAAAGATGTCTGAAAGGAGATAGAATCCTGTCATTCGAAGGGATTCTCAATGGAACTACAAATTATATCTTGAGCAAGATGTACGAAGGATTAAATTTTTCTGAAGCTCTTAAAAACGCGTCGGAAAAAGGTTATGCTGAAAAGGATCCAACGCTTGACATTGATGGATATGATGCTGTTGCAAAATTGGTAATTGCATCAAATCTTGTAATGAACATGAAATCAACAATGAATAACGTTGAGAGGATGGGTATTAGAGGTGTGGAGCGCACACAGGTTATGAAAGAACGAAAAAACGGAAATGCTATAAAACTGATTGCAAGTTGTGACGGTAAAAATCTAGTTGTTAGACCAAAGCCAGTCTCTACAAAAGATCCAATTTGTGTTGATGGAATTCTCAATGCAATCACGTTTACTTGCCAGCACTCAGGTCAACAGACGATTATTGGTAAGGGAGCTGGGGGGATGGAAACAGCAAGTTCGATCTTGCGGGATTTAATTGATATCAGAACTGTGATTCGATCATAAAAGTTCAATAGCTCTTACTATTCATATTTTTTGATTACCAAAATATAATGGGATTAATTCTAAGGATTATAAAACTTATAAAGCTAGTAATTTTGAATTCAGTTCCAACATATCACCATTTAAACTGTTTTATTATTTGTTGAGCAGTATATTATACGTCAATCCGTAACAACGTTTTAACCTGGTGGGTTCATAATTAGTCGTCAACGACTAACTCTTATGAACCCATCAGTTTTCAGTCAAAAGTATGTTGTAATATAGTGACTATATCTCTTGGTTTGCTAGTCGTTATTGATGATATTTGTTTGTAAAATGCGTCAAATCATTTTCCTCTAGTTTTTCAAGGGCTTCACATTTTTAGAACATTCTTAACGATTGAGTCAGGTAATAGTCACAGTAAAACGTTACCACTTTTTGGAATACGAGTAAACTACAATATTTGTGAGATTGAGCTTTTAATCTCCATCGACTCTATTAGGAAACTCGAGATAGTAAATTGTATTAGAATAACTGTAACTTGTCCAGAATTGAATTAATCATTAAAAGATCATTAGTCAAATTTCTCCTCTTTTGTAATAGTCTGTATTTCAAAACACGTCTGTAACTTGCTGAATATTTCTTCTCCATCTTTCTTATATTCCACTCTCTAAGATCATTGATAAATTCTCTTTCTTTTACACCGAAACAAGAAGGCATATTTTCTCATTTATACTAGATTTTGGACACCATATTACGTTTTAGGAGATAGCAAGAATTATCTGGTGAAATGTGACATTTCTTTCCTTTTTAAATTTCTAAAAAAAATGAGCACCCAGAGAATCGGCAATACAACGGGCTTTTGTTTGTAATAATTTATTGGCAGAGCAAAATTAACATGTCTTAGAATTATCAAGTTCCATTGGTATTAGCTGTGACAAAACGTAATTTTGACCACGCAATTAGAATTTCATTTTGGTAGAATTAATCATTCTGTGTGAAAAAAAATTAAATTATGTAAGTTCTTATCAGTATTATTGGCCCAAGTCACAACAACTGACATAAAGAAATTACGTTCAGACTTTCTCAGCGTTAGGAATATTACTTCACTTATCTTTGAACCGTTATCAATAGAAGACGCCGTAATGCAGTCTGATCCATTTGGTAGCACTCCAAACTGGCATATTGCTCATGTAACTTGGTTTTTTCAGAAAATCCTTGAAAAATACGAACAAGACGTCGAAGGCAATTGTATAAACACAGATTATCTAAACTCATACTATCAACGATATAGCAAGATTCTCCCTAAGACGCAAAGAGGAAAATTTCCAAGACCCAAGATTTCCGATACGCTGAAATATCGAGCCATGATAGAAGACCTGTTTCTAAAATTTTTAGATACAATGGAACGAAATAACTCGTTAACACGCAATACGGCATATGACATTGAATTAGCAAATCAACATGAAATGCAGCACCAGGAGCTTTTGACCTATGATCTTCAACATTATTTTCAAAGATTTGACGATCCCCTCGACAATTATCAACCAAAAATCAGGAGAAAAACTGAATCAATTACCGATAATCCGGATATAGAACAAGGTATGATAAAGATAACTGGAGGTTTGTATGAACTTGGATTTTCTGGCGAAGGATTTTGTTATGACAATGAAATTCCAGAACACAAAACGTATTTGATTCCCTATGAAATTGACAAATATCCAGTAACAAATAACGAATTTATGGAATTTACTGAAGCTGGCGGATATCAAGATTATAGGTATTGGTTGTCAGATGGTTGGGATTTAGTAAGGGAGAATGATTGGAAATCTCCCTTATATTGGCAAAAAATAGATGGGGAATGGTACAAGAAAGATTTCACAGGTTTAAACAAGGTAACTCCCAATGAACCCGTCACAAATGTAAGTTATTTCGAAGCAGATGCTTATTCCAAATGGGCAAGAAAAAGATTACCGACAGAAGCAGAATGGGAAAAAGCAGCTAGCTGGAATGAAGATTTGAGAAAAAAGGCAATATATCCATGGGGTAATGATTTGCCTTCAGATATCTATGCAAATTTATTAGAAACGTGGAAATGGGCACCATCCCCAATTGGGTCTTATCCACAAGGGAAAAGTCATTATGGCTGTCATCAAATGATAGGTGACGTATGGGAATGGACCTCATCGGAATATGTCCTATATCCTGGCTTTAGGTCAAAATTTTTAGAATACACAGACAAGTGGGCAGTGAATCAAAAGGTACTAAGAGGAGGCTCTTTTGCAACTCCGAGGTTGCAAATTAGAAATAGTTATAGAAATTATTTCAAGCCACATGAAAGGATACCTTTTTCAGGATTTCGCTGTGCCAGAGACCTTCTTTAGCAAGACTAGGGCATATTGTTTCTTTGGATCTGTAAATTTTCGAATCATTTCAAGCCCGGACTTTTTAACTAGCAAGTTAAGAGCATTTTGAGAATACTTGTATGAATTCTCTGTGTGAATAGTTTCGCCTTTTTTGAAACGAAATGACTTTTCAATTGTTCCTATTTTTACTTCTTGATCCATCTCTGATTCTAGATACATCTCAATTCTGTGCTTTTGTTTATTGTAAAATGATATGTGTTCAAATGAAGCAACTTTAAACTCCCCATCAAGTTCTCGATTAATTCTTGCCAAGACATTTAGATTAAATTTTGCCGTGATACCCATCCTGTCATTATACGCCTTATCCAAAATAGATTTTTCTTTCTCAAGATCGATGCCTATCAAAAATAAATCTTCTTTTCTCATGTACTTACTTAATGTGTGAAGAAAATTTTTTGCTTGTTGTGGATCAAAATTGCCAATACTCGAACCCAAAAAAATTAACAATTTTTTTTGGGGAATTTTATTTTTCATTTTCATAAATTCATTTACTTTCCTTAGGCCAGAAACATAATCCGAACACGTTCCAAAAATTTCTAAATCCTTATATTCTGTGGATAAATCTTTCATAGATTTTTTAAGCATTTTTAAAGAGACATCGATTGGAAAATAACAGACTTTATTCAGATTAGCATGGAAACGTTTCAATAAGATTCTAGTCTTTACCGAATTTCCATTACCCAATTCTATCACGCTTATTTCCTTTTCTTTCAGTGTATTCATGATTTCACTGACTGACGTTGTCAGAATTTGCGACTCAATCCGATTAAGATAATATTCAGGCTGGTTGCATATTTCTTCAAATAATTTTGATCCGATCTTATCATAAAAAAATTTGGGTGAAAGATGCTTTTGTTTATCGTTTAGTCCTTTTTGAACAGCATTGGCAAATTCATTGTTTACCATAAAATGTTGATTGTTGTATATTAGCAATCTGCCGGTAAATACCTCCTTAATCTATGAATAATGTGATTCAAGATCATATAATCTAATTTATTGAATTTTAGATAGATTCCTTAAATGCTCAAGACCGTATTTTAAATCATTTTTGTAATCAGTACTTTGAACAGTTGGCTCAAACGTAAGAAATTTCATGTAATTTATCTTTTTTAGCGCTGCCACAATGCTCTTAAAATCAATATGAGCTAAACCAGGCATTTTCCTGTTGTTATCTGATACATGAACATGTTTTAACATTTTACCAGTTTTCAGTATGGCATCCTCTATTGAATCTTCCTCTATATTCATATGGAATGTATCCAGCAAAATTCCTACATTCTCTTGGTATAATTGCTCTACCATGTATCTTGCATCTTCTGAATCTGTGCATATAGGTGTGCTGTAGCGATTCAGTGGTTCTATGAGCAGGTCCACATCGTAATTCCTAGCATACTGTGCCAGCTCTCGTACCGGGTCTATCGAGGCAGAAATCAATTTTCTCTTGTCATCCCGCAACAAACTTTTGTGATTACCATCAATAGTTAGAGGTGGATCGCTAAACAAGCATATGTTAAACGTTTTTCCGCCCAAAAAATGGCATAGGGTGATGCATTTTTTTACATAATTTTTAACATCTCGTAAGGCATTATTATCATTAGTAACTAATTTGCGGAATTTGGAGTTACTGTTACTTGAACTCCACATTCCGGTAACTCCCGATACTGCCATAGACAGTGAGTCAAGTATTTGTGAAATCCTAGTTATATCAATTGAATCGGGTTCTCCATATACTTCCACAGCATCAAAACCATTATATTTCAAATTTTCAAGTGTTTTCTCAATTGGTTCTAGGTTTTTAAAAGATGATAAAGTTATAGAATATTTCCATGACATACTTATCGCATTCTATATTACAAAATCTTGTTAAGATATTTACCGATGGTAACAATATTTAAATTTTCGTTATCAATTGCTTCAGAAATATTTTTCTTATTTGAAATATAAATTGGAAATGCAGACTCTTTTTGTGACGGCAATCTACCATGGGATCCCCTAACCAATTTACCATCTAATGGTATAGATTTTGTATTAAAATCGAAAAATAATTCAACGGGGTCATAGCCAGGTTTTCTATGTATGTCAACTTTCTTTACAAAACTAGGAGCTTTGACAGTATCAAACCACCAATAATAACTGAACCATTTGTCCTTATTTGATACTGCGATTAAATCTCCGCTCCTTGGATGATCAATTCTTAATTGCTGCTTCAATTCTTTATCGAGTATCATGTCAATGCCTTTTATTCCTTCTAAAATTTTTCTAACAGAATTTGCATAATTGTCTTTAATATAAATATGGGCTACCTGATGATCAACCATCGCAAATGCCTTACTATATTCAAGATCCAAATATTCTTGTCCTTCAATTTCTCTCACAGAAAGGAGATCATTTTCCCTAAGAATAGTATTTAAAGGAATGTCAGAATCAACGTCCGAGAACGCGTACTCTGAAAAAATGATAAATTGTGTATCTTCAATTAATTCAATATCAGTTACTTTTTTCAGTAATCTTCCAACCAAATCGTCTACAAATTTTAGATCATCATTTAAATTCTTATAGGAGGTTCCGTTTTTTTGGAAGGCATAATCCAGATGCGGTATATATGTAAATATGTAACTAGGTCTCTCATTTTCTATTACAAATTCTGTAGCTTGTTCAATCCATTCGCTTGATTTCTTGGAAACCAATGGACCCCAGTACCAGGATAAGTCAAATTTTCCTATTTTTTGGACTAGCCTTTCATATGTTCCTGGCGGATTACTATAACACCACATTATCATTCGATCTTCCAAATGCAAAGGACGTGGTGTTAATACAATATCGGCATTAGCATACATGGTATTTTGCCAGAAAAGGACAGCTGTTTTGGCATCTATTCCATTCATTTTAACCCTATCCCAAATTCTATCGGCTTGGACTAAGTTGCTTGATTGTTCCCAGAAAGAAACAGAATAGTGTTGTCTATTATACAATCCATTTGAAACAATTCCATGCAAGTCCGGATAGGAACCCGATAAAAAACTAGCTTGAACCGTACATGTTACTGCAGGAAATACTGTTTCTAAATTTCTCAGTTCCCCGCTTTGCGAAATTTTGTAAATATTTGGAGTTATGCTTTCAGAAATATGTTTTTTTTCTAAACCTACAATGTCGATAACTATTATGTGTTTAGACATTGGAGTAATCAAGTACTTCCAGAATTTATTTCTAATTATTTTATCATGTCATATACATCTTCTTTGATAATAAGAGCAGTGGAGCTAATAGCGTCAGAACAACTAGTCCAAGCTCTATCCCTCTTATGCCACTCAAAAAAGTCGAGTCCAGTATAATAATTGATAAAATCATATTTTGAATTATTTTTTGAATATCTAAAAAATCCTTTTTAGAAATTTCATAGAAGGATAAACCCATGATAAATGAAAATAGAGCAAGGATAATTAGCGAATCGTATCTAAAGAATCCCGCGTATGAAAATAGGATAATTGAGGCAATAATTACCCCAAGTACAGTTGGGAATAAAAATAATTTTAGATTATTTGAAAACCCATAGATTTCATACCTGCTTAAAAATCCTATTAGTGACACGTACACAAAAGTTATTGAGAGAACAAATGTTAGAATAACAATTTGAGCGTAGTTACCTATGTTATTGATGTTTACGCTAACGCCCAGTAATATGTTCATAACCCTTGCAGTGGCAATAGTATATGGGCCTACAGAGGTTTTCTTTAGATATTTATCGTATGCAAAAATGACGGCTAATAAGATTGACGAAATGGCAAGAGTTTGCACGCTCATTATAAAAGATAAAATTAGCGCCAAGATTGAAAATACGAAGGCAAGAATGATTGCAATTTTTCTAGAAATTTTACCTGACGGAAGAGGTCTGTTCGGTCTTTCTTTCTTGTCAATAGTAAAATCGAAATAATCATTAAGTATAATTCCAACGCAATAAATTAGGATCGAAATAGTTACTACAAATAATACTTGAACGAACGCTGTCTGGGATAGTGTTGAAACTATAACAAATCCAACCAAAATGTTCGAAGGAAGAGTGAATAGATTTGGAAATCTGACTAAAATTAGATAATCTCTAAAATTGAATTTTTTCATTTTTATCACTAAAGTTTTTGACAGATAGGTATATCAAAATGATTGGAATGTATAACACCCGAAATGTCAATTCCTGATTAAAAATAGTCAAATGATTTAATAAACTTCATTGCATTCTTTGCGGCAAGAATAGGAGAATCCTGATACGGATATAGTTCTATCGTTACGAATCCATCATATCCAATATCTTTCATCGATTTGAAGACAGATTCAAAGTCTATCGCACCTTCTCCGAGCATAAGGTGATGATGGGTTCTATCTGCAGCAATGTCCTCCAAATGCACATGTCGAATGTACTCCGATAATTTGTATATCACAGAAGATGGATCTTCACCAACGCAGAAAAAATGCCCGATATCAAAATTTAACCCAATATACTCCGAATCAAAATTCTTGATAAACTTTATGAACTGCTCAGAATTTTCAATTAATAGTGCTGGCTCTGGTTCAACAAGTACCGTAACATTTTCTTTTTCTGCCACTTTTAATATTTCATTAATCCCATTTGCAAAAACTTTTAGTAATTCATTTTCATTCAATCCTTGATTGATAGTAGGTCCTCCAGGCTCTGTGGATATATTGCTAGCTCCAAGTTTACGAGCCAATGTTATACAGTCTATAGTGTGATCAATTCGCAATTTGCGTTTCTCCAAATTATTTTCAATCCACGAAGGATGATATGTATCTCCTAACGCGAAAAGAGTAAAGGCATTTAAATTAGAAATGCTTATTTTTAACTTTGAGAGTAATTGTTTTAGATCATCGATATTAGAATTAGTAATAGTTTTGGGATATGCATGTGGTATGTCACAAAGTATTTCAATCCCCTTGTAACCAATTTCAGCCAGAATATTTATCGTGTTATTTAACGTAAATTTTTTGAATGCGTTTGTACTGAAGGCAATTTCCATTCCCGTTTGTTACGGTCTCCAAAGGAAGTTAGAAGATTGTTTAAAAAATTCATACGCATTGTAAAATGTTACTTTTTCAATATCATTTTTACTGAATCCTCTTTTTTTCATTTCTCTTGCAACTAAAGGCACACTTAAAGGGTCAGAAACTCCCCAGTCAGCTGAGCTATTTATCATAATTTTATCTAAACCATTTTTTTCAATTATGTCAATTGCCCTTGCTGGAGAAAGTTTTGTTATGGGATAAACAGTCAACCCCGCCCAGCATCCAAGCTCCAGTGTTTTTTCAATGGTCTCTTCTGTATTATGATCAATTAGAATTTTATTTGATAAATCTAGTATGTTCTTCTTTGTGAGAACAGATTTTGTACGTTCTATTCCTTCTTTTTTATTAACATGCGGAAGATGGATCATTGCAAGCATGTTTTTTTCTACTGCCAAATCCAATTGCATTTGAAAAAGTTCGTCCTCCAAATCGTTAATCACATTATACCCAATTTCGCCAATAGCCACAACTCTTTCTCTATCCAAATATCTTGGTAGAGATTCAAGCGCATCTAATGCAAGTGGTCTGATAGTTGATTCCTTCGGATTTACTGAAAGGCAAACGTATTGTTCTATAGTAAATTCTTTTGATCTCTCTGTTTCAAAAGATATCATATGTTCCCAATAATCTTCAAAAGTACCTACCGATGTCCTTGGACTTCCCAACCAAAAAGAAGGTTGAACAATAACTTCGATGCCTGCCTTTGACATTAATTCATAATCGTCCGTTGTTCTAGAATACATATGTATATGTGGATCAAAAAAACGTCCCAAAATTATTCACTCATATTGAAAAGAATCCTTTTTTATATTTGTCTTGTGTATATTACTTACGGCTCCTCACATAGAAACGTGACATTTCACAGCTATTTTCAACTTGTTATGTAATTTAGATTAAATTACCAATATTCAAATTATTTAGCTATCGTGAATATTGATGATAGAAACTATAATCTTCATGTCAAATTAGATAAAATACATCTTCGTAACCCAACAATGCTCGCATCAGGCATTTTGGGGATATCTCAAAGTATCTTTGAACGATTGTATAGCGAAAATATTGGATCTGTTGTCACAAAATCAATCAGTGTTAGTCCGATGAAAGGTTATCGAAACCCAACAGTAGTTCCATTAGGTAGCGGGAGTTATCTCAATGCAGTAGGCCTTTCAAATCCTGGAGTAAATGCTTTTTCAAAGGAGTTATCTCAAAACAGAAATGTCCCTATAATCATCAGCCTTGTTGGTTCCTCCGAAAAGGAATTTTCAAAGATGGTCAAGGTATTCAATTCATTAAATATCATTGGATATGAAATCAATCTCTCCTGCCCTCATGTATCTAAGATGGGTATGGAAGTTGGCGATGATCCCGAAGCGGTTAACAAGATTGTTAAAGCGGTTAGAAGGAATACCAATAAACCAATCTCTGTGAAAGTAGGTGTTGGTTCAATAGACATCATTGAATTAGCAAGAGTTGCGATTGATGCTGGTGCTAATGTTATTACTGCTATAAACACCTTGAGAGCAATGAGTATCGATGTTGAAACAATGATGCCAGTACTAAGTAATCTTATTGGAGGACTCTCTGGAAATGCGATAAAACCAATCGGAATAAGATGTGTTTACGAAATCTCAAAAAAATTGCAAATACCTGTAATAGGATGTGGTGGTGTTTCATCATGGCAGGATGTAGTAGAATACATGATTGCAGGGGCATCAGCTGTTCAGATAGGAAGCGTTCTGGGAACTTCTGGACCAAAAATCTTTAGCCATATCACTAAAGGTTTAAAAAAATATGCAGAAAAGAAAGGACTGAGAAATATTAGTGAGTTAATAGGAATTGCCCACAAATATCAATAAGGGAAGAATTGTGCAGATTGAGCAAACTATCGCAGAAACGCCAACCGTTAGAACATTAGTATTTAAGGACAACTTGAGTTATTCTGCGATGCCAGGTCAATTTTTGATGGTTTGGGTTCCACGTATCGAAGAAATCCCGATGAGTGTGATGATAAATTCCAAAGTCGGCTACGCAGCAGTTACGATTAGAAAATTTGGATTTGGTTCTACAGCTTTGTTTGAAAGAAAAAAAGGCGACCTTATTGGTTTACGAGGTCCATATGGAAACAAATTCACATTAAGAAAAAATTATAAAAAAATATTGATAATAGGGGGTGGAACGGGATTGGTTCCGCTATTAAGATTGGCTTCTGACATAAGTAAGAAAAAGATTAAAAGCACCATGGTTATTGGGGCCAGAACAAAGGAAGAGGTTTTCTTTGAGAAACAAGCGAGGAAAATATTAGATAAAACTGGATCCTCTCTAGTTGTTTGTACAGATGATGGCAGTTACGGAGTTAAGGGAAGCACCGTTGATGTAATGAGTAAGTTGGCTAAAGATGATACATTTGACTGTGTCTATACATGTGGCCCTGAATTAATGATGAAAGGAGTTCTTGAATTATCAAATGAATTTTCATTACCTATTCAAGCGAGTCTCGAAAGATATATGAAATGTGGCATAGGTATCTGTGGCAGTTGTTGTCTTGACAGTTCACTTGTTTGTCAAGACGGTACGGTATTTAATGAAAATCAACTCTCAAAGTTGTTAGATTTTGGTATCTCTTATAGAGATAAAGATGGACAAAAAATCTACTACACTTGAAACGTTGAAATCAAAAATTGTCTTGGTAATAAAAAAAATATTATTTTTATTACAATGACTTTATGAGAATATTGTTCTTCTTTGTCAATATTTATCAATCTTTGAAATAGTCATACTTATCTAGTTAGTTTTTATCTATATGATTAATTAAATTCATGTTCTAATATGAAGAATCGCTCAGAAATTGAAATAATGGCTGCTATCCTAAATGCAGCTGTTTCAAATTGGGAATACAAAACAACAATCATGATTAATGCTGGTGTATCACATTCTCAATTAACACGTTATCTAATGACTGCGGTTGATAAGAAATTAATGGAATATTCTGAAATAACTGGATTGTACAGAACTGCTGAAGCGGGATTGATTTTCATAAAAAAACATGAGGAGATGTGTCGGATCTTTCCAGCAATTTCTGATTTGCCTGAAGTATCACATAACGATTATGTCATAAATGAATCACTAAATGAATAAACTAAAGGGATATGAATTTTTTAGAAAGTTAATTTTATGACGCTATAAAAACTATGATATCTAGATTAACAAGGCAAAATGTTGAAATGAATTAGATGTCTCATTGGTATTTTTAGATTTACTAATATACAGTAATAAACCTGATGCGTATTTCTCAAATTTAAAGTAAATTAAAATTTCCAATTTTTATCTCATTATCACTATGGTTGATAATTGGTTCTGAATGCATTGAGTCACATTCTATTACTTGATGTTATTTGATATTTGATTCTACTTTTGAGTTAATGTAGTCTGCAAATTCAGAATGCTTGAACAATGAGTAAAATTTCAGATTATTTTCTATGAGTAAATTTTCGTTGGATTGCCTATCTATTACACACATTATATTAACAGTGTTAATTCTTTGACTGCGTAAAGCAGTCACCGCCTCCAATACACTGTTTCCAGTAGTTATCACATCATCAACAACTACTACTGGGTCTTGGACAATCCCTTCAATCCTTTTTTCAAGCCCATATGTTTTTACACTCTTTCTTACAAAAAAACCAGACACACTGTTTTTTGATTCTAATGGGTAGCTAGAACAGACTATAGTTGTAGCGATAGCGATTGCTCCCAATTCAAGTCCCCCAACAGCTCGTGTCTTGGGTTCAATTCTTTGTATCTCTGTAAGCATTAATTCACCAATAAGAGTAGCGCCTTCAGGATCACTTACTATGGATTTAATATCATAATAGAAGTGACTTTTCTTATTGCTAGATAAAGTTACATCTTTGATGATAATTCCTCTTTCCTTTATGATTTCCTTAAGTCGTATTCGTTTTTCATCGAACTTGGGATCCAAACTTAGGTTGCCACCCATCTTGTATATCTCAATTAATAAAAATCTAACCTTAAGACAATCATCTTAGATCAAATCCTTCTTCAATTCTCTTATATTCTGATTAAATCAGATTTGACTTTACATTTTTTTATCTGGACTATATTTTCAAGCTCATCAAAATTATATATTAAACCTAACAAATAATTTATTGATTAATGTCTAAAAATATCCAGACAGCATTGAATGATTGGCACACCAATGTTGTCAGCCATTTAACTACTAACGATCCTTCAAAATTGGCTGAATACGGATTACACATTTCACGTATTGTAGCATACGAAGATTTGATAATACAAGATGAATTACTAAAAATTGATGAAATTGGCAAGAGAATAATTAAATCAATGAAAGATTTGTCAGAATCTAGGCCTACCCAATTAATCGAAAAAATAAATCATCAACTATACAAAGTAGAAAATTTTAAGGGAAATCGAGACGACTATTACAACCCATCAAATAGCTTGCTTAATGTAGTAGTAAAAAGAAAAACAGGAAATCCGTTAACATTATCGATACTTTATATTCAATTGGCACATTCACTAGACTTTGCACTTTACCCTGTAAATTTTCCATCGCACTTTATGGTAAAACATGTTTTAGATGATGAGCAAAATGAAATAATAATAGATCCATTCAACGACGGAAGAATAATGGACGATTACTCTCTAAAAGAACTACTCGATCATTTTTATCCAAAAATGAACATTGCTCTAACCAGAAAATTGGTCGAAAAGGCATCAAATCCTGATGTCGTAATACGAATGCTGAATAATCTTAAAACAAGTTTTTTTGAATCCCAGGATTTGGATAACGCTGAACTTGTAAATGAAATGATTTTAGATATTAATAGAGATGATCAACATAGCCTGAGAGATAAAGGAATGGTATTTCTGCATAAAAAAAACCACGAACGGGCATTAGAATTTTTTAATCAATATTTAGAAAAATTTCCAGAAGCCAATGATGCAGACACGATCTTAGAATTGATCAGAAAAATCAAGACAAGTGATTTTTGAAATAAATGTGAAATCACTTGTCATATCAAAAATGATATATCTCTGAATGCCTTTTTGTTTAAATTGTTTTGAAAAACGAGTCAGACTCCCTAGATTCAATTTTCAGTGATGGTTCGAGAAAAATAGTAGTTTGTAAGTATGATATTGATTTGAGTAAAAAAACCGAGAATACAATTTTCATACTTTTTGTGGAAGAATCGCCAGGTTCTGCGGGGGGAAGAATTGGGGGAGCAGGACTTCGAAGGATAAGTAGGATTAGCTGCTTTGTTGTTACCAGGGGAACTGAAGAAAAAATTTTCGAAACTCAAAACGATGATGTTATTTCAAATTTTGAGATACCCTTGAGTGCAGTAGCTATGGATATTGAATTGTCAAACGGAACCCCTGAGGTAGTCCAAGGCATTGTGGACGAAGAACTTGTAAATACCTATCTGAATTCGATTTACTAGATTGAGTCTAGCATACGTAATCTAAACTGTTTTTGTCCTGACTTGCTTTTAAATTACCTTAATATAAATTGGGTCATCAACTAATAATTTGAAACTTGATTACTCATAACAGGTCTATAGCAGTATTTGATTCTGGATTAGGATCACTTTCTGTCATTAGAGGGATTAGGAGTGAGATTTCAAAAGAAAATATTATTTATTTTGCAGACAAAAAAAATTTTCCTTATGGCGAAAAATCAATTAATGAACTAGAACAAATCATGGCAGATACGATCAAGATTTTGTCAACTTTATCTCCAAAAATAATTGTTGTTGCTTCTATAACCCCTTCAATTCAAATATTAAGCAAGATAAGATCTATGACTCCAATTCCAGTTGTTGGAGTACCTATCCCATTAAAAGAAGCATCAAAACTTACCAAGAAGAAACACATTGCAATTTTGGGTACTGCATCTACCATTAAAAGTCGCCATCTCGAAGAACAGATTAAATCAGAAGTACCTCAAAAGATATTCGTCACAAAATTTGATGCCTCTCAAATAATAGACCTCGTAGAGAAGGGTATTTTTCTAGAGAATGATGAATTTACATTTAATACCATATCTAAGACTTTGAGAAATTTGGAGGACACAAACGTAGATGTATTGGTATTATCCAGTACGCACTTGTCATTCATTAGATCTCACTTGATTAAGATGTATCCTTCAATTAGAATCATTGATCCTGCAGCTAATGTGGTAAAAGAAATTAAGCAATTTTTAAAAACTAATAATATGTTAAGGAAAAATGGACTGGGAAGAATAAGAATCATTGTCAATGGAGACAAGACAGAATTCGAAAGTTTAATTAAAACAATGGGATTGCCAGGACCAGTTGAAACTTTTCCAACAAACCAATAGTAAGCGGCAATCTCCAATAGTTGCAATCTCAATTATCGATTATGTTAAATATTCATAAATATCCTCTTTAGAAGATGAAAAACCGACCAAACTGGGACACATATTTTATGCTACAAGCTGAAATAGCTAAATTGAGGTCAAATTGTTTGAGTCGTCAGGTGGGATGTGTAATAGTTAAAGACAACAGACAGATAGCTACGGGTTATAACGGCACCCCATCTGGTATTAAAAACTGCTTTGATGGAGGATGTCCTAGGTGTTTAGATAAACTAAATAACAAGATCAAGTCTGGTGAGAATCTAGAAAGATGTTTTTGTACCCACGCAGAAGCAAACGCCATCATGCAATGTGCCCTGTTTAGAACTGGCAGCACAAAGGAATCTACATTATATTCAACATTCGCACCGTGCCTGGAATGTAGCAAAATGGCGATTAGTGTTGGAATTAGTAGAATAGTCATATTAGATTCCTATCCTGAAGATGGAATTGAAATTCTAAAGCAAGCAAAAGTTGAAATCTCAAAGTTAGAAAAAAAAGAACTATTATCATGGATTTCAAATTTGAATTCAATAAGCATATTGTAAGTTTTTCACATTAGGAACATGCTATCCATCGGTTCTAACAGTCATTATCATATTACTTCATCTGTTTATGTAGTAGATTCGCTAACTATCAGTAACTCATTTATAAAATAAGTCCTTATTTATAGATGCAAATGAGACCTCTCAAATTCTTCAATTCAAAATTATCCTTGTTCACAGCAATCCTACTAGGAGCAATGATCACATTTAGTATCATCCCCTTTCAAGTTTCACTTGCACCTCCACCCGACAACTTAATGATGGCTGATCCGACTCTCCATCCGGAAAATGTTACGGCTTCACTTGGTAATCTTATACTGGTTACATTCAGTTCAGGTACTGGAATGAGAGTGCCTGAGCCCAATAAACCAATTATGGAAGTTTCGTGGGTTGGCGGGGGTAATTTCAAAGGAACCACGAACGTTTCAGATTTTGGCACTGTTTGGGTAGAATCGGGAAGTGATGGTATACACAGAACTCATGGACAAGGAATGATAATGGATTCCAAGGGTGAAGTGGTTACATATACTGTTCAGGCTTTAGGCACAATGGGACCCGACGGGTATTTTAGAAATCATGGTTTAGTGCTATTTAATGCGTCATCAGGAGGAGTATTTTCCTCACTTTCAAAGACCATTGGAATATTCGCTGACGAAGTAAATCAAAAAGGCAATGCAGTAACCAAGATATGGGAACTAAAGTAAATGGCCATAAAGAACGCAATTTGTTTACGATTACAAAGGAAAAGCATTAACTGCTACTGGGGCAGTTAACT
>WNFX01000160.1_pt1 | contig 166930 bp, 131 predicted proteins | sample 5400111 | NCBI WGS metagenome assembly WNFX01 (sample SAMN13153363, study PRJNA577476) | soil metagenome | isolation source: 40 cm soil or saprolite under grassland replicate 1 | place: USA:California | collected 2016-06-15
TTACATTTGCTTGGCTTGTTCGCAGAAAAACTCCTGGTCCCCCAGCCTTGCGACCGGCGACCAGTTGCTTGACAGGAACTGCTCGTCGCCAAACAGTTGCTGTTCTGCTTTCCACTCTTCAGTTGTTAAAGGATCCCTCGAAGCGGTCCTTATTAACCGCCTGTGTAGCCATACTCAAGACGAATATAAGAAACCAGCGACCGTTCCCTCGTAAGAGGACAAGTAGCCTCTGGGTTCATAGTATTCAGGGGGAGAAACCTGCGAGAGGTTTTACCGACTGAGTGTTTTACCCGTCCGTATCGGCAACATCGGTATTATGCCACAGGTCCCCAGGGATGTCAATAGTTTTTCGACGAATTTTTATAAAATTATAAAAACTCACTTTCGGACATTTAGCTTGTGACGACGCTGTAGTAGTTACTCTGCAGCATACAATGATCGTAGAGCTTCACCAACAACGGCAATTGCTCACGGACGGTGACTTGCTTATTAGCACAGGTCAATGTCAGGGTGCGCGCTCCCATCGGCAGGTCCTGGCGAATGGGTTTGCTCCGGCCTCGAAAGTCCAGTACACCTATCGGCCAGTAGTAGCCTGCGCTGACGAAGTCTTTGTCACTGAAATGAAAGTATGGGATGCCGTATTTTAGTGCAGTCTGCACATTTGTGATCAGTGAGAGAATATGCGCTATCGCGACCTGAGCTTTATTATTGACATCAATGCCACAGCCTTTGAAACAGCCCGTGCCCTCCACAACCCAGAGATGCTTTCCCAGTTGCCCACTGTTCAGATTTACGTTGAACTGCTGCGCCCAGAATGCGAATAGGGCCGCGAGACTGTTCACACTGGCGTCGGGATAGCCATTGTGCCAGCTATCGATCAGGCCCAACGTCTGCGTACGCCAGTTCCAGTGGCCGCCAGGATGCACGATCGTATTCATCGCATCCTGCATCTGGTCCAGGTAGCTCACCTGACCCTGAATGGGCTGCACATCAATCCCTCCTACGTGGGGATCGAGGGAGCCAAGCAAAACGGGAATTCCAGGACGCACCGCATGTATGGCTGTCTCGCAGGTGTCGTAAAAGCGGGCGAAATTATCGGGCTGGATATAGAGGAAAGCAACCGTTGGATCGAGTTTCATCTCTTCATTGCCGCACTGTACGGCGTCGGCGAGTCCCTGAGCTGCGTCGGCGAGTTGCGCCGGGTTATAAAGATTGTCATTCGTCCCCTGGCAGAACGTGAGCAGAACGCGGGTCCCTTCTTTATGATACGCCTCAATGGCTTTGCGCAGCGTGGCGCCTCTCAGGTTTCCATTGCCGCACGTTGGATATGGGAGACGTACCCAGGGTATACCTGCATAGTTGGTCTGCGGATCGCCCTCTATGCCGAGTACTTTAGATGCTGCCTCGACTGGTGGCAGGGGCACGGTGGATTTAGGCGCCGTTACAGGTGTCGGCACGGGCATCGGGGAATTTGTTGCCACCTGTACCGGCGATCCCACGACGAGGCGGTACGACAGTAATGCCAGTAGAATACTGGCGAGCAGGACAACAAGAAGTACAATCGATGCAGGTTCTTTTGCTCTTTTTAGAAAGTTCTGGAAGTTCACGCCTTATATCCTCTTTGCATTACTGACAGCAGTTCAAGACCAGATCACGCTCAGATAATTATCTGGCAATCTACAGTTTGTGTACAACCTCCCCAGCAGGTCTTCCTGGTCTTTTACAGCCACGACAACATTCCCACAGGTCATATCCAGGACACGCGCCCCCAGCCATAGATCCTGGCGAATCGGCTTAGGATGGCCCCTTATATCCAGGACACCTATCGGCCAGTAGAAGCCCGCGTCCATAAAATCTTTACCACTGAAATAGAACAACGGAACACTATAGCTCATCGCAGTCTGTACATCTGTAATTAACGTTAAAATATGCGAAACGGCAACTTGATAGCTACTATAGGGGTCAACGCCACAGCCCTTGAAGCAGCCCGTCCCCTCCACAACCCAGAGATGTTTCCCCAACGCGCCACTATCCAGATTAACACCAAATTGCTGCGCCCAGAATGAAAACAGTCCCGCGAGGCTGTTGACACCCGCGTCGGGATAGCCATTGTGCCAGCTATCGATCAGGCCCAGCGTCTGCGTATGCCAGTTCCAATGGCCGCCAGGATGCACGACTGTGTTCATCGCATACTGCATCTCATTGAGATAGGCAACCTGGTTGTACAACGGCTGATAGTCGACGCCTCCGACATGGGGATCGAGCGAGCCGAGTAGCACGGGAATATCCGAACGCACCGCGTGCATAGCAGACACACATGCATTATAAAAACGCGCAAAGTCTGTCGGATTTGTATAGAGAAAGGCGACAGAGGCATCGACCTTCATCTCTTCATTCCCACATTGTACGGCGTCTGGCCCTCCTTGCGCGGCATCTTTGAGCTGATTGATATTGTAGACGCGCGCGGGATTGTGCGTTCCCTGGCAGAATGTCAGCAAGACGCGTGTGCCCCGCTTATGGTACTGATCTATCGTCTTTTTCAAGACGGAGCCGGTGAGATTGCCCCAGCCACAGGTTGGATAGCCCAGGCGCACCCAGGGAATACGACGATAGGAGACGGTTGGATCTCCCTCTATCCCCAGGATCTGCCGCGTATTATGCACCACAGCCAGTGTTGGCACCGGCGTTGGTGTGGGTACCGGTGTGGGAGTGGGACTCGGTGTCGGCGAGGGAGTAGGGGTAGGATGGACGACTGCCAGACGCGGGGTGCGCGAGGCAAAACTATAGGAACCACTTAACAAAAAACATAGTAGCAAAAGAGGCCCGATGATGGTAATAAGTTTCTTACGCGGAATATTTTGAGGATTCACATTCTACCTCATTTCCCAATACAAAATTCGCTAAAGATTTTATCGAGCAGGTCCTCGCTGGCTGTCTCGCCTGTCATCTCGCCAAGGGCGTTATACGCGGCGCGCAGGTCAATAGAGACGAAGTCCAGAGGTAGCTCCTGCTCCAGTGATTGTATTGAAGCTCGCAGGTGTTCAGCGGCACGCCGCAGCGCTTCCTGGTGCCGTGTGCTGGTGACCAGGACGCTCTCACTATGCACGACCTTGCCCCCCAGCACCAGGTCGGCTATGGCATCTTCGAGTTCCGACAGCCCCGCGCCGGTCAGCGTTGAGGTCGCTATGCACAGGGCGCGCGGCCATAGCCTGCGCAGCTCCATCATACCTATAAGTTGTGGTCGGTCGGTCTTGTTTACTACGAGCACTACGGGCCGGCTATGGGTTGACGCTGCTTCGCTCTTCTCAGCGAGCGACAGGCCAAATCCCATAGTCTGTAATTCGCTAGAGACACGCTCATCCTGCTCCGTCCAGCGTTCGGAACCATCGAAGACAGCCAGGACGATATCGGCGCTCTCGGCGGCTGCCCGGCTGCGCTCCACGCCGACCTGCTCCACAGGATCATCCGTAGGCGTGATGCCTGCCGTGTCTATAAGATGCAGTGGAATACCACGCAGGTTGGCCGCCTCCTCTACGGTGTCGCGCGTGGTGCCGGCGATGGGTGTGACGATCGCGCGTTCGGCGCGCAGCAACGCATTCAGCAGGCTGGACTTGCCTACGTTGGGGCGCCCGATGATGGCGGTACGTAGTCCCTGCCGGTAGAGCCGTCCCTGCTCCGAGCCAGCCAGCAGCGCATCTACCTGCCGCTGCGCTGTTGCAATCAGCGGACGCAGCTCTTCAGGCTGGGGCGTGGGAACATCCTCTTCGGGGAAATCTATACTTGCCTCGATACGCGCGATCACACCCAGCACAGAGCTGCGCGCCTCCTGTACCTGGGTGGAGAGCCGCCCGCGCAGTTGTTGCAGCGCGAGGCGCTGCCCGGCCTCGGTCTCGGCCTCGATCAGGTCCATGACCGCCTCTGCCTGTGCAAGATCCAGGCGTCCATTCAGGAAGGCACGCAGGGTAAACTCGCCGGGATTCGCCATACGCGCGCCCTGAGCCAGGACGGCGCGTAGGATGCGGCGCAGAATCAATGGCCCGCCATGCCCCTGAATCTCTACCACGTCCTCGCGCGTATAGGTATGCGGCGCACGCATGAAAGCGACCAGGACCTCGTCGAGAAGTTCCTCGGTCTGTGGATCAATAATATGCCCGTATGTGAGAGTGTGAGATGGGGGTAGATCAGTACGTCCCCCCGGTCGACGTACAAGCGGCAATACCAGACTAAACGCATCGGCTCCGCTCACACGTATCACACCTATGCCACCCACTCCCGCTGGGGTCGCAATCGCAGCGATCGTATCGTTTTGCATAGGGCGATTATAGCCTATTGCTGGCGGCACGACAAGGGCTAGATATAGGCATATATATGTATTTTTCGCGCCCTATCTCACAATAGCATTGCAAAAAATACGCTAGACAATCCGTTCTGAATGCGTATAGACATTCATGGAATGGCCGCGCAGGAACCCCACGAGCGTGATACCGGCGCTATCCGCCAGTTCGACCGCGAGGCTAGAGGGGGCGGAGATCGAGGCAAGGCAGGGGATACGTGCCAGCGCCGCCTTTTGCAGAATCTCAAATGAGGTGCGCCCACTTACCAGGAGGATGTGTTCTCTATACGGAAATGTAGCATGCAGCAGACCATGACCAATCAGTTTATCGACGGCATTGTGACGACCTACGTCTTCCCGCAACAGGCAGAGCTGGCCCTGTGTGGAGAACAGGCCGACGCCATGCAGGCCTCCGGTATGGCTGAAAATGGTCTGCGCCGAACGCAGATGGGCATCTAGCTCATACAGCACCTTAGCCGGAATGCGCAATGCATCGGATTCTATGGGTGGCGTCGAGAGCATTAGATCGGCAATACTATTTTTCCCGCAGAGTCCGCAACTGGCGGAGACGGCGAAATGGCGCTCAAAAGCCACTGCTCGCGCCTGCGGTTCCTGACTACGTAACCTCACATTGACTACATTTGCCAGGGGAAGGCCATCGGCGTCGGTTGCATCCTCAATAGTAATGACTTCATCAGCACTTTGAATGATGCCCTCGCTGAAGAGAAAACCCATCGCCAGTTCATGGTCATGTCCTGGCGTGCGCATGATAACAGCGACGCTCCGGGAGCCGATGCGCACCTCGAATGGCTCCTCAACCGTCAGGGCGTCCTCTCGCTGCTGCTGTTCCTGCTCCTGCCAGTGGGTTATCCTGGTCTGCATCACGCGCTCCGGATCGAGCGCCGAACGCCAATAGCCTGCCAGTGTCATCGCGATCTTTCTCTGCGTTCATAGTCCGTAGCCCTGGCTACGGGCTGTGTTGTTGTAATGGGGGCACGCGCGGGCATCTGCGCTTTCTGACGCTTGAAGTAGTACTTACACACTCCCGGACGTACAGGATCGGGTGGCTCAATCGCTACCAATCCCCAACCCTCTTTCTCCAGCCAGGTCCACGCTTCATACTCGTCGTCAAAGTCGCGCACCACATCTCCCGCAATCGTAAAAACCATTGTTCCCAGTAAGTAACGATGCTCCCAGTGTACCATATTTTCTCTCTCTCGTCCTTGTATATCAACTCCTGCCGGAATCAACGCCAACCAGGCGCCTTATGGGATAGAGAATACACTTTTTTACGGTGAACGGGCCAGAAAGCCCCTGCTTTCCAAGCGGGGGATGAATAGCCATTCCTTTTGGTGGCGCGATGGGAACACTGCGCATCGGCAAAAGTACCGTTTCTTTGGTATACTCTCTCTTTTCTGCTAGACTATTCATACAGTTCATGTGTACACGAACAACTCTTTATTCCGACCGACAACGATACGATCGTATCTAGCTTTCGCTCAGTCGGTCGGGTCAGAAGACTCAATACTGTTTGCAGGTTCCACGGTAAAACGTTCCCGTGGGTAAAAGCAGTAACGTCCCAACTGTTTGCGGTGCCATTCGAGGCGTGAGTCTGTGAGTCCTTCCTTTCAGCCGCCTGAGCGTAGCTAGAAGCGATAGCTTCGTTGGCGGCTGTATAAGGAGCGTACGCCCGCTCACGTGAATGCAACTGAACTCTGGTGTAGGACGATACACCCGTGTCATTCCAGAAGCCTCTGGCGCGGGAGCCAGGGGAGTCGTCACGTACATTCTCAGCATTACTCCTGGATACATTATTCCTATAGGGTAGGTGGTGCGCTCTCGCATTGACGGCTTCGTTACGCGGTGCTAGGATATGAAAAGATTATATAACTAGATAAGCTGGCGGGGGATGTGCTATGCATCAGTTTGTGCAATCAAGCAACGAATTACTACGGAAACGCGGATATCGTCTCACGCCGCAGCGCCATATGATTTTGAGCGTCATTCAGGAAGCCACCGAACACCTGAACATTGAGAAGATCACTGAACGCGTGCAGGCGCGCAATCCTTACGTCAGCCTCTCTACCGTTTATCGCACCCTGGAACTCCTCAAAAAGTTGGACCTCGTGCGCGAGAGCCATCTACCCGGTGAACAACCTTACTACGAGGCGGTGGATGGGCAGGCGCATCATCATCTCGTGTGCCGCCACTGCCACGCGACGATCCATCTCGACGAGAAGCTGCTGGGTGACCTTCACAAAGAACTGGAAGAAAAATATGCTTTCCATGGCCTGGCGCTCAACCTGGTTGCGACCGGCTATTGTACCTCCTGTTGGCAGATCTTACAGCAAGAGGGAGAGGCTCTGGTGGCCTTAGAAGATCTAGAGCGCATTCCTGAGCCGCCAGAAACTCAGCAGCAGTAGTGGTAATGCGCATAGGTAGATCGCGAGCAGGTAGTTGAGCACGTCGACGCGAAAAAAGAAGAGCAGCGCGATCGCCGCGTAGAGCAGCATCCGACTGGGACGAACGATCCAGTGAGAGGAGACGCGCAACATATCGTGTAGCATTAATAACATCACCAGCGCCGTATAGATGTACACAAACAGGACCGCCAGCACGGGATGAATGGAGCCTCGCCACGCCATTCCAGCAACGCTAAAAGCCACCACCATCTGATCACAGAACGTATCGATGAAGGCTCCGCGTGGCGTTGTGGCTCCCTTCAGGCGCGCCTCTACCCCGTCCAGTCCATCACAGATAACCGAGGCTACCAGCAGCCAGAAGGCGATCGTGAAATGCGCAGGCGCAAGCAAGCAAAAGGCAGCCCCCAGCACAACCGAAATATACGAGAGGGTGTCCGCGCTTATCCCTAGATAGATAAGTAAACGGGCAAGGGGCGATAGCAGCGCCTGCCGTACCTTCTGCCAGGGAACAAGAAAGCGCGCTTCGTCTTCGCTATAAATGCTGCCAGATTCTTGTTTTAGTTTTTCCATAGCGACCCTTTATTGCTAATCCGAGACTACGCAGGACAACCGACCTGTAATAATTTGGTGCTGCAACAATAATTTGGATCGGGCGGCGGGGGCAATTGCACCTTCATTACATTCGTGAAGATGTCGTTGTACATGGCAGCAATCATCGGTCCTACCATGGAACCGCCTTCACCGCCATTCTCCTTCATTGCTACAATCGTGAGCTTCGGGAGCTGCGTGGGGTCGTTCACATTGAATGGTGCCTGGGTAATCATCCAGGCGTGAGCGGGCTGACCGTTACCAAGTTCAGCGGTTCCTGTCTTTCCGATAATTCCATCGTTTGAGGTGAAGAGCTGGTTAATAATGGAGCCGGAGCCACAGCGCACGACGCCGTACATCGCCTGGCGTACCAGGGTGGCCGTCTGCGTGCTGACCTGCGGTTGCGAGCCCAACTGCTGCGATGAGAAGGTTTGCACCGCATTCTGACTCCGATCGGTCGCTTTCAAGACGAGCATCGGGCGCATCAACTGCCCATTGTTCGCCGAGACGTCATCAATCAACGACATCTGCATTGGTGTGACAAAGTCGGTTCCCTGCCCAAACGCGTTGGCCGCCAACTGGTTGTTCGCCAGCGTATCCCGTCCTGCGGGCAGCACGGTACTGGTCGTGACCGGCAGATCAAAGGGGATCTGCTGTCCGACGTAGAGCCGTTTATTGTAGTCCATCCAGGTATCCAGGCCCGTATTCACCCCGATCTGCGCAAAAATGATATTATCCGAATGAGTATACCCATAGCTTGTCGTGACTGGAAAACGGATCGTGTAGCCCTGGATATTGTTGCCGTCAGGGCCGATATTCTGTCCATTGTATTGGATCGGGCCGATTGCTTGCTGCTGGCTGAATGCCTGATCTAGCGTGGTCTTCTCTGAGTCTAATCCCGCCAGTAGCGTCACTGTCTTATAGATTGATCCGGGCACATAGCGCGACTGGATGGGCCGATCTAACAAGGGCTGATCCAGGTCATGCTGGAGCTGATTGTAGTAGGTCAGGTCGCCAGTAGAAAGGGTCTTGACCAGCTTATTGGGATCATACGACGGGCGACTGAGCATGGCTAAAATCTCGCCGGTCTGCGGATCGGTCACAATCACTGAACCGCGATCTGAGGCAAAGGTATTATTATTATCGATGGTAACGGGCGTGTCGAAGTCCTGATTGACGATATGTTGAATGCGCACATCGATGGTCAGGTAGATGTCATTACCGACGGGAGGCCGGTGCAGCAACTTGTTCATCTGGTTGTCCAGTGCCGTCTGACCTACCTGGCCGCTGAGATAGTCGTTGTACTGCGCCTCGATGCCGGTCGCTGGATAGCCGGGCACGTAGTAGCCAATCAAGGCCGCCAGCGATGGATCGGTGTAACGGCGTATGTACCCACAACCCACGTTGGCCCGGAGTGACTCTGCTAGCAGAACGCCGTTGCGATCGTAGATGCGCCCACGCACGGGCGCGCTATCGGGCAGGCAGGGACGACTATTGTGAATATTGCTTGTTACCTGCTGCGCTACGATGACCTGCCAATAGACCAGACCTGCGCTAAGCGCAATAAACAGAATAATGAAAAAGAGTGCCAGCTTCCGTATGCCCGCGACAGTATTCATACCAGTCGTCCTTCATGCCGCTATTTCGATATACCACATACATACAGAGATAGCCGGAATGGTACAAGAATACCATAGATACTGTATCATCCATGCTCTCTTCTTAGCAAGTATATACTATTGTAACGAGTCGCTGGCCGAAAGGACACAACGAAGCGGCGTACCAGCGCTTTGCTGATACACCGTTTCCAACCTCATCCACACCAGTTCCTATCGCTTTCGTATTACGCGGGGCAGCCAATCTGCAACAGTTTGGCGCTGCAACAATAATTCGCATCTGGGGCTGCGGGCATCTGAATCTTCATCACTTTCGTAAAGATGTCGTTGTATATGTTAGTAACCATTGGACCTACCGAGGAACCGCCCTCACCGCCATTCTCCTTCATTGCCACAATTGTGAGTTTCGGGAGTTGCGTAGGATCGTTGATGGAGTAGGGAGCCTGGGTAATGAGCCACGAGTGAGCCGGCTGTCCGCCACCAACCTGGGCCGTTCCTGTCTTTGCGATGATACCCCAGGGAGAGTTCACCAGTTGCACACCTTGCATAAGACCGGAGCCACAGCGCACGACGCCGTACATCGCCTGGCGTACCAGGGTGGCTGTCTGTGCGCTGACCTGGGGTTGCGAGCCCAACTGCTGCGATGAGAAGGTTTGTACCGCATTCTGACTCCGATCGGTCGCTTTCAAGACGAGCATCGGGCGCATCAACTGCCCATTGTTCGCCGAGACGTCATCGATCAGCGACATCTGCATTGGTGTGACAAAGTCGGTTCCCTGCCCAAACGCATTTGCTGCAAGCTGGTTGTTCGCCAGCGTATCCCGTCCTGCGGGCAGCACGGTACTGGCCGTGACCGGCAGATCAAAGGGGATCTGCTGTCCGACGTAGAGCCGTTTATTGTAGTCCATCCAGGTATTCAGGCCCGTATTCACCCCAACCTGCGCAAAAATGATATTATCCGAATGGGCAAAACCATAGCTTGTCGAGACTGGAAAACGGATCGTGTAGCCCTGGATATTGTTGCCGACAGGACCAATATTCTGTCCATTGTATTGAATTGGACCAAGTGCCTGTTTCTGGTTGAATGCCTGATCCAGCGTGGTCTTCTCTGAGTCTAATCCCGCCAGCAGTGTCATCGTTTTGTAGGTCGAGCCGGGTACATAGCGCGACTGGATGGGCCGATCTAACAAGGGCTGATCCGGGTCATGCTGGAGCTGATTGTAGTAGGTCAGGTCGCCAGCAGAAAGGGTCTTCTCCAGCTTATTGGGATCATACGACGGGCGACTGAGCATGGCTAAAATCTCGCCGGTCTGTGGATCGGTCACGATCACTGACCCACGCTTCGAGGCAAAGGTATTATTATTATCGATGGTAATGGGCGTGTCGAAGTCCTGATTGACGATATGTTGAATGTGCTCATCGATGGTCAGGTAGATGTCATTACCGACGGGGGGCCGGTGCAGCAATTTGTTCACCTGATTATTCAGCGCCGTCTGACCTACCTGGCCGCTGAGATAGTCGTTGTACTGCGCCTCGATGCCGGTCGCTGGATAGCCGGGCACGTAGTAGCCAATCAAGGCCGCCAGCGATGGATCGGTGTAGTGACGGATATAGCCGCAACCGGTACTCGCGGGGAGCGACTCCGCCAGCAGAACGCCGTTGCGATCGTAGATGCGCCCACGCACGGGCGCGCTATCGGGCAGGCAGGGACGGCCATTATGTACGTTACCCGTTACCTGCTGCGCTACAGCGACCTGCCAATAGACCAGACCTGCGCTAAGCGCAACAAAGAGCATAACGAAGAATAATGTCAACTTACGTATACTTGCACTAGTATTCATACTTTAGAAGCATCCTCTGCTTTTGATACACTTTGATATACGCCTTCGCGCCAGTGTACCATTGATACTCAGCGCTGGCAAGTAAAACAGCCCACAAGGGCCATGTTGTCCTGGTTCTCCTACAGGATGTGGGCCATTCCTTTTATTTCTCCTTCATTTAAGCACGTTTTAGCGGTGGTAGTTTTTCAACATCTCCTCGATACTGTCGCCGCCAAACTTCTCGATTACGGCCTCGGTCAGCGCGATTGCCATCATAGCCTCGCCCACTACGCCAGCCGCCGGTACCACACAGACGTCGCTCCGCTCGTAGCGGCTCTGATCGATATTCTCACCCGTCGCCAGGTCTACCGAGGGCAGAGGATGAGCCAGCGTTGGAATGGGCTTGACGCCGACGCGCACGACAAGCGGCTCGCCGTTAGTGATCCCACCCTCGATGCCACCGGCATTATTGGAAAGATGATACCACTGCCCATCCTCGGCATGACGTAAAACATCGTGTACGTGCGATCCCGTAGCGTTGGACGCGGCAAAGCCAGCTCCGATCTCCATGGCCTTGACCGAAGGAATGCTCATCATCGCCATACCCAGCCGGGCGCTCAGGCGGCGGTCCCACTGGCTATAGCTGCCCAGGCCAATGGGGACACCAAGGGCAACTACCTCAAAAACTCCTCCACAGGTATCGCCGTCGCGCTTCGCCTCTAGAATGCGCGCGATCATCTTCTCCGTCAGGGCGGCATCTGCGCAGCGCACAGGTGAAGCCTCTACCGCCTCCCACAGCTCGGATGGGTAGGCATCGCGCGTCATCGGTCGCGCGCTTTCGTAACCGACATCGACAATAGAAAGGACATGACTATAAATAGTCACACCGAATTGCGCGAGAAACTGGCGACATACCCCTCCCACAGCCACGCGCGCAGCGGTCTCGCGCGAGCTGGAACGCTCGATCACGTTGCGCACATCACCATGACCATATTTCATGGCCCCGGTAAAATCGGCATGTCCGGGCCGGATACGCGTCACCGGATCAATTGCTGCCTCGACGGGTTCAGCATTCATGCGCTCTTCCCAGTTCACCCAATCGAGATTCTCGATCTGCAACGTCACTGGAGAACCAAGGGTCTTACCATGACGCACTCCCGAAAGCAGGCGCGCGGCATCCTTCTCTATCTTCATACGCCCACCACGGCCATACCCGCCCTGGCGGCGCCGCAGGTCGGCATCGATCACAGACTTTTCAAGCGTTAATCCAGCGGGCAAGCCTTCTAGTATCATGGTCAGGCAGGGACCATGCGACTCACCGGCGGTAAGAAAACGAAACATAAACGTACTCCCATTGCTTCCCAAAAATGATCATGTACTTTATATTAGTAACGCACTTAGCAGAGCCATATCATTATCTCATACGCCAGCAGATATGGCATACTTCCTATTCCTTAGCCCGGACGGATTCTTTACGACTTATACTGTGCACATACACTATAGACAACGAAGGTCAAGACTAAGTACGTAACCATTACGATTGCTATAACTTACTATCTACCATCACTTGTCCAGATGATGCATTATAGCATGCGCATATTTCGGTTGCAGCGGCGCTACTATGATGCCAGCAGCACTAGTAACACAAGACCTTTATTTCCTCCGCTGACAAAACTTTATAAGTAACAATCTCATATTTACTGCACTAACATATTGACACAAAACATAGTTGTATTTTACAATGCAATTAACCATTTAAGTTTGTGTATTTATTGACTTAGCATCTCAACGACATTACATTAGGAGGTTCGTCATGTCCCCTGAACAGTTACCAAGCAAGATTGGAAAATCCGTAGGGGAAAAACTCCGAGCTGCGCGCGTCGCGCAACACTACACACAAAGTCAGCTTGCTGCTCCAGATTTTTCAGTAAGTTACATATCTGCTATAGAACGTGGACAGATTCATCCTTCACTCCGTGCTCTAGAGATTCTAGCTGGGCGGCTTGGCCTCTCCTCTACTCAATTATTACCAGCACGTTCGCAACAAGATTCTCGCTCTAGTTCTCAACTGAGTATAACCGAACGTGATGATGATGAGGTAGAACTAGTGCTTTTAGAAGCTCAACTGCTTATTCAACAGGGAGGTGCAGAGCGGGCAGCCATCCAGTTAAGTAAGCTTTCAACCAAGCGCATGAAGCGCCAGCAGCAGCTCCAGCATAAGTATCTGCTCGGTTGGGCCTATTTCGAGATCGAACGCTACCAGGAATGTGAATACATCCTCTCTGATGCGTTGCAGATTGCTAAAGACCTGAATGCCAACTACCTGATGCTGCGCATTCTAAACATATCCGCGCTCGCCCACGCCGCAATGCACAACTACACGCAGGCACTTCTGTATCATCAACGCTGCCTCAATCTCCTGGAAACGATCGAGCCGCATGATCCGTTCTTTACCGTACAAATACAAATGCACATAGGACAGCATTATACTCAACTTGAAAGCATTGATCAAGCGATAGACACGTTTCAAAAAGCGCTTGCAGTCGCAGAGGAGATCGCAACGCCCAAAGACATACAACAGACCTATCAGAGCATAGGTGCCTATTATGCCGGCACGAAAGAGTACGACCTCGCCACACTCTATGCATACAAATGTTTGCATATGTCAACATTGGAGGCCAATAAGCGCCTGCGCAGCGAGCTGTACTACTACCTCGGACGTGCTATAATGAAGGGCAGCCAGGAGCATGCTCGCCAGTTCCTTGAAGAGGCGGCGCTGCAGAATGGCGTCGTACACGATCCGCTCTCGCTAGCCAGCATCTACACGCGGCTGGCCGAGTGGTATTATAAGCAGCAGAACCTTGTAGAGGCCATAACGTATGCCCGGCAGGCTCAACAACTGGCTCAACCTCACGGCGATACCATTATCAGCGCCGAGGCGCTCGTGATGCTGGGACGGATCGAATACGCTGCAACCCGGTACGAGCAGGGTGACGAACACCTCTCAGCCGGCCTGGACATGCTTGAACGCCTGGGGAGTCACGAAGAATTGTCCAACGAGTCTGTGCTCTACGCGCAATTGTTGGAAGAGCACGGTAAAGAGCGCGAGGCTTTCACCCACTTTCGGCGCGCTTTCCAGAGCCGTCAGCGCCTAGGAAGATAGACTAATAGTCATGCAGAAGGATCAATACCAGACGCCGGATCAGCTTACCCACCTGGACGAACACGGCAATATACATATGGTCGATGTGACAGAGCGCCCGGAGACCGATCGCACTGCCGTTGCCAGGGGACGCGTACGCATGTTGCCTGCAACAGTACGCCTGATTGAAACCAATCAGGTTAGCAAAGGAAGCGTATTGGAGGTAGCAAAGATCGCCGGTATCATGGCGGCCAAACAGACGCCGCAGCTCATCCCTCTCTGCCATCCTCTGCCTATGACGCATATCAATCTGAGCTTTATACTCGATAGTGTTGAAGGGCTGATCTCGATTGAGGGTCGCACGCGCACCCACTATAAAACTGGAGTGGACGTAGAGGCTCTTACGGCTGTCACGGTCGCAGCCCTGACCATCTATGACATGTGCAAGGGCATCGATACTACGATTACACTCGAACAGGCATACGTCGCACACAAGGGAGGTGGCAAAAGTGGTGCCGTCGACTTTCAGCCGCTTTAGTCGGCAGCACGCACCTCCAGCAGCATAAACATGGCTTCCAGCAGGCTATGCTCCTCGCTATTGCTTAATTGTAGCTCCGTCTCCCCTAACGGGGTTATTAGCCTTCCTTGTGCATCCACCGCGACGGTACTCCGGATCGCGCGTGGATTGCCACCGCGCCAGCGTACAGGCTCAAGCAAAGCTCCCAGAGGTACCGTTATCGTGACGTATCGTCCGCGCAATCCCTCGGCGAGATCCTGCAATTGCAGGAATAGCGTCTGTTCGCGTTGAGTAATTGTTCCTTCTAATGATCGAGACTGTAAGGTAATCGCCGGCTCTTCTAGAGGAGCGCCAGGAGAACGCAGCGGCGCATCTACGCGCCTTACCACTTTCTTCCCGCCACGCGGGCCGCCTGTGCCGGCCAGCCTGGGCGTATAGGCATGAACGTCTGGATCATTCTCCGACGCACTAGAAACTCCTTCAAAAAGATTCGCGATCCGCACAAGATCGCGTAGCGCCCTCTGCCGCAGCAAGCTTTGACTGATACGCGCACTGATACTGAGCGCCAGTTGCAGCAGCGAGCGGGCCGCTATATCGTTACCGACATGCTCGCGGCGTCCCTGGCGAAACAACGCTTCGGCCTGACTGATCAAGGATTGACACAGATGCTCAAGCATACGTTGAGGCGTCGCGGCCAACGTGCGCGTGCCCTGCCCCAACTGCGGTCGCGGTCCCTGTGGAGAGATCGCTGCTTGCATTGCATCATAAAGATCCAGGTAGCCGGCGTGACACTCGTGGCAGCCAGCGAGATGATAGAGTAGAGGAGCATAGTTGAGCGCCGCCTGCTCCTCATTCGCCAGCAGCGCCATAATAAAATCGGGCAACTGCTGGTAAAAACGCAGGTGATAGTCGCTATGCAACAGGAGCTCCAGTCCGCCCTCATCCTTCGCCGTTTCTATTAATTGTGTGCCTTCTTGCCGCATCACTTGCTGTATCCAGGAGGCCAGTCGCGCATAGTTGTCGCGCCGATCAGGAAAGCCGCCGGGTTGCTTTACATCGTCCATAAAAATTGCCTCCTCTAGCGTTTATGCTTACTCGTCTCTATAGTAACGTGACAGATGCTTCACCTGGACGGCAGTACAATGAATTACCGCTTCACCATTCCAGTCGAGTAAGCCTTCAATCGCCAGTGTCTTCAGCCCTGTACGCACATCGCCTTCAGAAAGATCTGCCTGAATCAGGGCTTGAATATCCACCGTGTAATCCTTCGCTGTAAAAGTTGTACATTCTGTCAGACGCAAAGCAACCCTGACCGCCAAATTTGTACTCTGCTGCTGGAGACAATGACGCAATTTCTTGTGAGCATGATCTTTATGCTGGCTCATATGCGCCAGGGTAGAAGTAGGATACGAGGAGGTAAGTCCCTCCTTGAGATCCTGCATCACCTTGCCTAGCAGTGCATCAGCACCTATATCTTCTAGCTCATGCACAACCGCCGAGAGCTGACGTGGCGCCGACCTCAGCTCCATAATACAATGTTTCAACAGGTCGAGCAGCTCTTGCCGTGCGGATAGCCGCACGGTAATCTCTTCCGGTGTAGCAAAAGGAGGTGGCCCCCAGAGCGGCACGACAGCTTCATTGATAGGATCGTCCTCGCTATCCACGTTGTCTGACGACTCTAATTCAGCGGCGGTACTTACCTGTAAGCGACGTTTGCGTAAACGGTCGATCGCCTTGTTGCGCACGCTGCGACTGAGGAACGCATAGAATTGAGCATCAGATAAATGATCGAGGGCGGTCAACGGTGCGTTACCACCACCGCCGAAGAGCCCGAGGCGTACAAGCTGCTCGACAACATGACCGATGACTGTATCGACTTCGAATGCGTCATATTTTAGTGCGCCCAGGAAGCGCTGGGCATGGCGGTGAAGGTAAGCATACAGTAAAGGATAGCTTTGTTCGGCATGGTACCTCAAGTCGTGTGCAGTAAACGGCATGCAGAAAAGCCCTCCAAATTGCCCATCCACGTGTGACATCCCGGCAACTACGCATAGCATAAACGAGGATGCAGAACGATACGCTTCGTGGGCATTTCTCATTATTAGCATTGTACATGGAATATGCAACGGGCGCAATGCACCTATATTTCTACCTATTTGACGTTTTTCTTCGCCGTTTTTCAAGGTAGAAATGTAAGCGCATTGCGCCTTCGAGGGAGCGGCTACCCGCTCCAATTTCCTGTGATTCTATGCGAAAAGCGTATCAGGCGCTCCTCTTATTCGAGAACGCCCTAACCGTTCAGATTCCCTTCTCTGACTCCTCGCCGCTTTGCGGCTCGCACGATTCCTGTGTGGGTGGCGGCGGGGCGGCCTGAGCCGCCCCGCCGCCACCCACACCAAACCGCTTGCGAAGCGCCTTTGGCGCTGATGAGTCCTGAAGAGTTACGAGAACACCTTATTCGAGATCCCCGCGCTTGCCCAGGCGCTGGTGCTCGTAAGCTTTTTTGATAGCGGTTAGACTGCGCTGGACATCTCCACGCTCTTCCAGTAGATTGGCATAGCGGAAGTATGCACTGGCCGCAATCTCATGTGCATTCGATGTATCCAACAGTTCGAGTGCGTCGGAGAAGAGCTGATCAGCCGAGGCGAAGTCACCGGCCTGGTGACGAATCTGCGCCAGGGCGATAAGCGCCTGTCCCTGCGTCTGCGCGTCATCGCTGGCGCGCGCAAAGTTGAGAGCCTCGGCAGCCTCTCGCTCCGCTTCCTGGGTATGCCCGCGTTTGAGCAGCAGTTCAGCCAGGGCAGTATGGCAGATGGAGGAAGAGACCTCATCGTTCAGTTCGCTTTCAATAGCAATTGCTTCCCTGTACTCCCGCTCGGCCCCATCGAGATCGTTCTGCTTCTCCAGGGCCTTGCCCAGACGTTGATGCGTCATCCCAACCAGGCGCTGTTCATCACGCATCTCATAGACCGCCAGGCTGCGCATAGCATACTCACGCGCCATCATCAGCTTCCCGGCCGCCTTATAACGCTGACTGACCTCCATGTACTTTTGCGCAAAGCTTTTGCTATCGCGGTTCATCCCATCAAGCGTCTCAAGAGCCTTGTGATAGAACACGACGGACTTATCGAGGTCGCCCAACCTGAAGTAGTCCATTGCCAGGCTACTGAACACATCTAGAGAGAAGACCGGATCACTGATCTGGCCGTTCTCAATGGCGGAGTTACAACGCAGATGGTTCTCCATCGCGAGGGTATAGTTATACAGAGAGAAGTAGGCTTTTCCTAGTAGATTACGTGCACGTTCTATAAATTCACTATCATTGAGAGCTTCACCCTGGGAGACGGCGTTGCGCAGATCAACAACGGCCTCCTGGTATTCTCCTGCCGCCAGGTGCACCTCTCCGCGTAGCAAATAGAGACGATATACTTGATCGGTAGTTACACGCTCAGGCTGGATTGGCGTTAGTAGTTGTTCGGCCTGTTTATGCTCACCTTGCTGTACAAGCACTTCAGCCTGCAACAGATCGACGTCGATTCTCTGGTCGGGGCCGGAGTCTGCGGGGGAATATCCTACGGCGCGCGCCTCAGCAGCGCCAGCAGGTGAACCTTCCAGGAGGAATGTTAAGGGTACATCCAGGCGTCGTGCAAGAATAGAGAGTGCCTTTAAAGAGGGACGGATCTTTCCTCGCTCGATGGCGGAGATATAGGAGATCGAGAACTCGGGGGCGGCTAACTGCGCTTGAGTCATTCCCAACTTCGTACGAACCTCGCGAATATTCGTACCGACTCTCGCTGCAACCGCCTTTCCTACATTTGCAGTTTCTAGGGATGGCATGGAACGATTTCCTTTCAATGAATAGTACGACCTGCACTTCGGGCTACATACAGCACGTACGCACAACGAAAATCATCTAGCCCTTTATTCCTTCCTACAACTCGCCTGTAAGAAGACTCTTGTTGTAGAGTGAATAAGTATTACAACCACACATTTAGCTAGATAATTCTCCATATTTCGTATTTTAACATAAGCTACGAGTCTAGTCAACACTATTTTACGCCTTTCGCATTCTTAGTATATACTCTTTCATTTCAATTCAGCCTGAACACATGCAATATTTTTTGATTCAAAAAACAGTGTGTTTTAAATTTATATTCTTTTAATGGTCTGCCAGACACGATCAAAGTTGCAGTTTATTATAACATAGCAGCTCGACAATAGAAGAGAAAACGTTCACACATAGCTCTTCTATGCATTAGAGCATATCAATCAGAGAAAAAATATCGTCTAATGATACTTTTTATGTAACCTCTTTTACTTCAGCTTACGTTCTTCTATCTCATCTAAAGAAGCAAAAGGCGACCCGCTGGATACTGGCAAAAAATGTCCCGCTCGCTTATAATGCACACGCGTTACACTTCTGAAGATCTACCCTCTTCAGAAAGCAATGCTACCTTTAGACAAAGAAAAGTCACTTTCAGTACAATGACAGTACAGTCAGAAAGGCCGGAATATGCAGACGATTCCTCTTCTGTTCAGACGCTCCGTTGAACGCTTCGGCGCTCGACCCGCTCTTATTGAACCGATCGAGGGGAATGAGATCTCTTCCCTCACCTATCAAGACTTACAGGAGCGTGCCTACTCGTTTGCTGGCTATCTACAGGGACAGCCGATCACTAAGGGCGAGCGCCTCATCATCTGGTCGCCCAGTCGTATCGACTGGCTGGTTACGTACCTGGGCTCCCTGCTCGTAGGGCTGGTCGTTGTCCCTCTCGATGTGAATAGTAAAGAAGACTTTCTGCGTCGCATTGCTGAGACGACCGAGGCTAAGTTTCTGGTGACAACACGCAAGCAGTATGAGGGCTTGCACGAGCCGCCACTCCCTCTCATTGATCTTGACGCCTTGCCGCAAGGGACATTCGATGCGCAGAAGCTTCCCGAGCTTCAACAAGATGACCTGGCCGAACTCGTCTTTACCTCGGGCACCACCGGTCTACCCAAAGGCGTAATGCTCAGTCACCATAATATCGTCTCGAATGCGACGGCAGCGCTCAAGGTGATCGATGTACGGGCGAGCGACCGGGCGCTCTCCATCCTTCCGCTTTCGCACATGTTTGAAATGACTATCGAGATTGCACTGCTCTGCGCGGGCGCCAGCATTGTGTATGCCCGTTCACTCGTTCCAGATACGCTATTGAAGCTATTTGTATCGCAGCAAGTCACCTGCATGGTCCTGGTTCCCCAGGCGCTACAGTTATTTATGAACGCTATCGAGCGCGAGGTACGTCGTCAGAAACGTGAGCAGCAATGGGCGCTGCTCCACCGTTTCGCTGCCCGCATCCCATTTAGCATGCGACGTTATCTCTTTGGCGCCGTCCACAAGCGCTTTGGCGGACATTTCCGCTTCTTTGTGAGTGGGGGCGCTTATCTACCACCACAACTGGGCTACCAGTGGGAGGAGATGGGTTTTCGCGTCATTCAGGGCTACGGGGCGACGGAGTGTTCACCAGTAATCTCGGCCAACCCTATGCATGACCACGATCTTGAGTCGGTCGGTCGTCCCTTGCCCGGCATTGAAGTACGTATCGCTGTCGATAAGGAGATTCTCGTTCATGGTCCGAATGTTGCCCTGGGCTACTGGAAAAATCCAGAGGCGACGGCACTCGCTTTTAAGGATGGCTGGTACTATACTGGCGATCTTGGCTATATGGACCATCGCCAGCATCTATACCTCAAAGGGCGCAAGAAAAATCTCATCGTGCTCTCTAATGGCTTGAATGTATATCCAGAAGATATAGAAAATATTCTCCAGGAATTTGCCGGCGTAAAGGAGGCGGTAGTGATCGGCCTGACGGAAGACGGTAAGGGGCCGGAGGTACACGCGGTGCTCCTGATGGATCATCCAGAGCAGGCAAAAAGCATCGTGCAACAGGCGAACAAACGGCTGGCCTCCCATCAGCAGATCAAGGGCTTTACTATCTGGCCGGAACCGGATTTTCCGCGCACCAACACGTTGAAAGTCAAGCGCCAGGATGTGCTCGCACTCATGCCGGAGATGCGCCAGAAGAAGTAGAGAAGGATAGTATGCTATATTTAGTCGCCACTCCGATCGGAAACCTCGACGATATCACACTCCGCGCTCTGGAGACGCTGCGCACGGTCGATCTTATCGCCAGCGAGGATACGCGCAAAACAGGGCTGCTGCTGAAACATTTCGACATTCAGAAGCCACAGATCGCCTTTCACGAGCACAACGAGCAGCGCGCAGGTGAGCGCATCGAGGAGATCCTCAAGCAGGGCCGGTCTGTAGCCGTCGTTACGAATGCCGGGACGCCTGGTATCTCCGATCCCGGCTTTACCCTGGTACGCCGGGCTATTCAATCCGAGATAGCGGTTACGATGATCCCCGGTCCCACGGCGTTTGTGATGGCGCTTGTGCTCTCGGGTCTTGCGGTCCACAGCTTTACCTTTCGCGGCTTCCCTCCACGCAAAGCAGCAGGTCGGCGCAAGTTTATGGAGGTCGATAAGGACGCTCCCCACACCCTTATCTACTACGAGAGCCCCTATCGCGTGGCGGATTTCCTGCAAGACGCTATCGCGGTCTTCGGCGACCGGCAGGCAGCTCTCGCCAACGACCTGACCAAGATGTTTGAAAAAGTTGAGCGCGGTTCGCTTACGGAGCTGCTCGCTACGATCGGCGACACAAAACTCAAGGGCGAGTACATTATCGTAATCGCCGGAAGCGGCAAGGGAATAAGAAGAGATGGAGACGCTGCCGAGAACGATGAAGACGTGTGAACGACACCCGTTTCTCGCCTGGAGATAGATCGGCCTGTCAATCTACCGGACAGAAATAAAGCGCGCCCGGAAGCCTCCAGGCGCACTTCATCTCCGTCTGGTTGTTTAGATTCCCATCACATTGATCAGCTCTTTGACCGCGTCGGCTGACTTTTGCAGCAGTTGGCGCTCGCTGGCCGTCAATTCGACTTCGACGACCTTCTCCACACCCTTCGCGCCGAGCTGGGCGGGGACGCCGACGAACAGGTTCTCGATGCCATATTCACCCTGCAGATAGACCGCACAGGGCACAATCATCTTCTTGTCCAGCAGAATCGAATCGGCCATCTGCAATACTGAAGCAGACGGCGCGAAATAGGCGCTGCCGGTGCCTAACAGCTTGACGATCTCAGCGCCACCATCGCGCGCACGCTGCACGATCTGCTCGATGCGCTCGGCGGGGATGAGCTGGTCGATCGGCACGCCCGCGACTGTACACATGCGGGAGAGCGGGACCATCGTATCACCGTGCCCGCCAAGCACATACGCCTGCACGTCGCGGACGGAGGCACCAACCTCCTGCGCAATAAAGGTGCGGAAGCGCGCCGTATCCAGCACGCCGGCCATACCAATCACGCGCTCGCGCGGGAAGCCGCTCACCTTCAGGGTCAGTTGAGCCATCGCGTCCAGCGGGTTCGTAACCATAATTATGATGCTGTTCGGCGAGTACCTGACCACCTGCTCAGTCACTTGAGAAATAACTTCCTGGTTCTTCTTCACCAGATCATCACGGGTCATGCCAGGCTTGCGCGGGAAGCCGGAGGTGATGACGACGATATCCGAGCCGGCGGTGTCTGTATAGTCATTCGTGCCTGTGACTAAAGAGTCGAAGCCAAGTACGGGACCGGACTGCAGGATATCGAGCGCCTTTCCTTGTGGCATATTTGGGATAATGTCAAACATGACCACATCGGCGTAGTCGCGCTCCGCCAGGCGCTGGGCAAGGGTGCTGCCCACAAAGCCAGCACCGATAACACTGATTTTACTTCGCATTGACGTACCCTTTCAAAAACGGCCAGGAGCACAAACATCCTGGATAGTTATTCGCTACCATACTACATTTATTGTATGCCTTAAGGACGAAAAATGGCAATTGATTGCCCTAACATTTTTGTGATGTCGGCGAAAGAGAAGAAACACCGGAATTCCGCCTTTCGAGCGCTTGACAATGCCTACGACATCAGGTATTATAAATCCCACGAACGGCGAACAACTTACAGTTCACATTTGATGGGGTGTCGTTCAACGGTAGGACGGCTGACTCTGGATCAGTTAATTGGGGTTCGAATCCCTGCACCCCAGCCACTTACAACAGCCTGTGAGGCTCGTCGAGAGATTGTCTGGAAAAGCAAAAGGCAGTTGTTTTCACTTCATGAAGGTGATGTGAGGACAACTGCTTTTTGCTTCCCACCACAACCAATCTCACCCCTGCAAAGATTCATGAGTACACCCATCTTGTTTTCTGTCCAATCTGTGTTATAGTTTTGCATATGGTTTGCACACAGAGGAAACAGGAGGGCACACCCGATGGTCGCGAGAGTAACCCAGGAGCCAGAGGTTACAACCCTGGAGGGTGATTACACGCTTGAGAAGCCTGCTATTGAAGAGCAGCCCGAACCGCCGGAGATAGGAAATGAGGATGAAGAGAGGCCCGAACAGATTGAACAACGTCAACTCGTGAGCCGCGCACTACAGGGTGATCAGCAGGCATTCAGCGATATTGTTGAGCAGTATAGCACGCTCATGCTGCGTACAGCATTGATGATCGTGGGCGATCGCGATATCGCCGAGGATCTGGTACAGGATGCCCTCATTCAGGCATGGCACCATCTTGCCGACCTGCGTAAGACCGACGCGCTTCGTCCCTGGCTGCTGCGTATCGTTGTAAATCAATGTATTAGCTTCAAGCGTCGTCTCGCGCGCTCCACAGCTTTTATGCGCCAGGTGCTCTCCGAGCAGGAGACCGATCTCATCGCCCGGATAGCCGATGACTACAAGGGCCACATGGAACGGGACTGGGACCTGGCGCGCGCGATAGAGAACCTTCCGGCGAAGCAGCGCGTCGTCATCGTGCTCCACTACTACAGTGCTATGACGTTGCCAGAGATGGCCCAGATGCTCCACACTTCTGAGAATACATTGAAGAAACGCATTCAAGCCGCCCTGACGAACCTGCGCCGTGTTCTACGAACTTTTGATGAGGTGAAACCACATCCTGCCTTCCAGGGTTATATGCCATCCGTAGCGTGTTGACGATTATACATAATTATGAGAAGCGATAGCACACCGTCGTGCACAGAGACTCCTAATCGACACATCGTTTATGCATGTTGGCTATCGCTCTCCTCCTCATTTTTTGGGAGGAGTACCTGCCTCCAGTATTTCAGGATATCGTCTATCATACTGGCCTCGCAGCGTACTTGAAAAATATTGCGCTGCGTTATGCTGCGAAATTGCGAGATCAGTTCGTGGTCAATGCGCTGACAGGTCGCCAGCGTCATAACGCCGCGCTCAGCTCCCACTGGCACACAGTGGTGACGACGCGCAAGATCATAAGGGAAAAGATGCAGCAGACGGCGCGAAGGATAACTTGTAAGATAGGCAAGATATGGCAATTCGTCCCTATCACTTGTGCGCCGCGTCATCGCTGGTTGAGCCTGCCTTTCCCCTTTCTCCATTGGCATAACAGCCTGCGCGCTATGTAATCGTTCCAGCAGAGCCAGCGCGGTCTCGGCATAGAGAAGCTGAATCTCGAACTCAATGTCTGCCAGCAAAGCATAAATACGCCTCGCCACCACCTGAGACCCACACTTTGTGGCGCCCGGCAATATCACCACACAACTTGTCTCAAAAAGGAGCACAGTGTCGCTGCTCCTTATATTCTGCCTGATGCGCTGCGCTGCGCTGCGCAATGCAATAGCCGCCTGCTGCGAAGTCTGTATATACACTATCGCTACCTGGACGCTATCACCCTGCTCCAGGCGGCGTTCACTTACCCATTCCACTTCGCCACCTCTCCTGAAAAATAATGGTGCGTGAGACTTCTTTCACGGACCTGTACATGTTGTACCATACATGACTTCTGCAAGCGGAATTTCCCGCCAGATACGCCGGTACATATCTGCTACCATGATACAGGCCGTATATGTATAATACTGTTTATCTTCTAGTTAAGATCTGGTTAAAAATGACAAAAACAGGTGGAGAATTTATATAAATTCACTAACTTCAACCCTTAACGTGTCGAGAGAATTCGTTACGCGATCACAACTGATTCGCCACCTGAAAGCGCATGGTGAGCGACTATACTATGCATGCGATAGTCTTTTCATGTATGCCAATACCATCGCTATACACTTTCTTTATGAGGGGTGGAGGATGTATGCTTCTCAATTATGATGCAAGGGTCGCGCTATGACCATCGGAGAGCATAAGTCCACCATGGATAACGCTCCTGGCGCTCGCGAGGCGCAAGAGAATAGCGCGACACGCTTGCTTTTCAGTGTGATCATTTGCACGTATAACCGCTGCAATATGGTGCTTTCTACCCTGGCAAGCTTACGCCGTCAGACGCTCCCCTACTCCTACTTCGAGGTGATCGTTGTCGATAACGGCTCAAGCGACGATTCTCTACAAAAGATACATGCCTACGTCAATGCCAGCACGACGCACGAGCGATCACCGGAGCATACGTGGCAGGTGCGCTGCCTGGAGGAGCCGCGCAATGGACTCGCCTACGCGCGCAATAAGGGTCTGCAGGCGGCCAGGGGAGAGATCGCGGTCCTCCTCGATGACGATACGCTGGCGATCCCTTCTTTTCTTACCCATCTACTACATGCCTACGAAGCCACCGGGGCAGACGCTATAGGTGGACGCGTTGAACTGCGCTGGGAGGCCGCGCGCCCGTACTGGCTCACAGACGATCTACTATCGATGCTCGGTTACTTCGCGCCCTCTCTGTCGCGTATGCCTCTCCCCGAGATGCTGAGTTTCAGCACCAGCAACTTTTCGGTGAAGATAGAGGCACTGCGCAGCGTTGGTCCTTTTTCGCCCTTTTTGAGCAAACGTCTGCATGCTCCGGCCCGCGTGGAGGGGGCCGAACTCTGTCAACGCCTGCGCAGTGCCGGATACACCTTGTGGTATGAGCCGGGCGCGGCGGTGGTTCATCGCGTCCCGGCGGCTCGCCTGCAGCGTGCCTTTTTCCTGGGCCGCGCTTACTGGGAAGGTCGCTCCGAGGCGATGCTCGCGTATACGACTACCGATCGAAACAGGACGCACGGGCTTTTGCTGACGCTGCATATGCTCTGCGCGTTGCTTTGTGATCTGTTTGAACTTATGCGGATTGCCCTGCTCCATCGCCCTTTGCTCTACCTGGCGGCTCGCTCGACGAACGAGCGGTTGCAGGCAGCTCTGGCCCAGGCTCACATCTGGGGCTACCTGCGGCAGCAGGCGCAGTTCATCGAACATGCGCCCCCGCTACTGACGGCTCCCGCTGTTCTTTTCGTGCGCGCAGGTCCACAGGATGCACTCCCGTTACTCAAGGGACTCCTGCTACAGGAACAGCGCTGCGCGGTCAGCAATGCCACGCTCCCACTGCTCTGGCTCTGGCGACATCGCACCTATCAGGCACAGCCGGTCGGTATCATACACCTCTATCAGGCGGGCGCCTTCCATCTCAAGTACTGGCAACGCCAGCACTTCTGGCTCCGTGTCTTGCTTGCACAGCGCCTGGGCCTTCGCGTCGTCATCAGCGATACCGGCGGCTGGTGGCAAGGTGCAAACAAGCTACGTTTCCTACCCCGGCGAGCCCTCGAACGCAGACTGCTCTTCTGCAGCGATATTGTGCTCACCTATGCTCGCCAGATTGCTCCACTCTATCCTGATAAGCGACTACGCCGCCGTGTGCGCTTCCTTGCCCACCCCGGTTATCGCGGCTACTATCCCCCTCCAGTCGCTCGCGTACAGGCGAATAAGCAGCTCGGCCTTCCACAGAAAGCTGCATTCGCCTACGTATGCTTCGCACAGATGCATACTGAACGCGAGTTAATGCAACTAATCGCCGCCTTTGCAGACGCAGTACAGCAACAGGCACGCAAGAAGGAGACTTCTTCCCATAAGAAGTTGCAGTTACTACTTATTGGTTCGCCAGAAGATAAACCATTAGCACCGCAGATGATGAAGCAGGCCGCGCTCAATTCTGCCATTCATCTCTTTCCAGAACCCTGCGACAAAGATCTTCCTCTCTATATGGGGGCCGCGCACGTCCTGGTTCTACCACATTTTGCTCAACCCGCAGCGGGAGTACTGGCAACGGCCCTGTTCGCTCTCTCTTATGAACGTGTCGTGGTCGCGCCTGGCCTGCCGCGCTTCCATGGCGTCCTGCCGTCGCATAGTAGCGTCCTTTACGATGCCGCCAGCCGGTCTTCACTGGTGCAGGCTCTGGTGAAAGCGCAATCGCCTAAATATCACCTGCGCGAGAAGGACCGCGCCGCCCTTGATGCCGAGACGGGCTGGCAATCACATGCAAAATGTCTGCTTGAGATCTACCGCCGCCTGCTCGAACAACAGGCATAACCAGACCTTGACGAATGACCCTTCCATCAGTATACTTATTTTAAGACCGATCAGTCTTAAAAGCAGCATTGACTGGCAGCAAACCCATGCCGGAAGGTAAAAAAATTTGCAAATTTTTTTACCTTCGAAAAAGACCGCTCGGTCTCCATTTTTCACATACGACCAGAGAGTTAGACCTCCTTGCATTCAAATGAGTGCGAAGCACTAGCTGCGAATGCAGCGTTTTTGAATGAAGTCTGATATTAGATGCAAAGGATGCGACTATGATCTATAACGAGAAACTCCTGTCTGACGACAAAGCAACAGGCGCGGAGCTTATGCCTGCATATCCTGGTATAGAGGCGCGCGGCATTCTGCGCGGACGTACATCTCGTAGCACGTTCATTGCTACATCGGCTGGCCCTCTTCAGCTCCGTTCGTTTTGTCCTCCCGTGCTGGTCGAACGCTTACATGCTGATAACGGTCTGCGCGCGTTTGCCCGCCTGCCAGAGCGTGAACACGCCCTCCTGCTCCAACTGGCTCAACGCCCGGATAGTGCCGTGACGCTTGCTTATACTCCGACGCGAGAGATCGTGGGCCAGGCAACGCTCGCGCCCGCCGACGGCTCATGGGGCGGCAATGACTACATCTACGAGATCGCGATTGAGGTCAGTTCCACCTGGCGGCGGCTTGGCCTCGCGCGCCATCTGCTGAACGCGGCCCTGTCGTTGTACAATCTGGAAGATCTGGTCATCCTGGCGATCGGGCTCTCATGGCACTGGGACACGGAGGGGTTGGACCTGACGCGCTTCGACTATCGTCAGCTCATCGCCCGCCTGCTTGCAGCCCACGCGTTTGTTGAATACGCGACGACGGAGGCCAATATCACGATGGACCCGGCCAATATTCTGCTCGCACGCATCGGTCAACACGCGAACGTGGCAACGGTGAATCACTTCTTCGATTGCATGCTGCGCCTGGACGATCTTTCAGGACTTTGAGAGGCGGAGCATAAAAAATTGATGCGCGCCTATGCTTGACGTTGCGCCTATGCTTTGCTATACTGAAAACAAACTGAACGGTCTGCTCACAAAGGAGGAGATGATGAGCAAAGGAGAACAGACGCGCGAGATGATTCTCGAACGGACAGCGCAGCTCTTTAGCCGGCAGGGCTACTTCGGCTCGTCGCTCTCCGACATTATGCACGAGACGGGGTTGGAGAAGGGCGGCATCTATAATCACTTCGAAAGTAAAGAGCAATTGGCCCTTGAGGCATTCGACTACGCCGTTTCGCTGGTCAAGCAGCATACGCGCGCGACACTGGCAGGTAAGACGCACGCCGTCGATCGCCTGCTGGCCGTTATCGTCGTGTTTAAGGATATGGTGGAGGACCCTCCGCTGGCCGGCGGCTGCCCGATTCTCAATACGGCGATCGAGGCCGATGATGCGCAACCGGCGCTGCGCGAGCGCGCGCAACGCGCGATGGATAGCTGGCGTGAAACCATCCACCGCATCGTTGCCAAGGGGATCGCGCGCCAGGAGCTGCGGCCCGATGTTGATTCCGATGTGCTGGCGTCGCTACTCATCTCGTCCCTGGAAGGGGCCATTATGATGAGCAAACTCTACGGCGATAGCGCGCACATTCATCGCGTCGCCGACTATCTTACGCACTACATCAAGACATCCGTGAGCGCGCATCCCGAGGCAAAGTCATCGCTATAGCTGCATGAGCCTATCGACAATGCGTATTCGCGTGCCTGCCTACACATGCGGCAGTACGCTCTTCGCCATGGCTTCGAGGCCCTCTATATCGTCGAGATCGAGCCATTGCAGCATTGCACGATGGATGCCCACGGCGGAGAGTTGCTGCAACTGCTGCACTAGCTCGGGGGCCGTTCCTACGAGTATGCCTGCGGCACGCAGCGCTTCGGCAGTTTGCCCGGTTGGCCGTACCTTCTGCTCCACCTCCTGCTCGTTACGTCCGAAGATGACTGTGGTCATGAGCGAACGCCGCACATCGCCCGGTTGCCGTCCCTGTTGCGCCAGTAGTTCGTCCAGGCGTGCATTGAGCGCTGGCAACTTACTGGCAGGTGTGAATGCGGAGTTCCATTCGGCGGCGTAGCGCGCTACGAATGGTAGGATCGAGCGCCCACCACCTATGACAATTGGCGGACCCCCTGTCCGCTGAGGACGTGGCAGTAGTGTGGCATCCTGCAAGCGGTAAAACGTGCCGTCGAAGGTGGCAGGCTCGTCGCTCTTGAGCAGCCGCGTGACCACCTCCAGTCCTTCCCGAAAGCGCGTCAGCCGCTGCGGTATGTCCAACAGTTTAAATCCGTAGTGTGCGTGTTCGCGGGCCTGCCAGCCCGCGCCCAGACCAAGTTGCAAACGACCGTTCGAAAGGTCATCTACCGCTGCCGCCATCTTCGCGGTGATGACGGGATGGCGAAAGGAGACCGGCGAGACCAGCGGTCCAAATTCGATACGCTCTGTATTGCTCGCCAGCCAGGCCAGCGAGATCCATAATTCCAGTGCGTCCTGGTCGGGCGGTTGAGGATCGGTAAAGTGGTCGGAACGATAGAGGCCAACGAAGCCCAGATCCTCGGCGGCGCGGGCGAGGCGCCGCCAGCGCTTCCAGGTCAGTCCTTGCTGACCCTCAATCATCAGTGCTGACTCCATAAAAACTTTCTCCTTCTGACGTATTGAGCAACCGTAGTTATTATATGGTACTCTGAGAAAAACACGTTCGTCTACGGCGCAGGGGTGACTCTGGGTGTGCCGTAGCGCTATATAAGGGAGGTTGCATGGAGCAAATGACGCATCTTTACCTGATACGGCATGGTAAAGCAATGAGTGCTACCGGAGATACGCTTGCTAATAATCGGCTCTCTCCTCTGGGTATCATACAGGCTGAACGCCTACGTGACCGCCTCGCGGCGACGGGTGAGATGCAAGCGGACGTACTCATAGCGAGCACTATGGAGCGGGCGCGCCATACAGCGGAGATTATCGCGCCCGCTCTCGACCTGCCGATTATGCTCGATAGCGAGATTGAAGAGCGGCGCGACGGTGAGGCGGAGAATATGCCGGTCAGCGAATACCGGGCCAGCTACAGAGCAGTCCCCCTGGATCAATTGCCTTTCTTTCAGATTACTCCCGATGCAGAAAGTTGGGCACAGTTTTCGCTGCGCGCCTGTACTGCTCTGAGCCGCATCATCCATACGTACGAAGGCCAGACTGTCGTCCTGGTCTGTCATGGAGGCATCATTGATACGTCATTCGCTTTCTTCTTTGGACTCAGCACGATGCATATTCCACGCGCCCGGTTCAAGACACGCAACACCTCGATCACCCACTGGTACAAAGGTTCGCCCGGCCTCTTCCCAGACGCCTGGACGCTTGAGCGCTACAACGATGTGATGCACCTGCGCGATATCGATACGCCGGGGCGCATCCCCTGGCAGGATCTTACCCGGCACCCGGTCAAGGGCGACAATGAGCCGGGCGGCGCTACAAAAGCGACGCCCGGCGATGAACAATAATTCAGCCTTTTGCGATGTCCGATCTACCCGCAAGAATCAGCGACGACGGCTTTCTTCGTGGCATCCCAGACGATATAGCCCTTCTGGAAGTTCTGGCGGAAGTAGTTGCCATTGCCAGGTTTAGCATCCTTGTAGGCATTCAGCGCGGAGGTGGGATAGCCGTGACATCCGCCCGTGCCGCGATCGACATTCGCGTACCGCGTCCAGACGCCGCCGAAGATCCAGTAGACCGTTGACGTTCCGTTGGCGAGCAGTAACGCTCCTGGCTGAAATGATCCGCCGCCGAAGTCTTGTAGCAGGCCCGCGCCAGATTGATGCACCCCGGCTCCGCCGCTGTTGTCGCGCGGCAGACCCACGACGTCCTCACCGCCATAGCGCGCAAAGGCAGCTTTGAAGGCGCTGGCTACCTGCGCGCTGGCATTTGCACCGACCCAGTCACGATCATAGCTGCCAGAGGTCCAGTCAAGAATATAGCACGTTGCACAGGAAACAAAGCTATCGGAGGTATTGGCGAAATTGCTCTGCGGCGGCAAGAGACCGCTCCCCAGGCTGGGCAAGTAATTATCAGTCGTGCTCTGTGGATGCGCGGCATAGTACCAGACCAGTTCTTCGTAGATCGAACGATACGGCGCGCCGGGATACCAGTTTCCATAGACAGACGATGACACATCGTTTGGATTGTTGCCGTACGATCCGTTGTACGCCCAGACAGCAAAGAACCAGTCATTCGCCTTATATGGGTCATTGGGATCGCTTTTCGATGACACGCCCGCACTCGAGTTCCAGGCACTGATTAACGATTGCGCACCGGTTCCTATGTTGTAGCTCTGGCTGTTCTGGATGCGACTGGCATCGCTGCGGCAGTTCCCGGCGCTGTAGCATTGGGGCGGCATCGCCCAGGTCTGCTGAAACTCGCCCCAGCCGCCATCGAAGCTTTGAACGGTTGTGCCCGCCGCTTCGCCCGCTACACAGCAATCACCCGTGTTAAACTGGTGCCAGCCGCTCTCCGTATAGGCCACACCATGCAGAATGGCGGCAGAGACATGCGGCGCACCAACAAAACCATGCGGGCAAGTACCATAGCACATCTTTGACAGTACAGGCGAGTCACTTAGTATGCCAGCATGTACTTCTAACATCCATTCATCCTGCTGTTTGGGATCAGCATTTGTGGCCGTATTGGGACGAATCGTGCTGGGCATGACGGGAAATTTCAGGCTTAACTTCATGGGTGCGCGCGGCAACAATGAGGGAGAGACGTGCCGGGTCCAGAACGTCTGTATAATCTGCTCGCCTGGTCGCAGCATCAGCTGCTGCGTGGCGCCGGTATTCTTATTTGTCAGGACCAGCGCCTCCTGCGCCGGAATATTGTGGATACCCTGTGCACTCAGGTCCTGGCGCACGCTCATTATATGCGCCGAGACATCCACCTTGCCATCAGCCGAGCGATTAAGCTCTATCACCCTGGGCGCAGGCTTACTTGTATCAACGGCAGGTGTGACCTGCGCAACTATACTACCGGTAAAGTTGATACGGACCGTTGTATAGATCAGGGGGTGCCACTTCTGCACCCGTTCGCACTCTACGGACGCACCATCACTTCCTATACTCAGCACATTGCCCGGCAGAATATCGCGCGGCAACGTTGTGATTATATCCAACTTGCTGTTATACGACGTCTTGTCGCCCGTGGTCGGTATCCGTACAAGGGCCACAGGCAGTCCAGTGCGTGCCAGCGTCATAATCAGCGCGCCCGTGTGGTCCAGACCGAGCATGCGCAATGAGCTGCCGTCCTGCACACGCTGCTCCATAGTGTGAACGTGACCCTGCAGATCGACGCGGCTGATCTCATCGTATTCGCTCGCCGCGTTATCGCTCTTTATGCCCGCCACCTGTACACCAGGCTGCACCACCTTGTGGTAGTATAATGCCTGCCCGTCAGCCGACCAGACGGGCCTGTCAGCCGCAGCCGCGCCCTTTGCAAGTAGTAGAGATTGCGCACCGCTCTCCGTAGAGATGACGCTGATGGCAGCGTTATCCGGCGAATTATGTATCGGTGTCAACAGCGCCAGGCGCTGCCCATCACCCGACGGGAAAAACTGGGGCGTAGTCGCGTAGTTGCCGCGTTCCACAGCAGCGATCTGCACCGTCATACGTTGATCGGTTGCAGAAGTACGATAAACCTCCAAAGGACCATTGGGTTGCTGCTGGCTGCTGACAGCAACCGTATATACGAGATCATAGTTCTGGGGCTGCCAGTTCCCCTTAACGATCAGCGGTTGACCATTGGCAGTCAATACAGATGATTGAGCATGAACAGAGAGACTATTGGCCAGTCCAGAGAATAGTAGAAGCGCTAACCACATCAGTAAAAGTAAGGTATTTCTTTTCAACATCGTTTTTTAACCTCCTAAAGTCCATTATTGTCAGGAGGTCCAAATCAGTTTTCTATGATGAAGATATATGGTTGTTCACAAGGGAGGAATACATGAATTAGCTGCCTTTTTAAGATTAAAGCGCTATCAATGGCCCAAAAGATGGTAGTGCTGGCGTCTATCAGCTATAATGTTCAAAGCAGAAGATACAGTATGCAAACTATACATCTATGCATAGCTCTACTATACTAACAGTGAGTATATAAACAGCGAGGTTTAATTTGAAACGTTCACATCTGGCCAGAGAAATCATTGAAACAGTAGTACTAACGCTTCTCATCTTTTTAGTCATCCGCTTTGTGATTCAAAGTTACCATGTCGAAGGACCAAGTATGGAACCGGGCTTGCATACCAATGAGTATGTCCTCGTCAACAAGGTCTCCTACCTCTTTCACACGCCCGAACGAGGAGATGTGATCGTATTTCACTACCCACGAGACACCACGCAGGACTATATCAAGCGCGTGATCGGCCTGCCCGGCGATACGGTGAAGGTTGACGCCACACATGTATGGGTCGACGGCGTATTGCTGAACGAGCCTTATATCAGCGCCGCCTTTAATCCGGTCCAACCCCAGTCATGGAAGATACCATCTGGCCAATACTTCGTCCTGGGCGACAATCGACCGGTCAGCGACGACTCGCGCTACTGGGGAGACGTTCCGAAAGACTACATCGTTGGGAAGGCGGTCCTGGTCTACTGGCCCACAAGCAACTGGCAGATAATCAATAGCCATTCGTCTGTCTATGCGCAGATCAAAGCGAGCAATTAAGAGGGAGTGTAAGCGCTATGCAAGACCGAGAGAGACGTCGTCCTTTGCGCCGTCCAATACGTCGTCAGAAGGAACCAGGCGTGTCCAACGAAGATTATGATGAGGAATATGATTCAGATGATGAGGTAGCATTACCTCCTGCCTTGCCCGAGCACCGCCTGCGCTTCGCCCTGCTCGCCGGAGCGCTCACGGGCATCGTTATGATAGCTACCCATTTCCTGATTCCGTTTTTGAACGTCGCCGCCTTCCAGAAGGCCGCCGCCCTGGGCGAAAAAATGGGCTACGATACAGCGGTAGCCATAGCCGGCCTGGATTGCCTGGGCGTTTTGCTGGATATCGTTGTCTGCTGTGTGCTGGGCTACTTTATTGGACACTACGCCATACAGCGCCGCCTCGGCTTCTTTGCGGGCCTGCTCGCAGGGGCCGTGCTCTACCTCGGCATCAACATAATGAGCTATATACCCGGCTATCCCGGCAATTCTAGCACGCCTGCCTTCTCGTCGACCTTTATCCTGCCGCTAATCATCATCGCCCTGTTCTACGGCACCATCGGCGGCCTGATCAGCCTGCTGGTCACATGGATCACAACGCGGCGAAATCCGTACTATGACCGCGCGGTAGAGTAAACAAAAATCCTGCCATCCTCTCTGGACAGCAGGGACAGGCATTGCGTATCGTAACAAGTTTTAGAATATAACTAACTCTCCACGATCTCCACGAAGAGCAGTCCATCGCCCGGCTGGCGATCGCGCTGTGGATCGCGCTCGCGCAGCGACTTGAGCACGTTCAGGCTCGGGGCATCGGCGACTTGCCCGAAAACAGCATGCTTACCGTTGAGATGCGGCGTCGGCCCATAGGTGATAAAGAACTGCGACCCATTGGTATCGCGCCCGGCGTTGGCCATCGATAGGACACCAACCTTGTCGTGCTTAAGGGCCAGCGCACTCTGCTCGTCCTTAAACTGGTAGCCGGGTCCGCCACTTCCGGTGCCGGTCGGATCGCCGCCCTGCGCCATAAAGCCGCCGATCACACGGTGGAACGTCGTGTTATTGTAAAAACCGTCGCGCGCCAGGAACACAAAATTGTTCACCGTCACAGGTGCCTGGGCCGCAAACAGATCAACGTTAATATCACCTCTGGAAGTATGGAAGATCGCCCTATAGTTCTTCTTCGTGTCGATCTGCAACGCCGGCGCTTCTCTATATTGTTTTGCCACAAATTCCTCCTACCTGATAGCAGGGATACACACTCGGTGCCCCTGCGTTCATTGTTTTAAGATGCCGGAACCACGACGACATGATTCATAACATCTGGCTTAATGTTCTTTGTACTCGCGTCGTCGCCAGGACCCTGAATCTGCAACGCGACATTCAATCCCTTCACGACGAGCCCAAACAGATTATACGACTTCTGCAAGTTCTTCGTATTGTTGTCTAGATTGATGAAGAACTGGCTGCCATTGGTATTCGTCCCCGAATTCGCCATCGCCACCGTGCCAGCGTAGTACTCATATTTGACCGGCTCGTCGTTAAACTTGTAACCAGGACCACCCTGGCCGTTCCCCTGCGGATCACCCGTCTGGATGATCTTCAAAGAACCAGTCTGATTGACGCGGTGGAAAACGATGCCGTCATAGAATTTGTTCTGCGCCAGGTACACAAAATTATTGACGGTCTTCGGTGCCCAGTCCGGTCGCAACTCGACGACGATCAGGCCACGATTAGTATTGATGCCAGCGCAATAGACCTTCCTGGTGTTGATCGACATTGCAGGCGCGGAGCTATAGGTGTGCTTGATATCCTTGAACTGGGCCGCCGTGGGAGCGGACGCAGTGTCGGTGATCTTGCTGATAATGTTGTTCGAAAGACAGGGTGAAGCTGCAATCAGTGACTTCTGCGACGCTGGCATCGCAGCCGTCAAAGCGGTCGCCGTTGGCTCGGCGTTCTTAGCAATCGTCGTGGCGGTCGCCCCCACCGCCGCTGTAGCGGTCTGCTTCGCAGAGAGTGACAGCGCCGTCGGTGTCGCCTTAGGCGGCGCAAACGGCCCGATATGATTCGCGTAAAGCGCATACACACCAACAAGGACCAGGACTAAAACCAGGGTGGTCGCCCAGGGATAACGCGCAATACCACGGGCCGGGGGTTTAGAGCCAGGCGAACGCCGACGCTCAGGCTCTTTCACTTCAAGCTTTGGCAGCTCAGTGGCATGCGCTTTTGCAATTCTCGCAGCACGCTTGGAAGCAGTGCGCTTTGTCGTCTTTGGCATGAACTCTTAACAGTGCTCCTTCTAAAATTACACGACCCTTACAACCCGTGTATATCTTTGTGCTATAATAGCGCGCTCATTCAGTTGGGTCAAGCCCTCGCATTCCCTTATACATCTAGCCCATCATTCCCCCTCCCTTTACCACAATTCTACGTCTGACGAACAAATTTCGGTGGATAACTCTGTGGATAACTCTGTGGATAACGGTGGATAACTCTATACTTACGGTGGATAAACGGAGGATAAGTCGGAATTATGTCACGTACATGCACGAGTTACGCACGGGTGCAGGACAAAGTTATCCACTTATCCACAGAGCACAGCCATTGCCCCTATTTGATTTCGCACGCAAGATTCGTTACACTTTGGGAACACGAGATTTGGGAGAGCAAATTTTCAACCACGCGCAGTATGCACTTCGAACGTTTGTGCGAAGATGTGCTATAATCATTTTACCGCTGTGAACTGTAAAAGTAAGTGGACAGTATCAGCACGGCGGTATTCCGCGACTCGTGGTTGGGTCCTGGCGCTACTCGGCTTGTCGCAGGGCAAGCACTGCAATCAAACATTGATAGACCCTTTAGAAGCTGGAGCCGGAAACGACGTGGAAAAGCAATTACCACAAAACATCGAGGCAGAGTGTGGTGTTCTCGGGAGTATCATCATCGATCCCGAAGCCATCGTACAGGTAGCGGATTTCCTCCAGGGTGAGGACTTCTACCGCGATGGCAATCGCACCATTTACGAAACTGTCCTCCAGCTCTACGAGCAGCGTATCCCTGCCGACTTTATCACTATCTGCGACATCCTGGAGCGCCAGAGCAAGCTCAACGAGGTCGGCGGTCCCGGCTACATCACTGCGCTCATCAACCAGGTCCCCACCAGCGGCAACGTCGAGTACTACGGTCGCATTGTCGAGCGCAACGCGATCATGCGCCGCCTCGCCCATGCCGCCGGCGAGATAGCCGCTGTCGCCTATTCAGATCTCGATGCCGAGGAGGCGCTCGATAAGGCCGAACAGTCTATCTTTACGATCAGCCAGCGTCACACACACAACGACTTCTCGGCCCTCAAAGACCTGATGATTGACTATATGCAGAAGCTGAACCTGCTCCACGACCGCCGCGGCACGATCGTGGGCGTCCCGACGGGCTTCACCGATCTTGATCGCCTCACCGGCGGCCTGCAGCGCTCCGATCTGATCATCCTGGCTGCGAGACCTGCGGTGGGTAAAACGAGCCTGGCCCTTAGCCTTGCTCACAATTCAGCTCTGAAGCACCAGCAATCGGTCGCCGTCTTCAGCCTGGAGATGAGCAAGGAACAACTGGTGCAGCGCCTGCTCTCTATGGACGCTTCTATCGACCAGCAGCGCCTGCGCACCGGCTGGATCGAGGACGACGAGTGGGAGCGCATCGTTATCTCAATGGAGAACCTGAGCCAGGGCAATATCTGGATCGACGATACAGCGGGCATCTCTACGACCGAGATGCGCAGCAAGGCGCTCTGGCGCAGCTCTCGCGTACGGTGGAGAGTAGGCAGTCGAAGGTGCCACAATTATCGGACTTGAGAGAAAGTGGCTGCTTAACGGGTGAGTCGTTAGTGTACTTGCCTGACGAGGGTATATATAGACGAATTGACTCACTCATTGGACAGCATAGTTTCAATGTCCTGGCACTAAATGAGAAAACATGGAAACTTGAACAGAGGATAGCGACAAATGCTTTCTCAACTGGACAGAAGCCCGTCTACAAAATGACCACTCGTAAAGGGAACCGTATTCGCGCAACTGCCAATCATAAATTCCTGTCATTCAAGGGATGGTTGCGTTTAGATGAGATAGATCCTGGAATGCATATCGCTCTACCTCGTACGTTGCCTGGACCCCAATCTGCAACAACGAGTATATATAAGCAAGGCATGAGTCGTGAGCGTGCTCTAAGAGTGGCAGCAGTAGTTCAATCTGTTGAATTATCTGCTCTGGCACAAAGCGATGTGTACTGGGATGAAGTAGTAAGCATCCAACCCAATGGTGAAGAGGAGGTCTACGATCTGACAGTAGACAAGTATCATAACTTTGTCGTCAATAATATCATCGTACACAATAGCATTGAGCAAGATGCCGACATAGTTATGTTTATTTACAGAGACGACGTATACAATCCCGATTCTGAACGCAAAAATATCGCCGACATCATCGTAGCCAAGCATCGTAATGGGCCGGTTGGTGAAGTCAGCCTCTATTTCCAGGCCAGCCAGACGCGCTTCCGCGATCTGGAAGTCTCGCCGCCGATAGAGGAATAATGGGGGAGAACGATGACAGGTTTTGCTGGATTCCCGGCGGGCAGAAATCCATATGTGCCGGTACCCGAGATCTTCTTTACGCAGTTGCTGCCGGAGATCGAAGACCAGGCCGAACTGAAGGTGACGCTGCATCTGTTCTGGCTGCTGGCACGCAAACAGGATACGCCGCGTTGCACAAATGAACGCGAACTGCGCTCGGACCGCACCCTGATGCGTAGCCTGCGTTACGCAGGCGATGGGCGGACACTGGAAGAGCGCCTGCACCAGGGTCTGGAGCAGGCTGAGGCGCGCGGCACGCTCTTACGCGCTAATCTGACGGTCGTAAGTGGCAGCCGCAATGAAATCGATATTATCGGGTGGTACTTTTTTAATACAACACGTAATCAAAAAATTGTGGCAGAATTACAAGGAGGTGAGGTCCTTCCCGCGCGACTCCTGACCGTTCGCGGCCAGCAAGTCGAGCCGGAAGACGAGATACACAGCGGCAATGAGGAGCCGCTACCCTATACACGCGGAAAAGCGCATACCTCTTCCGCATATACCAGCCCCGTACAAGTAGAGCGTCCTAATATTTTTACTTTATTTGAACAAAATATTGGCCTTCTTGGGACAGCAGTCGTGGAGGAAATAAAAGACGCGCTCGACACCTATCCCGAGGAATGGATCGAGGCAGCTATTCGCGAGGCCGCAATTCATAATAAACGCAGTTGGAGTTATATACGCGCCATTTTAAGGCGCTGGGAAACGGAAGGCAGGCAACAATGGAACGCCTGAGCGATAATCTTCAAGAAATTGTGGGGAAAGCAGCGGCACAGCGCCGCCAGCAGGGCGAGCAGCGCCCCACTCATGGTGCCCTGAGACAGCGATCACAGGCACCTCAACAGGCGACCCCGCGCTCTCCCTTGCCCGAACAAAGGACGAGGTACTCTTATGCTTCCCAACAACGCAATTCTCAGCATACACCATCGACGCCAGCGCCCAAAGGGCCACAAAATTATATGCAGCAGGAAGAGCGCGCCGTTCAACAAGAAAGCCATTCCTACAGGGCGTCTGCTTCCATGCCCGCCAACCAGATGCCAGTACAGTATTCGCGCCCGGCCTATACGCGCCTGCCGATGGCGGTGAACGAATCATACCCGCAGCGGCCAATGCCCACACAATATTATAATGAGGGACCTCGCCCGCGCGCGACCAGTACCTATTATACAGATGATTATGGGCATGTGCTACATGCTGACGCGCTCCCCCAATGGGAAGACGAGACGGGCGAGGTGGACGAAATGGAGGGGATGCAGGAGGGCGACTGGGAAGCAATCGTTACGCCGCGTCCACCCTATCAGGACGCCCGGACTCCGCCACGAGCGCCACGAGCGCCGCGAGCACCCCTGCCCTATCAGAGCGCAGAGGCCATTATCAGCCATCGCAGAGCAAGTTATGTCCAGCCCGAAGTCACACGTATCGAAGAGGTCAATCCAGGCCATCCCTTGCAGCGCCGCACACGCGACCTGCGCACAGCCACGCCGCCGCAGCCGACGCCGCCCGCTCTTCCTGCTACTGCGCGGGCGCCGCTACCGTCACCTCGCCAGCAGAACGCTCAAGCCTATCGAACGCGCGATACCCAGCCGCTCGTGCCCAACGCGATGAACGGTATGGGCCGTGAGATGCCGGCGCGACAACCCTACCAGGAGCCGCAGAGACCCGCACGTCCGGTTCCGGCTGTACGGGAAAGCTCATCGGTGGCATACGTGCCGACGACGCCCGCTCCGATCAATCCAAAGGGCACCTGTCCTAAATGCAGTGGGGCTGGCTACCTGCGCGCCGATGTCCCCTACGGACATCCCAACTTCGGCAAGCCCATTCCTTGCGTGTGTAAAGAGGCCGAGCGCAAAGAGAAGCGCCGCCAGCAGTTGCGCGATATGTCCAACCTGGATGCCTTCCGCGATCGCACCTTCAGAACCTTCAATTCGCGCGTTCCAGGCGTGCAAGAAGCCTACGAAATGTCCTACGACTATGCCCAGGACCCCGAAGGCTGGCTACTGCTGGTCGGCCCCAACGGTTGCGGCAAGACGCATCTGGGTGCCGCTATTGCCAACCAGTGTCTCGAGTCTGGCGCCGTTGTGCTCTTTGCCGTCGTGCCGGACCTGCTCGATCACTTGCGCGCCGCCTTCGCGCCGAATTCTACCGAGGTCTTCGATCAGCTCTTCTCCAAGATGCGTGAGGCCGAAGTCTTGATCCTTGATGATCTGGGTGCGCAGCAGAGCTCTCCCTGGGCCAATGAGAAGCTCTTCCAGCTCCTCAACTATCGCTACAACATGGGCATGCCCACGGTCATCACGGCCAACCCGAAGGGACTCCAGGGCGTTGACGAGCGCATCCGCTCCCGCCTGACTGACGTCAGCCTGGTCGCCAGGGTCGAGTTCGAGCGCGCGCGCGACTACCGCCCGCACCATCCCAGACATGAATAGTAGGGCTTGCTTTGCGCGAGCCCTTTTCTCTTGCGTTTACTTCTTACAAGTGCTATCATATCGGTAATGTTCCCCGCAACTTGTGGGTTTCCTCAGCACATTGAGTTTTTTACTGACGGCTTTTCTCTCCCCGTTTGAATAAGAGAGAACCGTGTAAAATAAGAAGGAGCAAACATGGGAAGCGTGTTTAATCCACGTGATCCAAAGTGGATCAAAGAGTCCCGAGAAGTTCTGGAACCAAGAGGGATTATCCCGGCAGTTATCGAGTCAACGCCGCGCGGCGAACGCTCCTGGGACCTCTATTCGCGCCTGTTAAAAGAGCGCATCATCTTCATTGGCACCCCGATCGATGACCAGGTGGCCAACAGTATCGTAGCACAGTTGTTGTACCTTCAAAGTGAAGATGCAACCAAAGATATCAATATGTACATTAACTCCCCAGGTGGGAGCATTTATGCCGGCCTCGCCATCTACGACACGATGCAGTGGCTCCGCCCTGACATCTCAACGGTCTGCATGGGCATGGCAATGAGCATGGGCGCGGTACTACTGGCAGCGGGCCAGCACGGCAAACGCTACTGCCTGCCGAACTCCACCATGCTGATCCACCAGCCTCTCGGTGGCGCGGAAGGCCAGGCGGCTGATATCGAGATCACCGCGCGCGAAATCCTGCGCCTGCGCCGCAGCCTGTATGAGGTCCTCTCACATCATACCGGCCAGACGATGGAGCGCATCATGCAGGACTCCGACCGCAACTACTACCTGACGGCACAGCAGGCGGTCGAGTATGGCCTGATCGATGATATCCTTAGCCCCAGCGAGGAATCATCCGCACGCTAGCTTAAGATAGTGGAGAGGCCCGATTGCACTCCTCCCGTAGAGGTCTATCACGGGATGCCGGACACTGCAATCGGGCCTTTTTATATTTGAGGACAAGGGAGGAAGCGCGTGCCGAAGAAAACCCGCAGCACATTGAGGGGCAAGAACATCCGCTGCATCCTGTTCGACGGCGGCGATACGCTCTGGACGCGCAATGATAAAGAGACCTGGAATGCTCTGGAACACGACGCTAATCTGCAGGCAGTCGCTCTCCTACGCAAACACGCGCCCCACGTGGACCTCTCTGCCGCCGATGATGAGCGCCTCGGCGAAGAGGTGCGTAAAGCAATAGATAAACTTATGAGCAAGATCAGGCGCCAGCATCCTGGTTACGAGCCTGATTTCACCATGTCAACCCAGGAGGCGCTTATTCACCTGGGCTTCCCTAAGTTCACCAGGGCCGTCGCCGATACTATCTACGATGCGTTGCGCGTGCGTGTCCCACCATCGCGCACCCTCTTCCCCGATGCTCTCCCGACGCTGGCTACGCTGTACGAGCGAGGGTTTATTCTGGGCCTCGTGACCAATCGCCAATGGGGAGGCACCCCTTTCGTGGAAGATCTGCGCACGCTCGGACTGCTCGACTACTTCGATCCGACGCGCATAGCGGTCTCAGCGGACCTCGGCATACGCAAGCCAAATCCTATGATCTTTATGAACGCGCTCAATGCTTTGCGCGTCGCTCCCGAAGAGGCTATCATGGTCGGCGATTCGCTGCGCGCGGATATCGCGGGCGCCAATCAGCTCGGCATCTTCGCCGTCTGGAAACCCAAACAGCGCATCATCGCTGAAGTCAGGGCAGAGCTCCAGCCCGATAAGCCATATCTGAATGATAAGCATCTTCTTGGCTACGCACGCAAACAGGAAGAGAAAAGAGACAGGCTCCTTCCTGACATCATTCTACCCGATCTGACGATTGAATGCCTGAGCGACTTGCTCGATGTATTCTTGAAAGCAGGCCCACAGTGAAACCAACTGTGCGTAAATTGCTCTTCGAAACGCTCTATAAGAACCGCTACCTCTATCGCTTCGCCAGCACGGTCCCCTTCGCCGGTCAGTGGCGTGGCTGGCAGCGCCAGGTCCTGCCACGTATTCATGGCACTGACGTCCTTGAACTGGGCTGCGGATTGGGCGATCTCCTGGCAGATATGTTGGAGGCAGGCTACACTTGCCGGGCCGTGGAACATTCGCCTCAGATGGTCGCAGCCGCCCGTGCGACGCTGAAACGGCGTCACGCGGGCCAGGATACCTGGGTTATTCAGGGCTCCTCTCAACATTTGCCCTTCAGCGCCAGCTCATTCGACACCGTGGTCAGCACCTTTCCATCAGAGTATATCTATGACCCCGATACGATCGCGGAGGTGGAGCGCGTCCTCCGTCACGGCGGTCGCTTGATTGTGATCGAGGGCGCCAATCTGCTGCCCGTTGGCTTCGTGCAGCCACTCCTCGTTCTGCTGCAGGCGCTGGTGTATGGTCCCGCTGCCCTCTTCGGCCCACGCGAGCGGCACAACCTCGACGAGGAGATCGCCCGGAGCAAGCGAACCGGCGATGGAGACGGCGTGATCACTGATGTTCTGCCCAACACCTGGTTCGGACGCCATATCCCTCTCGAACAGCATGGCCTGCAGCGCCGCTCCGAGCGCGTGCGCAGTCGGCGCTGGGAGGTGTACATTACTATAGGAGAAAAGCCTTAAACGACGTACTGCTCCGTGCCAGCAGTTATTGTTACCTTGCAGTCAAGCTATCACAAATGGAAGTAAATTTATAAGACAAGTAGACAACATCTATCTGCTGCTAGATGTCACGAGGAAACTATCAGGGGCGTATAGTATCGTAAATCATCCGATCTACATATGTATATGTATCACTCCATGTATAACAGGCGTAGAGTGTATCTCGAAGCGCCGTCACCTCCGCGTCGTTGCGCGCGTGAATATCGATAAGAGGATCTCCGGCATGCAGATAAGCACCGACCCTGGCCTGTAGGACAAGTCCCGTGCGAGGGTCGATCTGCTCGCCCTTCTTGAAGCGTCCCGCCCCCAGGCTCATACTGGCGAGGCCGATACGTTCCGCGTCGATGCCTGCGATATAGCCGCTACGAGGCGCCGTGAGCATTGTGCGTATGGGGGCCGAGGGCAACAACTGTGGCCGCTCGATATAGCGCGCATCGCCTCCCTGTGCAGCGATCACCTCCGCCAGCTTCTCCACTCCATGCCCTGCACGTACGGCACGTGCAACAACCTGTTCGGCCTCACCGACGCTCGCCGACTTCCCGGTCATCACGAGCAGTTCGGCGGCCTCGTGGTAGCATAACTCTGCGACATCCGGCGGCCCCTCACCGTGTAAAATGGCGATCGCCTCCACCATTTCTAGCGCGTTGCCAACTGCACATCCCAGGGGCTGCTGCATCGAAGTGATCGCTGCAACCGTGTGCATGTCTGCCGCGCGCCCGATTTCGACCATCGCCCTTGCCAGCTCGTACGCCTGCTCTGGCGTCTTCATAAACGCCCCGGAGCCGAACTTGACATCAAGCAGCAGGTGCGAACCGCCCACCGCCAGTTTCTTGCTCATAATGCTAGCCGCGATCAGAGGAATGCTCTCGACGGTCCCGGTCACATCGCGCAGCGCGTAGAACTTGCCATCCGCCGGTGCCAGTTCGCTCGATTGACCGGCCAGAACAATATTGCACTTTGTCAATATTCGTAGAAACTCGGAGCGCGAGAGTTCTGAGCGAAAGCCGGGAATAGATTCCAGCTTATCAACCGTGCCGCCTGTGTGGCCCAGTCCACGTCCGGTCATCTTGCCGACGGCGACTCCGCACGCGGCGACCAACGGAGCAACCGCCAGCGTCACCTTGTCGCCGACACCCCCCGTGCTGTGTTTATCCACCACGGGAGAGATCGTCTCGCGCACGTGCAGTTCTTCACCCGAACGCGCCATTGCCAGCGTCAGGTCGCCTATCTCACGCGCATTCATGCCACGCCAGTAGACGGCCATTAGCCAGGACGATACCTGATAGTCAGGAATGAATCCACGTGTATACTCTTCTACCAACCAGTCAATCTCTGCCGTACTGAGCACCTCCCCATCCCGCTTCTTACGAATCAGTTCTACTGCCTGCATATGTATGTTCCGTTTACTCCGATAAGACAACACGTATGGCGTCGGCTTCAAAGCCATTGCCCGTCTCGATCTGATAGCGGTTCATGATCTGGCTACCGAGGCGCACATTGCGATCGAACTGGAGCTGTCCATTTGTAAAGCCATAGACGGCGCGCTCCTGACCATAGCTCCCTTGAACAATGATCGTATTGAACTTATCCGCGCGCTGCTCTTTCAGCGCCTTCAGCAGCGTAGCCATCTGTTGCCATGGCGCACAGCGCGGATAGAGGATACGTACGATCCTTTTGCGCCCCACGCTCTCCGTATCTTCGACGACACTGTATGCAAGGGCACCCTGCTCAAGAGCGTTGAGGTGATCTATGGTGCGCGGCGGAAATGGTGCGGGTGGTTCCGGTGCCGCCGGCGTCGCAGTGTTTTGCCTCACAGGGACAGGGGGCGTAGTCGTACGCTGTCCCGCTGGGACAGGGAGCACGCGCTGTTGTGCTGGTGGCGTTGTTGGTCGTGGATACCCCGGCGCGGGCGGTGCCTGGCGCGGATTTGGATAGGGCTGCTGATACGGTTGTTGCGGCTGCGGGGGTGGATAAGGCGCACGCTGGCGAGACGCGGAAGTCTGCGCGGGAGGCGTCTTCGCTGAGATGTCCCTGCCACAGCGGATGCAGACCTGCGCCTGCTCCGCGTTTAACCCTCCACAATAAGGGCAACGCATACCTGGTCCTCCATCTGGTATAGCTAAGATGACACCTTTACTTAGCTATACGTTGCAATTATCCTGGCGTTGCATTCCAGCCTGGCAATCTGGAATCTGTGTCGTTTGCGCGCTACCCCTGCCTGACAATCGCCTCTACCAGTTGCGCATTGGAGTGGGTCTTTTCGAACAGGCGCACAACCTGTTCCGTGCTTTCACGCCTGGGTAGATCGGCCATACGGCGTCGTACAATAGACATTGCGCGTAGTTCAGTGGCAGAGAGTAACCGTTCCTCCTGGCGCGTGCTGGAGACGGCGACGTCGATCGCGGGAAAGATGCGCCGATCGGCCAGCTCGCGGGAAAGACGGATCTCCAGGTTGCCGGTTCCCTTAAACTCCTCATAGACCACGTCGTCCAGGCGGCTCCCCGTCTCGACGAGGCAGCTCGCGACAATCGTCAGGCTCCCGCCCTCTTCAAGCGTGCGCGCGGCGCCAAAGACGCGCCGCCCAACCTCCAACGCGTGCGCATCGATACCGCCAGAGAGCGTGCGACTGCCGTAGCCTCCGCGCTGATTACGCCCGCCGCTCCACATGTCGGTGTTAAGGTTGTGGGCACGCGCCAGCCGTGTCAGCGAGTCCAGCAGAATGATCACATCCTGTCCCCGCTCGACCTCGCGCCTGGCATCCTGTAGTGCGCGCTCGACGACCTGTCCGTGCTTCGACAACGCCTGATCGAAACTCGAAGCATAGAGCTTTACCTGGGGACCCTGCACCTCCATACGCCACTCAGTCACCTCTTCAGGACGTTCGTCCACCAGGCAAAGGAATAGATGCGCCTGCTCATGATTCTTGAGCACAGCAGAAGCGATCTGGCGCAAAATCGTCGTCTTGCCGGCTTTAGGCGGCGCAACGATCAGCGCCCGTTGTCCAAACCCCAACGGAATCAACAGGTCTATCAGGCGCGGAGCAATCGGCGTCGCTCCTGTCTCTAACGTAATACGACGGTCTGGATGAATCGGGGTCAATTTTTCAAAGGGAGTATGTGTTGATGCCACTCGGCCCAGCCTCCTGATCAACTAATAGCAGGTGCACGTCCCCATTACTGTATCACATATGGTCAACCTCCCGAAACAGAACCGGGCACGCGTGAACTCCGTTGAGATGCGCGTTAAACTCTCGTTTGAAGATCATCTCAGCAAAATCACTGACCTCATCCAGCAACATCTCCAGTGGTCCGTCGTTGCGTGTGACAACGACCTCTTTGCGAATACCAAACTCCTGTTTGAACCGGTGTGCCATGTACTCCCAGTCATTCCCTCCATAGTACGTGCGCATTATATGCTCGGAAACAAAGTGGTTATCCGGCAGGGGCGGATCGGTCACGCGCTCCCGTACCCGCCGAATACATTCCTCCAGGTCGGAGTCGATAAAGAAGAAATATGACTCCCGCAGAAAGGTCGGACTGAAGAGACTCGATGCCGCATGGTAATCGTCGCGCGCAAACTCAATTACCGCGATATCCGTCCGCCCAAACGCTAGAGATGCCTGCACGCTCCTCTCTAACTGCCTCAATGCACTGTCCAGCACGGAGTAGTCGAGGACATCAAATCCCCCGCAATCCGTGGGACGAAATTTTTCAGACCCTTCTATAAACATTTTGTAGAGAATGTCGTAATCTTGTAGAAAGAGGGGGGAAAAGTTTCTTCGCTGCGCTAATTCGGTAAGATAATGGGCAGCGGTCGATTTACCACTACCCGGACGCCCTAAGACAAACACTGTTGCACCCATTCCAGGTGTACCTCCTGTTATTCTCTCACAACCCACGTTATACCCCTGTCGTTGCTGTGCGCTTCTCATTCATATCTCAGTAGATATCCAGATCATTACACACAGTAGACATGCATGTACCATTATTACACACTATTCGCTCAATTACAAGCATATTGTGTAACAATGACAAAAGATGCGCAATTGCAAATGCTTTCTTACTTTTTATACATCAGTTGGGGGAGAACCTGTCTCTTCTGGGGAGCAACTTGCCTCTTCTGGCGATACGCTTCTTCCTTGAGTATTTCATTAACATATTGTTCGAGGTGCGATAAAAAATTCCCAAAAGCACCAGTATTATTAATCACTTTGACCTTCTGGCAGAGACCGACCTCTCTTTGCAGGCAATGAGCCATATATTCTCTGTTTTCCCTGTTATAATATTGTCTGAAAATATCGTCTGAAAAAGAGGGGTGGTCATCGATCGAGTTCGGGCGCTCAACACGCTCATGCACACGCCGCAGACAGGTCTCGATATCTGCGTCAAGAAAGAGAAAGTAAGCGCTTTTGAGGAAAGCAGGGGTAAATTGTTTCAGCGCTTTGCGATAGTCATTGCGTGCAAACTCAATTGTTACCGCATTTACTTCTAATAAATTATTTCGCGCTCTTTTCTCTACTTCTTCCAGAACATTATCCATCACCGCCAGGTCGATTGCGTCAAAACCATTATGCTCCGTTGGTCGAAAGCGGAGATGTTGCGTGTCCGCTAAAAACATCTCGTATAAGATTTCATAATCGTTGACGTGTCTGACAGACCAACCATATTGCCCTAATAGATAATTCACCTTGCGAGCGGCTGTCGACTTGCCGCTTCCAGGCCGTCCCAATACAAATATTTTCATACGCTGAACACTCCTACAAGCTAACACCCGATTCATTCTAGCTTACTTGTTTTCTCGTGATCAGATACACGATAAATAAATCTCTCTAGCCAGATCGTTAAACTAATAATAGAGGGGGCGCGACGGATCGCACCCCCACTAATGTCATAACAGAGGCTCAGGCAAGAGAAAATCAAGCTTCTGCTGAGAATGTGGCTAGCATTTTTCTATAGAGTAAGTATACAAGAAAACCTAATAGAAATGTCTATATTAGACATAAAGGCTATTGACAACCGTCAATTTTCATTTTTCAGGAGCGAGGCGTACAAACCCTCGAGTCTTCGGGTCCCAACTCATCACTACGTTGCCGCCTTCGCGCTTGCCCAGGTTAAGCTCCTCTTCCAGGAAACCGATTATCTGCATGCGGAACTCGACCACCGCAGTCTCGGGAGCGAAGCGCAGGAGCACTTCTTTTAGCTTCCAGTAGAAGTAGCATGCCACCCCCAGCCGCGCACTGATATTTGTGAAGCTCAACATATTCTCTGGTAGAGCTGGCTGCCCGGCGGGATCGCGCATTGGATCTATCTGATAGGAGCCTGCAAGCGCCTGTCTGAGCTGTTCCCCCTTTGAGCGCGCCTGTTCGAGACCCAGCCCTTTCAGGATAATGTAATACCTGTCCGCGTTGATATGATAAAGCTCGTAGGCTGCATTATCCTTAAGCGCTCGCAACTGTCCATGAATACGTAATCCGACCAATCTTGCCAGCTCCCCCGCCATACGATCGCCATATTTATTGGCGATGCTACTCTGATTATCGATGTCAACTGCGATAAAAGAAACTACTTCTTTCAGCTCGTCTTCTCTCGACTGTCCCTCCAGAAGCAGGGCTTCAATATCTCGTATAAATTCATTCTCTGATAGGAATTCTTTAAAAAGCATGTCCACATGTTCGGGATATGCTATCAAATCCCTCAATCTTCCAACTGCTTCCAGGCGTAGCTGATACGTTTCGAGCAGTTCTCCCACCATCTTTCCGACCATACGCATTACCCGCTGCTCATTTTTCGCGAAGGCGTCAGGGTACTCCGAGACGGCATAGATGACGCCGATTGAGACGTTATCTACGTTCTCCACAGGAATTGCTATCGCTGATCTAACAGGTTCTTCCGCCTTACGAGCAGCGATCGTCGCGTCTACATGCGAGACATCGGGCAGGTAGATGATGTGTCCACTCTGGAAGGCACTCAAACACAGTCCGATGACTGGTGACTGCGGAGCGACCATTGTACTACCGATCTGGTGAGGTGAGTGTTTGCTCTGCGCCCTTACCACCAGACTGCGCTGCTGCAGTGGTAGAATTGATGTAGGATGGTTGGGCAAGAGGATACAGCAGAAACGCCAGCGCTCATGCCCTTCCGTCGTCAACCCTCCCAGGCGTACGACTATCTCGGCCAGGCCATTCAGTATGCCATCTTCGTGCATCGCGCTGCTTCCTAGATCTGTTGCCGGTTCCAACAGATCATGCATGCCATGTCCAAAGCACTGCTTGACGCTCGCGCTCTCCTCATAGAGCGGTTGTAAAAGCGTGCGAATCGTCTCGACAACATCGCTTCCCAGCGTCAGTTGCCGGGTCTCTCTCGGTACCACAATCAATGTCGGGTCCTGCGGAAGCGCGTCCTGCACTACACCAGACTTCATCGTCTGTAATGCGTGTACACGGTAATCAGTACTATACTCAAATGAAGGGGTAGTGGTCAAAAATGTGTAGGAGGAGTGCGCCTGGTCAAGCCAGCCAACCAGTGTCTCGCCAAGCATTGAGATATCCTCTGCGCGCTTTAAAGCAGGCTTCGTCATCCCTATGTCAAGCGGCAATAACAGGCCGGCGGCGGTGTTGGGTCTGTCTTCGCTAACTAGTAACAATGATAGACGCAAGGCGCGCGAGGCAAAGTAGCGCCACGCGGCTTCCTGTCGTGCCCTCTCTATGCGCAGGTTGATCGGAAAGCCATCCATGCTATCATACTGGATGATTGTCGAGCGCTCACGCTCAGAGTTTCGTAACACCTGTTCAGGAAAACTGAGAGATTGCCATAGCTGGTCGATATCGGGCGGAATATCGCTGGGCGCGTAACCTGCATCGATCAGTTCACGAATAATCGCCAGTTTATCCAGTTCACGCAGCGTGTACAAACGTCTCCCCATAGACCCAACCGGGCGCAATGGGTTGAGGAAACCATATTTCTCCCAATCACGCAACTTATTCTCTGTGAACTCGAACAACTCAGCTGCTCGACTGATCGTCACGGTTGCCTCGGCGCGCCCTCTCTGAATATTCTGCAAGATGCGTCCCTGGGCGTCCTCTTTCTGAAGATGTTCTCTAATGCTTTGCAAACTTCGCTCGTACATCTCCGCCTCCATCAGAAACCTCTGAGATTGTAGACATTTCTGTCATGATTGTTAATAAAGATCTGTCTTTACCATACACAATTTCATGAAACGCAGCTTTTTGACAAATTTTCCCCTCAGTTGTGTTGACAAAGTTCTGTTCGTTAGGTACTATTGTTCATAGTATACAAGATTTATTTCTTGTTTTGTGAAGTTTCTTAAGGCATTTTCTTTCATTCTCAGAAAAGTTCAGGCATGTGGTAGCAGAGACATGTGAGCGGCTACCATAGGTGACAGCATTTTACACAGTACGCACTAACTCAAAAGGTTGCCCGGAGGCCTTTCGCATGTTAATGACCGCTCATATCCGCGCTGAGGACAGATACGACGACGAACAGATCTGGAACGATCTCTACGCCTGGCTCTTAGCTGTAGTTGAAAAGTGGGTTGCCTATGCAAATGTGACGTGCTGGTGTGGACAGCAGAAAGAGGTCTCGGAAGATATCGTTCAGGAAGCTATCCTACGCACACTCAAGTACAGACAGCGTGCCAGGCGTGGCGAAGTTCAACCGATTGTCTCGCTCAAATCGTTAAGCAAGGTCATCGCACAGAACTACTTTCGGGACCGCCGCCGCAAAGATCAGTATCTCGTGCGCCCCTCTCAAAGCACTGATAGCGCAGAAACATATGTCACGACGCACGACCTGATCGATCCTTCAGAGATCGCTCTTGATCACCTGATGGTCAAGTCCGCCATCGTCGCGGCTGCCCACATCGTAGCAAGCTTCCCCGACCAGCAGCGCACAGCCCTGCTGACGGACCTGGCCAACACCTCCGACTTCAACGATCCGCCCACATTCCTGGAGCAGGCCCTCTCCTGCGAGGGTATCCAGTTGCGCGACTACAGCGGTCCCCTGCCCTCCGAACCCGCAACGCGAAGTCTCCACGCGGCCAATCTGTGCGTTGCTTATAAGAGATTGAGGAGGAGGGTTCAGGTGTAGCACTCGCGCCAACACAACAGCGATAAAATCATCGATCGCGGCATAGAAAGCGTCGAGAGAGCCTGTATTCTCAACGCACTGAACAATGCCTCCTGTACCATCCCCTTTCTTACAAGCTTCAGCGCTTAATCCAGCAAGATATCTCATGTAAGGTCTATTATCATTGCCATAATAGCCTCTCAGTATATGATCAGAGACAAAATGATTATCTACTGCTAAATGATCTGTCACTCTCCGGTGTATACGCTGTACGCATGTCTCGACATCAGCATCTATAAATAAGATATGCGCATTTTGTAGAAATTCAGAACTGAATGGCTCTAACCCTGTCTTATAATCAGAGCGGGCAAATTCAATGATAACCAGCTCATTTTCCTTCATAGCTGGCATATGCGATCGTACCTGGTTCTCCACCTCGACAAGAGCACTATCAAGTACGGAGAAATCCACGACATCGAAACCACCATGATCTGCAAGGCGAAATTTCTTCTTCTCGGTGTCGTGTCTGAACATGCGTTGCAATATCTCGTAGTCTCTTATTCTGGTAACGGACCACTCCCTGTCCTTCATGAATGTGTTTATGCGACGAAAAGCTGTAGTTTTTCCACTTCCGGGTCTACCTAAAACAAGCAATTTAACCAACATTACAGTACTCCCCCCAAAAATAAAAATAACCAACAATTGAGTAGAAACCCACTACCCCTAAGTGTGTTCCTACCCAGGTATTCTCTTACCTAATCCTGCTGATAGGTAGTGAAGGACCTGGTTTCCATATCCCACACGTAGACTACGTTGCCGCCCTCATCCATGCCCAACTTAAGGACAGAATCCAGGCTCCGATACATTATCGAGCTCACATCGGCGATGGTTTGGTACTGTTTCATCACGAGAAATTCCTGTATTTTCTCGTAAGAATACCACGTTACAGCCAGGTGCAAGCTGACATCAGGGATAACATGCGTGCCTCCCAATGGATCAGCCCGCTTGATGGCGACGTTGCCTTCGAGGGCCTTTTTCAGTCGCAGCGCATTCCTCTTCGTCTCCTCCAATGAGAAGCCATGTAAGAAGAGGTAAAATCGACCAGCGTAAATATAGTAGGGTTTACAATCAAGGTAGCGGGAAAAGAGCGCGGGTAACAGATCACGAATACGTTGTCCGATCGTTCGTTGCAGGTTGCGCAGCACCAGTTCACCATAATCGCGCACGACGCGATCCTGGTTGTCTATATCGATGGCGATAAACGAGATCTGCCCGGATATGGCTGCCGCGTTCGTATCGAGTGCCGCATCTTCGGGAACAAGCGTCCTCTCCTGTATCCTTTTCAGGAGTTTCTCTATATCGTCGATAAAATCATTTTCAGATCCCAGATCTTTGAAAGAGGTATCTATGCTGCCAGGCTTCTTTATCAACTCAGACAGTCCCCTCGCGAGCTGCCTGCGCGCTACATAGTTGCGAAGCAGCTCTTCGATCATTCTCGCCATGATTCTGAGAAGGCGAAAATCTGTCTGAGAGAAGGCAGCGGTTTTGTATGATGCGACGTAGAGGGCACCCAGCGGTTCTTCAGTCTCGCCCCCGATGGGAATCGCGATATTGGAGCGTACGGGTCCTTCGGTCTCTCTAAACTCAGGGGTGACATCTACCTGCGACAGGTCCTGGCGATAGATGATAGAGCTGCTCTGAAAGGCGCGGATACTTAAACTGGTCCGATAGCGCTCTGGCGCAAGTTCCCTACTACCTACATTATAGGCAATGTTCTGGCTTGTTGCACGTATGACAAGGCTCTGCTGTTGCAATGGCAATTGCCGATTTCCCGGCAGCAGGATGTAACTGAAGCGCCAGCGGTCTTCTCCGTCAGCGTCTTTTCCTCCCAGGCGTATGACCATATCCGCCAGGCTGGTCAGCACTTTATCGGGAACTCTGGGCGTGAAATCTATGCCAGGGTTGAGCAGATCTTGCATGCCTTCGCCAAAGTATCTGCGCCAATTATCTTTATCCTCGTACAATGGCTTGAGGAGGCGCCGCGCAACCTCTACCGCATCCGCCACAAGGTTGAGTTTTTTCGCCTCATCGCGCTGTACCAGTACCAATGTGCGATTCTCCGGCTCTGTTGTCTGCACATCACCGTCTATATGGAGCTGCACTATATGAAAGTCGCTGGGGTAATCCAGGGCCGGCGCCGCTGTAAGCAAGGTGCAGAACGAACGCGTCTGACCCAACCAGCCCACAAGGCTTTCACCCACTTCTGATAGATTCGTCGAATTGGGCATAAAGCCTTCGAAGCGCCACTCCTTCACAGGCAAAATCAGGCCGGAGTAGGTGCCCGGCACGTCTTCTGACACCAGCATGAGCGCCATCTGCAAGGCATGCGAGGCGTAGAAACGCCAGGAGAAGCTGTCTAAATAGGCAACGTCTACACGCTGATTGATTGAAAGAAACTTGCTACTTGCTGACGGAGCCGACGCGTCGCCAGTGCTCTCGACGCCCATGGGCGAGCGCGAACGTTGCAGCGCCGCCCATATTTTACCGATGTTTGGTGGAATCGCGCTTGAAAGAATGCCTGCATTAGTCAATTCGCGAATAACGGCAAGCTTCTCCAGCTCGGCAATAGGATACTGGCGCTGCCCGGTTGCGCTCTTCGCATCCGCAAGCTCGGGGCGAATGGGCTTCAGCAGCCCTTTTTTTTCCAGATCGCGCAGTTGACTGATGCTGAAACCGGAAAGTTCGGAGGCGCGTCCAATGGTTACCGCGAGATCTTCACGGCTGCGTTGGATATTCTGCTGCACACGACGCTGCAACGCTTCATCTTCGAGATATTGTTGTATTCTCTGCGGATTACGCGCGTCCATTCTCATCTTTCCTCTAAAATAGAGAGGCAATAAAAGATTTTCTATGCCTCTATCTATGATATCATAAATATCACAATGTTCAAGAGTTTTCCTACGTTTTCCTCTCATTTAGGAAAGATTTACTAGCATGTTTTCTAATAAGTATTTATCGATTTTCCTTAGAAGATGCTGTATCTTCAGAGAAATCCTTGCAATTATGCACCTGACAAGGTAACATATGCTTAGTAAGAGCTCATCTTATTAAGAGTTAACCTGCAATCACCCTTAGCTTTTCTCTCACACTGAAGAAAAACTGAGAATACATACAGCTTTGTAGAGACCGCAGCGGAGAGCATCGTGTAGCACATCCTTCTACATCCTGAATATACCAGGAACTGGAGGCAGTACCCATGACGACCCATCGACTGTCTTTGCACTCTTGCGATCGTTGTTCCGGTGGTGATCAAATTCAGTGTAATCTGTTTTGGAGCGAACTGCAGAACTGGCTCAAACCGTATGTGCTTTCCTGGATCTATACGGAGCCCTTACCTGTCTGGCGTGGTCAGGAGCAGGAGATTGTCGATGATATCCTGCAAGAAACCTCTATCCGTATTCTACACTACCTCCGTCCCGTGGTTGGCGGGGATACTCATACGATCGAGTCGGTGGAGCACTTTAGCTTGACGGTTGCCCGCAATTGCCTGCGCGATCTACGGAGACGACAGCGCAGACTTGTTCACCTGACGACACTCTCTACTCCACTTGAGTATGAAGAGTCTCTCGATACTACTGATTTCTCGGAACTTGCGCTTGAACAGCTTATGTCAGAAGATCTGTTTATGGAACTGGCATGCATCATCGATGGGTTTCCACCGATGCAGCGCCGGGCCATTCTGATTGATCTGGCAAAATATGCAGATTTCGTCGAAGAGACGGGTCTGCTCCAATCCGTCTTTTTGAAGATGGGCATCAATCTACGCGATTATCGACGCCCACGCCCGCTGGATATAGTTGAGCGCAACAAACAGGCATCGCTGCTGAGCACGGCCTACAAGCGCCTGCGCCGTACTTTCTCTGGCGATGCAAAAAAGCGTGTTGCGTAGTCAATAGGCTCAAAGTTCCGATGGCCGATGCGGCATGAGTTATCCTGCAAACCTTTCCTGGTTGACAGAGCTCAGCAAAAAAAATGGGGTAGGCCTCTGTATGGTACAATACAAAGACAAACACCGTTTTCGTTACGCCAAAGGATACTCGCTCATGCCACAAAAGTCCTATCCTGCTACAACCTATGCCCAGGACTACGTATTACGCTTACAGTCCTATCAGGACGAACTGCTCGCGCGCCTGGAGACGCTGGTGAATATTGATTCTGGCTCAGGCCAGGTCGCGGGTGTGAACCGCATTATAGAGTACGCGGCGCAGTGGCTGGATGAGATCGGTTTTACTGTGACCCTGCACCCGTCGGAGGGCTTTGGCAATAATCTTGTGGCAAGGCGTAGAGGGATCGGTTATGCACGCATCTTGCTCGTCGGGCACGTGGATACCGTCTACGAGCGCGGTTCGGCTGAGATACAACCCTTTACCATTCGCGACGGCATCGCTTACGGTCCGGGCGTGATCGATATGAAGTCCGGGGTGATGATGTGTATCTACGCCCTGCGCGCCCTCGTGGAGGAGGGCTTCGACTTCTACGATGAGCTGTGCGTGGTCTTTAATAACGATGAAGAAGTGAGTTCTGTGGGCAGTTCGCCACTGTTGCGCGAACTGGCTCCCCAATTCGATTTCGGCCTGGCGCTGGAGTCGTCACGCTCGGTGGAGATTTTGACCCACGCGCGCAAGGGCTCCGATAAGTACCTTCTAACCGTACAGGGCGTGGCGGCTCATTCGGGCGCTGAACCATTCAAGGGACGCTCCGCCGTTATCGAACTGGCCCATAAGATGATCGCTATCCATAACCTGAACGCGCTGTTTCCAGGCGTTACTTTTAATGTGACGCGCATTAGCAGCACGGAGCCACTGAACGTTGTGCCGGATATAGCACGCTGCTACATCTCGGTGCGCTCCTTTTCCGAGAAGGGTCTCCAACAGGCCGCGACGGCCCTGAAACAGCTCGCAGCAGGCAGCAATGTTCCAGATACATATGCGCACCTGACGCTCCTCCCCAACGGGCGACATCCCTACGAGCCAACGCCAGGCATTATGTACCTGATGTCGATGGCACAGGCGGAGGGCGAGGCGCTGGGCATGCATATCACGCCGGAGCGCAAGGGCGGCCTCTCCGATGCTAATCTGCTCATGGAGATGGGTCTGCCCACGCTCGATAGCCTCGGCCCTATCGGTGGCGGCATGCACAATCTCAATCGCGAGTTCCTTCACGTCGACTCTATACCACAGCGCGGGGCGCTCCTGGCTGGCCTTTTGCAGCGCCTCTGCCTGGCAAAATCTACAGGTTCTGAACCGTACTCTTGACCGATGTCCTTCACCTCTTTTCTCTTTATACTTGCTTGAGTAGGGATGGGGCTTGCCTCCATCCTGGTCCCCGAATCCTCCGTTCCGTGGCCTGATTGCGCTTGTCGAGCCGGATGGGGGCAAGCCCCATCCCTACTCAAGAGTTATAGGGATGTAAATGGCAAGAAAAATTGTTCTTAATAGGTAAACATACAATTACCTCTATACGTTTTTCTTAAAATCCATTGCGATATATCGTAATCGTGTGTTACACTTAGCAAAATGTATACTTTCAACAAAAGTTAGGAGCCCTTGTGTATGGGATTTCATGGAATGGGCGGGGGCATGTCCGCCTATCTCGAAGAACAAAAAAACCGTGGTCGCAAGACCGATGCGCGCACGCTGAGACGTGTCGCGGTAGCATTTAAGCCGTATCTGTTCCAGGTTATTCTGGTCTTGATCACTATTGCATTGACGAGCGGTCTGGGGTTGGTGAATCCGCTCTTGATCCAGCGCATTTTTGATGATGCCATTGGTGCGCATAATACTTCTCGCCTCATTCTTTATGTGGTTATTATGTTTGTCACCCCCATCGTCTCTGGTCTGATCGGGGTCTACCAGTCTTTCCTCAATAATGTGATCGGTCAGAATGTGATGCGCGACTTCCGCAATAAGCTCTACCAGCACTTGCAGAATATGTCGCTGCGCTTCTTTACCGCGACGCGCACCGGTGAGATTCAGTCGCGTCTCTCTAACGATGTAGGCGGCGTGCAGGGGGTGGTGACGAATACAGCTACGAGTATTGTGGCCAATGTGGCGACGGTGCTGAGTACGATCATTGCTATGCTTATCCTCAGTCCTCTACTGACGCTTATCTCGCTCGGTCTGCTCCCGCTCTTCCTCTGGTTCACGTACAAGGTCGGCAATGTGCGCCGCGTGACCAGCAAAGAGACGCAGAAGAGTCTGGCCTCCCTTACGGCGATGATGCAGGAGACGCTCTCGGTGAGCGGCATCCTGCTGATTAAGACCTTCGGACGCCAGAAGTACGCGCAGACGCAGTTCGAGAATGAAAATCAGAACCTTACGAACCTGGAAATCCGCCAGCAGATGATTGGTCGCTGGTTCTTTATGTTCATCGGTACCTTCTTCTCGGTGATGCCGGCTATCGTTTACCTGGTCGCTGGTTTGCAGATTATCAATCACCAGAGCATCTTCGGGGTGGGGATGACGTTCGGTACGATCGTTGCCTTTACGACGCTGCAGAGTAGGATCTTCTTCCCTATCGGCCAGTTGTTGCAGGTGCAGGTGGATATACAGGGCGCCCTGGCGCTGTTCGACCGCATTTTTGAGTACCTGGATATTCCGGTCGATATTAAGGATAAGCCCGATGCTCTCGATCTCAAACCCGATGATGTGAAGGGCGAGATCTCTTTTAAGGATGTCTCCTTTACCTATAAGCGCGATGATCTCAAACTGCCAAGCGGTTTCGAAAACCCAGATGGCAAACAGTCCCCGGTGCCTGCCGCCGTTCCTACAATGGGCGAGGAGCCGGTGGATCATTCGACGTTGAGTCATATCTCGTTCGATATCAAGCCCGGACAACTGGCGGCGCTGGTTGGGCCGAGCGGTGCCGGCAAGACGACGATTACGTACCTGATCCCTCGCCTGTACGAGGCCGATAGCGGTGCCATTGAGATCGATAGATATAATGTTAAGGATATGAAGCTTAGCTCGCTCGGCCAGATGGTCGGTATGGTGACGCAGGAGACCTACCTGTTCCACGCGTCGATCCGCGAAAACCTGCTCTACGCGCGCCAGGATGCAACCGAGGAGGAGATGATCGCTGCCGCGAAGGCCGCCGCCATCCACGAACGCATTCTGGATCTGGAGAATGGCTACGATACGATCGTTGGTGAGCGCGGTTATAAGCTCTCCGGAGGCGAGAAACAGCGCATCGCGATCGCGCGCGTGATCCTCAAGAATCCACGCATTCTGATCCTGGACGAGGCTACCAGCGCGCTCGATACGCACTCCGAACGCCTGATCCAGGCCGCTCTGGAGCCGCTGATGCAGGGTCGCACGACGCTGGCAATCGCGCATCGGCTCTCGACCATCCTTGCCGCCGATGTGATCCTGGTTGTGGATAAGGGCGAGATCGTGGAGCGCGGGACGCATCAGGAGCTGCTGGAACTGGATGGGCTGTATGCTCGCCTGTATAATGAACAGTTCTCGCAGCTACCACAAGAGGAGAGTGTGGCTTAGTTCTTCAATAACATCAGTTGTCTTGGTAACTGTTCAGCTCCCTGTTGCTGACTCATCGCCGCGTCGCGGCTCACGTACTTCTTGTTGTGGGTGGCGAGGTGGCGGCCTGAGTCGCCACCTCGCCACCCACAACAAGAAGTATTTTTTACGCGGGCTGCAGGAAGGCGTCCGGATTCTTGAAGGCATGGTAACGCAGCAGCCAGCAACCATAATTCAGGCCACCACCGACGGCGGGCAGCGATATCCATTCGCCATCTTGCAGTCGATTCTGGCGCAGCGCCTCGACGAGCGCCGTCGCGATACTGGCATTGGAAAGGTTGCCGTAATTGCGGAAGTTGTCGACCAGCTTCCCCATGGTCGAGGCGGGCCAGCCGAAATCATGCATCAGCAGTTCGCCCATGCGGCGCGTGATGCGCGAATTGGCCTGATGCGGCACGATATGCGCCAGTTTATCGGGCGACACATTCGCGTGACGGCACAGCACATCCACGCACTCGGCCATCGCGCGTGGTGCCTCACGAAAGACCTCTTTCCCGTTCATCCTCGTATACCCAACCAGGTACTGCGTGAGCAACTGATTGAGTTCTTTCCCCTTGCCTTCCCTGTACAACTGCTGCATCTTGATGTCGATCTCCGCCATCTCGATGACATCTTTGCGCAGCGGCGTCTGGTATAACAGCGAGGCCGACTTGCTCGCATCGGAACCGTTGATGATATACGTCATATCATCGTCGTCGCTTAACTCCAGGAGGAACGCAGCGGCTCCCTCGCCAAAGAGCGAGCTGATCTTCCAATCCAGCACATTCATAATATTGGGGAGCAGACCCTCGGCGGCCACCAGCAGCACCAGCTTCGCCGATCTGGCGGTGAGAATCTCGCTACAGATTTGAAACGCTTCGGTCTGACAGGCACAGGCACCCCTGAGCATAGTCGCGCGTATGGGTGGCAGCCCCAGCCGCATCTGTACCCAGCCGGCAATCGTGGGAAAAGCGTCGTTATCGGAGGAAGAGGCGCCAATAACTGCGTCTATGTCCGAGACATTGTAGCCGGAGCTGGCGATCGCGCGCCGGGCCGCGATCACCGCCATGTCCACCAGGGACTCGTCAGGATCAGCGTCAGGATCAGCGATCAGCCCTGGCGCCTCCTCACCGACTACCCTGCGACAGAGGGCCAGCGTACTCTCGCGAACATAACGCGTCGTCAGCCCGGTCACGCGCTCCAGATCCCCAGCAGTCCTTGGGTCGCCCAGACGGGTCGAAATATAGGCGAAGAACTCGTTCGTGATGGTGCCCTTCGGGGCATAGTTCCCCAGGCCAACGAGGCGCACTCTGGCCCTGGTATAGGTCTGCGGCACAATAAAAGAGTAGTGTGGCCAATGACCTTCTGGGGTACCTGTCATAGTAAAAAACCTCCATGTTGAGGATATAAGCGACACTGCCACAGTATAACACATGTATAGGCGGTACACTCAGCTTCCCGCCCCGTTCCTCCGCTGCAAATAGTAAACATCCCGTATCCATACGGGGATACAGGATGCTCTTGTGTGTTCTTTTGGAGATGACGTTGCTACCAGCGACTATCGCGGCGGTCACGGCCACCATCACGACGGTCACGGCCCCGGCTGCCACCATAGCTACTACCACTATAACTGCGCGTGTCATCACGACGTGGACGCGAGGCGCGCTGGGCCTGGAAGCAATCACTGCAATAGACTGGACGATCTTCGCGAGGAATAAAAGGTACGGAGGTTGGTTGGCCGCAATTTGCACAGATTGCGTCGTACTGTTCACCACGCGGGGCGCGTGATGAGCTGGTTGACTGCCCACCTCTACGCGCGGCACGGCAGCTCGGGCACCGACCGGGAGTATTGGTTAATCCTTTGCTGGCGTAAAATTCCTGTTCTCCAGCACTGAACGTGAAGTCGTTTCCGCAATCACGACAGGTAAGGATGCGATCACGGTAGCCCTCGTTGGACATCATGGGTGGTATTTCCCCTTCTTGTATCTTCGTTCCGCTTACACAATAGCTTCAGGTGCGATCTCAAGCAAGAAATATCTCTTGTGACTCTATTGAAGAGAGGAAAATATCTCCTGGTGGTTATCAGGTAGTCAAATCCTGGAGTCCGGGGGCGGAACGAAACCGAGGCTTCACAGATTACTTACCAGGTGGGATACACTTTCCCTAACCACATAGTCATTGTAACACATACGTCCCAAAAAAGCATTACCTTTGATCGCCATTAATTTATCTTTTTCGTACCTTCCTAACGCTGAGGTATTTGTCTGCTTGGTAGCTTTAATGGCGTAGGGCCGCCGAGTAGTCCAGAAGAAGGAGGATGTGGCGTGATAGCTTGCTTAGCAGGAATAGGGCGCACTTCGAGCATTGCGCTGTATTCGAGGTGAATGTTGCCAATCAGTACAACATCACCTGCATGCAGAAGCTTCGGATTGAGCAGCGGCTCGTCGTTGACCTGCGTGCCGTTGCGACTGCCAAGATCCTGTACATAATCTCCGTCGAGTTGACGCAAGAATTGCACATGTTTGCGCGAGATCGAGGCATCGTTAATCACAACATCACACTCCTGGTCGCGCCCCACGCTGACGATGGCGCGATCTAGCGGGAAGCACTGACCGGCCAGTTCACCGTCACGAATACGCAATGCTCCGCCCTGATTTGTTGACGCTGGTCGCGGCGTCTTGTAGTCCAGTTCGGTAGTCTCGTCTGAAGGCACGAGCACAGAAGGCATTTCGGTACGAGCGACAATAGCTGCGCCCTGGCCGGTCAGCAAGTCCTGCGAGGAGCGCCATTTGTGATGAGCAAGCGGGTCGCTAAGTCCTAAAGAGACAGCCTGCTCGTCGGATGGAATAAAACAAAAACTTTGTTCGCCGATCTGAATGATATCGTTCGCAGCCAGTAGAACCGTACCGTGTGCTCGCCTGCCGTTCAGCATCACGCCATTGAGGCTGCCGCAATCCGTCAGGCACGCCTGGCCCTTGTCGTACGCCAGCTCTGCATGGTGCCGCGACGCCATCTCATCATCGACCCAGATGTCGCAATCCTCGTCCCGGCCCAGGGTCGCGACTATACGCTTGAGCGCGAGACGTTGCCCATGAAAATTCCCGCTGCGATACTCCAACCAGCCCCACGGCGTCTCTTCGTTAAAGACAAATGGCGCCGCAACGCCTGCGCGATAGCGAGGCGGATCTAGCAGCGAGACGGTCTCTGCGGCGGACTTCTGCCGCGGAATGTGCAGGGCAGTGTTCGTATTGTGAGGAGCGGTGAAGAGGCAGTAGGCTATGGTTACGCCTGATGGTATGACCCAACTCCACAGCGCGACATAGACCAGCGCCAGTTCGACCTCCGCACCCGCTAGTTGTCCCTGCTTCGCGGCAAAACGCAGATTGTACCAGACCAGCGCCAGAAGCAACAACAGAGCGGATATGACGCAGACGAGCAGCGCGCCAGCAAGCTGCCGTGTCGTCCCCCTTCGACGCAGACTGGTAAACAACGCATTGACGGCGATAGCCAGCATACAGCAGGCCAGGCCACTGTAACAGCCTGCGTTAAACCAGGTCGGAAAATCTGCTGTGCTCGTCGTCTTCCTCCAATCGCGCTATAACATCGGGCCGATGAGCGCATTGCGGGCATCGCTCACCATAATGATATCTAGAATCGTTCGTTGCTGCAAATTTTTCCCATACAGATTATCGGCTGCTACGTTGGAAGAATCTGCGGCAACATTGTTGTTTACATCTACAGCATCCCAATAAGCAAACTGCGTGTCGTCCTGATTGAGTGCGACTCCGAGGAAAGCATGACCTGGGATAATTACGATCTCAGGATTCAGACCAATGCGCGCCACGGCAGATGCCATCAGGGTTGTCAACTCCACGCACATGCCGCTGCGTTGTTGCAGCACCTCGGCTGGCAGCTTGATGTTTTGTAGCGCTGCGCTGCTGCCCCCACTGGCGTTATAAGGCACACCTGCCTGGACATAGCGTATATGGTAGTCCAGGCGCAAAGCATCATAGATCGCATCAACCTGGTCAATGACCTGTTGAGGAGTCGCGTCTCTGTACCCGATCATCCCCTGGGGAACAGGCGGCTGCTGATCTGCCAGGTGCGTAGAGGCACGCGTCACCAGGGCGGCGATCGACGGATCATCAGGCGTCACCCAGGCAGCGATCTGCAAGCGATTGGCCGGTATCCATTGCATTAACCAGCGAGAATGCAACAATAAAGGAATATCGTTGACGTAATAGATCTGTCCCTTACTATCTCTCACCTGCACGTGTAACGAGGTATTCTCCTCCTGGGTGAGAGTAGGGAGGGCCCGCGCCAGTAGCGATGGCACGAATGATGCATTCCGCATGCCAGTGGCAGTGTTCACTGTTTGCGTCTGCACCTGACTAAACTTATTGATTGTCACGCTGATGAGCAGTGTCTTAGGGCTACTACTACTATACATCACTGTAAAAAGTGGTGTATGAGTCGCAACATATGAGGGATAAAACGCACTAAAAAGCGCCTGCGGCGAACGAACGCAGATACGTACCGGCGACTGGCCGCCACAGTACTCTTCATTAGCCAGGCTACTTTGCTGATAGCGCGAGTAGATCTGCATTCCACCCACGATGTATAGAACGGAGAAGACAGTTACCGCCCCAAGCGTGAGCAGAAATAGTATTTTTTTGCCCATTGAGTCTTCAGCCTTTGTAACATGGCTCTTACTGTTCTTCGGTGAGGATTGCACTCAGAGCAATAATAACACCTGTTTTGACTCTCAGGCAAATGTATGGGACTTCTGGGGAAGGCAATCGCATCTAATTTTTGGAGCTGGCTCTACAGGCTGTGTCATGGCAAACCGCCATTTAAAGCTCTGCTGTATAAATGCGCCTTACAAGCCGCTTGAAAATTTAGATGCGATTGTCCTGGACTTCTGGGGAACTATTGACGTTTCACACCCCTCTGCTTACGACGGACGCCAGCGGTGATATAGTTGCAAAAAATATGGACAACTATTCCATGCCCAGATTTTCTGCGTTAAGCTACGTCCGTTGAAGCGGGTGGGAGTCCCACTAACCCAACTGGACGGCGGGCTGTACTACGGACAGCCCAAAGGTTTGCTTCCACTGCTCATGTCTCCTCATAAGCAATGCTTTAACTTCCTGCCGGTTCTGGCAAGCGCATAATTCCAGATCACCCAACCGGGACGCGATATTTTGCGAGGCGTTGCTGTCGGCGTGTGCCGTGTGACCGCAAGCTCGACAGCAAAACGTTTGCTGGTCGGGGCGATTGGCACGATCAGGGTAATGACACACACTGCACTCCTGAGAGGAGTACGCGCTCTTGACACTAGTGGCGCTCATTCCCCGCTTCGCCGACTCCCAGGCAATCTTTTCTGGAATGCGTGCCAGATTGGATGCGCGCAAAAAGGCATTCATCGCGCGCGCCTTGAACTTCATCGAGGCCACTGACAGGTGTTCATAGACGATCTGGGCATCAGGGTGCTCATCCAGACACACATTGACCGCACGATTGATCTCCTGACGCACGTGGCGCCTGAGTCGTTGCCCGCTCTTGCTGCTGGTCGAAGGCAGCTTCTCCACGCCCTTCTTTTTGAGGCACGCTCTCAGCTTGGCCTTGCGACGGCGCTTCTCTCGATCTCGCTTCTGTCGCTCGCGCAGTTTGCCGTGAAAGGTACCGTAGTGCTTCCCGTCGCTGCTGGTCACCAGGTTGGCGATGCCGACGTCGAGGCCGATCACCGGGGCATCTGGCTCAGTCTGGACGGCGATCTTTTCTTCGTAGGAGAGAGTGAGCCACCAGCCATCGGCGCGCCGGTTCAAGGTGACGCTGCTGTTGATGCTTTTGCCTGCCAGCACTGCACGATGGTAGCCTGCCAGCTTGACCGGAACACGAATGGGCTGGCGCTTCTCCAGAGTACTGATCCTGAGCCAGTAGTCAAAGGTGGAGTCGTTGGAGACTTCCAGAACGGCAACATTGGCGTTGGCCTGGATACAGGTTTGCCGTAACATGGGGGTGGTCCACTCCTTCCACTCTGGCTCTTTGCGTTTGGGATCGGATGGTGTCGTCCTCTCTGTTTCCAGGGAGTCCTCGACCGCTTCCAGATAGCTTCGATACGCCTGTTCCCGATTGGTTCGCCACGCGCGGGCGATGCCTGCTGCCTGTTGGATCGCGACCCGGTGCCAGCGTTCAGAGAGCGGGGTGGCAAAGAGGGGCGCGTGAAATTTATCGGGGGTTCCTTCGGTGCAAAAGTAGGTGATGTACTCTTGACAGAGCGCCTGATAGACCGGAGCCAGGGCATCAAGGGCGGCCAGTTTGCAGGTATTGGTCTCACTGAGCCGGATGTGGGTCACGGCTCTGGTGAGCGTGGTGGTCGTGGTGCCCTGCCCTCTGCGGGTATGTCGGCGCTCTGTCATGTCGTTGTGTGTTTTCCTTTCTGCTTGCTTCTGCTTTCTTCTAAAAGATCATCCCGGTGCTGCCTCCTTTTTTCGTTCCCCTACCCACCCACGTCGCCCAACACCATGACCTGGATATGGGTCGGGTCGGTGGGCAATGTGTTCGCGTTCCAGGTCTGGGTGATGCTCACTGCCTGGATGTGGGCGTCGTGCTTGAGCAGGGACACGGCTTCTTGCCGGGGCAGTCCCGCGATCTGCCTGCTCAACTGGCTGATCTGGGCGGCGCTGAACTGATAGGCCCAGGTTCCCTGTGCACTCACCAGCAGCGAGAGGGTCCCGTGGGCTGCCTCGGTGGTGGCGACCTGGGTGATGCTGGTCGTGATGGGACCCTGCATGCTGTAGCCGGTGCCCAGGGTCGTACGGGCCTGCGCGCTCAAAGCGGCACTGGCAAGCTGCTCGACCGCCTGCTGGTCGTAGACCTCGCCCTGGCAGGTGAGGGTGAGGGTGATCGTGACGTGGGTTGCCTCGCTGCCCACCGGGTGATCGGTGCTCACGTTCGGGTGACACTGTGCGAGGGCGATGAGTTGCTCACCAGGGCGCACGTCTGCCTGTAGGCGCGCCTGTGCCTCCTGAGTGAGGGTGCTGCTCTCCTGGGTGACCACTGCCTCCACGTCCTGGCGTGCGACCACCGGATAGTCACGGGCGAGCTGCCCACCGGTAAAGGCGTCCGTGTTCTTGACCGAGACGCCCGCCACACAACACAACCCGTTGAGATCCAGAGGCGCGATGTTGCCCTCTTGACCGACCTGTACCGCCTGGGCGGGCACGGTCGCCATACCCACCGCAGGCAGGTTAGCGGCGGGCAGGAGCGCGGCTTGACCCGTCACCAGTTGGACACCATCGGTACCGGTAAGCACCGTTCCTGCGGCCACGGTTTGCGTGTAGGGAACGGCGTTGTAGAAGGTGAGCGTGCCGCCCGCTGCCTGGGCGCGGGTGTGGCCGCGTCCGCTGGTAGAGACGGTCTGTGTGAAGGCGGGACTCTGCTCAGAGAGCAGGCGGGCGCGTACCTGCTCTCTCGTGGGATCAGGGGTGCCGGTCACGGCAGTGAGCGAGACGCTGGTGTGCTGGTGTGCCTGGGCGGGGGTGAGGGTGACGGAGGCACGTGGGCTGATGCCGGGAAGCAAGGTCATCACTGCGTCCAGACTGGCCGGGCTCACGACCAGGAGGATGCCGACCGCAACGCCCAGCAGCATCAGGCTGATCCCGATCAGGGCGATCAGCAGGGAACGCGGGCGGTGGGGCCGGGCAGTGGCTTTCGGCAACGAGAGCGGCCTGGGCTCGCGTGGGGATGGTGGGCCGGGCGTGGTAGGCTCGTCGTCGTCAGGCGTGCCTGGTTCTTTGGGTTGCGGTGGGAGTGGCGCGCTGTGCTCCTCCTCTGCTGGTACGGGAGGCAGGCGGTCCTGCTCCTCGTCATCCTCGCTCTGTGGTGGTGGGGGCGTTGCCTCATTAAGACGAGGGTCCTCCTCCTCATCATCGATCGTGTCCATGACCACAATCACCGGACGCAAGGGTCCGGTGGTGGGTCCTTTGGGCTCGTGTGCCTGCTGATCTGCCTGCTGCATCGTGCGTGCTCCCTTCTTCGCGTGCTCTCTCTTCTTCTTCTTCACTTTGTGCCAGTAGGAGCAGGGAGATCATCCGTCCAACGGGTCCCTGCTCCTGTCTGTGTCTCTCTTTTCACCAAACGCGCTACGAATCTACTGCGGTGCTTGCAGGTGGAACTTGCCATCCGTGCCGTCGGAGAGGATGACCTCGTTATTCTGATAGTGCAGGATCAGTTCAGGCTTGCCCTGCCCGTCATGGGCCACGGAGAGCGTGACGGCGACCAGGCCGGCCCCCTGCCCATAGATAATCGGGCCAGCGTAGATCACCGTCTTGCTCACGTCCCCGCCCGGCATCTCCATGACGGAGAGATGGCCGTCCAGGTTGAGGGCGATGAAGTGGGACGGGTGGGTGACTGAGTCCTGGTGTCCCACGACCCCATCCATCTGGTACGTCCTGGGCATGCCGTAGTGCAGGTCGTCCTGGGAGCGCTGCCACCAGTTCCCCAGGGCGGAGAAGACCACGAATCCCACCAGCATGCACAGCAGGGTGAGCCCCACCAGGACCGTCCAGTGCAGCCCGCTGCCGCGTGCTCTGGTCGGCACTGGTAGCTGTTGTTCAGTCGTCATGCTGCGGCGGTAGCGGCGGGCGCTACTACGGGCAGGACGCTCATCCAGCCCTTCGTCGATGGCGGTGGAGGTACGGCGCTGCTCGTCAGTGAGGTAAGGCCGGTCCTCGGGATGGATGGCGTGGGAGTGTCCGGCATAGTGTCGAGACGCGTCCTGCTGCTGTTGTGGTAGGCGACGACGATCCTGCACGGGCAGGCTGGCACGGGCGATGCGGTAGGTGGGCGCGACCTGGGCGAGGGCAGGATGATCGTCCCCCTGCTCGCCCCACATGCCGTGTTGCTCGCGCAGCGCACGGCGGCTACCCTGGATGGTGGCGGCTCCCCGTGCGGGTGAGAGGCGTTCACTCATGATGGGACTCCTTTCTGGATGGGCGGTTGTGGCTCGTGGTGGCGATGGCGGCGGGCCTGCTCGTCACGGGCCTCCTGCTCGGCATGGTGCTCGGGACAGAGTCGCGCCCGCGCTCCCTTGGGGATGCTCAGTGTACAGCCAGGGCAATAGAACGAGGCCCCACAGGTGGTGCAGAGATACTGCCCCACGACAAAGGTGGCGTGCCACTGGTGCCGGTCAAAGACCCGACAATCATTGAGGGCCAGCATAGACCGGGCGGCAGACGGTGGACGTTTGCTCACAGAGACACCTCCTGCCGCCGTCGGTACCAGTGCTGCACCTGTTCCTCCTGCACCCGCAGCAGGAGACGTTCGACGCGCCGTTGTTGCGCACAGGTCGCCTCGGTCAGTTGACGGATCACGTCGCACGCCTCCTCCTGTGCTTCGTCATCCAGGTGCGCGAGCCAGTACCGCACGCTCGACCAGCGCGAGCAGGCATCGCTCAACTGACGGATGCACTCATCCAGGCCGTGGGTGAGGGTGTAGGGCCGCTGATCACGCGTGTTGCCATACGAGACACACGTGGCGTACTCTTTGTGGGCGCTCATCTCGTAGGAGCAGGCCAGCAACGCGTCACTGATCAGTTCCAGGGCCAGCGCACTCACCGCCTGTGGCTCGCGGGCAAAGTTGGCCCATTGCCCGACCAGGGCGTCCAGTGGCATCCATTCCGCCGCAACGGGGGCGGGAACGCACGAAGAGACGGCGCGGGCGTCTTCGTTACTCATAAGAGGTGCCTCCTTGCGGTGGGTAGGGGTAGGACGACGGGGCGTAGGCGTGGGCCTGATACATGTCATAGTGAGGCAGCGGCAACAGGCGTCCTCTCTCGTCTAGGGGCCGCTCGCACTGGTAGCGTAGCCGTTGCCGACGCAAGGACTGCTCGTTGAGTCGACCCAGGATCGTCACTGTGACCCAGGCCAGCACGACGAGGGCACCCAGGCCAAGCAGGCCCAGGGCGAGCAGCGTGCGCAGCGGCCAGAGGGCCAGAAAGAGCCAGGAGACCATGACTGCCAGCGAGAGCAGGCCCAGGCACAGCGTGACCAACAGACACTTCTTTTCTCCATTCATGATGGGTACTGCTCTCTTTCTAGACGGTCTTGCCGCTGGCAATGCGGGTCGCATCCTCAGTGCTCACCAATCCGTCCTGGTAAGCTTGTGTGAGATCGGCAATGCGCTGCTGGTGACACTCACAATCGGGCTCGAAGCATTCGGGATGCTCGTCGGTGTGGTACAGGTAGTCGGTGGGAATGACGGGAACAACGGTGTACTCCTCGTCGTCGTCGGGCGGTACGGAGGGTTGATAGGATGTTGCCATCGGGCGTTTCCTTTCAGAAACTAGCCCTGGCCTCACTGCACGTCTCGTATGAGAGTGTTATACTGTGACGTGAGGACCAGGACGGATTAACAGCTGACTGGTTCTCAAAGCTAGTAGGCTGCTGTAACAGCCTACTAGCTGCTCTAAAACACGACAATTCGCAAGTTTCATGACATAGCACAAGGTTCTGTTTGCTGATGCACTTCTGCTTAACGGGCTGTGTGGCCTTCACCTCCTCTTCTGATGGCTGCTTTCGGGCATTACCAGTGAAAGTGTACCTAAGAAAATAGGGATTGTCAATACTTTTAACCTTTTTTCTAACTATTTTAACCAGACTTGCAGAATTTCTAACTTTTGTGTATAGTTAGCTACACCGCACAGAAAGGGGAGAGTCCTATGCCACGAAAAGGTCCGCCACCAGGATATATTAGCGCGGGGGAAGCAAATAGAATACTTGGAGGAATGCTCTACAAGCATGTTGATGCAGGAAGAATACAACCCTATAAGCCAGGTACGCGCAAATATGGCTTTTACAAGGAGGAAGAGGTAAGAAAGCTCGCAGAGATGGACAAAGCCTTCTTCGGCACAGAAAAGGACATTGGAGCTATTTTTTCGTTAGCGACGCCAGGGGACATGGATGGTGTGTCAGAACTTGCGAGATATCTCTTAGACTCAAAGATTACCGCAGACCAGCGACGTGAGTGGATGAGAAGAGAGCCAAGAGGCCAATATGTTGTGAAGAGAAAAGACAATACCATCGTTGCCTACCTTTATTTGCAACCATTGAAACATGATCGGATGATCGCTTACATGAACAAAGAGATTCGAGGATGGAACATCACAGGAGATGATATCAATTCATTTGAACCAGGGAAGCCAGTGGAAGTAATGATTGGAGGCATAGGTAGTCTCTCAGACGTAAAGAATGCAAAAAAAGAAGATGTTGGCACAAACTACGCTGCTGTCCTCTTGCGAGGTGTTTTCAAAGATGTCGTGCGACTAGGGCGCGAGGGTATCACTATATCGAAGCTGTATGCGTACAGTGAAACGCGTGATGGCATTGCCTGGTGTACTTACCTGGGCATGAACCGATACGCTCCACCCATTGGGAAACGATGCACATTCCAGCTAGACCTAGAACACGATGAGATTTTTAACCCCTATCTTCTGGCTTATCTCGGAGCCTTAAATGAGTGGAGAGAACTCCATCCAGAGCAATATCAACGAGCAAAGGAATTATGGACTTAGAATATCAGTGATATCAAATCCGTTTAGATAGTATCTAATAGAGGTATGGCCAAAGAGTTGAAGTCCACACCGAATTAACAACAGAAGAGCTTCATGAGCGATACCGAAGCACAACCGATGCGGTGGAGCGAACCCATTGGCACATCCTGTGGCTGATAAAGGAGGGCCACTCGCCAGGGGAGGTAGCCACCTTACTTGGATATACCGCTGGATGGGTCCGCACCATCATCCGGCGCTGGAATACCGCTGGCGAACAGGGCATCAGCGACCATCGTCGGACGCTTCCGGGAATGACCCCCTTGCTCACGCCTGAGCAGCAACGTGCTCTGGATGAAGCGCTTCAGCAACCTCCAGCCGACGGTGGGCTCTGGAGCGGTCCAAAAGTGGCAGCCTGGATGCAGCAACAGCTTGGCCGTCCCGTGGACCCACGCAGGGGCTGGGACTATTTGCAGCGCTTGGGCTACAGTACGCGGGTTCCGCGCCCGCAGCATGCCCAGGCCGATGAGGCCGCGCAGCATGCTTTTAAAAAAACTGCCTGAAGAGCTCGAAGCCATCCAGCAAGCGCATCCTCAAGCCCGGATCGAACTGTGGAGCAGTGAGGAGCATCGCATTGGGCTCAAGCCGATCTTGCGACGGGTCTGGGTTCGGAAGGGCTGCCGGGTCAAAGCCATGGTGGCTCCGCGCTATCAGTGGATGGATCTCTACGCCTTTGTCGAGCCTTCGAGCGGGCAAACGAGTTGGCTGCTTTTGCGCACCATCAACGTGGAAGTCTTCTCCCTGGCGCTGGCGGCTTTTGCGCAAGAAGTCGGCGTCGGGCCAGACAAGCACGTGGTGCTGCTGCTTGATCAAGCTGGCTGGCAGTAATCGTGTTCGTCTCGTGGTCCCGGAGGGTCTCCATCTGCTTTTCCTGCCATCACACGCGCCAGAATTGCAACCGGCTGAGCGCTTATGGCCGCTCTCCAACGAGCCTCTGGCAAATCGGGTGTTCACGTCTCTTGATGAATTGGAACAGGTCCAAGCTGACCGCTGTCGCTGGTTACAAACTCATCCAGAAGTCGTGCGGGGCCGGACCTGTTTCCATTGGTGGCCTTCCTCTTTGAATACTACTTAAACGGATTTGATATCACAGAGGCGTCGATACCGGCTTTTCCCAACGAGATCCGCATCGCTCTCAGGAGGCATGGAGTCACCACGTGTATGGCTTCCATGTCAGATCACTGCTGTTACTGTCTCATCGTCCAGTTCTGAAATGAATTGAGAAAGGAACTCACCAGGTAACGAGGTGGAAGAGAGATGTCCATTGTTCTCCATCATCGTCAACAGTCTCGAAGATATGTCATACTGGGATATCAAATAGGGCAGGAAAGAGCGTTGCTCATACCAGTATCATAAACTGAAAAAGGGGCAGTGTCTAGAGCAGCAGGAACTGTATGCTTTACCGACTTTGACAAGGGAGAGTAGTTGACATCATGAACAAACAAGTAAACAATAGCTTGTCTAGTCGATGTATAAAGCGAAGCAAACGAGTGGACAAGCGTTTATCTGGTTGATTGCTAAAATGAAGCAAGCTAACAGGTAATATCATATCCTGCTTCTTTGTACCACTACCGGCAGAAGAACTTACAACCTCCATACTTTGGCATTTTGAAAGATGACTTCGGTCTGGTTGTTACTGTATCCTGTCGCGATCAAGCCTATCCGACCATGAGTAGAGGTGCTACTGCCGACGACAGCAATGCGTTGGTGATTGACATACAGTTCGATGGTCTTACCGTGGACAACGGCGGCAACCAGATTGGTTTGATTGAGCCCCCGGTGGATGGCTGGACTGGAATCCGCAAGCACAGCGCCGCTGAGATCGTCTATGTAATATATACCATCCTGGTAGATGGCAAAGTCGTAGTACTGGTCTTCGTTCGTAGGATCAATGCGAAAAGCAATGCCTCCCCCATCACCTTTGACAATCTTCACTTGGACTTCATAGATGAAATTCATAAAGTCCGTGTTCCTGGCGGAACATTGTACCTGGCTATCAGTGTTGATGTCATAGGCCCGATTGATGAACTGGCAATTGCCTTTTTCCGAATCATCTACTTTCCACTGATATCCTTTGCTGTTGTCTTGTAATGGATCGTCGAGTATCGGAGACATATTTTGTGGAGGATAAGCAATCGGTGATGCGTTGGCGACAGCTTCAGCAGTAGCATTGGCCTCGACCTGGGCAGTAGCAGTGGCATTGTCGGCAGTGGCAGTGGCATTGTAAGTATTTTGCACAGGTTGCAGGACTATACCCCAGGTACTCGCGTTACATACGAGAGCGAGAAGGAGAATGACCGCCGCAAGTAGGGCTGCGACGCGCTTTTCCTTGTTCACACTCGTTTTTCTGCTTGCAACAGAGGGAGAGGCTCTTTCTTCTCGCAGAGTGGTGTTGATCTGAGGGGTGCTGGCAAGAGCTGGCGAGAGGTCACTTCTCGCTGCAATCGCAGATGCTTCTTCAGGCAAAGGTGTCACGAGCGTAGCAAAATACTCCAATAGCAGCCGGTGGACAAAGATATAGCCCCCACCCACCTTGCGCAAGAGAATGCGCTCAACAGCATAATCGAGGAAGCGCGCACAGTTCCAGGGCAGAGCACTGGCTCGCCAGAGGAAGACGCGCAGCTGCACATGTTTGATACAGGCTATGCCCCCATTCAAGAGCCCGAAGAATAATCCAATGGAGAGACCAACAATGACACCGCTGAGAAACTGAGTGCTGGGGAAGTCTCTAGTGATCGTGCGACTATGGCTCACCAGAACAGGGAGATCATATGTGAGCCACACAATGAGTCCAACAATCAACAAAACCCGTCCCCCATTATAGAGAGAATACCATATTCCCTGATTCGGCTTAAAGGAGTTGTGCCTTTCTAGTTGCCCGCTTGATACACCGTAGATCAGCCCGGTAATGAGTCCCGAGACGCATCCAACAGCCACCAGATAGATATCGTAACGTATATCTCCTAGCGGTGCTAACCTGGCAACCATTGAGCTGGTTAATAGCAAGAATGCGAAACTAATGCAACTCATATATATTCCAACAAGTACTCCACGACGTGCAGTAGACCAGATCCTCTGTCTGGATGTGATGAGCCTGCGTCCATCAAGATTTCTCCGAGCAAATAGCGAGATCAGGAGAAAACATATCCCTTCAAGTAATATGAGAGGCGACAAAAAGATCAATGGACCAACAACAGTCTCCAGTAGGAAATAGAAAGGTATATAGCGGAAACTCGATACTACATACTGACCGAAACCTGAGATGAGTGAGCTGGAATGGAAGAGTATCAGCCACCCCAGTGACCCACCGACAATCGATGCGATTGCAGCCAGACGCGCATTTGCCCATGACCAGGTGATCACTTCAGCTGTTCTTATTTCCGCACTTTTGAGGTGGAGCAACCCAATGATCAATCCAATGGTCAGTCCCAGGTTCAATCCGATGACTGACCCGATGGCTGCTCCCAACAATGAAGAAGACGAGGAGGAAGAACCAACTATGACTCCAACCGCCAAACCAATCAGCCCACCCAACAATCCGCCAGAGACTCCTCCTGCAAGAGCGCGATACACAGAGCGCTGCCACTGCTTCGGCAGCCAGTCAGGCTGCATCTGCTCAAGGTAGAAGACGGTCTGGTTCTGCCGTTTCATCTGCCGGGCCAGGTAGGTGAGCCAGCGCGTTATCTGTTCGAGCTTATAGCGCTGCGAGGCACCACGGCGTTTGAGCATCTGCTGCACATAGGAGGCAAAGATCAGCTCTCGTTTGGCTTCAAGGGTTGTCTGCTCGCTGATCTTGTCGGGTGATGTTCCCTTGTAAGCAAACAACAGGACCGTAAGCATGAGGGGGGTCGTCGCCAGTTCGCGCAAGTCCGCATCTCGGCGCAGCGCCTCGCGCAGATCCTCCGCCTGTTTCCCCGCGCTCTCAAGGTAAGTAGCAATCTGTTCCTGTGTGAGTGGCTGAACCACCACGGCGGTATGCAGGCGTAGCTGCGTGGGCTCATCGAGGTACTCAGTACTACGGCTACAGACCACGATCTGTACATCTGGATGCGTTTGTCGGTAGCAGTTGATGGCCTCTATGCAAGCCTTACGCGCGGCGGATGCCACCTCGTCCAACCCATCGAGCAGCAAAAGCAGGCGGTCCTCGTTGACCCAGGACTGTCCGAGCCGGCGCGGCACCTCGTAGCGGATGCTCAGTTCCTCAACCAGCCAGTCGCTGAGGGCAGATTGTTTCTTGGCCCAGGACGACAAGTTGAAGACCACGGGGATGGGAGCGGTTTCGTTCATCTGCGCACGGTCGAGCAGGTCACGCGCCAATTCAAGCAGCAGGGTCGTCTTCCCCGCGCCAGGCTCGCCCAGGATGAGCAGTCCACCTTCCGTCGCGTCATAGACCTGGGTAATACGCGTTCCTTCCGGCAGCGGCTGTGTGGGCCGATCCACTTCTTGTATCAGCAGTCGCCACGGACTGTCCAGCACATCCACCTTTTCCTCCAATCCTAACACCATCAGTGCGGCACCGTGCAGCGATTGTTCCAGCACACCGGCAATCCAGGTGGCACGCACCCGTTTGAGCATACGCTGGTGGTTGCGATCAGCCAGCGCAGCAGGTGCTGGCGTGCTCATCGTGGCAGGGACACCAGACGCAGCTGGTACGGACGGGGTCTGCGTGCAAGTCAATGGGAGCTGCTCAATAGCGGCGCGGATGCCCCTGGCAATGTCACGAAACGCGGCATCCTGGTTGCTCCACTCGGTGACGGCTCTGGCGTCACGCGGCAAGCATTGCAAGTGGGTGAAGGGCGCACCCTCCCAATCGACAGGTCGCAAAAGAATAGGAATGACCTGGGCTTCGCCGCTTTGATGGCGTTGTAGGGCTCGCTGCATCTCGATGCCATAACAATAGTCGGAGTCCAGGAAGTCGGGGCTAATGAGCAAGAGGACAAGCTGTGCTGCCGTCAGATGAGCATCAATCTCCTCGGCCCACCTGGTTCCAGGTACAATCTGCCGATCGTGCCAGGTAGAAATACAACCCTGTCGCTGTAAGAGGCGCAGATGTTTCTCCAACTGCGCTCGCAGTGGCTCGTCCTCATGGGCATACGAAAGAAACACCGTCACGGGCTGGTGAGTCTCTTGCTTGTCTCGCGTTTTCATCTCCAAATGCTACTCATTTCAAATCCGCTTCATCACTATGAAGACGCTAAGCATATGAACTTTTCTTGTATGGATTTCTTTCCGTTTGTGCTGAGGGTAATGATAACTATCTAAGCGGATTTGATATGAGAGGGTGTCCGAAAAGGCGCCAGAGGCCAATTTGCACTGATGAGTTACTTCGGCTTAACAAGCCATCTCAGAAACACGCGACCGACACGTTCGTCACGAATGCCGCAAGGCAGGCAAAACAGATGGCTCCAGAAGCCAATAGAAGCTCAACAATGGAAAATAGCTTCTCTGGCCTTCTCGGACACCCTCTGAGTACAAAAATACCCTTCTATGTCAGAAGGGTATTTTTCATGTTAGCACAGTAAATATAGCATGAGAGGAGACTAAAACTATGGAATAAAAGGCCAAACTTGTCTACATTTTGCGATATTTCTTAAAACCGGTGATATACTCTTCTTGTGGAACTTTTTATATCAGCATGTGCGTATATCAAAAGACTCACCACATTATAGAGTGACAAAGGGGAATTTCTATGCAAAAGTACTCTACTATAGTCGGCATATTTGATGATCATATAGCGGTGGTCGACGCCATTAAAGAACTGCGTCAGAGCGGCTTCAGTGATGACCAGATCGGCTTTGTGGTCCGCCATGACCGTGGCTCAAATACGGATGATGCAACGAAACAGGCACCGAACGCTATAGCCAGGGGCGTTGTTGGCGGACTGCTCGGGGCCGCCGATATGCTCCTGCTCCCGGTAACGGGTCCGGGCGAAGCAAGTACGATATTAGAGGCGGCTCTACCCGCTACGGAGGAAGCCATCGATAACATGCGCAGTCCAGGCTCACATAGCGCAGAGCCTGCATCGTCATCCACGGCCTCCCCTTCCACGCCCGAGACGCCCACACAGACAGAGCAGGGTGAGCCAGCCGCAACCGATGAACCAGACTTCCTGGAAGAGCGGGGCACGAGCATTATTACAGGCAGCGTGATCGGCGGAACGCTCGGCGCGGTGGCAGCGATGCTGATTCCTGGCATCGGGCCGATACTGGCCGGCGGCCTCCTGGCTGCGACCTTCGGTGGCGCGGCCATCGGCGGCATAGCTGGCGGCTTCCTCGGCATGGGGATACCAGAACACCGCGCGCGCTACTACGAGCAACAATTCCAGGCCGGTCGCATTATTCTGACCGTCAAAGCCGGCAATCGGCAGCAGCAGGCGCTGGAAATCCTGCGTCAGCACGGTGCGCACGAGGTGGAGGCCCATTGACTCATATACCTTCTGTAGCCGCCCATGTTTCTCTAAGGACGGCTACATCAGGAACTTGCTCACTTTCCTCCACAACAGGAGAGAGATTGGGATGAGCGCGCCTACTTTACGCGCGCCTCCAACGCTCCGAACTGCTCCTTCAACTTGCGATTCTCCTCGCGCACTTCGTCGAGACCCTTGCGCAACTGCTTGATCTGCTCGTCGCCCTTGTCGCCTGTGCGCAGCTCGTGGGCAGCAAGGCGCATCTGACGCTGCACTCCGGAACTCAGTTCATGGCTGGCGCTGCGTTCCAGTACATCAATAGCACGCTTCTCGCCTAGCGCAGCCAGAGCATCTGCGGCAAGCGAGCGTGTAGGCTCCCATGTGTCATGTTCAACTGCATTAGTCAGTGCCGTTACCGCTCGCTGGCGCGCCTCTTCACTGTACAGGTAATGATTGTGTCCCACCGCCATCAATCCCGCGACTGCTCCAAGGCGTAGCGTTATGGCGCTGGTGTTTTCTAGCAGGTAGTTGGCGATTTCAGCGACGACGCGCTCCTCACCCGATGCTCCCAGTCCGTTGAAGATGCCACGCTCTACGACGTTCATCCACGTTCTGCGTTCAGCCAGTAGCTTTAGCAGGAACTCGACGTTACCTGCGATGCGCGTCCTGCCCAGCGCATCGGCGGCTCCGGCCTCGACGCGATAGCTAACATCTCCCCGCTGGAGTAGGGCTTGCAGCACTTCGGCGGAACGCTGCGCCAGTTCTGTCTGCTGCGGTGCCTGGAACTTTCCCAGTGCTCTAACGATTGCGGTGCGCTCACGCGGGAATTGCTGCGCGTCCAGCTCCTGCAATGCTTTGATAAGCACGGATTGGGCCTTCTCACTCCCCAGAGAACCGAGCGCCTCGGCGGTGGCAACGCGCACGCCCCAGAAGGGATCTGTGTTCAGGGAGGTGCTGAGCGCCTCGATGCTCTCTTCCTCCCCTTTGTCTGCCAGCGCGCCCGCCGCCTCACTGCGACCCAACATATCGGGATCGTGGGCGAGCTGGTAACGCAGGATCGTGGCGGATCGCTCGAACTTCACGGTCTTCAACAGCCAGCCGTCGGGATCGAAGCGCACCAGCACTGGTTCGCGCTCCAACGGCATGTAAAAGCTCTGCTCGATCTGTCCGTCCTCGCCCACGACGACGCGCAGAGGGATCGATCGCGTCTCTTGCCCATCTCCAGCATCGGAGTTCGGAACGGTGAAGGCTAGGTCGACGGGCGTAACAAAGCACGGCGTCAGCTCATCCACTTTCTGCGCCTGCTTGATCTTGACTTTCGCCATGCTGTGCTCGCTATCCCAACTGTAACTGACTTCAAAGGCGGGATAGCCGCCGCTGTAGATCCACTGCTGGAAGAACTGCTCTAGACTGCGCCCGGTGGCTTCTTCAAACGTGCGCTCCAGATCAGCAGTGATGACTTCTCGCTCGCGATAGCGTTCCAGGTAAGCCTTGATCGCGCGCCGGAACGCAGCATCACCAAGCTGGTGGCGCAGCATGTGCAGCACCCAGGCACCTTTGAAGTAGATGTGGTAGTCGAAGAGCTCGAAACCCTGATCGTAGTAGACGTAGTACACCACCGGACGCCGGTACCTGCGATCCTCACTGATATACCCGTTTTTATTGTTGAGCATCGATTGCTTGAAGTAGTCGACGCCGAGATCATGCTCGTTCCAGAGCTCCTCGCAGTAGGTGGCAAAGCCTTCGTTGAGCCAGCCGTTGGGCCAGTCGCGACAGGTGACGAGATCGCCGAACCACTGATGCGCCAGTTCGTGCGCCACGACCGCCCTGTATTCGGGACCCGTATCCAGGGAGGCGCGCTGATCGAGTAGCAAGGTAAATCCGTGCGTGGTCGCCGTGGTATGCTCCATCGCGCCTGTGTAGATCTCGACGACGGTCTGGGCATATTTATCATAGGGATAGTCGACGCCCGTATACTGCGAGAAGAAGCGAATCATCTCTGGCGTCTTGCCCATGTAGAGGTGTGCATCGTCTTTACGGTCCTTACGCACGTAATAGTTGACAGGCTTTCCATTATACCTATCTTCAATGACCGCAAAGTCGCCAACGACCAGGGAGACCAGGTACATCGCCTGTGGTACGTCGAGACGCCAGTGGTGCGTCTTTGTCGCACCATGATCGGCGACGCTCAGCAGATTGCCGTTGGAAACGGTCAGGAAGCGAGCAGGCACGGTTACGATTATCTCTAGCGTGGCGCGATCGTTGGGAGCGTCATGACAGGGAAACCAGTAACTATGATAGCGCGGCTGCCCAAACGTCCAGGCCTGCTCGGGGCGCGTCGGATCTTCCGGCGCAGGCTTTATGAAATGTAATCCTGTGCGCGGTCGCGCATGATAGGTCACGGCAACGGTAAACTCCTCGCCGTACCGATACGCTCGATCAAGCGTCACGATCAACTGGTTGCCGCTAGCAGAATATGCCAGCTCCTTTCCATCGTTCAGCGTAACCTTGTCGATATCCAGCTCAAACGCATCAAATGCAATCGTTTTGATCTCTTCGTACAGCGTTACAAATGTCGTATATGCCGTTCCGCTCACGGCCTCCTGCTCGAAGTCCAGCGCAATCTCCAGTTTCACGTGCTGGATATCGGCAGGCCGATCGGGAGCATAGTGCACTTTATCGCCGGGCAGCTCAAACGCCTGCGCCCTCGGCGCGGGCTGAGAACCGCTTGAGCCTTCTCCATAATGAGCATCCAGAAACAGCGCGCTATACCCATTTCCCAGTTCGCGCGCGCGCGTACGATTACAATAAGCCACAATAACCTCTGCCTTTCCTCATTATTTCTCTCTACCAGATTTCCACATCCCCATCCTTACATAGTAATATATACACACACTATTTTAAATCTCACATTTACCTTGCATGTGCGTATTATGGTAGTAGAGAAAGCAAACAATGTTAAGCAGAAAGGCATAGCTCTTAATATGGGTACTAAACCCCACAGCATCAATAGATTCTCGCAGATAATACGCTTCTTTCGCGTGTCGAGATTACTCTTATGGACAATATGGGTGATATACCGCGAGAGGCGCAGGGTTATACGCGCACGCGCACGCGGCAACTACGATGTGCAGCCTGACGTCGATATCTTGATCGATGTGCTGATGGCCTTCCGCAAAACTGCGCTTGAGCTGGGTGTGCTCATGATTAAACTGGGTCAGTTCCTCAGTTCGCGCGCGGACCTGCTGCCAGAAAGGGCGCTGCTCGTGCTCAGCTCTCTGCAAGATGAGGTGCCGCCAGCGCCCTTCGAGCACGTCGTCTATGTGATCGAGACCGAACTGGGCAGGCCCGTGGAGGAGATTTTTAGCGTCCTGGAACGCAAGTGCATCGCCGCCGCATCCCTCGGCCAGGTGCATAGGGCTGTGCTGGCCTCGACGGGCGAGACCGTGGCGGTGAAGATACAACGTCCTAATATTGATGAACTTGTACGCATGGATCTAAGCACGCTGCGCTTCGTTATCCGGTTGATCAATCGCTTTTTTGATACGAGCAATTTCATCGATCTGATGGGCGTCTACCGCGAGTTCAAGCGCACGACGTATGAGGAGATCGATTATGTCACTGAGCTGGCGAACGCGAAACGCTTCAAGCAGATGTTCGGCGATGATCCGACGATCTACATTCCGCGCGTGCACGAGGAGTATGTGTCACGGCGCGTGCTAGTCCTGGAGTGGATCGAGGGCATCAAGATCAACGATTATCCCGAGCTTGACGCACAGAAGATCAACCGTCTCGAAGTCGCTAAGCGCACCGTGGAGGCTTACTTTCATCAGTTCTTCGACGAGGGCTTCTTCCACGCCGATCCACATCCGGGCAATATCTTCGTGAAGAAGGGGTCGGAGCCTGATAATCCCATCATCACATTCGTCGATTTCGGTATGGTCGGTTCCGTGACGAAAAGTATGAAGCGGTCCTTCAAGGATGTCTTCATGGGTTTCATTCTGCGCGATTCGCGCACGCTGGTGAGCGCGCTGGCACGCCTGGGCTTTATCGGCGAGGGCGCGAATATGGTGTCGATCGAGCGCGGCATGGCTCTGATGATGGAGGAGTACTATGGGATGACGCTGGGCCAGGTGCGCGATCTGGACTTCTCCGAGGTGTCCCACGATATCGAGCGCCTCCTCTACGGGCAGCCTTTCCAGATTCCAGCGCAGCTCGCTTTTACAGGACGCGCGGTCAGTACGCTCGTCGGCGTCTCGACCGGCCTCGCTCCCAATTTCAATTTCGTGGATGTCGCTACACCATACGCGCGTAAGTTCCTGGGCCTGGATGCCGCCGGTATCGGTCAGACCACGCAGCAGGTTATCAACCAGTTAATCGATGCGAGCAGAACGCTGCTGACTCTGCCCCATGCTATCGAGCAGCTCATCTCCAAACTCGATGCAGGCCAGATCGAGTTCAGGCTCGGTGGTGTCGGTCCGCTGACCGCGCGCCCACATAGGAACGGCAGGCGCAGGGGCAACGATGAGTTACCGGGAAACGGTGGCAGGGGTGGATATCTCCCGCTTGCCTTTGTGTTTACCCTCTTGCTTGTCGGCGGCATCTATCTCCTCTCAGGTGCACACGATAGTATCGGCGGCTGGTTCTGCCTGGTTCTTGCCGCCCTGACGGTGCTCGGTATGCTGCTGAGATGATAGACAATTTTAACTCTTCCCTTTATCGAGTACAATAGTAATGATGATGATGTTCTATATGACATACCCAGACAGACCGCGAGAGAGAGGACAAGGGCAGTTATTATGTTGTGGATTCCTGGTAAGACGTTCAGACGTGCTATCGAGGAGACGTGGGATACCATCACTCCTAAGAGCGATGTACCTTCGCCTGCTGTGTTTCTCGCCCGCCTGGGCGACCTGACCCGCTCAAACTCCTTTCTCTGGATGGAGGCGAGTCTGAAGCTACAGGAGCGCTACAGCCGCAATACGCAGCGTGGCCAGGTTCTTTTGCGTACGCTAGTTCTGGGAACCGTGGCGGCGGATATCTTCGCAGGCTATACGACCCTGCGCAAGCGTGAACGCTGGTGGCCCGGCCTCGTACGTGCCCGCGACTGGAATCTGCAACACCAGCGCGGCGCGAATCACATACTGGACACAGCGTCCTCGCTCGGTGGAGCGTTGATCAAAGCCTGCCAATTCGCCTCGACACGGCCCGACCTGCTGCCCCTGGTCTATACACATACCCTCTCTCAACTGCAAGACCGCATGCCGCCACATCCGTGGCCCGAGATCGAGGCGGCTATCGCGAACGAACTCGGTCGCAGCCCGTCCGAGGTATTTGCGCACATCGATAAAGAACCCGTTGCCGCTGCCTCTATCGCACAGGTACACCGCGCTCAACTACGCGATGGCCGCGAGGTCGCTATCAAAGTCCAGTATCCAGAGATTGCCGGTCTTATAGGCGCTGACCTCACGGTGCTGCAGCGCGTCTCCTCGGCCATTGCCCGCGTTGCATCGAAAATACAGTTGCAGCCAATCGTCGACTACCTCAAAGGCACGTTGCCGATGGAACTTGACTTCAATCACGAAGCCACTTGCATGATCGATCTACGTGCCGCGCTCGCACATCGCTCGGATGTACTGATTCCCGAGGTAATCAAACAGTGGAGCAGCAGACGCATGATCGTGATGGAGTATGTCGAGGGTATCAAAATTACGAATCGCGAGGAACTTGTCAAGGCGGGCATCTCTCCCGGCGAGACGGCCAGACTGCTCAACGATCTCTACGCCGAACAGATGCTGCGCCTCAACATTCTCCATGGAGATCCGCATCCCGGAAATCTGCTGGTGCAGCCCGGTCCACGCCTGGTCCTGCTCGACCACGGTCTGACGGTCCCACTGAAGCAATCGCTAGTGCAGGCGCTTAGAAAGCTGATCCAGGGCATCGTCGCCGGAGATATCGACGCCATTAGCGCGGCGCTAGCGGAGGCCGGTCTTCAACTCAGCAAGCAGGTGGATGTGGCAACGCTGCTCGAGCTCGTCGGCGTCCTCCTCGGCGAAGAACGCGCGACGAACTTTTTAGAGGTGGGCACGAACCTGAGCCTGAGCATGGGCAGTATCCCCCTGGATCTGCTGCTGGTTGGCCGCGCGCTGGGCCTGCTCGACGGCATCACCCGACAGCTCGATCCAGACCTGGAGGCGATGGAACTGGTCGCCCGCTACATTTGAGCTATAGTACCCTTCATACGGAAGTACCTGTTCCATCGTCGTTTTTCCCCGACTATTATAGAATGAAAATATCCCTGGTTTCAAAAATTGATGTACCTGGAAGGGGGAATATCGACAGAGAGGCAAGAGTATCCTCATCGCGCCCGTGATGATAGATCCCCCTGCTCTCCGCCGCCTGATACATCAATTATGAAACCAGGCTAATGCGATGTTAACACAAGAAAAAAGATTATTCGCATAAAATGGTTGCGAAATGGCTGTAAAGTACCGCATCATGTTAAGCTTCCTCAACCATCACTTCAGACTACAGGGTAAGAGGTCCTATATCACGGGTCGTAGCAACGCTCTCATGGTCCTACTGATCGCTTATTCAGCCAGCGTCCATCTTCCGTCGTCGTCGCGCCTCACGCGTCCTTCGCGCTCTAGTTTTAATAAATGGGCCTCGACAGTCCAGGCAGCGACGGGATGCAGACGTGCGTCCACATCTACGTAGATGCGCTCCACCAGCGTGGAGGCTGTCGCGGGAGACAGCTCCTGCAGCGCATCGATGACCTGTTGCTCCCTCTGCAAACGATGGGCGATATACTCCGCCAGCTTTGCCTGTGCATCTGGAATCGTCGGTCCATGCCCCGGCACGATCTCGGCGATGCCGATGCTTTGTAGGCGGGTGAGCGAACTAAGGTAATCGAACATATTACCCTCGGGAGGAATGATGACGTTGGTCGTGATGCCCGATATGAGGTCACCTGCAAAGAGCGTGCCTCCTTGCTGCAACAGGTAGGAGAGATGATCGAAGCGATGGCCGGGCGTGTAGATAGCGAGCAGCGTATCACCTCCGACCGAAAAAGTCGTGCCATCGGGCACCCCGTGATCGGCTATTGCTATCTCCTGGCGATTGTACACGTAGATAGCCGCTCCGGTCCGCTGGCGCAGCGCCTCGGCCCCTCCCACGTGATCGGAATGCCCATGTGTAATCAAGATGCGACGAATCCCGCCGCGCCTGCTTCCCTCGCGCTCGATTGCCTCAAGATGATCTGGATGCTCATCAGCAGGATCGATGACCGTTGCACCGTCTGCGCCTCCGCCCAGTACGATCGTATTGGTGCCGGGACCCGTCATGAGCGAAGGATTAGGGGCCAGGATTACTGTGTAAGTCCCTTTCATATCGCCTTCCTCTATTATATTATGTATGCCAGTTATGTATAGCAATGCGTTTAGACGCGCCAACGTGTGCCGGGTTCTTCGGGCAGATACACGAATGCTCTCCCTTCTTCCTGTGCAAGCATGGGACGGTGGGCAGACACGTAGCGCGTAATGGTCGCGTTGAGAGCCTCGCGCACACTGCCGAATGCCGCCAGGTCGCGCAACTGGTGATAGGTGGGAAACGCAAGCGGCACCTCTCCGCGCTGAGAACGTGCAATCATCTCGGCGGGCTCAAACCACATGCCCTCGCTCGTCTCCAGGCTATCGTACAGTGCCTCCTGTTCTGGCGGAGCCGCCGCCAGGAAGAAATGGGTATCGAAGCGTTTCGGCATCTGCTCCGGCGTGACCCAGTGCGCGAAATATCCGAGATGATCAGTCGCCAACACCAGTCGCTCGGCCTGGACAATAGCACTGAGCGAGTTCTTACGCTCATTCAATGCCTGGCGATACCCGGCAAAGCGCGGCAGGGAGTCCTTGCCGACCGCCAGTATCTGTCCATCGCGGTAGGCGAGCAGCACATTCCCCTCCTCAAAGAGCTCGCGAATCGCCGCCGTCCTCAGCCCATTCCCCAGCGCAGTGCGCCCCTCGGGGTCTGCCGCCGAGGGAGCAACCTCCACGCGCAGGTCTGAACTCTCCTCCACCAGGCGATCATCTGGCATGACCGAGCCACCAGGAAAGACATATAGATCGGGCATAAATTCGCTCTGCACCACGCGCCGCACCATAAACACCTCTATCCCGTCCCTCACGCTATCGCGCAGCAACATTACCGTCGAAGCCAGTCGCGGCTGAACCGTCATAGTACCTCCTACCTACTCTTAAGAGAAATCGTTTTCTCATTTTCTTGCAGCCATCCAGCTTTCCCTGTTTAATTAATAGTATCATATGTACCGCTCCATTCACTTTCCCCGTGCTCAGATTGCGCATCTTCTTTGCGGCAGGCCACTCTTTTAGTGAAGAATGCGCACCATTTACCGCTTTTCACCGTTCACTAGAATAAGAGAACAGGTCGGGATACATGTCGCCTATCCCTTGAGAGGGTGTAGAACTGCGCTAAATTTTGTTATAATTTTGGGGAACAGCGAAAAAGATTTTAAGCTTTTTCGCACACATAACGGACGTATAAAACGTACACATCTAGATAGAAGATGATTGGATGCGGAATGTCAATTTGCAATGAATGTTCACTACAGCCGTACGAGGCTGTAACAACCATACGCGTTGGGCTGATCGGCGATCCTGCCGTACAGTCCTTCCACGCCCTACTACAACAGGCTGCCTTCGATGCACTGGGTATCACAGCCCACTACGAGCTCTGGTATACGCCGCCTACAAAGCTGGTCGAGCGTGTGCGTGCGCTGTGTGAAAAAGGCTCCCTGGGTGCCAATGTTTCTTTACCGTATAAACAGGTCATTATTCCATTACTCGACAGGGTTGATACTATTGCTGCACGCATCGGGGCCGTGAATACCATCGTGCAGCACGACGACTATCTGTATGGCTACAATACCGAGGCCACTAGTCTTCTGCACGCACTGATTGAACAGGGCATCGGGACGCAGGACAATGAACAGGTCTCCCTGAAGGGCCACACGGTCATCCTGCTGGGCGCGGGCGCCGCCGCGCGCTGTGCGGCCTTCGCGCTGACCTCGGCCAATGTCGAGCGCCTTATCATCTTCAATCGTAACCTGGAACGGGCGCAACGCCTAGCAGCGGACGTGCAGCAATACTACGACGGACCGGTCTTCAGTCTCAACGATCCCAACTTCCTCATCCCCCATTCTTCCTCCATTATCATCAACGCCACCGTCATCGGCATGCATGAAGATGGCAGCCCTCTGCCGCCCGAAGTGCTCACGCGCTTCGACGGGGACACCTTTGTCTATGATATGATCTTCAATCCGACGCAGACGCTCTTACTCTGCCAGGCTCGTATCATGGGCCTGCGCTGCGCCAACGGACTCTCCATACTCCTGCACCAGGCCGCACTCGCCTTTACCCTCTGGACGGGCAAGCCAGCACCATTGGATAGCATGCGCGCGGCATTGCTTTAACCAGGGGCACATGCGCGCCTTTTTCATGATTGACTCACCGAAGGGGTCATCCGCACACCTGGTAGATGTTGTACAATAGAGCAACGCACCATGCAGCAAAGGAGACTACACATGAGGTTTGTCAGCTTTTCTACTAGCGAGATCCCCAGGCCACACCTGGGCATCGTGCGCGATAACGAGGTCGTCGATGTCGATCTGGCAGGACAGGCTCTGAAGCTCTCCGTCCCTGATCAGATGCTCGACCTGATTGATAACTACGAGCGGTACAGCGCCGCCCTACAGGCTATCATAGACAAGGCGATCAATCGCCACTTCACGGAGGTCAGAACCTTCGCCGAGATCGGGGCCGCCCACACGCTGGACGAGGTTCAGCTCGCTGCCCCCATTCCACTACCCTGCAAAAATGTGATGTGCCTGGCGGTCAACTACCGGGAACACGCCGAGGAGACCGCGCGCCTGCGTGGACGGAGTGGCAATGCGCCGGAGATACCGATATTTTTCACCAAGGCCACGACTACCATCAATAGCCCATACGGCGAGATCGTCATCGACCCGGCGGTTTCGAGCGAGATAGATTGGGAGGTTGAACTGGGCGTCATCATCGGCAAGCGAGGCAAAAATATCCGTGCCGAGGATGCCCTCTCATACGTCTTTGGCTACACTGTCCTGAACGACATCACCGCGCGCGATCTGCAGGCACGCCACAAACAGTACTTCAAAGGCAAGAGCCTGGACGGTTCCTGTCCTATGGGCCCCTGGATCGTCACAGCCGACGAGATACCCGATCCGCAAAATCTCGCGCTGCGCCTGCGCGTTAACGGCGAGACCAAACAAGATTCGCATACCAGCCTGATGATCTTCCCTGTCAGCCAGTGCATCTCTGTGCTCTCGGCGGGTCTGACGTTGGAGCCGGGCGACATTATCGCGACCGGTACTCCCAGTGGCGTCGGTTTCTCGCGCACTCCTCCGGAGTTCCTGAAGCCCGGCGATGTGGTTGAGGCCGAGGTCGAAGGCATCGGCCTCATCAAAAACACCGTCGTCTGAACCCCAAACATTTGGTGTGTATATCGGGCACGGCGGGCTTGTCAACCGCGCCCGATCAGGACTAGACTTGCACCTCTTCACGCAACCAGGAGGGCATAGCGCCCCACAGGTTGAGGGCCATCGCGCGTGTATGCCAGAGACGAGGAGGCGCCGTGACGTCGCGATCGTAGTATTGTTGCATCTCTGCGGAGAGCTCGATATGCACGCCTTCCGCATCGGCGCAGCGCAGGAAGAGGTCGTTGCCCGCGCCATGGCGTCCAGGACCCCACAGGACCGGAATCTGCTGGCGACTGAGGTGGTCCGCCCAGCGCAGCAGCTCGGGGCCGTCACTGATGGCGTACCCTACATGGTCGATCCCCTGCTTGCCTTGCGTAAACATGATGGTGTGGTGGTTATTGTTGCAGCGCAGCCAGGCGCTCTCACGCAGTAGCCAGTCCGATATGTCAAACCCCAGCGCCTCCGTGTAAAACTCGACCATCTCTTCCAGCCGCTGCGTATAGAGCGCGACGTGCTGCAAGGCATATGGACGCAACAGAACGCGCCGCGAGCGCTGCGGGCCCGCAAGCAGATAATCGTCGAGCGTCACCGAGATCTCGATGCGGTTGCCATCGGGATCGCTAAACCAGAGCGTATCGCCCAGTTCGGGATCACCGTCGCGCGGCCCCAGCGCCAGGTCGATGCCGGCCATCTTGAGACGTGCAGCCAGTGCGGCCAGTTCAGCATCGGTATCTACTTCGAAAGAGAGATGATGGAGCTGCGTACGCGCAGCGGCCCTGCGCCCGTTGCTGGTGGTAGGACGGTTATCGTTGAATAGCGCGAGGGAGTGGTGCTCCTCGCCCAGGGCCAGGAATACGTTCGCATCTTCCAGGTCGATATCCCGCTCAATCGAGCCATCGGGCGGCAAACGCAGATCGCATCCTAGCATCTGCCGATAGAAGCGCGCCTGTGCCGGTACGTCTGTTGCCCACAACCCTACATGTGCCAATTTTTTAACTTTTACCTTCTGAATCTGCTGATTGCTCACGGTTGCCTCCTGTACAAGTTCCCCCGCATTCAGGGTTGGGGTACCTGACACTATGCTATGCTATATCACCCGTAATCATACAGAGCTTATAGAGGAGGGTCAACGAAATTACCCGAAGGTCATGTATGTTTGCACAAATGTCCCCCGATATGGGTCTATCGACAGATATCACATCCCTTCTTCAATAGACTCTTCGACAGACTCGTCCTCTTCAGCATCGCTCGCCTGCGACACATCGATATCCGCCATGAGGCTCTCCATATCCGCCCGCGAGAGGTCGATCGTCTCCAGCACCCGAATAAGCGGCGTCGGAGGCATCGGCGTCTCTGGAAAGTGGGACGATGCTGGCATACGGCGCTTTTGTGACATGGAAGACTGCTTCTGCCGGTGCCTCGTCACCAGCGTATCGTAGATCTTATCACACAAGAGACGCGTCATTAACATAATAATGAGGGACCAGGCCAGCGCCAGGACCAGCAGGAGCATCCAGTACTGGAACACAAGCACACCCAGCGCGATCCCCCCGGCCAGCAGAACAAATGCCAGCGGTGGGTAGAGGAAACGCAGGTGGGGCATAATGAGGCGCTTTCTCGCCACCCACCATGTCCTCTTCATCACCAGGAACCTGCGCTGCTGCGCTATCCTACCCGTCGAGACACCCTTGCGCACATTGTTCGGCCACAGCGCATTGCTGATGCCACTCGTCCCCGGCCTGATAATCTGCACGACGCTCCTATCTCCGCCTGCCCTGCTCACCATGCTCTCCTTGCTTGCCACAGTACTCCTGATGAAATAGCTCTCCTGATTGCGCTACTGAAGTGCCGGCATATCACCGGCTGACTTCAGCACCAGCATGCGACACTCCAGCTCACCCCACCTGCTCCACAGCTTCCCCACGGCCATCCTGCACGTATACATGTTCATCTCTGGCGACAACCCAGGCTCCCTTCCTCCCCTACACCCCACAACCTGGCGAGAAAGGTGAAAACAGACTCTCCCAACCGGCGGCGCATCTCAGACACTCCGACGCCCCACGCCGCCTGCTCTCTCCACCCCACCACACAGCGAGCCGCTCCACATTTCGTGCTGCCACCTCTGCCCCTCACTGACCTCACAGACATGCTTCCGTAAGCAGAATAACCACCTGTGCAACCCATCCCCCCCGGACAATATCGCTCTCCACGATATGCCTCGCTACGTCCACATACCGGCACTTCACTAGCGCCCCAGGAATTGCATCTTCTACCAATCAGGTCATAGCCACTTTTTCAGTATCCATCCAGGCTTACTACAACGCGAGTATACTGAATAGTGAAAGGCTCGATACCTTCGAACCGATCTCAAAGACTTTTTTATGTACGCAATTGGTGTAATGCACTTCTTACCGATCACGTATGAATATTACAATGTTGCCGTCTACTCACGGTTGCGAAATCGTAAAGATCAAGTTGAGATTGTGTATTCTTTTCATCGAATTCTTAACCTTTTTATAGATATTTTTAACTACAATAATATATCTATTTATAGATATGCTGGGCGGTTTGATCAAGACGGAGGGGTAACTTGTAAATTTTGAAATTATGTTTGGGTTTCTTTGCACTTATTCGGGTGATGAGATATACCCAGGAGAGATCGTGCTGTTAACTCTTTCCGTGTGGGAGAAGATTCATTATGGCAGAACCGTCATTACCACTCACCGCTCTTTCAGAGGCTCGAAGAGCGCAAGCCTTAGAACGCTTTGCGGTCAAAGGATGTCGTTGAGGCGGCACGGGAAAGTCTGGTTATTGGGCAAGACTGAACCTTTTTCGCAGAGGCGTCTCAAAACCGTTCGTTGACTACGACACACAGCAGAGACATCATCCCGCTCTCGGCTCGGATGAGCGGGAGAGGGCACGCGTCCGCTCGGACGCGTGCTCTGCCAATTAACTCCTTGCTGGCTCATCGAGATAGACGACGTCGTAGGTATGGGGATCGATGCGCGAGGCGTTCTGGCCGAACTGCGCGAAGTCTGCTCCATGCCTCTTCAGGAAGGCATCAAAGTCTGCCTGGGATCGCCAGTGGGCATAGTTGATGACACGGGTGCCGTCTGTGCTTTTGTGCAATGCTGTCCCGACGTAGCCAGGCTCATTCCTCACCTCTTCGGTGAAGCGAACCCACTGATCGATGAGTGCCTGCTGCTGCTCAGGGGTCGTCTCAAAGACGTTGATCAATGTGACCAGGTTGCTCTCTTTGGAAATACGCATACGTTTCTCCTCTTGAATCCAATGATGCATGAGCGTTTATCACTGCCCATGAATGCCTTAGACGAAAAAGAACGATTATTCAGGTGGACGATGGCTCCAGGCGAAGAGCAGGTCCTTCATCGTCTCCTGCAAAAGGTGTTTGACGCGCTCTGGCCCCCCGACGATGCGGCGCGCCATGGCCAGGGTAATCAGCCCATGGATCAGGCCCCGGCGAGCTTCCACTAGATCAGTGAGGTCTGCTCTCTCGACTCCCCTGGCTTCGGCCCACTGCTCCATGGCCTCACGTGCCAGGCCAAAGCTTTGCTTGACCTCGACGGGCGTATCAGGATGCCCATACCGGCCAAAGGAGATCCCTGCTAATCCATGCATCACCTGGTACAACTCAGGCGAGCGAAAGGCAAAGTCCCAGTAGGCTTCGGTCATGGCAAGCAAGCGTGCTTCAGGATCATCCGTGGAGGCGAAAGCCGCCTGCACCACGACCACCAGTTGCTCGTAGCCAGAGCGCAGGAGAGCGAGCAGAATCGCCTCCTTGTTCTCAAAATATTCGTAGATGGTGGACTGGCTATACTCAATGCGCTCAGCCACTTTGCGGGTCGTGACCGCCTGCCAGCCTTCTTCGGCGGCAATCTCGCGCGCGGTGGAGAGAATGCGCCGCCGGATCTCCTGTCGTTCCCGCTCTCGGCGTTGTTTGATCCCCATAATTCTGATGATCCGTTCGATGAACAGAATTAGGCTGGTGAATAATTTCCCATCGCCTATCGGCAAGTGTAGATCATGATCGGCCAGTTTGTCAAGAGGAAAGGGAAGGAAAGCAAGTTATGCAGCGCCGTACAGGCTGAATGACTTGACGAGAATTGTTCCGCCCGCGTCTACGGCGACCCCGACGGTGCCGGTGCTATAGGTGGCGTCTTGCGCGGTACCGACGCGCTGCCCGTTTATATAAAAAGTAAAGTTGGACCCGACGACGACGATGGTTATCCGCAGCAAGGCATGGGCATCGATGGAGGTCTGGCCGGAGGCGATCTGCGTCTGGTTTGCTGTGATGGTGTCATATACATACGCGCCCCACGTGCCATTGGGGTGGATGAAGAAAGTGTAGATCCCCTGCTGGTTTCCTGGCTGGTTGCGGAAGTAGATACCATAATCAGAGGAGGTATTCACCTGTTGTATCTGCGCCTCCACGACATAATTGTTCGGATAGACACCACCAGGAATGCTCGTGAGGATGGTGCCGACGAGATCGGGCGAGGTGGAGTTTGGATTGCTTATGGTGGTGCCATTCGCCGAGCATTGCAGCCCTGGCTTATTATAGTCGGCCCACTGTCCTCCGCCTTTGTCACACTGACTGCTCAAGGTCGAGGTGGTGTACAATAGCTTCCCATAATTGATATTGCTGACTGGCGTTGCTGTGGGAACGGAAGACGGCGCGGACGTCTGGGTCGTGGCAGTCGTCTGTGTAAGCGACGACGCGGCAGGCGATGTAGCGGTGGACCGCACGCTGCCATTCGTCTGGTTGGGCGACTGATTGCGCATGAGGGCGAAGACCGTAAAGCCTCCAAGTACAAGCACGATCACGAGAGCGAGCAGAAGGAGGGCGTAGAGCCTGTTCTGCGCAGGTCGAGCAGGCATTGCAGGCTGAGATTGCGCCGGCATCACTTCTGGCGGTGGTGGTGGCGGAGGCGTTATAGATCTCGCGGGCGTCACGCGCTCCGTAGGAATATTGTCCTCCAGTGCGCCCTGAAACAGCGACGCGGGGGTGACGCGTTCCGTGGGAATATTGTCCTCTGGTCCACCTCGAAACGGCAGCGCGGGAGCAGCTCGCTCCGCAGAAAGATTATTTCCCTGGCGCAACGCCGCCCCGAACGCGCGCACAGAGGGGAAACGCTCCTCGGGTCGTTTCGCCAGCGCCCGGAGGAGGACCGCATCCATGGCCGGAGAGATACGCGGGTTGTATGCGCCGGGCCGTGGTGGAGGCTCATGCATGTGCTTGTACATCATCAGCTGCATGTTGCCCTGGAAGGGAACCGTGCCGGTCAGCAGTTGGTAGGTCATCACTGCGAGCGCGTATTGATCGCTGGCCACGACAGGCTGACCCGCCCACTGTTCCGGCGCCATGGCGGAGGGCGTTCCCCTGATGCTCTGGCTGGCGGTTGATGTTGCCGTACTGAAACGCGCGATGCCAAAATCGGTCAGCAGGAGATCTGGTTCCCGGTCCTCGCGCGTGCGCACAAGGAAGTTCGACGCCTTGACATCCAGGTGCAGGATCTGACGATCATGCGCGTGCTGCAGCGCCTCAGCGGCCTGTAGCACCAGGGGAACAACCTCCTCTGGCGTAAGGAGGGTCCCGCCACGCGCATGTAACCAGTCGATGAGCGATCCTTCTGGCCGGTATGGCATAACCAGATACGTGAACATCCCTCGATTGATAGCCTGTTCGCCAAAATCGATAAGGGGCAGATATTTCTTTGCATATTTTCGCCGCGCTACCGTTCGTCGTCGTCTTCGACGTGGATGCGGCCACGCACAACGTTAGACGAGGGCGTATAGGAGGGCGGGTCCCAGTCGAACTTTACCTTCTGGCGCCGAATCGGCACATCCGTTTGCAGCGGCGGCGCGAAATAACGGAGAGCACCTCGGCGCGAATCATCTCAAGCACCTCGGGATTCACCTTTAGACGATCGTGAACGAGCACAACCTTCAAACGTTCCTTTGCCAGCTCCCCCGGAGTCGGCTTCTTGCGGCCAACCATAAACTCAAAAACACCCATGACTTCCCTCCCTTTATGACGACTGAGAACGCATGCGCTTCTCAGGCAAGGCTGGACCGAATCCCATCAAGCGGCGGAGCCGTTCCAGGAGTGTCGGAGCTTCTTCGACTTCGTTGAGCGGAACCTCTTCCCCGAGGAGGCGTTGCGCCGCGTTCAGATAGGCGCGCCCGGCTCGCGAGCGCTTTTCATAGACGGCTGGCTCACCTCTGTTGGTTGCTACGATGATGACCTCATCCTCGGGCACTATCCCTAGCAGGTCGATGCCCAGCACCTCCAGCACGTCCGCGACATCCATCATGTCGCCGCGTTTGACCATCTCTGGGCGCAAGCGATTGAGAATCAGGCGTGGCTCTGGCTTCCCTGCTGCTTCGACCAGGCCGATGATTCTATCTGCATCGCGAACCGAGGCCATCTCTGGATTCGCGACGATGATGATCTCATCGGCACCCACAATAGCGTTGCGAAATCCCTGCTCGATGCCAGCAGGCGAATCGATCACCACAAAATCGAATTCCTGGCGCAGTTGCTGGCATAATTGCTCCATCTGCACACTGTTGACCGCGTTTTTGTCACGTGTCTGTGCGGCGGGCAGGAGATATAATTCGGGGAGTCGTTTGTCCTTGATCAGCGCCTGGCGCAGGCGGCACTGGCCTTCAACGACGTCTACCAGATCATAAACGATTCGATTCTCCAGGCCGAGAACGGCATCGAGGTTGCGCAGACCGATGTCTGAGTCTATGACGGCAACCTTCTTGCCCTGCATCGCGAGAGCCGTGCCAAGATTCGCCGTCGTGGTTGTCTTGCCAACTCCGCCCTTTCCCGATGTAATAGTGATTACCCGGCTATCCATACAACACTCCCTATACCATAGAAGAACTACTCCGACTATTGTAAGCGAACGATTTCCCAGATTTCTATTTTACCTAGTATACCACGAATCATATTTTATACCAGGGTATACTTATTAAATGAACTGGTTCTTCACTTCCGTTCGCGCTATATCTGGACTGCCTGGACGCAGGAAACTCTCTATTTCTTTGGATCTCTCTCCTTGCCTATTTGCGTGGAGCGCGCCCGCTGACCCAGGTCTCGACAATAATCTGTCCTTGCTTGATCACGGCTACCTCCGGACGGGGCTGCGCCGTGAAACCTTCCGGGGGACGCGATAGGAGATGCGCGATACGCAATTGTACAGGAGACAACTGCAGCGCACATACTATAGCCTGCTCATTGTCGGGATAGCCCGCGTGGACCATACCACGCAGGACGCCCCACACAAGAATATCTCCCCCTGCTACGATCTCGGCACCAGGATTCACGTCGCCGAGCACTACTACGTTGCTTCTATGATGAATAGCCTGGCCGGAACGGACGGTACGCCTCAAGAAGAGAGTGTCTTCCGACTCGCGTGGATCTTTCTGTGCCTGCAGTTCGGCTTCGGCCTCGTGAAGCGACTCCTCAAGTGGCAGTGTGATCGTCTTTGCCTCATTGACGACCTCCGCAGCCTTTTCGAGCGGCCTGACCGACATCTGATAGTGTGCAAGAAGATTTTCGAGCTGAATGCGCTCGCTTACACGCAGATGCCGCCGAGTAGTATCTACCGTTAGTGCGGCACCACGAAAAAAGGTCGGCGCCTCCGCCAATCGATCAGCTAAGGCGCTGAGCAGGTCGCCAAAAGGCGTCTCTGGCTCCAGAGTCAAAAGCAAGCCACTACGCGTTCCTTTGATTGCAATATATCCTTGCACAGATTGTGCTTCCTCCTTCGTCAGCCTGCCTGGTTGCTCTTGTGTCCATGACTCTTCTCGCCCCGAGTTGTCCTCCATACACTAAGTTCCCTATTCACTACTGGAAGCAGGATGTCGAAAACGATGTACATCCGGCCCGGAAGCCACGTTGTGAGGAACCGGATGGGGGCAAGCCCCATCCCTACTGATTAGCTACAAAACGATACCTTTGTGATTTCATAAGACTGCGCGTATGCCTTGTATTCCCGATTACGCGCGTTGATACCATATTGATATCATACAGTATAAGCATGGAACCTTCAAAACGCAATAGAATTGAGGCGCCTATAGCCTGATCGGAATATCTGTGTAACGGTGAGCTTGCCGATCCTTCTGCGACGTACCATAATGGAAAGAGCAAAACATTTACATAAGATACCGATGAAGCAACGCTTCGTCTGCTAAAGATCTGATATGGAGAAAAGAATGGCTGCTTTTATGGACTTTCCCACGTCCCGCGAGCATGTGCTCACATATGGCGACACGAAGATAGGCGTTATCCCTGAATTGAGTCTGGTCTCGCATTTCCAGGTTGGTTCCTGGCCGGTTCTCTATCGACCTGCCGAGACGGGCAATGTGAAGCGCTGGGGCCTGCCGCTGATGATCCCTAACTTCTCGCGCCTGAAAGACGGTATCTTTAAGGAAAAGGGTACCACGCTGCCCATTCACGGCTTCGGGCGCAACCTCCCCTGGTCGGTTGTCGAGCAGGATACGACGAGTATCAGCATTCAATTGGTCAGTAGCGATGCGACGCGACCCAATTACCCCTACGAATTTACCTTTACTGTGCGCGTCGTCGCCGGCGAGGGCACGCTTACTTATGTATTGACGATGGAGAACAATGGCGACGAAGTTATGCCGATCGCGCCGGGCTTCCATCCTTATTTCAGCGTAGACCAGTCCGCCAAAGCGCGCCTCTCAGCCGATGGCCCCACGGGCTTCGACGTTGCGGCATTCCAGTGGGATACTCAACCGCCGGATAATCCATACCCCTTCCCACACCGCGTTACTATACGCATTTCTGGCTACGGCACCCTGACGATCGCTGAGACGCCACAAGACGAGAACTATCTGCTGACAACCATGCAGGTCTGGTCCGAGCCCGTTACTACGCCCGACCATGCCTTCGTCTGCTTCGAGCCCATTGTTACTGCCGAGGATGGCCTCAATCGCTCGCATGATCGGCTTAATATCGCCCCCCACAGTTCTCAGCAGATCATCCTGCAACTGACAGCGCAGCCCGGCTAATTCTTTATTGTTCAACATTCTACTGCCTTTTGACGTATAGATTAACAGAACACCATATTTTCCGAAAGTAAGATAAAAATGGTGAAAGCGCTATCCTATGCGTGCATTTCCAACATCCTTAAGATATAATAGGGATATTCCCGTCGTATAGTCCATGCCATGGAATGGCTCACCCCTTCCTGCTTGCAGACGGGATAATGCATGCCGGAAGTCCAGAAAGCAGGTACTTCGCTATGAAGAAACAGCCGGATAATGTGTACTGGCTACAAAATAATAATAATAATGAGCGGCAGCAGCAACAGATGCGCCCCGGTCGCCCCAACGGGCAGACGCCTCAGCAGCGCCCGTCAAACAACCTGAATCGCTGGCTCTTACTCATCGTGGGCATCTTGTTGATGGTCTACATCGTGAACTGGTTCAATAGCGCGAATCAGAGCAGCAGTGCGCCACAACGCGCCGAGCTCACTTATACGCAATTCTACCAGCAGATCAATAGTGACAATATTAAAACTGCTACCCTTATCGGCCAGACCGACATCACCGGTACGCTGAAAAAACCGGTAGACAACCAGACGCAATATCACGTCTATCAGTTGCCCAATGGCGATCCCTCGCTGCCACAAAAGCTTATCTCCAGCGGTGCTACGGTCAACTACCAGGCACCACCTGATAACACATTCTGGCTGAGCCTGCTGATCAATTTCCTGCCCTGGATCTTCCTGATCGCTGCCATCTTCTTCTTTAGCCGCCGCGCCTCACAGGGGCAACAGGGCATCTTTAGCTTCGGCAAGAGCCGCGCCAAGTTGATCCTGGAGGACCGCCCGAGCACGACGTTCGCCGATGTCGCGGGCGTTGACGAGTCGAAGTACGAACTGCAAGAGGTCGTGGAGTTCCTGAAGACGCCGCAGAAGTTTCAGCGCCTGGGCGGCAAGATTCCACGCGGCGTGCTGCTGGTGGGACCGCCGGGAACCGGCAAAACGCTCCTGGCGCGGGCGGTCGCAGGCGAGGCCGGCGTCCCCTTCTTCTCGATGTCTGGCTCGGAGTTCGTGGAGGTGCTGGTCGGCGTCGGCGCCAGCCGCGTACGCGATCTGTTCGAACAGGCGAAGAAGGCTTCACCCAGCATCATCTTTATCGATGAAATCGATGCCGTTGGTCGCCAGCGCGGCTCCAGTATCAATACCAACGACGAGCGCGAGCAGACGCTCAACCAGTTGCTGGTGGAGATGGATGGCTTCGATAACCGCCAGGCCGTCGTCGTGATCGCGGCGACTAACCGTCCCGATGGCCTCGACCTGGCGCTCCTGCGCCCAGGCCGCTTCGACCGCCGCGTGACGGTCGACCGCCCCGACTGGAACGGGCGCCTCGCCATTCTGAAGATCCATTCGCGCAACGTGCCGCTGTCCCCCGATGTGGACCTCGTCCGCATCGCGCGCAGCACGACCGGCATGGTGGGTGCGGACCTGGCGAACCTCGTCAACGAGGCGGCTCTGTTGGCCGCGCGCCGCAATCAGGATCGCGTGACGCAGAGCAATTTCGAAGAAGCCCTGGATAAGATTCTGCTCGGCGCGGAACGCCCGCTTGTACTCAGCGACGAAGACCTCAATGTGACCGCTTATCACGAGGGTGGACATGCCCTGCTTGGTCTCCTATCAGAGGGGGCCGATCCCGTTACCAAGGTGACGATCGTGCCGCGCGGCCAGGCGCTGGGCGTCACTATGTCGACTCCGCTGGACGATCGCTACAACTACTCCAAGGAGTATCTCCTGGTGCAGATCCTGACCGCGCTGGGAGGTCGCGCTGCCGAGCAGGTCATCTTCAACAGCGTCACGACCGGCGCGGAGAACGATCTGCAGCGCGTGACGATGATCGCGCGCCAGATGGTTACGCGGTGGGGTATGAGCGAACGCCTGGGTGCCATCTCATTTAGCGAGCGTCAGAGCCCGTTCTCGGCTGGCGGCGAGACCGGCGCACCCTCCGATTATAGCGAGGAAACAGCCGAGCTGATCGACGATGAGGTCGAGAGCATTGTGCGCGCCCGTTATGCAATGGCCGTCGATCTGCTCACAACCTATCGCACGACGCTCGATCGGATTGCGCAAGAGCTGCGCCGATCGGAGACGGTCGACTCCAAACAATTGCTGGCAATTATGGAAGAGACGGGAGCGCCGATCGCATCAACGCAGTTCTCGTCCAGCCCGAGTCAGCCCAACGTTATCCTGGCACCAACTCCGCCGTCGGTCCTGCCCGGCACGACGGAAGCGCAGTCATAAAGACTCAATAAAAATGATAAGGACCCGTTTTGCGGGTCCTTATTTTGTGCTTTCCAGAAAATCGCGCATCCCCGGTAGGATGCTCGCTAAGCAGTAATGTGCGGTTCAGCGCCTCATCCAGCACAGAGGCAAAGCCGCAAAAAATGACGGGCCCTTTCCTCTTCCGAAGTGCAACCAAATGGGGAATACATGTAGCCTTTGTTCACACCCCATTCGTATTACTATTTAGTGGTATAATATATGACCTCTCTGTGCCAGACCCTATCATTTGCGTCGGTACAGATCGTAATATCTACAGCGTAGTATAAAAAAAGACGAGGGAAACATTATGGCAAAAACATTGACACCGGACACCGAGCACGCCGGCAAGCGTAAAAAGCTGGCGAAACGGGAAGCAAAGGTGATGCTCAAGGTAGAGCAAGCAAAGAAAGACGTACAGAAGGCCGAACAGAAGGCCGCTAAAGCCCAGGCAAAGCTCGAAGAGATGCGCACACGCTTGCACAATCTTGAGCAGGCGTTGGACCAGACACGCGCTCCGCAAGAACCTGAACTCCCCCAGGAGGCGCAACTTCAGCCCCTTGCGATAGAAGAGAGTGCACAGCACAACGGCGCTACCCAGGGGGGCCCATTCACCGGCACTCCTGCGACCGACGATTCCAGTGCTGCAACGACGGGGCAGCAGGTTGTCGAGGCCAATGAGGAAGAGCACTACCTGACCCAGGCGGAGAGCGACACAACAACAGAGCCGACCGGTGAGTGGGGCGATACTTCTAAGGATGCAAATCTTTTTACTGATACCGATCTCTCGGCGGGGAGTCTATCTCCCGAAGACGTAGTGGTGTACCATCTCACCGATGATGTCACCGCGAGCGACGCTACTCCCACTAGCGAAGATACAACGTCTCATTCCGCTCCCCATAACGAGGAGCACGACGCCAGCACAACCAACAATGAGCATACAAGCGACGACACCACGAACAGTGCGGCCCCTGCAACAAGCGAGGGGAACTAAATCACCAGTGAGCCTGACAGGGATGGATGAGTTGCAGGGCGCTCAGGGCGACCGCAAGGGTCGCCCTGAGCGCCCTGCGAGCCGTTTCATTGCATTCCTTCTCTGTCTGCTACCGTTCTCTGTCTACTATTGTTCAACGAACGGAATCAAGATCCTCTAACGGCTGTAACAGCGAATCCTTCGCGTCTAACTCAGTGGTCAATACGCCTCGTTCCTTCAGTCGGAGGTACAACCATAGGGCGATACCCAGCAGCAATCCGCTGAAGAGGTATCCTCCAAGCACGTCGCTGGCCCAGTGATCTCCCAGGTAGATGCGCGAGGGACCGACCAGCACAACGAACAGGGCCGGAACGATCAGCAGGATATAATTCCACCAGCGTTTCCTGTTGAAGAGGATCAGCCCCAGCGAAAAGAGTAGCCCCCAGAAGGCGACATACGACATCACATGCCCACTGGGAAAGCTCTGGCCCGTCGCGTGCTGAATAATCTCTACGAACTGTGCCGATGGACGCGGACGGCTCACCAGCAGCTTCAGCAATACGTTTAAAACGGCGCTGATCGCGGAGAGTCCGACAATGAATAGCGCCTCCAAGCGCAGACGCAGCAGCCAGAACGCAAGAGCGGTCAGACCGATCAGCGCGGCAAAGGGGAGCACCTGGTTGCCGAGGTAGCTTACGGCGATCATCGTCCACTTGATGAATGGCGTCTGGTTCTCTTGAAACTCGCGCGTGATCGCTATATCAACAGGCAGCACCGGGTTAAAGTGCACGTAGACCGCCAGCAGCGTAAAAAGCACGAATTCGAGAATATAAATTATTATCAGTACCTGAGCGCGGTGCGACGAACGATACCACGGTTCGCGGCTACTTGCGACCTCCTTTCGCGCCTGTTCCATCATATTGTGCATATCCTGCTGCACATTCTCTTTCACGGGTTCTCTGTGTGGCTCGCGCTGCATGACCTTTCCTTCTCAAATGCTGCCATCTCTAAAGACATAGTTATATATCGCACATCCCAGGGGATAATAATAGTACGTAGCTGCGAGCAAAAATGTTTCTAGCCCCGCAGGCTACGACCGCATATCGATCGCCCCTACGAATAGTATCCTTGCATATTGACGGGCGCTCCGTCTTCTCGCTATAGTAGCTATAGCAACAGGAGGAGCTAATTTATGTCAAACCTCGAAATTCGTTTCGCGCGCCCCGAGGACCGCGACCCTGTGCTGGCATTCTGCAACGAGACATGGTCATGGGGCGATTATATCACCAATGTGTGGGACGATTGGCTGCAAAATCCCGCTGGCCAGTTGTTCGTTGCCACAATGGATGGACAGCCGGTCGGCATGGTCCATATGCGTATGTTGTCCCCTATCGACGCCTGGCTGGAAGGGCTGCGCGTGGCTCCGCAGTTCCGCCACCAGGGTATCGCGGGCGAATTAACTCAGGCGGTGTTTGTTGAAGCTATGCGACGCGGTGCGCAGTATATCCGGCTGGTCGTCGGGTCGGACAATACCAGTTCTATTCGCATCTGGGAGCGCGCTTTTATGCGCACAGTGGGCGGCTTCTCGTTCTGCACGGCTCCCTTTGCATCTCCCTCAAAACGGCCCGTCGAGGACACGGCCCAACTGGCAATGGCCTCCGATCTGGATGAGATTATTGACTACTTGAATGTCTCAAACATTTTTCCTCTCACCGGCGGCCTGTACTATGTGAACTTTACCGCCTATCCTATCACCGCTGAATTGCTTGAAGAGAAGATAGCGGCGCAACAGGTCTACCTGCTACGCCGCTGGGAGCGCCTGGACGGTCTGGCGATCGCCGAGGTGCACGAGGGACACCAGGGCAAACAGCTATCACTCGGCTACATCGATGGAACCGCCATCGAGCCAATAAGCCTGCTTGCCTACGATCTGCGCCGCCACCTCCCCGCTGTGGGTGCGGAGAGCGTGCGTGCCTACATTCCCGATATCATCCTGATGCGCGATGCCTTCACAGGCGTCGAATACGAGTGGAACGGTAATCTCTTTTTTACTTACGAACGAGGATTAAAATGAAAGCGTGATTTATAAACCTGCACGTTTCTTACACCGATACATTTGTGGCTTATAAATCACGCATTCGTTTAGACTATTTTCCTCTATCCCGCCAGTTCCGCGCGGCGCGCAAGAAGCTTGCTCACGCGCTCCTCCTGTGCCGCCAGCTTCTCCCGCTCCTTCTCGACCACTTCAGGCTTCGCGCGCGTGACGAAGTTCTCGTTCGCCAGCTTGCCCTGCAGACGTGCGATCTCCTGCTGCGTCTGGGTGATCTCTTTGTCGAGACGCTCCAGTTCTTTGCCGATATCGAGCATACCGGCAAGCGGCAGGTAGATCTCTATGCTATCCGCCAGCAGGCTCATCGCCTGTTGCGGCTTCTGCTCCAGCACTTTGTGCAGTTGCGGCTTCTCCGTACGCGCCAGAAATTCGATCAGCGGAGCCTGGGCTGCGAACACGCCGAGCAGGTCGCCCACGGTCATAATCACGGGTATACGTCGTGAGGGCTCAACACTCATCTGGTTGCGCGCGTCGCGAATACGCGTGATCACCTCCTGCAACAGGCTGAACTGCTGCTCGGCCTCTTCGTCGATCGAGAGCATAGCGGCATACGGCCAGGAAGCCACGATCAGTGCGGGTGCGGGCCAGCGCTCAGGCGTCGGCTCGCTCGTACGGTACAGGTGCTGCCAGACCTCCTCTGTGACGAAGGGCATGAAGGGATGCAGCAAGCGCAGGCTCTGATCAAGGACCATGCGCAGAATGCCCGCCGTTGAGCGCCGCGTGCGCTCCTCGCCCTGCATCTGCACCTTGGCGATCTCCACATACCAGTCGCAGTAGTCCGACCAGAAGAATTCGTTGATCTGCCGACCAGCTTCGCCCAACTGGAACTCTTCGATCAGGTGCGTTACTGATTGTGTCACGCGTGCGAGACGATGCAGAATCCAGCGATCGGCCAGCGTCTCCGGCTGCACTTCGTTAGGTGTGGGAACGCCGCCACCGACCTCAGCCGTGGTCATAAGTACGAAGCGCGAGGCGTTCCAGATCTTGTTCGCAAAGTTGCGGTTGCCCACAATACGATCTTCGACCAGTTTCATATCGTTGCCCGGCGTACTGCTCGTCGCCAGGGTGAAGCGCAGAGCATCGGTCCCATACTGATCCATGACCTCCAGGGGGTCGACAACATTGTTCCTGGACTTGCTCATCTTCTCGCCCTTCGCGTCGCGCACCAGCCCATGCAGGTAGATGGTGTCGAAGGGAATCGTCCCCATGAAGTGGATGCCGGACATCACCATGCGCGCCACCCAGAAGAAGATGATATCGTAGCCCGTCTCCATCACCGAGGTCGGATAGTAGCGCAACAGGTCGGCGGTCTTCTCGGGCCAGCCCAGCGTGCTGAAGGGCCACAACCACGAACTGAACCAGGTATCCAGCACATCCTCGTCCTGGTGAATGGCGCTGCTATCGCAGTGCACACAGTTCGTCGGGTCCTCGCGGCTCACCGTCATCTGCCCGCAGGTGTCGCAGTACCAGACCGGGATGCGATGCCCCCACCAGAGCTGGCGCGAGATCGTCCAGTCGTGAATGTTCTCAAGCCAGTCCGTGTAGACCTTCTCGAAACGCTCCGGCACCACCTTGATCAAGCCGTACCTGACCGCGGCCAGCGCGGGCGTCGCCAGTGGCATCATCTTCACGAACCACTGCAAGGAGATGAGCGGCTCGACCACCGTGTCGCAGCGCTGGCAGTGTCCCAGCGGCACGACGTAATCCTCGATCTTCTCGACCTGACCGAGCTTCTCAAGGTCAGCCACAAGATTCGTGCGCGCCTCGTAACGGTCCTGCCCCGCGTACGGACCAGCCTCCGCCGTCATCTTCGCGTCGAAGCCGATCACCTGGACGGCTGGTAGATGGTGACGCTGCCCGATCTCGAAGTCGGTCGGATCGTGCGCGGGCGTGACTTTGACGGCGCCGGTACCAAAGGAGGCGTCCACGGCCTCGTCTGCCACAATCGGGATCTCGCGTCCAACCACCGGCACGATAGCCTTGCGCCCGACGAGATCCTTGTAGCGCGGATCTTTGGGATTGACGGCCACAGCGGTATCGCCCAGAATCGTCTCGGGACGCGTGGTGGCGACACTGATATACTCCGTCTTGCCCGCGTCTTGCCCCTCAACGGGTTTGAGCGGGTAGCGCACATACGTCAACGTCCCCGGCGTTTCAACGTGATTCACTTCCAGGTCCGAGATAGCGCTCATGCAGCGCGGACACCAGTTGATGATGCGCTCGCCACGGTAGACCAGTCCCTCGTCGTACAGGCGCACGAAGACCTCGCGCACCGCCTTCGAGAGACCCTCGTCCAGCGTAAAGCGTTCGCGCGACCAGTCGCACGAAGCGCCCAGGCGGCGATGCTGATCCTGAATGCGGCTCTTGTACTGGTCCACCCAGTCCCAGACGCGCTCGATAAAAGCCTCACGCCCGATGGCATGCCGGTCCGTCCCCTCTTTGTCAAGCAGACGTTCGACCACGGTCTGCGTAGCGATCCCCGCGTGATCCTCGCCAGGAACCCAGAGCGTCTCGTCGCCCCTCATGCGATGATAGCGGATCAGAATATCCTCAACCGTTGCCGTGATCGCGTGTCCCAGGTGCAGCGCACCTGTCACGTTGGGCGGCGGCATACTGATCACAAAAGGCTTGCGTGAAGGATTGGGGCGCGGCTTGAAGTAGCCCCCATCCTCCCAGAAGTGGTACCATTTGCCCTCGACGGCCTGCGGCTCGTACGTCTTCGGCAAGGCCGCCACTGATGGCGTGTTCAGCGCCCCATTGTTTTTCCCCTGCTCAATCATATCTCCTCCTACTTGCTGGGCGTAGAAAAAAGCCCTTCCCCGTCAAGGACGAGAAAGGACCTGCTCGTGGTACCACCTTGTTTCGATCAACTCATACTAACTATTTAAGTACGCATTGATCCTCATTGGTGCTTTAACGGGCACACCCGTGGAGATTTCTTTCTCATCCCCAGACTCACAGGCGACCTTCGATGCGTTCAGCCCGAGGAAGACTTGCAGCCTTTGATCTTCCCTCTCTCGCGGTCCCCGCACCTACTCCTCCTGCTCCTCGTCATTGTAGATTTTTCGTCAGTGTTAGTCTATCGGTAATGAGAACGGTTGTCAAGTGGCGATTATTCCCGAGTGGTCAAGATTTCTTAACCCTGGTCAAGATTTCTTAACCCTTGCGCCGACATCCAGTATCATCTCATATCAGGAACTATGCAAGTGCCACTCAAGAAATTTTGTCACCTGCCGATAAGTATATTTGGAAACACTGATAGGTTATTAGTACCGCTTGTAGACAGATATAGCTGGCTATAGCCCATAATGTATCATGATGTTACCGTCAGGTAGACATCCCGTTACTACATTGAGAGCGAGATTTTTGAAGAGCTTATTTGTAGAGATACATCGGTACATCCTTGTATTGTAATATAAGCCTGTAGGAGGAACACGAGTGAAAATCATGGTGGCGGACGACGATCGCGACATGGTAGACATGCTGAGCTACTGGCTCAAAGGACATGGGTATGATGTTGTGCGTGCATTTGATGGAGAGCAGGCAATCAAACGTTGGCGCGAGACTCTACCAGATCTCGTTATACTAGATATTCAGATGCCTAAGCTTGATGGGTTTGAAGTATGTCGCCAGATGAGAAGCGAAACCAATTCGATGGTTTTGATTCTGACGGCTCACGACCGCGAGGACGACGAGGTGCGCGGCCTGGAACTGGGCGCCGACGACTACCTGCGCAAACCCTTCAGCCCCCGTCAATTGCTGGCTCGCATTAAAGCAATCATGCGGCGTTCTTCCAGCACGCGCGGGTCATCCGGGTCATCTTCGATTACCGTTGGGCCGGTGACACTGGATGCGATGCGCCACGAGGTGACCAGAGATGGGACCAAGGTCAGGCTTACTCCGACCGAGAGCCGTCTCCTTCATCTGCTCATCACGCACACCGGCCAGGTGCTGACGACAGATATGATCATCGAACGCGTCTGGGGCTATGACGAGGCCGGCGACTCCGGCCTGGTGAAGACTCATATCCGGCATCTGCGCCAGAAAGTCGAGCCTGATCCCAATAGCCCTCAGTTCATTATGACCGTTCCGGGCGTGGGCTACACCTTTACGGCCCCTGTTACGGTCGAGCCCTAGCAGAAAATGGGCGGCCTGACCTCCTATCCGTAACAACGAGAACGAGGTCAGGGCCCTCCCCTGCAAGCCGCTACAGATCTGGGTATTGTACCCTCTTAACCGGCTTTTTTACATCTCAACCGTACTGTAACAAATTTTTTATATGCTCCCTATCTCCGTCGTTTATAATTTCTTCATACTCCCCGTTTCGCCTCTCTGCATATGGTTGTATAGTCGGCAAACAGGGTGTTATCACCAGGGAGGAGAGGATAAAATGTTATGATCAGGCAATTTAGCACAGGAATCGAGGTGCAGTCAGCGGCATGACCATGAATCATAAAAAACGCGATACATCTGCGCGCTTACCCGCTGCACACACTGAAGAGGCCCCACAGCACCAGGAGCTCTGTAATTGCCTGCCACTCTCTTCCCTCTATAAGGATCTGCAGGAACCAGCAGACTGGTTCGAGAGCGAACAGATTGTGCCTGCACAACAGGATCTGAACACAAGACTACGCGCTATGCTGAATGTGCTGCCCCCTCGCCTGACGCCAGTGAGCGTCTTCCTACTGCATATCTCTCAATGGGAACGCACCTCCATCGTGCCACAATCTCCGCTCGCCTCACAGCGTCGCCGCTATCACGCCCCACCTGGCCTGCTGGAACAGGTTATGGCTAACGTGAACCGCGTTATGAGGATAGACGACCGGGTGTTGACACAGGAGCATGTGGGGGCCGCTATCATCCTCCCCGATGTCGATCAACAGGGCGCACAGGGGATAGTAGAGCGCATGTATCAAAGCATCAGTCTGCTCCAGGCCGAGACGGTCATTCCACCCCTGACGCTCGATACAACGATCCTTCTAGGCACGGGCACCTATCCCACGGCAGGTCCATCCGTGGAACAGCTCCTCTACCACACCAGTCTTACCGCACGCCGCATTACCCTGCGACCGGCCCTCACGACGCATCTGTGGGATACAGCATTTTTGCTAAACCACGAGGATGCCCAGGAAAATACAGGACTGCCGGGCATCCCCTTTATGCGCCTGCCACAAACAGTCCCCCATCGCCTGAAACACTTCATCCCCTATCCCCTGGCTCTGGAACTGCGCTGCGTCCCCGTTGGCCGCGACACCCATTGCCTCACGGTCGCCATGGTAGATCCCACCAATACCGAGAACGTCGCCCGCCTGCGCACCGCTACCGGTATGACCATCTTCCCCGTCTCCTGCGATCTGGAAGAACTCTACACGCTCCTGGCAAAAAAATGGTAACAATAGTAATAGACGCCTATTCCAAATTTCTATTTTTTGCATAGATGGTTGCGAATGTCACACTCTTTCGACGCCGGAATTAACCATTTCGCAACCATTCCTTAACCAGGAAGCGCATCACCATTGGTTACTATAACATGTAATGAGACAATTTTCTTCTCTCATGAAACAGTCTTACCCTTTACTTGTTAGTGTCAAGCGCACTTATTCTACTATTTTAAGGAGAAAAGACATGGTTGTTCAAATGATTCAGGATGATACTTTGCTCACCTTCAAAGAAGCAATGGGCTATCTACGCGTCAGCCGCTCTACCCTCTACCGCTTGATGTGGTCTGGGCAGCTTACCGGGCACAAAGTTGGCAGCACATGGCGTTTCTATCGCGACGATCTGCGCGCGTGCGTTGATCGCGAGATGACGATGGCGGCCCTTCCAGCCGGCGCGGTCCTCAATAGCGTCATCAACTAGCTCAGTCTTCTTCTAAAAGTCTGCATTATATTCATGTATGCCCTATACCAATAAATGAAATGAGAAGAGCGGAACGGTTTCCTGGTAGCCGTTCCGCTCTTTCCGTATCCTGCGCTTATATCCTATCGAAGTCGATGATCTTCCAGGTGCTTCCACTTTTTTGTAGCGTGAGTAGTACGGGATAGCTCTGCCGCGCGCGCACAACATTGACAACAACGGTGAAATGAGACAGGTCTATTCCTTTGTCAGGGTTTGCGCTGAAGTTCCCTAACGTTGCGGTATACGAGCGCACCGCCCCGTAGTGCTCATCGGCGTTCTGAGCCTGCTTTGTAAATGAGTCAAGGGTCATGCCGCTCAGCGTTCCTTGCGGGGAGAGGTAACTATAGGCGCTGGTGTAGTCCTTGTTCTGCAGCGCCGCATAGTAGTCGTCGGCAACGTTGACCGTATTCTCTGTTGGAGCAACGGTACTGGCAAAAAAATTGTAGAAAGACCAGCCGCAGAAGCCACAGGCTCCCAGAAGTAGCACTGCCAGGATAGAGATAGTGATCCAGAGCCACCGATAGGATTTTTTCTTCTGCGTTGGTGGAGCTGGCGCCGGATTCGCACCCGGCGGCACGAAGCCTCCCGCAGGTCCAACGACCGGTTGTGCCACTGGCAGAAAAGGAGCTGGCTGGACAGAGATATTCTGCAGGTAAAACGACGGCGGTGGAGGATTAGACTAATCCCTGGCGAATCAAATCTTCGTGCGCCTGTGAAGCTGCTATCTGCCCACTCTCCGTTGTACTGACCTGCGGGGAAGCGCCAACCTCGCTGTCGGCTTTTCCTGCTTCCTCAACAGGTAACGCGGGCAATGGCCCACTGGGCGGAAATTCGTAGAAGGGTTGCTGCTCTACCTGTCGCGCTTCTTCTAACTCTTCTGGTGATTGATCGGGGGTTTGCATACTATACTATCTCAACTCTATCCAGATGATGAAACACACTACTGCTTTACCTTATCATGTTCCTGCTCGTTGCTCGTCTGAGCAGTGAAACCGCGCCCTAAATCCTCGAACTCCTTCTCCATCTCACTTCGCACAAGCAATTCCGCCTCCGTACGCGAGGTACCATGTTTACGTGCATATGTAAGAATACGACCCACATAAAATCTGGTTATCTGCTCCCGCTGAAATTTTAGATCGGGCAGAGGGCGTAAGTTCAACCTGGCATGTGGCTGAAAGTCTGTTTCTGGTAGGGCGATTGCCAGCAGCTGAGCATATTCGAGAACGGCCTGCGAGGCCATAGCATCGTTAAAGAACGTCGGTTGCGTGCTAGATACAATTAATGCTCCCGCGATGCGATTGCCACGCATGATGGGCACGGCGCACGCGCTGGCCTCGTGATCATCTACCTCAACCTGCAGTCGATCTCCACTGCCAACACTGTTCCATACGAGCATGCGCTGCATCGTTACCGCGGTTCCTGCCAGTGTTGTGCTCCCCAGGTACGCTTTGCTTTCTATATCGAAAGGCCAGGGAGGATTCCCGCGCATGGCAGCCTCACGCAACGTATGGATGCCGTCCTCGTGCGCAGGCATAAGTTTGGCATAAGTGATGGCCAGACCCAACCGTCCAGCATCCAGATGGAGGAGCGCATACTCAAAAATAGCCTGGGATACTTGCCAGAAACAGGTAACTTCTTCACCGGTGGTAGCAACCAGTTCTAGAACGCGCCGGTAGATGTCTTTACGTACCTCGCGTATTCCTGTAGACGCCGTGTCCAGTACGCCGGGGAAGGTCTGATTGATAGCATAGGAGAGGTTACTGCGATGCTCAAGTAAGACATCTGGCAATCTCTTGAGATGTATAGCACGCGGCTCGGAACTGCCATTCATCCAGCGATAGATGGTGTTCTCGGCAACTTCTAGCTCCCTGGCAACACGCATGATCTCGGTCCGGTCATGGCGCAGAATGTTGCGTAACAGGCTGCTGAAAGGCGTCAGCTTCTCATCGGCCAGCGCGTACGCTAGCTGCTCGTCATTGGCTTCTTCTGTCCCCGCCGGTGTCGAAGGGGCCCCAGGATGGCGCTCATCTCGTCGCTCTGAGCGCTTTTGCTCGGACGTAGATGTCAATTTTCGCGAGCCAGGCGGACGACCTCGTTTTTTGCGCTGCCCGTTTTCCATTGTACCTATTCCTTAACTAACTCCGCATGCACGTTTTTTCGCATGAGGCGCGAGAGGGTATTCGATAAAACTTCCCCTAAAAAGCCTCCGGGTGCACTTTGAGAAAATATGCATATCAGGTTAACTAGCATTGAACAAAGTAACATCTACAAGACGTTTTAGTAGACATTATACCATACAAAATGGCCACAGAATTATATTTTTTCGGAAACTCGCGGAGATTCGAGAAATTTCTTTTATATTCAAGGATATCACAAATGTTTTCCAGATATCCTGCACCTCTTTACACAGCAGCTCCGGGTACTGCTTGCCCTCTCTTCTCTCATCTGGCGACCATCTCAATACAACGAATGACGCAAATTGTGCGTAACAATTTCTCTCCTCGGAAGCAGCAATCCTCACGTGCGCCTTTCACTTCTCCGAGAAATGATTTTTTATCTCCATATAATATTTTCTTGTTGTACAAACAAGGTGAGAACTTACACCTTCGTATGGATTTATTTTTACAATGTTTGTACTAAAGTACCACAATGTCATACATGTATTGCTTTTCGCAACGATGACAGGTAATATACACATCACAAGGAAGTATTTTTCACACTCGCCACGAAGAGTATGGAAAATACTCTCTATCATATTCAAGGCCGGAAGGATTTTGCAATGTTATGGCAGTAAATAACGTAGTGCATGTAAATGAGTGTGGTCTTCCGCTCAACGCGATTGAATGGCTGGAAACACATCATCAGAGCAAGGCACGCGAACGCGAACAGATGATTCGCGACCTTCAACTCGAACAGGGTAGTTTTGTGGTGGATGCAGGTTGTGGACCCGGCCTGTGGACGCCCCTTCTTGCGCAGGCAGTTGGGCCCGTCGGACGCATTCTTGGCGTGGATATCTCTCCAGAAGCGCTGATTACAGCGCAAAAACGCAGCTCTCACCAGTGGTTTCGCCACCAGGTGCAGTATAAGCGCGCGCTGTTGGAGCAGTTACCCATCGAATACGGCACTGCGGACGCGATCTTCAGTGCGAATGTAAGCCAGTATCTCGCCGATCCGGTCACTACATTTGCTGCCATGGGCCGCTATCTCGTTCCTGGCGGTCGCCTCGCTATTAAGGATATCGACTTTGGCACTCTGCGCTTCTATAATATAGATCCCTCTCTGCAAGCACGCGTCTTCCAGGCACGCGAACAGTGGGAAAAGGAGCGCGTCAACCATGAGTACGCCTTTGAGGATAGCTGGGTGGGCTCAAAACTGGCTGGCTACCTGCGCGCCGCTGGCTACAGGGATGTGCGGGAGACGGCCTATCGCATCGTTCGCCACTACCCCCTGCCCGACAATTTCCGCCGCTACCTGCAAGGCATCGGCGAATGGTTCGTCTGCGAGGATGCGCCTTTCCTTTCACACGAGGATGTGACAAACTGGCTACAATGTTTCCTACATGAAACGCAAAATGTCCTTGACCAGGATACCTTCGCCTTCGAAGAGACGGAGTTTGTCGTTACTGGCGTGTGGAATGCTCCCACAACGCGCTTTTATATGGACCTGGGGGAGATGACTTCCCTTCCAGAGCCGTTCCTGGTCACTCTACCAGGCTAGTCCTCTATCCGATCAACCGCTGACGACATAATTGGCACGAGGTGAGATCGTCCGCTTCTACAGCGCCCATGCGGACGTGCTCACCTCGCTTTTTATACGCGATTACAAAAATAAGGCACCCTTTCGGATGCCTCATTGAGCAAATATTCTCTGATTGCGCCCTCTCACAAAAAGCGTAGCTTTCTCCACACCGCCTTGCCTGGTATCTTCTAACAATACATACCGGCACAAATGTCAGCCACTGTTTGTTGCAATGCTAATGATTGCTGTTCAACTGGTCTGCGATCATCGCAATAGCCACATCACCAACAAGTGACTGTAATTGATTGTGCAATTGACCCATATTCTCCATGCGCGCGGTGATAAAATCGTGCTGCGAGGTGCCGTATGAAAGCCCCGAGAGCCCACGCTGGGCTGCTTCGTACTCTTCACTTATCTGTGACAACAGGCGGGCTACTTCACTACGCTGTTCGTGTGCTCCAAGCATGATTTCTCTTTCCTTCCTAACTCACAGAGCCTTGCTCATATTTTCCATGTCGTTACAAAAGACTTGTGTGATGTAAATACATTGTGTGTCTTTTGTAAAACAAGATGTACACTACCCACCACTAGTATGCATGAAAATGTGTACCTTTGTCCAGTGGTTCTCAGGCTTTTTTCTTACATTCATCATTTTTCACAAGATTTTTACATGTTATGGCAATGTATAAACATCGCTACTACAATTTAACCGTGCTCACGCTGTATTTTTATGTCGCGTTGTCGCCGCGAAGCGACACGATTTTCAACTCCTGCTGCTCTATCAAAATAGCAATGGTACTTCTGGGTGGCTCTCTCCAATTGTCCCCTCTATATACTATGACTCCACTGGAGCGCGTAGATAAAACACTTTTTGCTGAATTTTGTTATGGCAAGGAAAAATGGCTGCATTGTTTTTCCACTACCTGCTTATCTGCTAAGATCTGCTTGAAATCCTTCTTTTTTGCGCAAGGTTATGGTATACTTTGCTCAGCGTTGGTTCATTGCTTGCTCATTTATCTGGCAGGCTGAGAACGGGACGCTAAGAGGCCACGTTGACTCCCCTCTGACACGTGCGTCAGTGGCAACGTTGGCACCAAGCGATTGCTTCCATCTTTATGTTGAAGGATGACAGGGATGATCCTGTCATAGAAGCGAAAAGGAGTAGTCCTTCATGGCACGTGTCCAATTTGAGCATGTCTACAAACGTTTCGGCAAAGTTGAAGTCGTCCACGATGTTAGCATCGATATTAAGGACAAGGAATTTCTAGTACTGGTCGGTCCTTCCGGCTGTGGCAAGAGTACGGCCCTACGCATGGTTGCAGGACTGGAAGAGCCAAGCGAAGGCGAGATCTTCATTGGCGACCGCGTCGTCAATGGCGTCGACCCCAAAGACCGCGATATCGCGATGGTGTTTCAGAACTACGCTCTCTACCCCCATATGACGGTTTTCGATAATATGGCTTTCGGTCTAAAGCTGCGCCACTTCCCCAAAAACGAGATTACAAAACGCGTGGAAGACGCCGCCGGTATCCTTGGCCTGGAGCACCTGCTCAAACGCAAACCGAAGGAGCTGTCCGGTGGTCAGCGCCAGCGCGTGGCTCTCGGTCGCGCGATTGTGCGCGAGGCGCAAGTCTTCCTGATGGACGAGCCGCTCTCCAACCTGGATGCCAAGCTGCGCGTGGCGACACGTGCGGAGATCATCAAGCTGCACCAGCGTATTCAGACGACGGTTGTTTACGTTACCCACGACCAGGTCGAGGCTATGACGATGGGCGATCGCATTGCGGTCCTGAATGGCGGTATCATTCAGCAGCTCGGCTCTCCTCAAGAGCTCTACGATCATCCATTGAACCTCTTCGTTGCAGGCTTCATCGGGTCGCCTGCGATGAACTTCTTCCCCGGCGCAAAGGTTGCTACCTCGGGCGATGCCACAAACATTGTGCTCGAAGGGGTCGGCCAGGTCAGCGTTCCTCCTCTGTTCGCCGATCGCGCACGCGCCGCCGCGAACAGAAAACTTACGTTCGGCATTCGCCCGGTCCACCTGGAGGATGCACAGCTCGTGGGTGCCAATGGCACAGGCTCCTTCATCAATGCTACTGTCGATGTGGTCGAGAACCTTGGCAACGAGTTACAGGTCTACTTCACTACCAGCGGAATTAATGCCGTTGCAACCCTCAACGCTCGCTCTCGTGTGAGCGCCGGCGATAAAGTACGCCTGAGCGTCGATACCGATCAGATCCACCTCTTCGATTCGGATACCGGCGAGGCGATCTTCTAAAAACCTTTTTGACGCATGCCTGGAAACGCAAGGAGTAGCGCTTCCAGGCATCGCCTTTTTTGGGCTACAACATTGTTAATAAAAATGTCGTTGCTCTCGCGCCCATTCTCCTTTGAGCTTCCTCTTAGCCACTCACTCAAAACTCAGAGCGCTTCTTGATCTTCTAGGGGTATGATAGAGAAAAAGAAGCACCATAGTTCGTAGATAGTGCTGCCGCGCCAGGAAGGACTCATTGCGCCTATGCCGACCATCTACCAGCCAGGCCAACTGATCGATCACTACAGGGTCATCCGCAAGTTGGGTCAGGGACCTTTTAGCGGCGTCTATCTTGCTCTCGATACACACGATCAGCAAACAGTTGTCCTCAAGTTTCCCGTCGATGATGTCGTTGGCGGCGCAGCGATCTTTGCACGTTTCAGGCGCGAGGCCGAGATTGGCAGGCTGCTGGATCATCCATATATTCAAATACAATTGAATAGAGATGAACAGCGTAGCCTGGACTATCTGGTGCTGGAGTATCTCCAGGGACACAATCTACGTGAGGTGGTCCTGGAAAGGGGACCGTTGCCGCAGGCCGAGGTGCTACGTATCGTCCAGCGCGCCTGTGAGGCGCTCTCCTATACCCATAAGCATGGCGTGGTGCATCGCGATATGAAGCCAGAAAATATTATTTTACAGCCGGATGGGGAGGTCAAAATCATTGACTTCAGTATTGCCGAGCTGAAAGGCAGAGGTCGCGTAGCAGGCTCAGGCTTCTCCTCGCCTATTGGTACGCCCGACTACATGGCCCCCGAGCTGTTCTGGGGCCGGGCCGGCTCGGCGCGCTCAGATATCTACGCGGTGGGAACGATGCTTTATGAGCTCCTGAGTGGCAAGACGCCCTTTCCACGTGAGGATGCCTTTACATTCGTCAGCCCGCATATAGCACACGATCCCCCCTCTATCCTTCTGGTCAAGCCGGACCTTTCGCCAGCTCTTGCAACGGTCGTTATGCGCACTATCCGCCGCGATCCTTCCGACCGTTACGCAACTATGGACGAGCTGTTGCACGATCTCAGACACCTCGCTATGGTCAGGCCCATGAAGTACGTTCCAGCCCCACCCAGAATTGGTGGTCGCTATCGACAGGTCATCACGATCGGACTGATTATCCTTGTCATCTGCCTGTTCATGATCGCCTTTGGTTTTCTGGCGCAGTTCGTACACATGGTCGCTCGCTAATAAACAGGCTCTCCATCCTCCCAGGTGATTTACGAACGCTCGAGTAGGGACGGGGCTTGCCCCCATAGGCGTTAACTTACGGCGATGAAAAAACGTGATGGCGCGGCCAGCAGGGCGACCGCAAGGGTCGCCCGTACAAAAAGACGGGCTGGCGTCCAACGCGCTCGTGTTCTGGTACGGGCGACCCTTGCGGTCGCCCTGGGAGCCAACTCCTAGGATGCATCTCACAAGCTCATCCATTCTTACGTTAACGCCTATGGGGCTTGCCCCCCATCCCTACTCAAGTATACTGTACCCCGCTTTCCCCTAAAGCATGAAGATCCCATAAATAATAAAGAGCACCAACATTTACATGTTGATGCTCTCCGTGAAACCACGTACTAATTGCGCAGCGGCTTGCCCGTCATCAAGACGGCCTGCATACGCTCCTGCGTCTTCTCTGTGGCGCACAGGGCCAGGAACGCCTCGCGCTCAAGGTCGAGGACGTATTGCTCGGTAACGGGCTCTACGGGCGAGCAGTCGCCTCCCGTGAGCACGCGCGCCAGATGGTGCGCGACGAGGGCATCGTGTTCGCTGATCTTGCCCATTGACAATAAGCCCGCGACCTGTTGTTCGAGCACAAGGCGCGCTCCGGCTCCGGGCAGGAGCAACTGCTGTGGCTGCGCGGGCTGCCATTTACCTGCTGCCTGGGCGTCCGCTAACTTGATGGCATCGGCTCTGGCGTCGCGCAGCAAGAGATCGCGGTTGACCGTAATAGCGTCGGTCTTGCGCAGGAAGCGCAGCTCCTGGGCCTCTACGGCGCTGGTGGAGACGGTGGCGACGGCGATGGTCTCGAATGCCCTGCGCACCGGCGTGAAGGGTCCACCGGTCTTCCCTGCCTTCTGCGTAGCCAGATCAGCGCCATGACGCAGCAATAGTTCTTTACAGCCACCGCCAGCGGGCACCAGGCCAAGGCCGACTTCAACCATGCCGATATACGCCTCGGCGAGGGCACGCGCATGGTTGCAGTGCATGATGATCTCGCAGCCACCGCCCAGCGCACGACCGGTCGGGGCTGCGACGACGGGGATGGGGCTGTACTTGAGCAACTGGTGTGCCTGCTGCAGACCATTGATGGCGCTCTCGATCTGCTTCCACTCGCCGCTCCTGGCCCCCATCAGCATCAGTAACAGGTTGGCGCCTGCTGAGAAGTCGGCGGCCTCGTTCCCGACGACCAGGGCGCGGAACTGCTGCGGTCCCTCCTCCACGGCGTAGCGCAGCATCTCGATGATACCTTCGTCGATCGCGTTCATCTTGGTGTGAAACTCGACGCAGGCCACGCCGTCGCCCATGTCTATCAGGGACGCGGAGCCGTTGTCGCGCACAACTTTGCCGGCAATCTTGAGCGCATCGAGAGAGATGCTGCCTGCAGGCGTAGGAACGGGCCTGTATTCGTTGCTGGCGAAGTCAAAGTACTTCCGCTCCCCAACGCTGCCCGTGTAGAAGGTGCCCAGTCCGTCAGTGGTGACACGACGCACCAGGGCTGGCAGTTCGCGCTCCTGGAAGACCTTCTCCAGGACCTCTGTGTTCTCCAACAGCGCGTCCCATACTTCGAAGCTGCCCATGGCGAAGTTGAAGCCCCAGCGCATCGCTTCGTCGATGGCGACGATGCTGTCGGCGATCTCTTCGGCCAGCGCGGCGGCGTAGAGCAGCGAGTCGGCGGTCGTTTCGCGCGCAAGCTGACTGGCGCGGTCGTCACCGGACAGGATGGCGAGCATCTGCTGCCTGGGGTCGCTGAAGTTGCGTGCAGCCCCAATTGAGGGGAAGCGCACTTTGCGCTGCGGCACGTACTCGAACGTCTTGAGGTCCAGCTCAAGTATCATCGACTCGCCTTCGGGGCTCTTGACGCGTCTGTAGAAGCCCTGGCCGGTCTTTTCGCCCAGCCAGCGCCGCTCGACCATCTGGAGTAGCGCGTCTGGCACGCGAAAAACCTCGCGTTGCGGATCGTCGGGCGCATTCTGATAGAGGTTGTTGGCGACATGTACAAGCGTGTCCAGCCCCGAGAGGTCGGCGGTGCGGAAGACAGCCGACTTCGGTCGCCCCATGCTCGGCCCCAGGATGGTGTCCACTTCGCCGACGCTGTACCCTTCGGCGATGACGCGCTGGAAGGTCGACATAAAGCCATAGGCACCGATGCGGTTGGCGATGAAGTTGGGCGTATCTTTACAGAAGACGACGCCCTTGCCCAGCACTTCGGTGGCGAACTGTTGCATGAACTGCGCCAGTGCCGGATCGGTATCGGGTGTGGGCACGATTTCGAGCAGCTTCATGTAACGCACGGGATTGAAGAAGTGCGTGATCAGGAAGCTGCGACGGAAGTCCTCGCTGCGCCCCTCCAGTAGCAGGTGCGCGGGCAGGCCCGATGTATTCGAGCTGATGATTGTGCCGGGCGTCAGTACGGTCTCTATCTTGCTATAAAGCTCACGCTTGATGTTCACGCGCTCCACGACGGCCTCGACGATCCAATCGACATCAGCGAGGTCTTCCAGGTCATCTTCGATGTTGCCTATGGTAACGAGTTTTGCGCCGCGTTTGCTGTAGAAAGCGGCGGGCCGGGACTTGAGCGTCTTCTCCAGTCCGGTGCGCGCTACGACATCGCGGTCCTTCATCTCGCCAGGTGGGACGATATCGAGCAGCAGGCTGGGAATGCCAACGTTCGCGAGATGCGCCGCGATCGCGGCCCCCATGACGCCAGCGCCGAGCACTGCTACTTTGCGAATCTGGTACGACATGGTCACGATATCCTCTCGATAAGAGTGGCTACTCCCTGACCACCACCGACACAGAGCGTGGCAATGCCGAGTGTCTTGTTGGCGGTCTGCAGATCGTTGATAAGCGTGGTAATGATGCGCGCTCCGCTACAGCCCAGCGGATGACCCAGGGCGATGGCGCCTCCATGCGGGTTGAGCCTCTCCTCGTCGATCCCCATCGCCTGCACGACCGCGAGCGTCTGTGCGGCAAACGCTTCGTTGATCTCGATGATATCGATATCGCTGAGCTGCAGTCCCGCGCGCTGTAATAGTTTGCGCATAGCAGGAACCGGCCCGATCCCCATAACATCGGGTCGGACACCTGCTACGGCCATCGAGCGCACCCTTGCGAGCGGCGTGATGCCGAGATCGCGGGCTCTCTGCGCGGACATCAAAACGACGGCGGCTGCACCGTCGTTGAGGGGGCTGGAGTTTCCTGCCGTCACGCTGCCACCCTTGATAAAGGCTGGTTCGAGACTGGCAAGCTTCTCCAGTGAGGTGTCGCGACGCGGACCCTCGTCGATCTCCATCAATCGACCGTTGGGCAAGGGTACAGGAACAATTTCTCGCTTGAAAATGCCGCTATCGGTAGCGGCAAGGGCGCGCTGGTGGCTGCGCAGGGCGAAGGCGTCCTGCGCTTCGCGGCTGATTTTATACTCGCGCGTCAGGTTCTCGGCGGTCGTGCCCATTGGAATGTAGCTTGAGTAGCCGTATTCAAGCTCACAAGGCGGGTAGAATGGATTCGTTTTCTCCTGGCTTGCTTTGACCAAGCGCGGATTGAAGCTGGGATTAAAGCCTCCCATAGGCACGCGCGACATGTTCTCCACGCCGCCCGCCACCAGGACCTCTCCCTGATCAAGCATGATGCTCTGCGCGGCCATGTTGACCGCCGTGAGGCTCGACGCGCAGAAGCGGTTGACGGTGACGCCACCGGCGGTCTCGGGAAGACCCGCCAGGGCACCGACAAGGCGCGCCAGGTTCATGCCCTGCTCGCCCTCGGGAAAGGCGCAACCTAAAATGATATCTTCGATCAGCGAGCGGTCCAGTTGCGGGACACACTCGACGGCGGCTTTGACGGCTATAGCGGCAAGGTCATCGGCTCGTACGTCCTTGAGAACACCCTTGTTCGCTCGCCCAATGGGAGTGCGTACCGCACTGACAATGACGGCTTCTGACACTATGTATCTCTCCTTGTTTATATGCACTCGGCTTACAGTGGATAACCCTGTTTCTCGACGACGATCGCGGCCAGCTCGCGCTGCGCGGTGACGCCGTTGAAGACATAATCGCCAACGTAGGTGCGAATGCGCGCCAGTTCTTTCTCCACGCGGTCGGCGTCGGTGTTGGTCATGATCAGTTGATCCAGGTTGCTGCGAATGCGCGAGAAGGCCAGCCAGGTCGCGAGCTGCGCCAGTTTGACGTGCGTGGCGCTGTTCTCATCGCCGCGCTTCACGGCCTGGATTGCGCGCGCCAGGGCGCTATCGGTCGCGTACAGGTCGATCATAAGATTCGCCAGGTATTCGATAAACTCCTGTTCGTTCTCAAGTCCCTGCATGTACTTCAGAGCGGCCTTCATGGCGCTATAAATGGTGGCGTCCTTGGCTCGCTCGATGGCGTTGACGGCTCCACGCAGTTCGGCGGGTACCGTCTCGTCCACGCTCTCAGGGGCCTGGCCGGATTTAACGCGCGCCTCGATCGCGGGGAAGCGGGTCATGAGATCCAGCTCGCCCGCCAGAACGCGGCGGAAGAGCGTACCGGAAGCGACCAGGCGGTTGATCTCGTTGGTGCCTTCGAAGATACGCTGGATGCGCGCATCGCGATATGCCTTCTCGATTGGATATTCGTGCATGAAGCCGTAGCCGCCAAAGATCTGCACACCCTCGTCGACCGCCAGGGCCAGAACTTCGCTGCCGTGCACTTTGGCGAGCGAGGCTTCGATGGCATACTCTTCGATCGATCTGAAGACGGTCTCGGTGTCGCCTCCCGCGCTGAGCTGTGCCTGCGCGATATTACCGGCGGTGCGGAAGACCTCGCTCTCGGCGGCGTAGGTCTCGGCGGCGACGCGCGCGAGCTTCTTCTTGACCATGCCGAATTCGTGCAGGAACTTGCCGAAGGATTTGCGCTCCGTGGTATAGGTTGCGGCGAGTTTCAGGGCATTGCGCGATCCACCGACGGTGCTGGCTCCGAGCTTCAAGCGACCGATATTGAGGATGTTGAAGGCGATCTTGTAGCCCTTGTGCACTTCGCCGAGCAGGTTCTCGACGGGCACGGGGGTGTCCACGAAGTAGACCTGGCGCGTGGATGAGCCCTTGATGCCCATCTTGTTCTCTTCGGCACCGGTCGAGACGCCTGGATAGCCGGCCTCGACGATAAAGGCGGAGGGTCGGTTGTCGCCAATGCGCGCGAAAACAATCATCATATCAGCGAAGCCCGCGTTGGAGATCCACTGCTTGGTTCCGTTGAGGATGTAGTGCTTACCGTCGGGAGATAGCTCCGCCCGCGTGCTCAGATTCATCGCGTCCGATCCAACGCCTGGTTCGGTGAGGGCATAGGCGGCGATCCATTCACCGGTCGCCAGTTTGGGAAGATATTTCTGCTTCTGCTCCTCGGTCCCGTAGTAGACAATCGGCAAGGTACCAATAGTGGTATGCGCGCCGAAGGCGACGCTGAACGAGGCTTCGCGCAGCTCGGAGCCAACCAGGGCGCTGGTGAGTAAACCCAGTTCTGCACCGCCGTACGCCTCTGGAATGTCGATCATCAACAGGCCCTGCTCGCCCGCCTTCTTGACGAGGCTGGGCATGAGGCCCGGCTCCTGGCGGTCGATCGCATCTCTATGAGGCATCACTTCGCGCGTGATGAAGGTCGCCGCCGACTCTTCGATCCAGCGCTGCTCCTCGTCGCGCTTCTCCAGGGTGAATATCTTGTCAGCACTTTCGCTCACGGGTGTGGTGAGAAAGGCTGTTCCTTGCTCGGTCGGTCTGGTCGTTGTGGACATGGTTGCGGTTTCTCCTTTGAATACGGTACAGATTGAGTACCCTCTGACAAACTACTTCGTTACGCGCAGTTCCCGGCGCAAAACTTTACCAATTAAGGATTTGGGCAGACTTTCGCGGAACTCCAGCATCCTGGGAACCTTGTACGCTGCCAGTTCCTGTCTACAAAATGCAATGACCTCCTGCCGCGTTTTCTCCGATGGCTCGATCCCCGGCCTCAGCACGACGAACGCAGCTACCCTCTCGCCACGATACTCGTCGGGCACGCCTATGACAGCCGCCTCGGCGACTGCTGGATGACGGAACAGGACCTCCTCGACTTCGCGCGGATAGATGTTGAAGCCGCCCGCGATGATCATATCTTTGGCGCGCTCCACGACGTAAAAGTAGCCGTTCGCGTCCATCTTGCCAACGTCGCCCGTGTGCATCCACCCATCGATGAAGATAGCTTTACTCTCGTCCTCGCGCTGCCAGTAGCCCTTCATAATATTGGGACCCTTGACCACGATTTCGCCCACCTCGTCCACGGCCACGCGTTCGCCTGTCTGCCGGCTCAAGATAGCCGCTTCCACGTTCGGCAGGGGTAGTCCGATGCTTCCATTACGGCGCTCGTCAGTCAGAGGATTGCAGTGCGTCACCGGCGATGCTTCGCTTAGACCATAGCCTTCGACCAGCGTCGCGCCCGTCATCTGCTCGAAGTCGCTCTGCACCTTAGCCGGCAGCGGCGCGGCACCACTGATACAATATTTAATCGAGCGCAATTGGTCGTTATGTTCGCCTACCTCGCGCATGATCGCGATATACATGGCGGGGATGCCTGGAAACAGGGTTGGCCGGTAGCGCCGGATAGTATCAATAACATCTTTTGCCTTGAAGCGCGGCATCAAGACCATGGCGGCAGCCGCGAGAATTGAGAGATTCATACCAACCGTGAGGCCATACGAATGGAAGAAGGGCGCGACGCAGAGCGAGATTTCTTTGCCTTCGACGGCTTTCGGCGTCCAGTAGCGCGTCTGCATGGCATTGGCCAGCAGGTTGCAATGCGTCAACATCGCGCCCTTAGCCATCCCCGTTGTCCCGCCCGTGTATTGCAGGGCCGCCAGGTCGTCGCCAGTGACCTGCACCGGCAGATTGAACGCCTCTACGCTCCCTTTATGGATCGTCAGGAAGCTATGCATCGTATGCAAGGTCGCGTCACCCTTGAGTTCACTCTCGGTCAGCGGATGCTCAGGCCCCTTGACTCCACGCTGGCTCAGCGGGTAGAGTACGCGCAGCACGGGCGGCAGAAAGTCAGCCGGACTGGTCACGATGACGTGCTCCAATACTGTCTGCGGGCGAATGTCGCGCACCAACGGATAATACATAGCGAGCATCACTATGACACTGGCGCCGGAGTCCTTGAGCTGATGCTGCAATTCTCGCCCGGTATAGATAGGATTGGTGGGAACCACGACGGCTCCGGCCCTGAGCGCCCCATAAAAAGCTATTGGATACTGTGGAATATTAGGCAACGCAATCGCAACACGATCCCCTTTTTTCACGCCCAGCTTCTGCAGGCCAATAGCGAAACGATTCGCCAGCGTCGAGAACTGGGCATACGTAATCTTGTTTCCATAGTAGATCAAAGCAGTATTATTCGGATAACGACGCGCCGTGTTATCAAGGAGCCAGGTCAATGGACGATCTGGAATATCGAGATTAGCAGGAACTCCCTCCTCATAATGACGAAGCCACGGGCGCGTTGCTAAGAGTTCCTCACTTCTTTGCCCCGCTTGCGCATTCTTGATGAGAGATGGGTCAGACATGTAGCAATAGCTCCTCTCCGTAGTAGCACCCCTTCACAGGTACTGCAAAGCGACCACGCTGTCGCCGTTTCAAGCAACAAAACAACCCACTGCCCTAATTATATGTTACATAATCGGATATGAACATGTTGCCAGCTAACAAATTTTGCGGCATAATGTGCAGGTAGCTAACATTTTAATTTGGGAGGATGTGCTCTTGGAAACGCGCTATACGACAAAACAAAGCTCGGACTTCTCTCAACTGGTGGCGCAGTTTCGCCAGGCGCGCGGGATGTCGCAGGGTCAGCTTGCGCAGGCAACGCGCCTGTCACGCACCTATGTCTATCACCTTGAAACAGGCCAGCGCGTCAATCCCTCGCCCGTTGTTGTGCAAAACATCGTACGCGCGCTCGAACTCACCTCCGATGAACGCAATCACCTCTACACTGCTTATACAAATCTCACGGGCCAGCATATCGACTCCGAACAATTCGAGAGCACATTGCTCGATATGGGAGAGCTGGCAAGCTTGCTGGTTCACAATACCTCCTACCCCGCGCACTCGCTGGACCGGCTCTGGTTTCTACACTCCTGGAACGAAGCGGCAATTACGCTGTTCGAGGTGCGCAACGAACTGATGAATGACGAGAAGCTGCACCTGCTTGGACTGGTCTTCGATCCACACAGGCGCCGCCGCTTCCACGGCTGGGAGAATCTCGCCCGCCGCCTGATGAGCGATTTCCAGTACAACACACGCACGATGACGCATCTTCCCGAATACAAAACGCTCTGGAAGAATCTGCGCGAACTCCCCGAGTTCCGCCGTATCGCTGCGGCGACCTATCCAAGAGGGAAACCCGCGCCCTCCTTCGTCTTTCAGATTCAACACAGCGAGCTCGGACGCCTGACATTGCGCACAGCCACGACGGTATTTACCGGCATCGCCAACTACTCTATGGTCAGCTACGTCCCCGGCGACCAGCAGACGCTGGCAATTTATCGTCAACAGGGATGGCAGCCGGGCTAGAGATCCCCAATATAGTTAAGCAACGATCCGCTGCACCTGCGCCAGGAACTTCGCGCGCACCTGTTGATCCTCTATGCTGTTGGCAAGGGAGAGCGCGATCTCTGCCGCGCGCGCGAAAGCTCTCTGGGCCTCCGTTTTATTGCCTTGAGTCCTGTATATATCGCCGCGCGCCGCCTCTATCAACCATTGCTCACCGGGCAGGTCGATCTCTTCCGTCAGTAGCGCCGCCTCTTGCAGATGGTCATGCGCCTGCTCAAACTCATTGCGCCAGAGCGACAATACGGCCTGGGCTCGTCGATAAGGGATATGATAGCGACGACTATGCTCTACGATCCTGCCAAATTGCTCCATATCGGTGGCGACACGTTCGCTGTACCCCGTGCGTACCAGAATCTCGGCCTCGTACCAGCGCGTCAGCCCCACGTAGAGAAAGGTGGTGTCGCATCTGCGTGCAAGCGCCTGCGTGGCATAGGACTGGGCCTCGGGCCACTCACCAGCGATGGCACAATCGGCGCAGAGCTCTGCTGCCAGCATCCCTTCGATGAACGGTGGCATATCCGACCCGAAGATGCTTATTACTTCCCGGTGCAGCCTGTACGCGGCAGTCGCATCCCGCAGCGCCCGCTGCACACGCCCAAGCGCGGTAAGTCCTAGATAAAGCAATGTGCGCGTATTGTTGGTCCGTGCCAGCGCCAACGTTTCTTCGGCCAGGGCTAACGCTTCGCCGTATGCTCCAACGTCCAGCAGGCCCGCGACCAGGTGATACGCCGTATAGACCCGCCCCCAGTCATGTCCGACCTCCGTAAAGACGCGATGAGCCGCGCGTGTAGCGATGATACTATCACGCGGGCACCCGGTATTCATCTTTGCCTGCGCGACCTGTAACAGGCAACATGCCTCCATCAGCCGATCCCGCTGTCCTTCATAGAGCATAAGTGCGTCCTCAGCGCAACGTTCGGCCTCACGCCAAGCGTTGGCAAGCATCTGCGCGGATGCAGAGGTAAAGAGCGCACGCGCTACCAGTTCCAACGCAATCTGCTCACGTGCCAGTTGCAAAGCTCGTTCACTATGCTGCAATGCACGTACGGCATCGAAGCGCTGAACGCTCAGTTGCGCCAGTCGCCACGCGATCTCAGCGCCGTCCCTATCGACCCTTTCATCCTGTGCAAGACCCTGTTCCACCAGAACGATATCCTCGTCCAGCGACTCGTACGGCTTCACCATTGCAAGCAGGTTAAGGGCAATACACTTTGTAGTCGTGCCGTTCCGCTCTCCGGCCAGCATAGCCTGGTAGATGGCGATCGCGCGCCCCCAGTCGTTCATGAGTTCGCAGGCACGCCCCGATTGAACATAGAGATGTTCGATATCCTGCAATGATACACCTGGAAGGGTTTCTGGCAGCCCCTCTGTCAGAAACTGGCGGCCATTTTCGTAAAAAGCGCTGGCATCGGGCAAAGCGAAAAGATGCAGTGCCTCATCGCCCGCAGCGACGTACAGGTGAAATGCCCGCTCGTGTAATTCTGCCTCCCGCGCATGATACGCCAATAGCCCCGCAGGTACCGCTGCAGATCGCAACACTTCCAGCGCACGACCATGAAGAGCCTGCCGTTCCGTTATAGACAGTTCGGCGTATACGGCCTCACGAATCTTATCATGGGTAAAGACATAAGAGTCCGCCACTGCGTAACAAAGATGCCTCTTCAACACTTCGTCGAGCGCCATCTGCCCCTCATGTTCGTTCTGCCCTGCAACAAGACACACGCGCTCAAACGAAAAACTACGTCCGAGGACCGCTGCTGCCGCCAGCCAGGCGGCGGCCATAGGAGTTGCCTGCTTGATCCTTGTATAGACAACGGCGCGCACATCGGGAGGAAGCACATGCTGTAGTTTTTCGTGTGTTGCCAGTGTGAAGTCGAGCGCCCACGTGCCGTCTCCTTGCCGCTGCAAGGTCAAAAGGGTATGTTCGGACAACGCCTTGAGCGCTTCCGTCACATAGAAAGGTTGTCCGCGCGTCTCGCCATAGAGCCAGCGTCCGAAGCTCTCAAGGCGCGCATCCAGATCGTGTAGAGCTCCCTCTCGCGCGGCGATGGCCTGTACAAACTGCAATGTCTCTCCCGGCATGAAGGCATTGAGGATAAAGCCAGGCACGAGCAGTTCGCGTTCCAGGAGCGCAAGCCAGGTGGCAAACGTTGGAATAGTGACCAGGGCCTCTGTCCGTACAGTCAGGATGACCAGAACCGGCGTACCGCTCTCCATCCATCGTCGACAGGCGTACCGCAGCATATCGAGCGAGGCCATATCGGCCCACTGGATATCGTCGATAAACAGAACGATGGGGGCCTGTCTCGCCAGCGCCTGCCCCAGGAGCACGAAGGCTTCCAGCAGGCGTTTATGGGCCGTTTTTTCATGACTCTGCTGAAGCGTGTAGTCGTGCATCTCGGCGAGCATGTGGCTCAGCGTATCGTTGAGCGGATCGCCGACCTCGTCGCCCTCTCTTTGCCGACTGCATAATTCCAGCATCTCGATCAATGGCAGGTAAGGTGAGGAGCCGCCAGCCTCGAAAGCCCTCCCCGCGAGCACATTGGCGCCCTGGGCCAGCGCACACTCTAAAAATTCGCTAACCAGGCGCGTCTTACCTATGCCAGCCTCACCTTTTACCGTTACGATCCCTGCCTGCCCGCTTTGTACATAATTGTAGACTTCCAGGAGCCTGCTCATCTTTGTCGCACGTCCGACAAATGGCCCATCGTGAAAAACAGCGGCCAGTGAAGGTCTCGCCGTCGTTGGACGCCCTGATTTGCCCATATCATCCTCCAGCTTCACTTCCCAACACATTTGAAATCATGTGCTATCTTTCTAGCAACACGCTTGTATTCTAACTCATTACAGTTTATAATAACCTTTCCCTATGATAAAGTAGGGGCCTACCTTGTGCGGGCCCTGGGAGCCATTCTCTGCCACCGCGCAGGGCCCGCGCAAGGCAGGCCCCTACGATGACGGGTGAAGTATGATATACTCTATAGGTGCATTCGCCGGGTCGCTATGATCTTCTAACCCTGCACTTACACGAACGTAGATGTATGCAGGTGCTGCGTTTGAACCTACTAACGTCTAACATTATGCAGAGTGATAACAATAAAATAGTAAGATGCGTTGCTCATCCCATGCACTGTGATAAGAACCAGACGGTGACAAGATGTACTGCCGCTTTGGAGGATTAACGAATGGATGCTCGCTTTTATAATTCGGACGATATCGATATTGAGCAGTTGGCTAATGATCTTGTGAATGTGTATAGGCCGCCCTCTCAGTGACGATACAGAAAACCGCCGGTGGCACGCTGGCAATGATCGGCCAGCAGAAATGGCTGGATAAGGCGGCTGTGGGCGCGGTGGGCATCGTTGCCCTCCCGGTACTCTGGCCGCTCGCTATAACCGCTGGCGTGGGTGCGCTGCGCCAGGCAAGCTTGAGCAATCAGGCACTCAATATGGTGGATGGCCTGGTGCGCCAGCAGCGTCCCGGTCTGGTGGCCGGCCCTATTCCGATGCAGCTCCTGCCACAGGTTCAGCAGCCATGGGGACAGCAACCACAACAGACGCCAGTCTACGTGCCACCACCACAACAGACGCCCGCGTATATTCCACCGCCGCGTGTGGTGGTCTCTGAGGCTGTACCACCGACGCCCGCGCCACCGACCCCGGCAGCGCATCCAGGCCAGTTGCGCTGCTCAAATTGTAATACACCCTATGAAGCGGGCGATACATTCTGCTCCGGCTGCGGTCGCTCTCTGGCCCCAGCGAAGCAATATTGCAGCAACTGCAACTACGAGATAAAGCCCGGTGTGTCATTCTGTCCGAAGTGTGGTGCTTCAACCTTTTCAAGCACGCAGACACAGGCGGCGCCCAATCGGCCCCTGCCACCGTCGAAGCCGCCGCAGCCGACTGTGACATATACACGCCCGGAAACGCCGGTCTATACACCGCCACCCGCACAGCCGCCAACCCCGGTCTATACGCCCCCATCAACTCCGGTCTATACGCCGCCGCCACAGCCGCCGACGATTGAGACGACGCCCGCTCAAGTGACGCCTGCGCCTGAGCCTCCGCTCTATGTGCCGCCGGTGACACAGGACCCTGTTGTACTGCCACAGCCAAAGGTGACCTACGTTCCGTCAAATGAGCCGAAGAAGGAGACGCCCGCTCCGCCGCCACGCCCGGAGAAGCAGTATTATATTCCGTCTTCTCAGGCGCAGGCCGGGACACCGCCGGCAAACCCGCCGGTAAAGCGTGGCTCGGAGCCGCCGCCAGCGCCCGTGCAGCCACTTCAAATCAATCAGACGCCCAGGTCCGATACCGGCACGCCCTGGGCTACGCTGCAATTTAACGATGGCAAACAGATAGAGGTTACAGCCGAACACGCGATGGTAGGCCGCTATGACCACGACCTGGGCGGACTCAAACCCGATGTGGACCTGAGCGATATCCAGGGCGCGGAGACCGTTTCACGCGTCCATGCCGCGCTTGAACATGTCGGCAATGCCTATACGCTGACCGACCTGAATAGCACGAATGCGACGCGCGTTAACAATAAACGCCTGGAACCGGATAAGGCAACGCCGATTAACGACGGCGATACCTTGCAATTCGGTAAGCTGACCTGTACGTTTAAGAAGGCGTAATCCGGTAGGAGTGGAGTTTTTTATGGATCGCGAAACTCTTCTCTCACTGGCACGCGAGGCTGCCCAGCACGCCCATTGCCCTTATTCGCATTTCCGCGTGGGCGCGGCTGTGGTGGCAGGCGGCAAGACCTTTACCGGGGTCAATATCGAGATCGCCAGCTATGGCCTGACTCTATGCGCTGAGCGCTCAGCCCTCGCCGCTGCCATCTCGGCAGCGGCTGGCCCGGTGACGCATGTGGCCGTCGCCTGCATCGATGCGCCCCAGGACGCCCCGCCCGGCGCGCGTACTCCTTGCGGCGCCTGTCGCCAGTGGCTGGCGGATCTCGCGCCCACTGCCGTGATCTCTATCGATGGCGTCGGCGAGGATTTCTCTGTGCCTGATCTCTTGCCTCATGCCTTTAGCCTGTGAAAATATCACAGAAACCTCTCATCTCATCTTTGAAGATCAGGACACACATCTCATTCTTTGCGGATTTTACCCTTGACATATTCTATCTGACTTGGGTACGCTATGATTCCTGGCAACTTCTGCATAGTAGGTGGGTTTTTCTAGTGCATTTCTCACAGTGAGTCGCTCTCTCGAGGTGGGTGTATGCTTGAAGGCGCAGTCGCGCACCACCACGAGCCGCCGGTCCTCTGTCAACAACCTCTCCAGGCGGCTTTTATCCCTTCGTTCCTTCAATTCAGCCCATTCAGCCCGATCGTCTCACGTATTCCCTACACTGGTAGCTCTCTATGTATATCTCTACATACTCCAGGAAGGACCTTCATGTGGTTCGCTTTCCCTCGCGTGCCTGTCCTGGCTTTTTGTCTATTTCCCATTCGTAGATCCGGCCCCTGTGAAAGGAGGATGCCATTATGAGTCAGCGCTTCACGCTTGGCATCGAGGAAGAGTTCCAGATGGTGGATAAAAATACGGGCCAGCTCGCTTCTCATATTCATACTGTTCTGGAAAAAGGCACGCCTATCCTCGGTGAGTGTATTAAACCGGAGATGCTACAGTCAACGGTTGAGATCGTGACGGATGTCTGCGCCAATATCCACGTCGCACGCCTGGAACTCGGGCGCTTAAGCAAACGGCTGGCGGAACTGGTGGATGCGGAGGGACTGGCTCTGGTGAGCGCGGGCACTCACCCAAACGCGCACTGGCAAGATCAGGAGCGCACTAGAGGCGAGCGCTATGAAGAACTGGAAGAAGAATACCAGGACGTCGGACGCTCGATTCTGATCTTCGGTCTGCACGTTCATGTCGGCATGGAGGAGCACGAACTGGCTATTCCTTTGATGAATCAGTTGCGCACGTGGCTCCCTCACTTGCTCGCTATCTCTTCCAATTCTCCCTTCTGGAGCGATCGCTATTCGGGCACGCGCTCGTATCGCTCTATCGTCTGGAAGCGCTTCCCACGCACAGGAGTGCCTCCGCTCTTCGCTTCTACCAATGAATTCGACCATTATGTAGAGCGTCTCGTACAGACCGGCTGCATCGATAATGGCAAGCGCATCTGGTGGGATATTCGCCCTCATCCTTTCTTCCCCACCATCGAGTTGCGCGTCTGCGATATGCCTGCGACCTTCGAGGATACGCTGGCGATCGCTGCCCTCTTTCAGGCCCTGGTTGCTAAACTAACATGGCTGCATAAACGTAATATTACGACGTATGTGCTGCCATCTACTTTTATTGAGGAGAATAAGTGGCGAGTGGCGCGGTATGGGCTGGATGCGGAGGTGGTCGATTTTGTGCAAAACCGCCGTTTGAGTATGCGCGAGTCTATTAGCGAGACGCTCGATTTCGTGGACGATGTGCTCGATGACCTGGGCAGTCACCGCGAGATAAACTACCTGCGCTCTTTGCTCGTTGACCCGCGCGGCACTGGCGCCGATCGCCAGATAGCGGTGTATCAGGAGACCGGCAGCATCCATGCTGTTACCCATTTCCTTATGCAACAAACGATGCAAGGTTTGACGCCTGACCATGTGAGGTAACTGACGATGATGATCAGGAGATTCTCAGGGCGCCCACAAGTCCGGGGTAGGGCGATCACATTTTTTCAGAGCGAGTTTCAGGTATCAGCAGTGACAAGAAGCCGGGCTGCTCTCTTGTATACAATGAGTCATAATGACCGCAGCGTCACGGGAAACCGCATGCGTATAAGCATCCGCGCCAGGCTGCTTCTACCGATTACTATACCTGCGGCAGCTTTATTCCCTCTTGTATATATCCTGCCGTCCAACTTTCTGAGACTCTGGTACCTTGTGATCGCCCGTATCCCCGACTTGTGCTCGCTCTGCAATTTATCTCCCCCTCCTCAATTTCGGCCACGACAGGTTAGAAAACGCACAAAGATTAGCCCTTTCCGCTCCATCGCGCAACCAAATCCTTTCCTCCTGCGTCTTATATAGTAGAAGCTGACGGCAAAATGGTCGGCCTTTACTATATTGACAACATCCTATCTTACTTGACTTTTCGTTTGTCGTAGGTTACAACCTTGTAGTCCGTGCTTTATCGATATCGTTAAATTTTCTAAGGGTGCATACTGGTACCAGGACTCATTACTTTTTGGTATCTATTTATAGCAAGCAGTGGCGGGGGTGAACATTGCTCGAAGTTCGAGAAAATAGTGCCTTGACGACGACGACGGCACGCAGGCATGATATCTCCTCGTGGCAAGCAGTAGATATCATAAAATTCAATTCCAAGGCTAAAAAGCGTTTTATCAAATACCGGTCTGCTGTGATCGCTTATTTCACGACCGACAAATCCGTTGAGGAGATCACGGCACGCTATCATATTTCAAGCAATCAACTACTAAAAATGACGACTGATTGCTTAAAACAACACGAGGATGGAACTCCCTGGGGGTTTCGTGCTCTGCTCCCAGGTGCTCCGGTGAAGGACTATGCACCCCAACCTGTCGCCGAAAATACTGTACCCGCTGACCCTGACACTCATGAAGAGTCTTCCTCAAAAGAAGAACCTTCCGCTGATACGCTCGAAACGCCCATCACGGATGATCACGAGCTTGACGCTACTGCTGATACAGCGGTACAGCCCATCGCGGATGATCATGAGCTTGACGCTACTGCTGATACGCTCGAAACGCCTATCGAGGACCATAAAGAAGAACCTTCCGCTGGTATACTAGAACTGCCTATCGAGGACGATCACGAGCTTGAGATCACGACGAAACGCCCGGCAATCAGACTAGACGCGGAGGCAGAACCCGCAGCGGCTCTATCTGCCGCTCAGGGTAAGAGCGAAGATGGTTGCATGGTTGAGACGCCGATAGATGAAAAAACCGGCGAGCACAGCGAGGAACCAGAGACAACATCCTCGCCCGCTGAGGCAGAGGCGCCTATCGAGCTGGAGGAGCCGGAGGAGCCGTATGGAGATGACAGGATCGCATTCACTCTCACTGCTGGAGAGGAGCAAGCCCTTAAAGGTTCCGAAGTGGCGCTCCTTCCAGCCGCCGATCTGGCGTTGCCCACTCAACTCACAGGTCCACATGTATTACCGAAGTTTGCGAAGCACAGTAAACGCAGCACGCTTGTAAAGATTGCACAACGCCGCCGCATGGTCCGTCGACGCTGGATACATGATACCCAGGATAAGGGCAGGCAAAAGAGCTTCCTACGCGTCGTCAGTATCGCTATGGTGGTAGTTATCTTGCTTGGCCTGCTACTGCCTATAAGCGTAGCGCTGGCGGCGTATAACGTTTACAATAACGTGGACGACCTGGCTCATAATGGCATTGATCACCTGCTTACGGTCAAAGATCTGCTGCCGGTCTCGAAAAGCGACCCGATGGCAGCGCTCAATGCCGGTAAGTTAGAACAGGCCCAGGGCGAGCTGAAGGCCGCCGAAGCCGATTTTGAGCAGCTCCAACAGCTCACGAACCGTCCTGATGTTCAGTCGCTTGTCCAGCAGTTCTCGCCCAGCTATGCGGGCCAGCTCGTGATGGCGCGTCACCTGGTTCAGGTCGCCCTCGACGTGTCGCGCATGGGGCAGGAATTGAGCGGCGTTGGCGTTATCGCGGCAGGCATTTTGCATAGCTCTCCGCTCGCCAGCAACTCCGCGCAACCGCTGATCTCCGTGCATGATGTGGCGCAGGTTAAAGGGGCCATCGTGCATGCGCTCTTCTATATCGACGATATCCAGCAGAACATGAGCCAGGTTCAATTGAACGATCTGCCGATCAATGCGAAGCAGAAAGCTCAACTGGCCAGCGTCTTGACGGAACTGCCCACCATCCACAACATGATCGTTCAGAATCAGAACCTGGTGGATATTGTGACATGGCTCCTGGGCGTGGGTCAGCCGAGGCATTTCCTCGTTCAAACAATGGACAACGCCGAGTTGCGCCCCGGCGGCGGCTTCACGGGACAGTACGGCCTTCTGACTATCGATAATGGGCGTATGGACCCCTTTACGCTGCACGATGTGGCCCTGCTCGATTATGCCGGTAATGGTATGGAGCTTGGACGCCAGGCGCCACCGCAGTACCGGAGCTGGATGAACTTCGGGAACTGGGGCCTGCGCGATTCGAATCTATCCGGCGATTATCCAACGACCGCACGCATGAGTATGCAGGTCTTTCAGGAAGAGGGCGGCGGCCCTGTGGATGGCGATATCGCCTTTACGCCAACCTTTATCGGCCACATTATCGATATCACCGGACCTATCCGCGTCGCTGAGTACAACGAAACCATTACCGCGGCTAACCTGGCGGACCGCCTGCACTACTATCAGCAAAATTATAACGCGATCGCTATCGAGCATCAGAAGTCCAACGATAGTAGTCATCAGGCCCGCAAAGCCTTTACGTCGCTCCTGGGCAGGATTCTGCTCGATCGTGTGCGCCATCTGCCCACTAAGCAACTACTGAAGGTCATCAAGGGGGCGGCGAAAGATCTTCAGTCGCGCGATCTTGAGATCTACTTCAACAACCCTGCTGCCGAGCAATGGCTGTCTGATCACGGCTATAGTGGTGGCCTCGATACATTCAGCAAGCGAGACGGCTTTGTGCTGGTGCAGGCAAACATCAGCATCAGTAAGGCCAGCCAGTACGTGCATACGACTGAGCAAGATGCTATCACGCTGGATGCACAGGGCGGCGCGACACATAATCTGACGATTACGCTTGATTATAATCAGACCGGACCGATCTACGGCTACGATACTTACGCGGACTACATGCGCGTCTATGTCCCACGTTCGTCGCAGTTGCAGGCCGGTAACGGCTTCGATAGTGGACACGCTCTGTGCGCAGCCACCGTTGTACGTAAAAATAAAAGAGGCACGACTCCAATCTACTCAGGCTGTAATTCGCTTGCCCCCAGTAACTCAATCTATTGTCCCAGCGGCAACTATAGCCTCGGGATGCGCGGCTACCAGCGACCCTGGACCGTCGATAGCATCAGTGGACCCACCGCTACAACCAGCGACCTGCCAGGACGCGGCATGTACGGGGGCCTGACCGTGACGCCGAAGAATTGCACCGCTACGATTACGCTCTCCTGGTATGTACCAAACGCTGTCAAGCATAACGGGAAGGATCTATCGTACACACTACTTGTACAGAAGCAGGGTGGTTACATTCCTACGCTGGATGTCACGGTCGATACAAGCGCCATCGAGGGTCTAAAGCCATTTAGCTTCAAGGGCTCGCTGACGGCTGATCGCGCATTTACGTTGACCCACTAGGCCGCTTTCGCGAATGCTTGTTTCTCATCCATTCTAATGTTATCATAAGGACACGATATCTTGTCCCAGAACGGTGCTCCTTAGCCGTTTCTTGCACAGGAGGTGCCTAGATGGCAGTTTCACCGGAACAGCGTAGGACGGCAGGGTCTCCTGCTTCCACGCTCACTGTATGGCTGCGCAGAACGGGCAATTCCCTTGCTCGCCCATTATTTGCTTTACTATTAGCTATTATCGCTGGCAGTATTATCATTATAATTACTTCACAGGGTTCGCTGGGGGATCGCTTTTCTGCTGTTATCAATGCTTATCAATCTCTCTACATCGGTTCTTTCGGGGATCCGCAAAAACTTTCTTATACGCTGGTGAAAGTTGGTCCGCTTATTCTTGCCGGTCTGTCGGTTGCTATTGCGTTTCGTGCCGGTCTCTTCAATATCGGCGCGCAGGGCCAACTGGCGATGGGCGCGATGGCCGCCGGAGCAATCGGGCTGTCGGAACCCCACTGGCCCGGCTGGGTGCTCATCCCCTTGATGGTGGTTGCCAGCGGACTCGCGGGGGCCGTCTGGGGCGGCATTGTGGGCCTTCTCAAGGCATGGCGCGGCGCCCACGAGGTGGTGACGACGATCATGCTGAACTGGATCGCTTTCTACTTTACCGATTTCCTTATCCAGGGTCCGTACAAAGCTCCCAATCTGCCCGATCAGACGCTCTCGCTGCCTCCACAGGCGACGCTTCCGCTGATCTCGACGCTATACAATCAGACATTGGGATCGTTCCTGCCCAGGATTGCCTATCCTACGGCCTATTTTGTGGATGTGAGCTTTTTTGCCTGCCTGCTTGCTCTCGTCTTCTACTGGTTCATCACGAAGCGCATGGCCTTCGGCTACGAGATACGCGTGATCGGGCTGAATCCCAAGGCGGCGACCTACGCGGGTATGCCCATCAAGCGCAATGTGATCGTGACGATGGCGATTGCCGGGGCCTTCGCCGGACTGGCCGGCTCGCTGCACCTGATGGGACAGTCGCCCTACCAGTTGTTGTCGAACGTCTTTAGCTCGGATCAGACCGGCTTCGATGCTATCGGCGTCGCCCTGCTTGGACGCACCACGGCGATCGGTATCTTGCTTGGCGCGTTGCTCTTCGGCGGCCTGCGCCAGGGCGCCAGCTTTATGCAGTTGAATGCAGGCGTGCCCAACGATCTCGTCTTGATCCTCCAGGCCCTGATCCTCTTCAGTATCGCCTCCGAGTTCCTGCCCGTTCTTCAGAGAGTCATCCCCGATTGGATGCGCTTCGATCGGCGGCCCGCGCTGGCAACGAACATCATCGGCCCTACGACGATAGTTGATCTTCCAGTCGATAGAAATGCTGAAGATGATGAGGCGGAGGAACCGCCTGGTGCCTCCCCCGTTGCGTCCGAAAGCAAGCCTGATCATGTAGAGGAGGAGTGACGATGTTTCTTCAATTGCTAGGACGGGTGCTGATCTCTTCTGATCTCTGGGGCGCGACCCTGCAATTCGCGGCGCTGCTCCTGCTGCCGGCGCTCGGCGGCGTCATCTCGGAGCGCAGCGGCGTTACCAATATCGCGATGGAAGGCATGATGCTCACGGGCGCTTACGCTGGTGTTATGGCTGCGAAGGCGAGCGGCAACGTCCTTGTCGGGGTTATAGGGGCGATCATTGCCGGTTCGCTGATGGCGCTTGTGCACGCTATTGTCTCGATCAATTTCAAGGCCAACCAGATCGTAAGCGGCATCGCCATCAATATCGCCGCGCTTGGCTTAACGAACTACCTGCTTTTCATCCAGACGAATAATCAGGGAGTCCCTTCGCTCACAAACAATCTGCGCCTGCCGATCGTCTCGCTGGGGCCGCTCTCCGGCATTCCTTTTATTGGTCCTGTGCTCTTCCAGCAGAATATTATCTTCTACGTGGCGGTGCTGATCCTGCTCGGCGTCCAGTTCCTGCTCTTCCGCACCAATATCGGTCTGCGCATTCGGGCCGTGGGCGAGCATCCGCAGGCCGCTGACACGGCGGGCGTCAATGTGCGCCTGGTGCGCTACCTGTGCGTGGTCAGCAGCGGCGCGCTTTCGGGGCTGGCGGGCGCCTTTCTCTCGCTCGGTATCGCGGGCATCTTCAATCCGAACATGACTGCCGGGGCTGGCTTTATCGCCCTGGCGGCGATGATCTTCGGCAAGTACACGCCATGGGGCGCGGGCGTGGCCTGTCTGATCTTCGGCCTGGGCGAGGCGCTCAGCCCACGCCTGCAAGGCACCGGCGTCTCTGCCAGCCTGCTGAGCACCATACCCTATATCCTGACACTTGTAGCCCTCGTTGGCCTCGTTGGACGTACGGTTCCGCCAGCAGCGGATGGCATTCCATACGAGCCCGGCTCGGAGTAAGAGGAGAGCGACGATGCAAGAACGTTCCGCAGTCGCGCCTGAAGAGGAGCGTACCAGTCCCTTCGCGGTCGAGATGCGCGAGATCACGAAAGCCTGGCCGGGAGTCGTTGCGAACGATTCCGTCAATCTCGCTGTGCGCAAGGGCGAGATCCATGCCCTGGTCGGAGAGAATGGTGCGGGCAAATCGACCCTGATGAATATCCTCTATGGCCTGCTCCATCCCGATAGCGGCGAGATTTTTGTTAATGGCAAGCTCGTCCATATCAGCGGGCCGCGCGATGCGATCCACCTGGGCATCGGTATGGTGCATCAGCACTTCATGCTCATTCCGCCGCTGACGGTAGCTGAGAATATCGTCCTGGGCCGCGAACCCGGCGGACTCGGCGCTCCCTTCGATTTCAAGAAGGCCAGCGCCGATATTCGCGCTCTCAGCGAGCGCTACGGTCTGCCCATCAATCCTAACACGCGCATCGAGAAGCTCTCCGTCGGCCTGCAGCAGCGCGTCGAGATCCTCAAGGTCCTGTACCGTGGTGCCGATATCCTGATCATGGACGAGCCGACGGGCGTGCTGACGCCTCAGGAGACCGACGACCTCTTCGCGGTCCTGCGCGGCCTCGTTCAGCAGGGCAAGACAATCATCTTCATTACGCACAAGCTGCGCGAGGTGCTGGAACTCACCGATCGTGTGACGGTCCTGCGGCGCGGCAAGAACGCGGGCGAGCTGATCACCAGCCAGACGAACCGCGCGGAGATCGCGCGCATGATGGTTGGACGCGAGGTCCTGCTGCGCGTCAATAAAACGCCGGCCCATCCCGGTCCCGTCGTCTTGAGCGTGCGCGACCTGCATGCGAAGTCGGATATCGGCCTGGATGTGCTGCATGGCATCAGTCTCGACGTCCATTCCGGCGAGATTCTGGGCATTGCGGGCGTCGAGGGCAACGGCCAGTCCGAACTGGTCGAGGTGCTGACCGGCATTCGCAAGGCCACCGCCGGCACCATAACCATTACGCCCGTCAAGGATGGCAAGCCCGGAAAGACGCACGATATCACTACAATGGATGCCAACATGGTCCGTCGGACCGGACTGGGCCACATACCCGAGGACCGGCGCGGCAGCGGCCTGGTGATCGCCGAGTCAGTCGAGGACAATACGATCCTCGGTCGCCAGCGCTGGCCCGAGTTCTCCTGGCACCATTTCGCCCTGCTGTTCAAGAATATCGCCGCGTGGGCCGTGCGGCTCATCAAAGACTTCGACGTACGCACACCGTCGCCCGAGGTTCCGGTGCGTGCGCTCTCCGGCGGCAACCAGCAGAAGATCATCATTGCCCGCGAGTTTGCCAGCAATCCCGAGGCGCTCATCGCCTCGCAGCCCACACGTGGCGTCGACATCGGCGCCATCGAGTTCATCCATCGCCGCCTGATCGAGCAGCGCGACGCGGGCAAAGCCGTCCTCCTGGTCTCAGCTGAGCTCGACGAGATCCGCTCCCTCTCGGACCGCATCGCCGTGATGTACGAGGGCCAGATCGTCAGCATCGTCGATCCCGACGTTCCCGAGGAACAACTGGGCGTCTTGATGACGGGCGGGCATGCTGAAAAAGAGCCCTTAAAAGAGCCTTCGAAGGAGCATGATGAATAATGATTCCTCAACTGGTGCAGATGGCGTGGCCCCTACGATGACGGGTGGATGCAAAATGTGACGGACACCCGATTGCTCTTGAGCTAACATGAGACGTTCCTTTCTCACTCATTTGTGTCCATTTGACTCATGTGCCATACTCTTGCCGCTGCCACAAAACGTTGAGCCGCCGGAGGGAACCCACTAAAGGAGAGGTGCAAATAGCTTGCTAGCAGGTTGCCTTGCGCAAACCCTTCCACCGACCCCCGAGTCGTAAATTCATAGGCAGCCTCCTCCGGTGCCAGAGGAGCATTCAGGCAGGAGTAGTGAAATTCATGTCCACGCACCACTTCCCCCTGTCGCATCAGCAGCGTATCGCGCAAAGCAGTAGCCTCGCGATACCCAATGACTAATCCGCTTCGATGACTCTTCATGATGCTTTGCCGGGCAATTGCTCCCACCATAGGAAATTCTTCTCCTGAAGCACTATGAATGGATTGGCAAAGATACATGAATCCTCCACATTCAACATAACAGGGAATGTCTTTCTGAAGGAGTGCCGCAAGAGCAGAGCGCATGCTCTCGTTCGCAGATAAGCGATGTGCGTATTCCTCTGGAAACCCACCCCCAATATAGATACCACCTATCTTCTCAGGTAATACATGATCATGAAGCGGACTGAAGGTGACCAGTTCTGCGCCGGCAAGCCGAAGTAAGTTCAAGGTATCGGGATAGTAAAAGTTGAATGCTTCATCCTGGGCGATGGCAATTCTTACAGACTCAAAAGTCGTTGCTATCGAGGAAAAAGGGTTCCTGGAACTCTGCTCGATGGGGGCAGCCTCGTGGGCAAGAGCAAGGAGCTTTTCGCTATCACATGTCTGGCCAAACTGTTCTCCGAGCACAGTGAACTGCTCAGTAGTTACTATACGTTCAGCAGCTGGAATTAAGCCCAAATGCCGCTCAGGTATCAATTTATCGGAAAAATTACTCAAATAGCCCAGGAGAGAGATACCAGTTTCTGCTTCGATTGCTTCTTGTAGCAGGCGAGCATGCCCTGCTCCCCCAACGTGGTTCGCAATGACTCCGACGATGTGGACTTCTGGATCGAGATGCTGAAATCCCATCACCACTGCGGCTGCACTCCGCGCCATTGCTCCTGCATCGATGACCAGCACAACTGGTGCCTGGAGGAGCCTGGCAACCTCGGCAGTACTTCCCACGTCACTGGTACTGCTCTGTCCATCATACAGCCCCATGACCCCTTCAATCACCGCGATATCAGCAGAGGCAGCAACAGTACAAAAAACGTCGAGCATTCGATCGGGTGGCACCATCCAGGTATCCAGGTTATAGCAGGGTTGAGAAGCAGCCAATGCGAGATGGGATGGATCGATATAGTCCGGTCCAACTTTGAATGGTTGAACCCGAATGCCTTGAGCGCGCAGGTGTGCAATGAAAGCCGTCGTCATCGTGGTTTTGCCGACACCACTGGACACACCAGCGAAAACAATTCTGGGAAGTGTTAGCTGCATGTGAACCTCCTCCAATTTGCCTGGACATCTCCTTTGCAAAAAGCTGTGGGACACCCTGTCACAATCACCAGCCCGCTCCACAGGCAATGTGACGATTGTGACACCCACCGCGCACATGATTCATCCCAGGCCTCGCTATAGCTTTTCCAGCCGGGCGAAGTCCATGCTCAGGCGTTTTTTGCCGGTCTTCCCCTGGAATAGGACCTCGACGAACTCGGTGCTGCCCTCCATCTCGCTCTTGAGGATGATTCCCTCGCCGAACTTGTCGTGACGCACCCTGTCGCCTGCTTTGTACTGCTGCCCCTTTGATTTAGGGTCCTCGGCCTTCCTGGACGCAGAGGGGATCGAGGGCGGCACCGTCGGCGACGAGTACGATCCTGGGCGCGGCGTTATCCTGAGTGGATTGCCTGTTGCGCGCGGCGTGCCGCTACCGAAGACGCGCCCCGTCTCCTCGGCTCCATAGGGCGTGTCCTGGTTGAAGTCGTCTTCGCTCCAGTTGAGAATTGGATCGGTCACGCGCCGCGATCGTCCCGTTGTCTGCGCTGAGCTGCCGGGCGAGCTACCGGTGAGGGGGCTGGCTATCAGCTTCGGCGGGATATCGTCCAGGAAGCGCGACGGCTCCGTGTACTGCGTCTCGCCGAAGATGGAGCGGCGGCGCGCACGTATCAGATAGAGGCGGCGCATTGCCCTTGTGAAGCCGACGTAGGCCAGGCGGCGCTCCTCCTCCAGTTGCTCCGGCTGGCTCACCGAGCGCGAGTGCGGCAGCGAGCCCTCGTCCATGCCGACGATAAAGACGACGGGAAACTCCAGTCCCTTGGCGGCGTGGAGGGTGATCAGTGTTACGGCATCGCCCTGATCGTTATCGACAAGCGTGCCATCCTCGCTGGTCTGTGTAGTATCCGCGCCCCCGACCAGGGCGACATTCTCCAGGAAGAGTTCGAGGGCGACGGGCGTCTCGATCTCCGCGTAGTCCTCGGCGACGCGGCGCAGTTCGAGCACGTTCGCCCAGCGGTCCAGCGTCTCGTCGGTATTGGCGCGCAGTTCGGGTCCGTAGCCGCTGCGCTCGGCGATGCGGTCCAGCAGCTCGGGCAGTTGCAGCTCTTCCATAGCCTCTCTGAGGTCCTGTATCAACTTGCTGAACTTTTCCAGGGCCATCTTCGCGGCTTTGCCCAGCGTTGTGTGCTCTTCGATCCGCAGCAGTGCATTGTATAACGAGGTGTTCTGCTGCCGCGCCCACTGCTGCAGTTCGCCGACCGTCTTGGGGCCGATCTTGCGGTTAGGTACGTTAATGATACGCAGCAGGCTCACATCGTCGCTCGGGTTGGCGAGCAGGCGCAGGTAGGCCAGCATATCCTTGACCTCTTTGCGTTCGTAGAACTTGCGGCTGCCGATCACCTTGTAGGGGATGTTTTTGCGCAGGAATTGCTCTTCCAGCGCGCGTGATTGCGCGTTTGTGCGGTACATGACGGCTACATCGCCGAGCTTCCCGACATCGCCACGGGCCAGCAGGCGCTGGATCTCGTTCGCCGTGAACTCCCCCTCCTGCTCCTCGTTGAAAGCCTCGTAGTAAAAGACCTTCTCGCCCGTCCCCAGCGCCGTCCAGAGCTGCTTGTCTTTCCGCTGCCGGTTGCGCCTCACGACGTGTTGGGCAGCGTCGAGAATGTTCTGCGTGGAGCGGTAGTTCTGGTCGAGAACAATCACCTTTGTCTGCGGAAAGTCCTCTTCGAAACGCAGCACGTTCTCGGAACTGGCACCGCGCCACGAGTAGATCATCTGGTCGTCGTCGCCGACCACGCAGACGTTGCCCAGTCCCTCGTGCCGGTCGGCGGTGCCGTAGCCGAGCAGGCGGATGAGTTTGTACTGCGGCAGGTTGCAGTCCTGGAACTCGTCGACGTGGATATACTGCCACTTACGCTGATAGCGGTGCAGCAGTTCGGGGTCGCGCCTCCACAACCGCTCCGTTAGCATCAGCAGATCGTCGAAGTCGACGGCGTTATTGCTGCGCAGCAACCGCTGATAGACCTTGTAGACGCGCGCCGCCACCTCCTCGACGTACTTCACGGCCTGTTCGGCCATCTGCTCTGGTCCGAGCATATCGTTCTTGGCGCGCGAGATGAGGGCCTGCATCACGCCCGGTCGATACTGCTTCTCGTCGATGTTTAGATCCCTGATGGCTTGCTTGATCAATGTCGCCTGGTCGTCGGTATCGTAGATCACAAACGACTTCGAGAGCCCGAGGGGTGCCAGGGAGTCGGCCTCCACACGCAGCACGCGGGCGCAGATCGCGTGGAAGGTGCCGATAGTCATCTCTTTGGACTCGTTGACGCCCACGAGCTTCTCCAGGCGTTCGCGCATCTCGCGCGCGGCCTTGTTGGTGAAGGTGACGGCCAGGGTGCGCCACGGTGAGATCTCTTCATGCTGGACAAGATAGGCGATACGGTGCGTGATGACGCGCGTCTTGCCGCTCCCCGGTCCCGCCAGGATGAGCACAGGTCCCTGGGTCGTTGTCACTGCTTTGCGTTGCGGCTCGTTCAGTCCATTCAGTAAATTTACTTGTTCCAACATCATCAAGCTCCGTATAGAGATAGGCGAATTACGCGTTCATAAAGACATGAAATCCACGTTATTGTACCACACTGATGGGGCAGATGAGAGGAATGGCCGCAAAGGTACCTATAATTCTTCTTTTTCGATATGCTACAATCAAGCGAGAATCCTGCAATGAAAGAGGACACTTCATGATTGGCACATTGATCAACTTAGTTACGGTGATGGTGGGAGGGCTGCTCGGCCTGTTCATTGGCAATCGCTTGCCGGAGCGTATGAAGACGATTGTTGTCTCCGCTATTGGCCTGATGACCTTTCTGATCGGCGTCTCTTCGGCCATCAAGACGGAGAACGCGCTCATTCCCCTGCTCTCGCTGGTTATCGGCGGCATCCTCGGCGAGGCTATTAATATTGATAAGGGCATCAATACGCTCGGCGACTGGCTCAAGAAGCGCTTCGATCGCCCGGATAGCCAGCAGAACTTTACCGCCGCCTTTGTGATCGCGAGCCTGCAGTTCTGCGCTGGCCCGCTGACGGTTCTGGGCGCGCTCAATGACGGTCTATCGGGGAACTTTAGCCTGCTGGCGATCAAGGCCGTGCTGGATGGCTTCTCGGCGATCGTGTTTGCCAGCACTTTCGGTCTGGGCGTACTCTTCTCAGGCGCGACGATTCTGGTTGTGCAGGGCGGCATCTCGCTGCTGGCCCGCCTGATCAAACCACTGCTTATCTCCGTTCCTGACGCAAATATGTCGGCGCAGCCACGCGTGATCGAGCTTGCTGCCGTGGGCGGCATCATCCTGATGGCCCTGGCCCTCAACATTCTGGACCTGAAACGCATCAAGGTGGCGAATCTGCTGCCGGCGCTGATCATTGCGCCTCTGCTAGTCGCTCTGCTGAATGTCGCCGGTATTCCGTTGGATTTCGGCCTTGGCGGAAGGTAGCTTTGTATACTGTGGCAAGCGAAGATGTGCAATGCGCATGAGAAACGCTGTAATTGAGTATGTGGTACGATTATAATGGAAGATGTTCAACATGTTCTCGTATCTCATATCTCGTAACTCATATGAAGGAGGAGATCTTGACGAGTCTGACGGCAAATCTGACACTGGCACCCACTGCTTCTATTGATCTACACATGCATACGAATTATAGCGATGGTCGCTGGCCCGCGCAACAGCTCATCGACTACCTGGCCTCTGAACACTTCGACCTCGTTTCCATCACCGATCATGATCGCGTCGACAAGGTGGCTGAGATCCGCTCCCTGGCGGCGGAGAAGGGTCTGCCCGTGCTGCCTGGGGTGGAGATGAGCACCGAATGGGATGGGCGGATGGCGCATATGCTCTGCTATGGCTTCGATCCCGATCAGAATGATCTCCGCCTGGTTACTGAGAAGGTGGTGCGCCTGCAGTTAGAGAATACGCACGAGGTGAACGCCGAACTGCGCCGCCAGGGCTACGACTTTTCCCGCCAGGAGGAGGTGCTGACCGAGAACGATGGCAAACTGCGCCTCCCTTCCGACAATATTCGCCTCCTGGTTGCCCATGGGTACGCGGCCAATGGACGCGAGGGGCTGCAGCGCATTGAGCAGGCCGGCTTCCGCTCGATTATGGCGGATATGGGGGAGACGGTCGCAGCCGCCCATCGCAGCGGCGCGCTCTGCCTCATCGCCCATCCCGGACGGCGTGAGCGCGGCTTCACCTACTACGATATCACCCTGCTCGATCGCCTGCGCGCAGAGATCCCCATCGATGGCATCGAGGTGTACCATCCCTATCACAGCCAGGAGACCATCGAGACCTACCTGGAGTACGTCCAGAAGCACGATCTCCTGCTGAGCACCGGCTCCGACTCGCACAGTATTCCCGGACGCATGCCCCGGAAACACCGCGCTGAGATTAGTCGGAAGCTACTGGAACGCCTGGGGATAACGGTCACTTCAGATACCAGTCAGTCGTCGTAATACCTCCGTAATTGACGGTCTTCCTGACTACTCCCGGTGGCGTGGCAAAGTTCGTGACGGGTCGTCCCTGCTCTGCCAGTAGCATACTATCGTGCCAGATGGGTCCGGCGCCATCAACGCCTGTCACGTTGATCATCGCCGAGTTATCGTTATTACCCGCCCATACCCCCATCGTGTAGTCGTTTGTGTAGCCTATCGTCCAGTTGTCGCGGAAATTGTTCGAGGTGCCCGTCTTTACGGCGGCGGGACGCGTCATGCCGGGATTCCCCTGATAGCATTGGGTCTGGGTATTGCTGTACAGATACAGGGCACTGCACTGCCCAAACTCGAACGTGCGCGAGTGGTTGTCGCTCAGGACGTTGGTTACCATAAATGCGACCTGCTTGCTGATAGCCTGCTGGCCCCGCGTCGGGGTGCGATAGATGACACGGCCCTGTGTATCTGTCACTACATTGATCGCGTGCGGCGGTATGCGGACGCCACTATTCGCGAAGACACTGTAGGCCGAGGTCATGTCCAGCAGGCGCACGCTCAGCGAGCCCAGGACCATCGTGTAGTTCGGCACCCCCTCGTAGCTCTGAATGCCCAGCACCTGCGCCGTGTGCAGCGATTTATCCACTCCCGTTTGCATTAAGAGCTTGACCGCCGGTATGTTGAACGAGTTCTGCAAGGCATAGCGGTAAGTGATCAGCCCGTGATAGCTCAAATCGTAGTTCGTGGGCGTGTACGCCGGCAAGCCACAACACATCTGAACAGTGAGCGGTCCGTCCAACACAGGCATACCGGGGCTGATGCCATGCTCGAAAGCTGTGGCATAGATGAACGGCTTGAACGACGAGCCGGGCTGCCGATAGCCCTGCGACGCGACGTCGAACGCGCCATCGGTCGGATTGTTGGGATTGATATTGCCCAACAGAGTGCGAATGGCGCCGGTATGGTTGTCGATAATCACCTCCGCCGCGTCGGACATGTTGTGCGCCTTCGACAACGCCGCGATATGCTGCTGCGCGATCTTCAAGACCTTGTTCTGCAGCTTCTGGTCGAGCGTCGTGGAGACTATCAGACCTGAGCGCGAGAGGTCTGCCACCTTGACGTGCAGGTCCTGCGCTAACTCGTTGACGGCGTAGCGTATAAAGTGCTGTGCCAGCGTGTTCGGCTGAATGATGCCACGATGGAGGAAATGAGGCTGCTGCACCTCGTCGAGCGCGACCAGGTACTGGCGATGCGTGATGTATTGCTGCGCGTACATCTGCCTGAGCACCTCTTGCACACGTGCAAGCGCCGCCTTTGGATGCAGAAATGGATCGCGCGCAACCGGCGAGCTGGGAATGCCTGCCAGCATAGCGGCCTGGGCGATATCAAGCCGCGAAGCTGCCGTCGCTGCTGGCGTATCGCGCAGGCCGAAGTAGGTAAAGGCGGCGGCGTCCGCCCCATACGCCTGCTCTCCATAGTAGATCGTATTGAGGTACATGGAGAGGATATCATCTTTGCTATAGCGACGCGTGATGTCCGGCGCGAGCAGAATCTCCTGCAGCTTGCGCGTCAGGGTTGTCTGGTTGCCCACGATGGCGTTTTTGATGAGTTGCTGCGTGATCGTGCTGCCGCCCGAGATGACATGCCCACTCGTCGTATCGGAGAGGGCCGCGCGTACAATGCCCGTGATATCGTAGCCGGAGTTTTGCCAGAAGTACTGGTCCTCGATGGCGACCTCCGCGTGCACCAGGTTCGGCGAGATCTTCGAGAGCGGAACCGTCGTCTGCAAGCCCTGGTCGATCGCCTCGTAGAGCAGATTGCCCTGCTGGTCGTAGAGCCTCAGACTATCCCTGGGTAAAATATCTTGCAGGGTTGTGATCTGCTGATTGTAGCGCTGCTCCGTCGAAGTGGTGAGGGCCGCGAGCGTCACCAGAAACGTCATAGCGATGAGGAAAACGATCATCGTCCCGAACGCCATTGGCAGCATGGCCCACTGCGTGCTGAGACGATCGACAGCGGCGTAGCGCTTATTGCTATAACTCAAAAGCTTGCGCTTGATATGCCGTTTTGTGCGCCAGCCCGTGGGATTCAGACGCCGGTGAGGTACGTCGTAGTAGACGCCGCGCGCTGGCCTTTCGGGCAGGTCGTTCAGCCGCTGCGCGGCGGCTGCGCGCGTGTGAGATGGCAGCGTGGCCGGTTTTGCGACTTTACCAGTTGTTTGGGCTACCTGCTTGCCCTGTTCCCCCTGAAACTGGATTGATGAACTTTGGATCGATGAAGGCGCTATCGGTGTGGCTTCGGGTGCCTTGCTCTGTTCCGTTTGCAATGTCTTCCCGCTTTCTAGAGATTTGATGCGAGAGGACAGAAAATAGATACATGCTCAATGATCTTGCCTCTCCATCTCTTTCTCCGCCCCATGGGAGAATTATAGTCTTTGTATTTAAATTGTTTCTACGATACTTGATATAAGATGTGAAAATTGTCACTGCCAATATATGAAATGGACACGTCCTTAGTGTGATCAAATACTTTATCGAGTAATTTATACCATACTATAGTATAGCTCATATTAGAGGTGTGTGCAAATGCCCAACTCTACAGTAAAAGACACTGTTACGAACTATGAAATATGCCCGTATATAGTAACGCAGATGGCTGGAAAAGGGTAACGAGATCAAGGGCAACGTTTTCTAGTATTATACACCGCTCCCTTCATTATATTGCGAGAGGCGAAGTGCTAACTATGATGTAAAAAGTACACTGCTTCCTTCCAGGATGTCTCCCTGGAGCACGGTTCTCATCGCATATATTTACCACGCTCTCCTTTTCCTACCACCAGCCGGGTATGGGCGAGGGTATGCCGCTGGGAGGCGGCGAGAAGGCGAAGCCGAAGTCGTTCGGGCAGTAGGGCGCGGGGGCATCGGATATGGTTACGGCCTTGGGGTTCGTCCTGGGCGTCGGCGTCGTTCCGACCGTTGGCTGCGGGGTCGGCTGCGGCAGAACGAAGTGCGGGACGGTTCCGGGCATAAACAGGTCGGTGGTCTTTACGCCGTCAGGATAGGTGACCTGCGCATGCACCAGGCCACCGGGATCGGTGAAGTTGCGGATCGGGCGTCCCTGCTCGGCTACCAACATGGAGTCATGCCAGATAGGGGCGGCTCCCTGGACGCCTGTTACGTTGTACATCGGCGTGTTATCGTTGTTGCCTGCCCAGACACCCATGACATAATCTGTGGTGTAGCCGACGGTCCAGTTGTCGCGGAAGTCGTTGGTGGTGCCTGTCTTTACGGCAGCCGGGCGTACCGCGCCGCGATTCCCGTACCAGCAATCGGTCTGCGAATTGGAGTACAACTGGAGCACGTTGCAGTCGAAGAATTCGGGCAGGCGCGAGGTGTTATCGCTCAGCACGTTGGTCATCATGTATGCGAGCTGCGGACTGAGTACCTGCGTTCCCGTGTTGGTGGGATGCCCGTACGTCTGGTGCGTGCTGGCCATCACGACCTTACTGATGGCGTAGTAGGGGACATGCACGCCACCGTCGGCGAAGGTTCCATACGCCGAGGTTTCATCAAGGAGGTGCACTCCCAATCCACCGAGCACCAGCGAGTAGCCGGGCGTCCCATTATAGCTGGCGATGCCCATGTTCTTCGCCATAGTCATTGCCTGGTCGATACCTACATGCTCCAGCGTTCGCACGGCGGGAACGTTCAGGGAGTTCTGCAGAGCGCAGCGGATGGTCATATGGCCGTGGTAGCGCTCGTCGTAGTTCGTGGGCGTAAATGTCGGCGGAATCGAATCCGGAATGTTGATCGTTGTTGGTTCGTCCGAGATGGCCTGCGCCGGTGATGCGCCCTGCTCGAAGGCGGTCACGTAGACGAAGGGCTTGAACGATGAACCGGATTGGCGGTAGCCCTGCGTCGCTACATCGTATTGGCCATCGATGCTCCTGTTGTTGTAATCAATGCTGCCCAGCAGAGAACGAATGGCGCCCGTATGGTAGTCGATCAGCACCTCGGCGGCGTTGGTCAGGTGATGGGCATCACGCAGTTCCGCGATGTGCTTCTGGGCAATCTTCTGAAGCTGGTCCTGCAATTTGATGTTCAGGGTTGTATACACGCTCATATCTGAGCGCGCTAACTGGTCGCGCGTCAGATGGAAGGTGTGCTCAAGCTGCGTATAGACGAATTCGGCGAAATGCGGCGCCCGATTGACGAGGCTGGTTGGCCTCTTGAAGAAACCAGGCCGCTGCGCCTCTTCGATGGCCTGGAACTCTTGTGCGCGCGTGATATAGCCGTCCCTTACCATAAAGCCCAGCACGGTCTGGAAACGGCTAAACGCGGCGGCAGGATGCAGGCGTGGATCGTAAGCCTCCGGCAGCGCGGGCAGGCCAGCCAGCATTGCCGACTGCGCCAGGTCGAGTTGCTTCGAGGCGGGCTTCCCATGCCTGTCCTCCAGGCCAAAGTAGACGGTTGCCGCCGCATCGATACCGTAAGCCTGCTCGCCGTAGTAGATGCTGTTCAGGTACATCTCTATGATGTCGGACTTGGTGTAGAGACTGTTCAGTTGAGGAATCAGGACGAGTTCCTGTAGCTTACGTGTGATCGTCGTTTCGCGACCGACGACGAGATTTTTTATCAGTTGCTGCGTAATTGTGCTGCCACCGGCCACGACGCGCCCGCTGGTCAGGTCATCTATCGCCGCCTGGATGATACGCGTCAGGTCGATGCCGGAATTGTTCCAGAAGTTCTTGTCTTCGGTAGCGACGGTCGCATTGACCAGCATTGGAGCAATATCTGGCAGCGAGACAGAGGTGTGAAGGCCATCGTTCGTCAATTGGGCGATGGGTACGTTTTTACTGTCATACATCTTGAGGTTATCGCGCGGCATGAGATCCTGCAACGTGACGATCCGGCCCATATATTTACTCTGTGTGTCGCTGTAGAAACGATAGGCAAAAAAGGCGCCAATGCCACTGATGGAGAGCAAGACGACGAGCAATGCAAAGAAGATGCTGCTGAGGAGCAGCCAGAAACGGTTTACCGAGCGTCGCAGCTCTTTACGCCCACTACGCAGTTTCTTGCGCGCGATATGGCGGATCATGACCTTCCTATGCCTGCGCCTGCGCCGCGATTGCACCGTGGCGGCACCCGGCGGCGGTGCGAGTTCAAGCTGGACCGTCTGTGCTACACGCGCGGGGAGAGCAGGGAGCGCGACGTTCTCTTTCTCTATATCTAGAGAAGAAGGTGCTCTCACCACCGGCAGTTGCTGGGATAAGCGCTCCTGGCGCGCGCGCTTCCGCTCAAGGTAGCGCAGCGCGCGCTCCTGGCGCGGCGTGATCACGTTTCCCGGCTGCGGACGCTGCACGGGCAAGATACTATTTTGATTGTTGCTCGATCCATACCGAGCATTTATGGGTCCTATATTTTTACTACTGGAAGTATCCTCGCGATGATTTGTTGACATGCATGCTTCCTCGCTCTAGCGCTTTGCTATACCCTGATGCGTTCTAAACACGTAGCACATACAAATATAACTATACAACATCGAGTGATGGTCGCGTTAACCCATCGAGCAAACGCGACGTGCCTCTTCGCTGTGGCGCATAATCCCTTTTTGGACCTCTTCTATAGAAGACGTTGTGAAAGCTAAATTGTTTCGCATACCATTCAAAAGCAGTTGTGAACGCTGCTCAGGCGCTTTCACTCACACAACTGAAGGCATAGGGTAAAGAGCGCGTTAATGTTGGGCCGCTTCGATAAGGGCGGGGAGGATCTCGTTGGTGATGGCCTGGATCTGGTACAGGCTCTCGATCCAGGGAATATCCTGCTCGCGTGCGCCACGCACCTCCGCAAGCTGGAGTATGCTCTCGTCTATCAATGTGCGGAAGTAGAGGAAGGCGCGCACAGCATCGGCTACGGGGACGTGCGAGCGCCCTGTGACCGTGCCATATTCGCGGCCCAACTGGATCGCTTCGCTGAGCAGGTCCTCCCGGTTGGGGTTATCATTGAGCGCGCGCAGGAGGAGATCCAGCAGGCGGCGCCCGAGCTGGCGGTAGCCTTCGCGCGCGTTCTCGTCGAAGTGCTGGTACCAGGGCAACGTCTCGACTGTCCCATCGGTAAAGGCGAAGCGTACTCGCCCCAGGACGCTCTGCACGAGCAGTTGCGCCGCAGGATTCGGCTTCGGCTCCGCCTCCTGGCGCAGACGGGCCTCGATATCCGAGCGCCGAAAGCGCCGGTGTCCACCACTCGTCCGGCGCGAGGGCAGTTCGTTGCGATCAGCCCACTGCCGCACCGTTGCGGGATGCATACCAAGCATGTCGGCTGCCTCGCGCAAACTCAGCCACTCTTCTCCCGGTTGAGATGATAACATAGCACCCTCCTGCTGTCGCCTCTGCCAATAAATGCCACAGTGTAGCTTGATTGTAAGGATTCCCTTACGTGTCGTCAAGTAGGGGCCTGCCTTGTCCATTTTTTTAATGAGCACATTGGTATGATACAATATAACCGTCGTTAAAAGTAGCAAGCGAGCCGTATATCATTATGCAAACACCACCCGAAGAACAACCGCAAGAGACAACCTCTTTGCTAGGCAGGAACCGCGATCTGGCGGTTCTCTATGCTATTGCCGGTTATCTCAATCACCAGATCGATGTCCACGAGGCGCTGCAGGAGGTGCTGGCGAAGGTGACGGAGATGCTTGGCCTGCGTACAGGCTGGGTCTGGCTACTGAATGAACAGGGTTCACCCTATCCTGCGGCTTCGCAGGCCCTTCCACCTTATCTCGCCGATCACCCCGAACGTATGACCGGCTCCTGCCTCTGCCTCGATACATTCTTGAGCGGCGGTATGGAGAAGGCAGCGAATATCGATGTGCTACGCTGCAGCCGCTTGAAAAACGCGGAGCGCGACAGCGATCCCTCCGCGCTGGGCCTGCGCTTCCATGCCAGCATACCGATCTACGCGGGCGATACACCGATCGGCGTCTTCAACGTCGCCAGCGAGGACTGGCGCGGGCTGCAGGTGGAAGAGCTCCAGCTGCTGCACATTATCAGCGACCAGATCGGCCTGGCGGTGCAGCGCGCGCGCCTCTCCGCCGATCACACGCGCGCGGCGGCTCGCCTGGCTACGATCGAGGAGCGCAACCGGCTGGCGCGCGAGATCCACGATACCCTGGCACAAGGGCTGGCGGCGATCACGCTGCAACTGGAGGCCGCCGATGCGCTGGCCGCGTCCCGCCCGCAGCGCGCTCACCTCGCCGTGCAGCGCGCCCTGAGCCTGGCACGCAACAACCTTGAGGAGGCACGCCGCTCGGTGATGGATCTGCGCGCCGCGCCCCTCCAGGGCTATACACTGCCCGAGGCGCTGGCGTTACTGTCAAATGGTGCAGATCATCACACGGAACAAACGCTCGTACGCTTTACATACAACCCCGAAACGAACTTTCCCACGCTGCCCGGTCGCGTCGAGACCAGCCTCTATCGCATCGCTCAGGAGGCCCTGACCAACGCGCTCAGGCACGCAAACGCACAATATATCGAGATGACGCTCACTGCAACCGAGCAAATAATCAACCTGGTGATCCAGGACGATGGCAATGGTTTCGATCCTGACACGGTAACTCAGACAAGCGGACACTTCGGTCTCACAGGCATGACAGAGCGGGCCAGACTCCTTAATGGCACGACCTGTATTCAAAGCGAGCCAGGAACTGGAACGCGTATCGATGTACGCGTTCCTTACTAATTGAGAGGCATTAAAATTTATGATTCGTATTCTGCTGGCTGACGATCATCCCATCGTGCGCGAAGGTCTGCGCGCGCTACTAGAGACCCAGAGCGACTTTGATGTGATCGCGGAATGTGCGAACGGCGAAGAGGCTCTGCGTCTGAACGCGACCCTGCGCCCAGATATGCTCCTGCTCGATCTTGAAATGCCGGTCCTCGATGGCGTGGAGACGATCCGTCGCCTGCGCCAGACCTCACACATTCCCCGCATTATCGTCTTTACGGCCTTCGATAACGATGAGCGCATCATTCACGCCATCCAGAGCGGCGCGGATGGCTACCTGCTGAAGGAGGCTCCTCGCGAGGATATCTTCAAGGCGATCCGCGTGACGATGGAGGGCGGCTCGCTCCTGCAGCCGATCGTGGCCTCCAAGTTGCTGCGCCACGTCGGACGCAGCCCAGCGCAGCAGACGAACCACATGCCCGTCGATGAGCTTACCGAGCGCGAACTCGAGGTGCTACGCCTGCTGGCACAGGGCATGCCCAATAAGGAGATCGCCACCCAACTGGTCATCAGCGAACGAACGGCGAAGTTCCATGTGAGCTCCATTATGGGGAAGTTGGGCGCGACCAATCGCACGGAGGCCGTGTCACTGGCCGCTCAACGTGGCCTGATCACACTCCGCTCTTGACCGAATAAGCATTCCTGTGTATATATACTCTTGTTGCGCTATTTGCCCCATCTTTTAATACTTTTTTAATATGCAAATGGCCTACTTGCACGTGTATACTAGGAGGGTTATCGCTCACTCATTTCTTCAATGAGGGACAGGCTATCTTATGATAACTGCTCGTCAGAGATTTTTGGGGTTTTCAGCTCTTTCGCCTGTTCTACACCCCGAAGCAGGTGAAGTGGTAAAATGGATATCCTGAGAGGGACAAAGCGTATAATCTGACAACCCTTCTAAAATAAGGAAACAGAGGAAGATAATAGCCGCAGCCAATGGAAAACGTGCGAACATATTTTCTTGACATGTCCACGCTGATCACGATTCTGGCGCGCCAGAAACGTAGTGGTATGCTACAGGCTGATTCCGTGCACATTCCCGGCATACGAGGGAACGTCCTCGTATCTTTAGTAATTGCCGATGGCGCGATCCAGTCTTGCCATATAATCCAGAAGCAGCAAAAAATTCTGGAAGGCGAACAGGCGTACTCCGCGCTTCTGGCATTACCGGCTCTCGAATGGCGATGGCAGCCTCTGGCCTCTCCGCCCGCGCCGTCGCCGGGTAGAGATCTGGTCGCTCCCTCCGGCTCTGCAAACAGAAATCCGCGACAGACAGTTGGCGCGCTGGATGGTTCCGTACTGCAACAGCTTTCGCGCAACCATCGCAGGGTGCTGTCTCTCTGCGATGGCACACGCTCCTTTGATAAGATCGCAACAATGCTATTTATGTCCCCCAGGGATCTCTCTATCTATATTCGAGACCTGGAGCAGTGGGGACTTATTCAGTTCCGTTAGTTCCAGGAATATCGTGGATACGAAAGAAAGTAGGTGTATATAGATGAGTCAACGCTTTTCAAGCACAGATACAGCCTCTACGACGGTTGAAATGGTAGAGCAGGACCTGCATAAAATGGGCAAAATGGACTGGTGGTACCGCTTTGCCGCGCCATCTGAACCGTCAAGCGCCGCACCATTTTCACAGCGAGAAGCCTACCGACGTGGGCGGCTAATCAGCCTGGCGCTCCTGCTGCAACTGGCTATCGTCATCCTGCTCCTGCCGACGGTCGGGCTATTTGTCAACCACGCGCTCATTCCCAATCTCGCCATCATGGTCGTCCTGCTCTCCATCGCGCTCCTGTTCAACCGCAGAGGACGCGTCATACCCGCCGGCATCCTCGCGGTGGTGGGCCTTGACCTATCGCTCATGCTCAACCTGGCAACCTATCCGACGTTGAGCTCATTCTTGCTTCCTATGCTTGACCTGCTAGCGCTCCCCGAGCTGTTTGCCGTCTCGCTCCTGCCTCCCGTGGCGGTCTTCTTCGATGCCCTGGCCCATATCAGTTTTATCGTCGCTTCCTTGACGTTTCTCTTTCCGAAGAGCGCCGAACTGCAGGCGCTGCTGCACACATCCGCATTGCAGGATGCGCTGGCCCGCCCCATCGTCATCCAGTTACTGGTCGCGGTCATCACCTACCTGTGGGTGAGGAGCGCGCTCCAGTCGATCGAGCGAGCAGACCGTGCAACCTCCATCGCGATCCTCGAACGCGAGATGGCGGAGCAGGGGATGCAGGTAACGGCTGAAAAGCAGCAATTGGAGGAGAGCATCCGCCAGATTCTCGCCGTCCATACGCGCGTTGCGAACGGAGACTACTCGGTGCGCGTCCCACTTACGCGGGGCAATGTGCTCTGGGAGATCGGCGGCTCGCTTAATAATCTGCTCAATCGTTTGCAGCGCTATCGACAGGGTACACTGATCACCGAGCAGACCAATCTCGCCATCAATCAGTTTCTCCAGGCACGCAGCCGCGCTCAAAACGGCTACGTTCCCTGGCAGCAGACCAACACACCTGTCGATGTGCTTGTCCAGCAACATAACGGTTTCGTTCAGTCGGCCCGGCTGGCCCAGGCGCTTGAGTCGCCGGACGCGCCGGCAATATCATAAACCACATACCTGAAAGGATTGATTCATGACTTCAACATCGCAACCCCAGGAGATGCCGCCCCAGGTCAGAATCCTCGACATGCTGCTCGGCATGATGAAGACTCAGGCCATTCACGAGGCTGTCCGCCTCAACCTCGCCGAACTGGTCAAGGACGGACCGAGAAGCGTGGCGGAGCTTGCCGAGGAGACGCAGACGCATCCTGTTTCGCTGCTCCGCCTGATGAGGACACTGGAGGGCCTGGGATTGTTCGCGGAGGTCGAAGAGGGAAAGTACGGGCAGTCACAGCTCTCGCATTTCCTGCGTCCCGGCGTCCCCGGTTCAATGTACGATGTAGCCAGCATTCACGGCGCACTATGGCAGTGGCGGCCCTGGGAGAATTTCAGCTATAGTTTGCAAACGGGCAAGACGGCCTTCGATCAGCTCTTCGGTATGTCACTCTTCGAGTATTTCGCCAGCCACCCAGGCGAAGGCGCGGGCTTTCAGCAGGCGATGGCGGGTTTTTCAAAGCAGGTGGATATCCCGCTGGCACAGGGCTATGATTACTCATCGTTCTCTACCATCGTCGATATCGGTGGTGGGTTTGGCGGCCTGCTCTCGACGATCCTGCGCACGCACCCACAGCTCTCGGGCATCCTGTTCGATCTGCCTCATGTCATCGACGCCGCGCACGAGCAGACCGCCGCTGCGGATATCGCTGAGCGCTGCCGACTCGTGGCCGGTGACGTATTTCAGGCGCGGGAGATTCCACAGGGGGCCGATGCCTATATTATGAAACAGATGATCAAGGACTGGAACGATGAGGCAGCGGTGCAGATCCTTACCAATTGCCGACGAGCGATGCGACCCGGCGGAAAAATCCTGGTCGCGGAGCAGCTCATCCTGCCCGGTCAGCACATGCTGCCGGCAAAGCTCATCGACCTTCAATTGATGGTCGTTCTGAGCGGTCAGGAGCGCACCGAGGCCGAGTACCGCGCCCTCTTCGAGAAGGCCGGCCTGACCCTGGCACGCGTCGTGCCAACCCACTCACCCTACAGCATTCTTGAGGGGATTGTTCAATAATAATCATTGCTTTGTAGAAGCCGTTGCCCGTTCGAGAAAAGTCAGGTAGGCCAGCGCCTCCTGCCGCGAATGGCCACACATCTCTTCGGAGGGCCGCAGAGCGCCGCACACCGCCGGGCGCTCCGGCCTGCCGAACAATTTGCAGCGATTATCATCCGTAAGCTGGACGCAGCGCACGCCCGCCGGCTTCCCATCAGGCATGCCGGGAATAGGCGACGAGATCGAGGGCGCGATACAACAGGCGCCACAGCCAGCTCTACATTCCATGCTCTCTCTTCACAATCTTTTTATCAGGTATTATATCCCTTTCGTGGGAACGAGCAATATCAGCGCCATTGCCCCTAACAGGAGCGCTGCCCCGAGGAGGCCGAGCGGGCCGAGTTCCTCGCGAAAGAGTATCCACGCGAGCATGGCGGCGGTCAGGGGCTCGAACAGGGTGACGATACTCACTACCGTTGCTGAGAGTGAGCGCATACCGATCTGGAAGAGGCCATACGCGAGTGCCGTGGGGACACAGCCCAGGTAGAGCAGAAGCAGCCAGTCACCTGCCGAATACACGATCACCAATCTGGTGGATGCAGCGAAGAGCAGGAGAAGCAGCGCTCCCGTCCCGAACGCCACGGTATTTATATGTAGGGGATGGTAGCGGCTGGTGAGCAGGTGTCCACAGAGGATGAAACCGGCGTAGCCGCAGGCCGAGAGGAACGCAAGGCATACCCCGAGGAGTGAGACGTTGCCCGCGCTCGAATGAGAACGAGCTGCGACCAGGAGGACTGTTCCGCCCAGAGCGCCTACCAGGGCCATGAGCGTTATCGGTGCCAGGCGCTCCCGCATCATAAAGGTGGTGAAGAGCGCGATGATCACTGGTGCGGCGCAGAGGGCGATCAGCGTGGAGACGGTCACGCCAGCATAAACGATGGCGGCACTATAACTGGTCTGGTACAGCGCCTGCAGACCTCCCATGAGCAGTATCACCCCTAGATCACGATACTTGAACTTGAAGAGGCGGCGACCGGGGAGTATCCAACTCGCGAGAAGAAAAAGAGAGGCCGCAATAGCCAGACGCCAGAAGGCCAACGACAGCGCATTCGTTGAGCTGTGCGCATAGAGGATTTGATTGGTAACGCCGACTGTGCCCCAGGAGACCGAGGCGCAGGCGACGAACAAAAAGCCACGGCGCGTTGTGTTATGAGAAAACATGAAACATCCTTTCCTCAGATGCAAATGTATAAACGAAGCAAACATGCAGAGATGGCAGGCTGAGAGCGCGCCAGGAAGACACGACCATCAATGGACGTGCGTGTTATGTTGAGGATGAAGCCGTTCTACCTGCCCTAAAGGGAGGCGACGGGAGGCGGGGGTAGAATAGAGTATGAATAGTAGCACGCGAGATCAACCACAGCGAGTACGTCCTTCCGTGTGAAAAAACTGAAAAATTTCATGTGTGTTCCTATTGTACCAGAGATGGTGCATGTTGCCAATCCCACAATGAGAGCAATCCAAACATTGTTCAGGATATGATATCATCATAGCACGTAATAGCACGTGGTTCTTGTCAGGCGGTTCTTTGTAGATTTGTATTGACGTAAGGCAGGTGCTGTATGATCAGGCTGCAAGGGGTGCAGAAACAGTCTCAGGAGGAGATATTCGCCCGGTATGGCTGGTGGAACAGTGGCAATCTCCTGCACGCGATCACGGCTGAGCGGTGTGATTATATCGAGTCCTGCGTGGACCGGGTTTTTGGGCGAGAGGCGCTGAGGCAGCAGGAGGTGCTGGAGGTTGGTTGTGGTGGTGGGCTGATCTGCGAGGAGCTGGTGCGGCGTGGTGCGCTCACGGTCGGCATTGATCCCTCCGAAGGCGCGTTGCGGGCGGCGCGCGATCACACACGGCGCAGTGGTCTGGGGCACAACGCATATTTCGAACAGGGCTATGCCGAGTCCCTGCCGTACGCCGATGGAAGCTTCTCGGTGATCGTTTGCCTGGATGTGTTGGAGCACGTGCAAGATCTGCATGCCACCATCCACGAGATCGCTCGTGTGCTGGCGCCCGGCGGCGTATTTATTTTCGATACCATCAACCGGACGATCTGGGCGCGCATCGCACTGATCTGGGTCGGCGAACGTTTCTTTCAGAGCAAGGGCCTGGTGCCGGGACTACACAGCTACTCCGGCTTCATCAAACCGGCTGAACTGCAAGCGGCCATCGTACAGAACGACCTCAAGGTACACGAGATGATCGGTTTTATGCCGAAGCTAAAGAAGGGACACCTGACGCTCGGTCCTGGCTGGTTTCGCGGCGTCTCCTACGTTGGATACGCAACGAAGGAGCGGTAGGGAAGAAGGGCGCGCGCGGGCAAGCTGACCGCGAACGTTGTTTCCCTATCTACGACACGCGTGGCGCACACCTATTTTTCCAGCCAGAAGCGCTTATCTTCCTTTGACATGTTGCTGCGTTCGATAGCCTCGGCGAAGCTCTGTTTCTGTGCTCCCTGTTGCGTGCGAGATGCCGCGCGCGTCTGGCGGCGGTTCATGCCCAGCGAGGGCTGGCTGCTGCCTAACAGGCTCCCGAACTGGTCGGCGCTGACCTGGAAGAAGGCGGCCAGGCGTTCGATCTGGCGCTGACCGAGGCTGACCAGTTCGATGGTGCCAGACTCGAATTTGTTCCACACGTCGACGCTCAGACGTAGACCCTGCGCGACCTCGACCTTGCTCATGCTACGGCTCTTGCGCAGTTCGCCCAGGCTGGCAGCCGCCAGTTGAGGCGCAAAGACGCGCTCCAGGGCGGTCTGGCAGGCGCGCTGTGTCAGCGCCGATAGTTCGGTATCTTGCTCTTCGTTTAGTCCGCTTCCGGCTGTAGCATGGTAGGCGGCGATAAAGTCGATCAATGCCGCCTGTTCCCCCGGATGATCGCGCAGCAGGCTGAGTTGTGTGCTGGTATCGTCGGCCTCTTTCGCCGCCAGCCATGCCATTTTTAATTGCTGCAATTCGGTGGTATTCATCTGTTTACGCCTTTCTTAACCCCTACTGTTGTTGTACTACCGATGTGGTGGGTGTATATGGTGTATGTCGTTCTTTATTAATGCATTCGCGCAAGTAGGCGCGGGAGCGCTCGTAACGCAGGCGCACGGTGCGCTCGGTACGTTTACAGACCTCCGCGATATCGTCCCACTTCATGCCCTCGATGGCCCGCAGGAGCATGATCGTACGGTCCAGCGGATCTTGCAGGTAGGTCAGGATACGCATGCTTTCATCCTCGGCATGCAGTTCTTCATACTGATCCTCTGGATCGGCCACATCGGCTACCTGCGTTCCCTCATCATCGGGCGAGGCCGGTCGCAGCGGCTCAACCAGGGCGCGCGGCACATGCTGTGGGCGTCCGGATGGGCGTCCCTCCGCGTCGCGTCGATAGTATAATCCCTCCTGACGCAATACGCGATTGAACTCGTCGATGCAGAGACAGCGAAGATAGTGGACGAAGTTCTGTGTCATAAACAGCTCGTCGGGATTCTGGGCTTCGCGCAGCAGGTGTTCGCTCATGTTGGCGATCGCCTCCTCGCGCAACTCAGGACGGTGACGCAGGCCCTGCGAATGGCGCTGAAAGGCCGGTGCACAGCGATACAGCAGCACGGTAGAGAGTCGGCGAGCACCGTCCGGGTTCCCCTGCACCTTCAACCGTCGAATATTTATGACAAGTTCTATCTCACTGATCTCGTATCGCCCCTCGGGTGTCCGACGACGCAGTTGCTCATCGAGCGTAGGATCACTCAGGTCGATCATATAACCCCCCAAAAGTAGTACTGGCTTCGGTGGTTTGCGCTTTTGTGGCTCCTGCTACTCTATTCTTCCGGCCCACAGAAAAGCGGAAACAGTCTATTGTCATCCTGGAATATAGCATAGCAGAAAAGCGGGAGGGAGGGAAGCATATTACGGCGTCGGAGTGAAAGGGAGTGAGAAGTGGAAGGTAGAGCCCTGACCCAGTACGCTCTCGACCCAGACGCGCCCATTGTGCATCGCGATAATCTCCTTCACGATAGGGAGTCCCAGGCCCGTGCCTTGAATGTAGCGCGAGGAAGTCGACTCGACGCGATAGAACGGTGTGAATAGTTTCTCAAGGGCGGCGGCTGGAATACCTGTGCCGTGATCCTGTACCTGCACGTGGACGCTCTGCTCCTCTAGCTGGCTTTTCACCAGGAGCGTGCCGCCATTGGGCGAATATTTGACCGCGTTCGAGAGCAAGTTAACCATCACTTGCGCCAGCTTATCCTCATCTCCCTGTAACGGAGGAACCTGCTCGTTTAGTTGGAGTGATAATGTATGTTTCTGTGTGGTTGCCTGTGCGCGCGCGCTGGCCTCGCGCAGAATTGCATTTAAATTCACCGTTTTCACGTTCAGGCTCATGTGGCCTGCTCGCATCCGTTCCAGGTCCAGAAACTCGCTGACAATGCGATTGAGTCGTTTCGCGTCGCTAAAGATATCGGTGGCAAAATCTTTGATCTCCTCCATGCTCCAATCACGGCGACAGATGAGCTCACTGAACCCCTGTATTCCAGCCAGAGGGGTACGTATCTCGTGGCCTATAATCGACATGAAGTTGCGCTGCATCGTGCTTGCCTGCTCCAATTGTTCATTGGCGTGCTGTAGCGCGTTGAGCAGGTGGCGCGACTGCTTTTCGCGGTGCTCTCGTTCGATGGCCAGCACGCTGAATTTGGTCATGGCCTCGATCAAAGCCATTTCTTCGGAGCTGTAGGAGTGCTCCAACTTCTCGACATCGGCGTACAGAACGCCGACCAGATTCCTATCGGCCAGCACAGGTACAGCCAGCAGAGCCCGTACACCGTAGAGGTCCGATGTGTTCTGCAAAGGCGGCTCCAGACTTTCCAGAAAGAGCGTCTCGTTGGTACGGAGACGTGAGTTGATAGCTGGACCAAGTAGCCGATCGAGCAGGGGACTGAGAGAGAGGGAGATGCTGTTGAACCAGTGCTCTTCCCGATGCTGCGAGAAGCCGGTAGCTATTACCGGATAGATCAGAGAAGTCTGGGTTTCGATCGCAGCGACGCCCACGTGTTTGCAGGTGAGCACATTGGATATAAGCCTGGCGATCGTCTGTTCGACTAACTCGATATTGGAAGTGGTATTTATTCCATCGATCTGTGATGGCTGCATCAATGCCTCTGCCATCGCAATAAGCGCGTGCAGGGCCTCACGCAGGCGGCGTTCGTTTCTGCGCCGCTCTGTCACGTCATGGCTGATGGCAACTACTCCAATAATATTTCCGTCCTGGTCACGAATAGGGGCACCGCTCGTGCTTAGCTGTACCTGCCGTCCATCAGGGGTATCGAAGATCACATCGATCGCGTCGGAGCCTGTGATAACCTCTCCTTGCAAAAGGCGATAGACGGGCCAGCGCTCAGTAGGGAGCAGTTGTCCATGTTCATCGCGCACGTGGAAGTCGGCGGCGCTTTCGTAGATGGGCTGCGCCATATAGCTGGCCGTGTCGCCCGCAAAGTACATCTCATGGCCCGCCTGATTGATTTGAAGAAGACGGCCATTGCTATCGTAGACAGAGATCACGTCGGTCATCGACTCAAAGATGGCTTCCAACTGGCTGGCGTGCCTTGCCGCGACGAGGCGGGCCTGTTTTTCAGCCTGGTAAAGCAATGCGTGGTCGATGGCATGCGCGATGCGGTCGGCGACGCGCTGGAAAAGCTGGAGATCGTGTTCAGTGAAGAGATGCGTGTGTTTCATTCCGACATGGATGACGCCGATGACTCTGTTATCGACGATCATAGGCGCTCCCATCAGGGAGCGAACATTCTCACGAAGAATTGGACTCACGATCTCTACCGTCGAGATATCGTGGACGATCATGGGCCTACGCTCGGCAGCGATGCGGCCTGCGAAGCCCCTTCCAATCGGGATATACATCTCCTGTTCGATCTCTTCTTCCAGCCCCTTCGCGGCGCGAACAACCAGGTTCTTTCCGTCTTCTGTCAGAAGGAGGATGGCGATCGTATCGGCGACCATGATCTCGCTGATGCGGCTGAGTACCTCACGGAAGAGATCGTCGAGTGTCAGGTGCGATAGAGCGGTATCAGTGATGATCTGGAGAATCTGCAATTGTTTGCTCACCTCCTGATATTGTTGCTCCAACTGGCGAATTTTACGCTCGGCCTCCTCCTGGTTCTTTGGTGAGAAAATACCTGGCGCGGGAGTGTAGATCCTCCGAGAGGCGTTTTTCTGGGATGGATGCTTTCTACGCCGATTGTATGTCATCAGGTCCTCCTCTGGATACTCCCCATCAAACCCCTGTCATGGTAGGGATTGATCTGCCTATCTTAGTATAGAGAGGTGGCAATAACTTGAACGATGAATGCGTAGCCGAAGAAATTATGGACAGAGCAGTGTACAATATGATAAAGGTTAGCCTGTCTGCATATAAAATGCCGGATAAGTTATTTGCTACGGCGTCCCACTTTCTCCGTATAAAGACTTGCTGGCCTGAAAAAGAAATTGTCTCCACCTGTCTTTGTATGACGTGATAGGAGACAAGGAGGGAAGTATATAGATGACGCAAAATCCAACACCAGAGATACTCAAGCCGGAGGAAGCACGGAAGCAGGGCAGGGTTCAGGACAGCGCCCTCCAGGAGGGCTCTTCTAATGCCAGTGGGGCCGTACAGGAGAGGATGCAGCCGCGCTACCCCGAGTGGCCTACTTCGAAGCGCGGCCCTATGTCAACACCTTCACCGCCAGGAACGAGGCCGATCAACGCTATGCGCAGCGAACAGGTCGCCGAGGTTGGTTACAACCAGGAGACCGGCGAACCGGGTACGCAGAGTCCTTTCCGTTCCATGCCTGACGAGGCCTTAACAGGCCAGACCTCCTTTGACCAGGCGGAGACGGCCCAGGAAGCACTGCGGAAACGTAAAGAGCGGCTGTGATAGACGTTCTATAAAAAATAATGGTAGAAGTAACTGTTCAGGTCCTCCTCCAGGTGTGGGGTGCAGGGGCAGCCACTCCTGCCCCCCAAATCATACACCCTTCCGAAAACGACCGTTTCATGCAGGCTGGTCCCTCTGTGCAGCCCCTCCGCCTCGAAATCTCCTCAAGTGCCTTCGCTCCTGCATTCAACGGTTTTTAACAACGCTATTTGCGCAATTCCCTCTTTTCAGTAAGGGGAATAGTGCAGCGTAAAGCGACAAAATTCAGGTATATTTTCATACGAACGTAGCCATTTTTGGCTATGTATCAAAGTGTTTCATAGTAATTCTCCGTGTGTGATGCTATGATGCGTTTGTTCCCAATTTCGCATATATGTCAGACGATATATCGTCGTGTCCGTTTTCTGGATGCATATAAATTGTGGAGCGACTGTTTGCGGGGGTCTGGAAGTAGTACATCGAAAGAGGATACATTGCAAACACATCTACACATCTGGAAGACCTTCCAGAAACACAACGTCGCAGAACTTGTGATCAAGGCAGGCATAGTGGCTGCCCTGGCGCTGCTCACTATCGTCGTCACATTGAGCGTTAATTTAAAAGGCGTGCAGGCCAGTGCCAGTTGCCCTAAGGGTGATCGTGTACACGTTGTTGCCAGTGGCGATACGCTTGGCAGCATCGCGGCCCATTATGGGACAAGCTGGTCGAAGCTGGCCGCGCACAACCATATCGCCAATCCTAACGTGATATATCACAACCAGGTTATTTGTGTTCCTGGTGGCCGCTCGCTGGGCGGAGGTACTCATACGGCGCAGGTAAGCGCATATTCCGCGACCATATCTACTAAGGGGTCGGTAGCGGTTGGGTATAGCAATCCCTTCCCATATCCGGCCTGCACATGGTGGGCAGACCAGCGTTACCACCAGATACATGGTGTCTATGTGCCGTGGCGCACCAACGCTATGGCGTGGCAGTGGACCGCCCGCGCGTACCAATTTGGCTGGCAGGTCTCCTCACGAGCATCGGTAGGTGCCATCGTGGATATGCAGCCCTGGGTTCAGGGAGCGTACGGTGCTGGACACGTTGCGGTCGTGGAGCGTGTTCTCAGCAATGGGACGGCGATTGCCAGCTCGATGAGCTGGGGGGCCAATCCATATGCTGTGGTGTACATTCAGGTCCGGCCCGGTGCTGGTATCATGTTCATTCGTCAGTGATGTGAGTCCCTCGCTTATGCGGCAGCGAGGATAGTGATCGGTTGAGAACAGACCCCATGCACCCGTAAGACCGGGTGCCGCACGTCTCTCATATGGGACGTGCGGCCCCTTTGCGTTTTCTCCGCTCGGCAGGCCTGGCATCGGCCTTGACACTACGGTTTATTTATGGTACCCTCACGGTGTCGGTTAAGCCTGCCAGAGCGTTGGTTTCTTACTTTTCTAAATCCTCTAAAGGCAGTGGGCGCGCCTGCGAAGGTTCGAGTCCTCTCAGCCCCACTTCCCTCATAAACCCGCTCCAAAAGCCAAAAGATCCCCAACAGATACCGACAAACAAGTACCCGTTTTGAGGTCTTTTTTCCCAAGTATTACTGTCGGAACAACAGTTCTCCGACAGGAAAACACGTCTATAAGCTCATCTATAAACCTTGCTGTTTGCGCTTTTTTCGCCTACCAAGAACATCCATAGCAGTCACAGCAGAAAACTTCTCTTGATCCTTGCGAGCTGCACGTTGCTTGAAACTCTTCAAGTATTCCTCTGTAACCTCAACACTACTATGACCAAGAAGACGAGAAAGTTTATAAATCTCTCCTCCTTGCTCCAGATACGTACAAGCAAACGTATGCCGGAACGTATGAGCAGAGACACGAACACCAGTTATACCAGTACGTTCTGCAATATTATCTAAAATCTGATCTACTCCAGTAGCTGTTATAGGAACACTATAGCGGTTCATGAAAACACGTTGTTCATTCTCATCATGAGGTCTACGATGAAGGTTAATATACTTCCAAAGGTACTTACTCACAGGAGCAGAAACACCAATCTCACGCTCTTTCTTACCTTTACCCATTACACGGATATAATCAGTATGCACATCTTGAACACGAAGGTTGCACAGCTCAGAAATGCGAATACCAGTTTCCAACAAAACAAGGATAATTGTATAGTCTCGATATCCAAGCGTTTTAGATGTATCGCAAGCGTCAAGCATCACCTTAATATGATCAGGCGCAAAAGTAGGTATGAGGTAATCAGGAATAGAAGGCAACTGAAGCCGAACAGCCGGATTCTTTTCTATCAGTTCTTCATTAAAACACCAAGTAAAAAACCCCTTGATAACCTGAACATATCCCTTGACCGTCAACGGTGAAATCTCTGTCATATCACCATCTTTGTTCACCGTAGTACGCCCTATCTGAGCAACTTGAAGATCAATGATAAATGTACGTAACTGAGCTATAGTGACACGATCAAGTTGCTGCACATCTTCTTCTTCATCCAACCAACGAGCAAGAAACTTTAATTTTTGCTCATACCAGCTAACTGTTTTACGACTAAGGTTGCGCGTCCGGCAATCAATGATATATCCTTCAATAGCTTTAGCTAGCTTCATAGAACACCTCCTTCTAATAAGCAACGACATGACGCTGAACACGCTGCCAGATTGCCCACTCTTCCAGAAAACACTTGACTTCGTTTGCATCCGACGAAAAGTACCACCCTGCCACGCCTGAATAGGGGTCCTGTTGAGCATACCAACCCAACGCATCATATGCCGACCGAGCAGGGACCTGAAGCACATCACCTTCATTGCTCCTTGCCACTAGCAAACGATAGGCAAAAGCGATGATAGAGGCACGCACTTCTTTCCGTTGTTCTCTCTGAGCCATACAGACACCTGCTTTCTAACTGGCTTGCTGCTTATCCTGTCGTGGTCGCTGCGATCGCTGATAAGCCCAGACCGAAAGGACCCGGCCAGAGATCCACCAACGACCAGCACGCACTTCCATGAGCGACTCCAGGAGCGCCGCACGCCTCCGCGCCCGGTATTCCCCGATATCACTGGTAAAGGACTCCTGCTCATAGAGGGACCAGGAAGGACGTTTTCCCATTTTCTCCTGTTTTTGTTCCCTTTGCGTCTCATCTTCGTTGTTCCTATCAGAGCGTGTTTCATGTATCTCCACGTCACCTACATGTCTTTTTTCGTGAGACACGCTCTCTCTCTCGATCTGATCGGGGTCTTCCAGGCGAGAGAACAACTTGAAACGCAGCTCCTCAACTGCCTCCGGGAAGAAGTGACGCGAATAGCGGATACGCCGCGCATTGCTCACGACTTCTTCCTTGTAGAGCACCTTTTGCATCACCGGGTTGCCCATTGCATCCAGGCCGAGATCCACCGCCTCACGGTATTCCTCCTTGACCCCTTTCTCCTGCCGGGTGATTTCTTTCGTGAGGTACTTGGTCACGTAGCCGACCGCCCGACCATTCTTGACCCGATCGACATACGCAAAGCGGTTGAGGCCATGCGTTGCCGAGGCCCAGGACGCATCCAGGATCTCCTTCGGCAGGTAGTCCACCCCCTTAATGAGGATGTGCCAGTGAAAGCCCGTCTCCTCAAAGTTGGCATGCCGCTCCAGCACCGCGAAGTATTCAATGGGAAACGCTGGACGAGCGCCAACATGCCCACGACCACGACCCTTTGAGCCACGTCGCAGGTATTGCACCCAGGTGGTCAGCGCACGCGCCGCCTCCTCGACGGTATGACCTGCCCGTGAGAGGACGACGTGTAGGACTGGCTCCGCCGCCGCGATCAGTTGCCGCCATTGATCCGTTTTCCGAGGCCCACAGTAGAGGCAATTCCAGCGATCACAGCGAGCACGCACCGTTTCCCCGCTCTCGTTGTTGATAAAGCGATGGCGCAGCGCCCACGGGTCAGGACAGAAGTACAGCGTTTCCGTTCTTGCCTGTTCCGCCAGATCCGCCTGCTCCGAGATAGGAGCAAGCCGAACCGAGCCAAGGGACGCGGGTAACGGGTCTACATAGTCATGAAGCAGGACATCATCAATTGCTAACATACGTACGTACCTCCAAACGTAGACAAACACAAGGAACCCTACTTCTCACCAAGAACAACCCTCGCCGCCACAAGGACATCATCCACAAATGCCCCTTGCGAAAAGTAGACCGACAACAACGCATTCCCAGGGATATCCACCGTGATACTCCCACGATCAGATGTGACCCGCCATCCGAGCACTTGAGCCACTTGCATTCCGACCTCAACGGAGCGTTCACACTCAAGGCGACGTACCAGAACTGCAAAATCATTCGTGGTCTTGCGTACCGGTTCACGAAAGGCATAGTTCCACCGGAGAATAAAATCCTGGTAGATCTGATACAGGTCATCTTCTGAAACGCTCAGCAGCCAGCTCGTAAAATCAGCACGCTTATACCCAAGGAACACTTCCCAGGCATCGACGCCGTTGTAAATCGTCCATGCCTCACTACCTGTCGAGTACGCATCGACAATCCGCAGCACCTCACTCATAATCGCAT